>Ga0247776_10000110_pt1 | contig 19634 bp, 14 predicted proteins | sample UWRJL199509C5_FD_179912 | JGI IMG/M metagenome (GOLD analysis project Ga0247776, IMG submission 179912) | Plant litter microbial communities from Arlington Agricultural Research Station in Wisconsin, United States - UWRJ-L199-509C-5 | ecosystem: Environmental > Terrestrial > Plant litter >...
TCCCCATTCCCCATTCCCCATTCCCCATTCCCCATTCCCCATTCCCCATTCCCCATTCCCCATTCCCCATTCCCCATTCCCCATTCCCCACCATGACATTGCCCTGCGTCGAAATCGAAACCGCGGCCAACCCGCGCCACGCCGTGATCTGGCTGCATGGCCTCGGCGCCGACGGCAATGACTTCGCGCCGATCGTGCCGGAGCTGGTCGACCAGGCCTGGCCGCCGCTGCGCTTCGTATTCCCGCATGCGCCGGTGCGGCCGGTCACGATCAACGGCGGCATGTCGATGCGCGCCTGGTACGACATCCTCGGCGCACAGATCGCCGACCGCCAGGACGAAGCCGGCATGCGTGTGTCGATCGGCCAGCTCGACGAGCTGATCGCGCGCGAAGGTGCACGCGGCATTCCGGCCCAGCGCGTGATCGTCGCGGGCTTCTCGCAGGGCGGCGCGATCGCGCTCGCCGGCGGTGTGCGCCACACGGCGAAACTCGCCGGCATCGCCGCCTTGTCGACCTATCTGCCGCTGGCCGCAAAGACGGCTGCCGAACGCAGCGCGGCGAATGCGGATCTACCGATCTTCTTTGCGCACGGCAGCTACGATCCGATCGTGCCGCAGCCGCTCGGCATCGCCAGCCGCGACACGCTCGCGCAACTGGGCTACGCGATCGAGTGGCACAGTTACCCGATGGCGCATCAGGTATGCGCCGAAGAAATCGCGGATCTGCGCGCGTGGATCGCGCTGCGCCTCACGCCATAGCGGCGACGAATCGGGGATACTGTCGGCGGCTTCCCGCGCTCGAACGCAGGGCGACGGGGAAACGAGGGGAAGGGGTTCCGGTGCCGACGACTTCAGCACGATCACCGAACTGGCTGCCGCAATTCTGCAGCGCGCCGACCTTGTTCGCGGTGATGGTCGTGGCCGAACTCGTCGCGCTGGTCATCGTGCTGGCTCCGGAAGCGGAGCCGCGGCCGTGGCTGTCGCGGCTCGGCGTCGCCAGCCTCTACGTGCAATGGATCGCCTTGTTGAATGCGGTCGCGCTGTGTTCGCTGCGGCGGCCGCTGGAGCGGCTGAGCGCGCGGGCCGGCTTCATCGTTGCGTGGCTGCTGTGCGTGCTGATCACGCTGCTCGCCAGCGCCGTGATCTGCCGCATGGACCAGGCGCTCGGCTTCGGCCTCAGCGTGCCGCCGGCGCAGAACCTGCGCTTTATCCTCGGCAATGTGGCGATCTGTGCATTGATCGCGGCCGCCTTGCTGCGCTATCTGTTCGTGATCGAGCAGTGGCGCGAGCGCGTCAATGCAATCGCCAAAGCACAGGTCGACGCCCTGCAGGCGCGCATCCGTCCGCATTTCCTCTTCAACAGCATGAATACGATTGCGAGCCTGATCCGCACTCGCCCGGCCGAAGCCGAACGCACGGTCGAGGATCTGGCCGACCTCTTCCGTGCGGCGCTCGGTGCCGACGATGCGCTCGGCACGCTCGGCGAGGAACTCGATCTGATCGATCACTACCTGCGCATCGAGCGGTTGCGTCTCGGCGAGCGGCTGCACACCGACATCGACGTGGCCGACCTGCCGCGCGACTTCGCGATGCCGCGCCTACTGCTGCAGCCGCTGATCGAAAACGCGGTCTACCACGGTATCCAGCCGCGCGCCGAGGGTGGCACGATCCAGGTGCACGGGCGCCGGCTCGCCGAAGGCGTCGAGATCGTCGTGCGCAATCCGTTGCCGCAGGATGCGCCAAAAAGGCGCAACGGCGTCGCGCTGGCGAACACACGCGCGCGTATCGAGTACCATTTCGGCGCCGACGCCGCGCTGCAGATCGAGCCTGGGCCGGACACCTATACCGCCACTGTGCGCCTGCCGGGAACGCTGACGAAATGAAGCTGCTGATCGTCGACGACGAACCGCTCGCACGCGAACGCATGGCGGCGCTGCTGGGCGAAATCGACGGCGTGGATGTGGTCGGCGAGGCGGGCAACGGACGCGAGATGCTGGAAGCGGTCGCGCGCCTGCAGCCCGAACTGGTGCTGCTCGACATCAACATGCCGGTGATGGACGGGCTCGAAGCGGCGCGCCATCTTGCCGCACTGGAAACACCGCCGGGCGTGATCTTCTGTACCGCGTACGAAGCGCATGCACTCGCCGCATTCGAAGCGAACGCGGTCGACTACCTGGTCAAGCCGGTGCGCGGCGAACGCCTGCGCGCCGCGTTGGCAAAGGCGCGGCGCTGGACCGGCACGCAGGCGCGCACCCTGGAAAAAGCGCTCGAGCCCGGGCGCAAGCGCACGCACCTGTGCGCACGCGTGCGCGGCAGCCTGGTGCTGGTGCCGATCGGCGAAATCAATTACCTGCTGGCCGAGGACAAATACGTCGTCGTGCATCACGCCAAAGGCGAAGTGCTGATCGAGGAACCCTTGAAGTCGCTCGAAGACGAATTCGATGGCCGCTTCGTGCGTATCCATCGCAACTGCCTGGTCGCACTCGACAAGCTGAGCGGACTCACGCGCACGCCGGATGGCCGTTTGTTCGCGAACGTCGACGGCGTCGGTTCGACGCTGGAAGTCAGCCGGCGCAATCTTCCGGTCGTGCGCAAACTGGTGCGAACGCTGTGAGCGCGACCTTGCGCATCGCTACACGGCAGAGCGCACTGGCGCTGTGGCAGGCCGAACATGTCGCGGCGCGTCTGCGCGCGTTGCACGGCGGGCTCGCGGTCGAACTCGTACCGATGACCACGCGCGGCGATCAGATCCTCGATCGCCCGCTCGCCGAAATCGGCGGCAAAGGCCTGTTCCTGAAGGAACTCGAGGTCGCGATGCAGGAGATGCGCGCCGACATCGCCGTGCATTCGTTCAAGGACGTGCCGATGGAGCTGGAACCCGGCTTCGCGATCGGCGCAGTGCTGGAGCGCGCGGACGCGGCCGATGCGTTCATCAGCAACCGCTTCGCGCGCTTCGACGAACTGCCGCACGGCGCGCGCGTCGGCACGTCTTCGCTGCGTCGGCAGGCGCAGTTGCGCGCGCTGCGTCCGGATCTGCAGCTGATCGACCTGCGCGGCAACGTGAATACGCGCATCGCCAAGCTCGACGCCGGCGACTACGACGCGATCATTCTGGCCTGCGCCGGCATCGAACGCCTCGGCCTCGGCGAGCGCATCGCCGCGCGCCTGACGCCGCCGCACTGGCTGCCGGCCGTTGCGCAAGGGGCGATCGCGATCGAATGTCGTTCCGGCGATCTCGCGGTCGCTCATCTGGTGCGCGAACTCGACGACCAGGACACGCACCGCTGTGTCGCCGCGGAGCGTGCGATGAATCTCAGCCTGCATGGCAGCTGCAACGTGCCGATTGCGGGATATTGCGTGGAGATCGAAAGCGCTCTCGCGCTGTGGGGCATGGTCGGCGACCCCGTCAATGGACGGCTGTTGCGCGCCGAGGCACAAGGGGCGCTCGACGACCCGCTCGGGCTTGGCGAGCGCGTTGCGGCGCTGCTGCGCGAGCAGGGCGCCGACGAAATCCTGCGGGACGCTTTGGCCTGACGGCACCGTACGACGACAGGGATATACAACGCTTCGCGCTCTACAACGTCGCCAGCGGCTCCACCGCCTCAATCGTCGACCTGATCGCTGTGTGCGAACGCGTCAGCGGATGGCCGACCGCGAGGGCTTCAAACCCGGGTCTCTGCGCAGCATCGATCGCTCGTAACGATCGATGAGCCCTGCGCCGTCGAGGAGCGCTTTCAATCAGCGCGCTATGCCGGCGATGCCGGATGGCGGATCTACCCGCTTGGACTGGCGCTGCTGCGGCATCGCAACGAACGATATCGTAGCCACGCTTCAAGACGTCTCTCGCTTCACGAGGTCATCCCCGCGAACGCGGGCATCCCATTTTCGCCGGGCACGGCAGCAACCGTCTCGAAGCCATTGGATGAGCGGCTGCGCCGTTGAGTGGTGCCTGCGACGACGACGGATGCGACACGACGATCCGCTCGCAGCAACGTTCACGCGTACTCGTCAATGCCCGCCGAAGCTGTAAACCAGGTTCGTCGTCATCAGCTGGTCGGTCTGCTTGATGCCGGGCGTCACGTCGGAATTGTGACGCACCTGGTAGCCGATCTTCAGCGCGAGCTTCTTGCTCATGTCGACCTGCACGCCGGCATCGTTCTGCATGAAGGTGTTGTCGCTGCCCGCTTCGGTCAGCAGCGTGTCGACGAAGGAGGTGGTGTCGGTGAAGCGGTGCCTGTAGGCGATCAGGCCGCGGCCGACGACTTCGCCCTGCGAATCGAACGTGTGGCGCACCGGCGCGCCGCCGGTATCGATCTCCGGACCGAGCACATCGACCGGCTGGTAGCGCTTGTAGCCGGGGCCGACTTCGAACGAGAGATCGTCGCTCTGCGTCTTCAGCGCGGTGTAGCCGTAGCCGATCGAGACGACGGCCTGATAATTGAATGGCGAGAAATCGTCGTTTTCGTAGCGCGCCGCGCCGACGATGTAGCTGCGCTCGTCGAGCTTGTAGCCGGCCGATGCGCCGGCTTCGTAGCGGTTTGCATTGAGTTCGTACTTTGAGCTGTTGACCACCGTGCCGTCGTTGACCGTCGTCGTGTTGACTTCGCCCTTCGCACGCAGCGCGGTCAGGTAGAAGTCGTCCTTCCAGGTTTCGTCTTCCTTCTTGAACTGGAACTTCGCATTCAAGTTCTCGGACTTCGCGTTGCCGCGCGCTGCCGCGAAACCGGCTTCGCCGGAGCCGGACCAGTCGCCGTTGTCGGCATCGGTTTTTTGGTCGCCGTCGGCGGCGATGGCGCCGAGCGGAAGAGCTGCGAACAGAGCGATCGGTAGCAGGTGGTTTCTCATGATTATTCGTCCTTCGGGATCGCAAAAAAAGCAAAGTGTGCAGAAAGCAAAAAACCGCAAGCAGAGCGTTGCGGTTGAGGTGCATGGTATGTACGCGGACTAAACCTCGCGTGAATATTCAGGTCTGCCCAAAGCGATCGCCGAAGATCATAGAAAAGCCGGATCAGCGCCCGTAATAGGCCATGACGGCGTGTCTGGCTTCGGCGAAGAACAGCCAGCGTTCGACGAAGAGGCCGAGGGTTCCGAGGCCTGCGCCGAGGAAGGCCGCCCATCCACCGAGCAGCCATTCGAGTGGCATGCAGGCGATCGGCGCGACCAGGATCAGCCAGAACGCGAGCGCGCGCAACGTACACGCGTGCTTGCGTGCGAGCACGAACCCCATCTCGTGCGTGAGGTAATTTTCTTCGGTGTGCGGCTGCTCGAAAACGCGCGTGGTGCCGAGGCGCGCCAGACCGGTGGCGGTGCCGTTAGCCAGCGTAGGCTGCGTGTCGAGGAAGCGCCAGTACGCACGTTTCAGCAGGGCCGCTGCCGGCGCGATCGCGAATGCGGTGCACGCGTAGTAGACGAGCGACCACACGAAGAGCCCGCTCTTGCCGAGCGTCGCCACGAAGACGGCGAAATGCCAGAGCCCGCCTCCGTAGAGGCCGAGCAGCAGATAGCCCGGCAACGTATAGCGGTTGTGCCAGGCGCGGATCGGCGGCAGCGAGGAATAGATTCGCGCCGTACAGAACACCGTCAGCACGCAACAGGCAGCGAGCGTCAGCCCCAGCACCCGCAGGGTCAGGCGTGCGTCGGGATGCGTCAGCATCATGGCTGCGATGGCGCCGATCGGCGCGAAACTGAGCACGGCCGCGATGCCCTCGCGCGACAGCCAGGAACTGCGCCACTGCGAAAACGCGCGCCAGGCCCGCGCCGGGCGGCCGAGATGAGCGATCGAAGCAAGCAGGCCGATGCTGACGAAAGCAACGCCGACGGCGAGCGCGCAGATCACGCCGTAGCGCGGATCGAGCGCGATGGAGGGACCATGGATCGGATCGGCCGCCATCGGCAGCATCGGTCCGGCCGTCGCAAGCGTGAGGCCCACGAGGAACAGCAGGCCATAGCCGATGCCCGACAGAACCGTGAACGCGATGATCGAAAACGTCGGCCGCATCGTCGAACGCCGTCAGCGCGACAGCACGCGGTCGAGCCAGCGCAGCACGCCGGGCAGCTGTTTGCGATCGAGCGTTTCCGCGTGCGCTGCGGGTCTGCTCTCGCTTCCATCCCGACGCGCGCGCGGCGGCAGATAGCGATTGACCGGCTGATAGCCGAATTCCGGCATCAAGGCGTAGCCGCCGCGTTCGGCGACCAGTTTCGACACGGCGGATTCGGCATCGCCGAGATCGCCGAAGTGGCGCGCACGCGTCGGGCAGGCCATCACGCACGCCGGTTGGCGATCGGCTTCGTCGAGTGTCTCGTTGTAGATGCGGTCGACGCACAGCGTGCACTTCTGCATTGTGCCGCGCTGCGGGCTGATTTCACGCGCACCGTACGGACATGCCCATGCGCACAGCTGGCAACCGATGCACTTGTCGTCGTCGACCAGCACGATGCCGTCTTCGGCACGCTTGTAGCTCGCGCCGGTCGGACACACGGTCACGCATGCCGGCGTCTCGCAGTGCAGGCACGAGCGCGGAAAGTGCACGGTCAATTCGCGGCTCCCCTGCGGCGTCGCCTGCTCGACCGCGTAGCTGTGCACGCGATTGAACCAGACGCCGTCCGGCGCCTTGCCGTAGGGATCGCTGTCCGGCAACGGACCGAAGTCGCCGCCGTCGTTCCACTCCTTGCACGCGACGGCGCAGGCATGACAACCAACGCAGGTGTCTAGATCGATGACGAGCCCGAGTTTCGTCGCGCTGGCAAGTGGTAAGGTCGTCATGGTCGCCGCTGGCCCTCCTGGTTGCATAGCGTTGGCACATCGACTTGATGCCCGGCGATGCGTGGCGCCGGATCGCTCTCGATCCGCACGCGCAGATCGAACCATGCCGCCTGGCCGGTGACGGGATCTGCGTTCGCATATCTCACCTCGCCTTGCGCAGCGTCGAGCGATTCGCCGATCAGATGATTGAGCAGAAAACCGTCCTGATTTTCCGGCGCGTCGGCCGCGAGCTTCCAGGCGCCGCTGCGCTTGCCGATAGCGTTCCAGGTCCATACGGTGCCGGGCGCCGTCGCCGCGTGCAGTTTCGCCTGCACACGAATGCGTCCGCGCCTCGAGGCGAGCCAGATCCAGTCTTCATCGGCGACGCCACTCGCGGCTGCCGTCGACGGATGGAGGTAGAGAAAATTGCGTGTCGCGATCTGGCGCAGCCAGCGATTCTGCGAGCCCCAGGCGTGATACATGAACATCGGGCGCTGCGTAATGGCCGACAATGGATACGGCGCTTCGCGCTCGATCGCCGCCTCCGTCGCGGTCGAACCGAGCCGCGTTTGTCCTTCCAGCGACGCATACCAGAATGGCAGCGGATCGAAATAGCGTGCGACGCGCCCGCGCTGCTCCGGTGGCGGCTGTGTAGCGCCGTGTCCTTGCGCCGCCAGCCGGAAACGCTGCAGCGTTTCCGAATACAGTTCCAGCACGACGGCGTCGGTCGAACCGATGAAGCCGAGCGATTTCGCCCACGCCAGATAATCGCGGTTGGCCATCTTGTAGTAGCGCGCCGCGTGCGGAACCTCGTGCTGCCAGTGGCAGCCGTTCTCGATGTAACGCTCCAGCTGATCCGGATTCGGCCCGCCGATGCCGGCCTTGCTGCCGTCGCCGCCGCGCCAGCCCGCGAGCAGGCCGATGCCGGGCGCGCGTTCGTGCTCGACCATGTACTGTGCATAGCCGCGAGGGTATTTCGCGCTGCCGTCGGCGCCGAACAAGCCGGGCAGGCCGAGGCGCGTACCGAGGTCGATCAGCACGTCCTGGAACGGACGCACGTCGCGATCCGGCGTCGTCACCGGTCGGCGGATCGCGTCGCTGGCGCGGTCGGCATCCGAGATCGGCCGGTCGAGCAGGCTGATGCAGTCGTAGCGTTCCAGATACGTCGTGTCCGGCAGCACGAGGTCGGCGAAGGCGACGGTCTCCGAGTCGTAGGCATCGGCGTAGATGATGTGTGGAATGCGGTATTCGCCGCTGACGGGATCGCGGTCCGCCAGCATGCGCCGCGTCTCACTGGTATTCATCGCCGAGTTCCAGCCCATGTTCGCCATGAACAGGAACAGCGTATCGATGCGGTACGGATCGCCGGCCCAGGCGTTCGCGATCACGTTCTGCAGCATGCCGTGCGCAGCGAGCGGGTGTTCCCACGAGAACGCCTTGTCGATGCGGCGCGGTTTGCCCGCGGCATCGACGAGCAGATCCTCCGGCGCGTGCACGTAGCCGAGCGGGGCGGCGTCGAGCGTGCCGTTTTCCTTGCGCGTCCTGCCGGGCCGGTTCGCCGGCGGCACCGGCTTCGGGTATGGCGGCTGATAGCGGAAGCTGCCGGGCGTATCGATCGCACCGAGTACCATTTGCAACAGATGCAGCGTTCTGCAGGTGTGGAAACCGTTCGCATGCGCGGAGATCCCGCGCATCGCATGCATCGCGACGGGCCGGCCCGTCATCTGCGCATGCTCGCGGCCGTGCGCATCGGTCCAGCGCTGCGGCAATGTGATGGATTGCTCGAACGCGACATCGGCGAGTTCGCGCGCGAGCCGGCGGATCGTGTCGGCATCGACGCCGCAGCGCGCGGCGACGGCGTCGGGTGCGTAGTCGTTTGCGAGGAAACGTTCGGCGAACAACTGGAACGCGGGCACGGCGGTGCGGCCGTCGGCGAGCGTGTAGTCGCCGACGACCAGCGGCTCGATATCCGGCGCATCGGCCCGCTGCAGATGCCAATCCGGGGTCGAGGCATTCTCCGCCGGCCCGCCGCCGTGTGCGGCGCACAGCGCGTGACCTTGCACGTCGCGCGCGAACAACCCGTCGTCGGCGCCGCCGGGATTGCGGATCACCAGGTAGTGCGCATTCGTGTAGCGCACGAGATAGTCGAGATCGACACGGTCGTCGCGCAGCAATTGATGGATCAGCGCACCGGCGAGCAGGCCGTCGGTGCCCGGGTTGATCGCGACCCATTCGTCCGCGATCGCACCGTAGCCGCTGCGCACCGGGTTGATCGCGACGATCTTCGCGCCGCGCGCCTTGAGTTTGCCGAGGCCGAGTTTGATCGGATTGGAATCGTGGTCTTCGGCGACGCCCCACAGCATCAGATATTTCGTCAGCTCCCAATCCGGCTCGCCGAATTCCCAAAAGCTGCCGCCGAGCGTATACATGCCGGCTGCGGCCATGTTGACCGAGCAGAAGCCGCCGTGCGCGGCGTAGTTGACCGTACCGAACTGCTGCGCCCACCAGCCCGTCAGCGCCTGCGACTGGTCGCGGCCGGTGAAGAAGGCGAGCTCATCGGGATTGCGCCGACGAATGTCGCCGAGCCAGGTCGTCGCGAGGGCCAGTGCCTCGCTCCATTCGATCTCGCGGAATTTGCGCTCGCCGCGCTCGCCGATGCGCAGCAACGGTTTGCGCAGCCGCGCCGGCGAGTAGTGCTGCATGATGCCGGCCGAGCCCTTCGCGCAGATCACGCCGCGATTGACCGGATGCTGCGGGTTGCCGTCGATGTAGCGGACGCGGCCGTCCTTCAGATGCGCGCGGATGCCGCATCGGCACGCGCACATGTAGCAGGTGGTCGTCTTTATCTCATCGCCAGTCGGCGTGTTGAGATTCAATCGGGCGTGCGGCACTGGCGTCTGCTCGAGCGGCAATCGTTCCATGGTAGCGGATGCGTCCGCGGAAGGGCCGAGTCGTCCGCGCCGATGGCGCATTTGCCTGAATCGGCACGCTGCACACGGCGGCAGCCGCGCCGGCGCCTTCGCTACAATGCCGAATGCGTCCGTCCGGTGACTCGGCAATGAAAGACCACCCAGTGTCGCCGAGACCGCAGCGGAAGGCGTCAAAGGTGTTGCCGCGAGCCTTTTATCGACGCGATCCGCGCGAGGTGGCGCCGGATCTGTTGAACAAGGTGCTCGTTAGCGCGGACGGATGCCGTGCACGCATCGTCGAGACCGAAGCCTATTGCGGCGCATTCGACGAGGCCGCGCACACGTTCCGCGGCAAGACCGCGCGCAATGCGACGATGTTCGGGCCGCCCGGGCATCTGTATGTCTACTTCACCTACGGCATGCACTGGTGCGCGAATACGGTCTGCGGCGAAGACGGCGAGGGCGTGGGCGTGCTGTTGCGCGCGGCCGAACCGATCGGCGGGCTCGCGCTGATGCGCGAACGGCGCCCGCACGCGAAAAGCGATCGCGAGCTCTGCAGCGGTCCGGCGCGATTGGCGCAGGCGTTTGCGATCACGCGCGCGGCGGACGGCGACGATCTGCTCGGCGGCGATTATCGGATCGTCGACGACGGAACCCCGCCGCCGCTGCAGCCGGTGATCGGTCGGCGCATCGGTCTCACGCGCGCGATCGAGGCGCCGTGGCGCTGGTACGTGCCCGGCAACGCCCACGTGTCGAAGCGTTAGCGAGGCGGCGGGGCGGCCGGCTCCAGCAGCTGCAGCGTCTGCGGATCGAACAGCGGTTCGTCCTGGCCGACCTGCACGAACAGAAACGCACGATGGCTGCCCGCCTGCGTTTCGAAATACTGCTCGCCATCGAGCGCGATGCCGCGTTCGCCACACGGCGGCTCGGGGATGTCGTTCGGATCGGCGCTCGCCGCCAGTTGCTTGGCATACGCCGCGTCCGGAACGAAGCGATAGCGCTTCACGCCTGCGTGCGCGGCGCTGTCGGCGTATGCGGAAAGTTGGCAGTGTCTGGCGACGGCCGGCGCGACGCCGACTGCCCACGCGCGCCGCATGCCGGCTTCGAGCGTTTCTCCCGCTGCGAGCGTACGCACCTCGACCAGGGTCTCCTCGTCGCCGCCGTCGGAATAGTGCATGGCGAGGCCGCTGCCCTTGAGCGACAGGACGATTTGGCGAAAACCAAAGTCGCACTGCTGAACCCAGGCGGCCAGACCGACAGCGGCATCGGACAGGTGCTGCCACGCACAACCTGGCACCGGTGCGCGCGCCGGCGGCATTTCTGTGCCGGCGTTCGCATATGGACTGTTGGAGATCAGGGCGATCAGCGCGAGGTTGAAAAGAATGCTGCGCATCTCGGTGTTCCTGCGTCGTGAACGGGTTTGGCGAATCGATGTGCTCGGCGCCGGGTTGATGATCGTCGGATTGTCATACACGCAATCGTGCACTCACGTCGTCCTGCGAAAGCTGTGCGTTTCAAGATACGTCGCCAATGCATCGCAACGTTCGCCCCTGCGGGGCGCGCACGCTGTGACGAACCGGCGCCGGCGCGCCTGCGGCGAGGGTCCTGATCGACTTCGACACGGGTTCCCGATGGCTATGGATGGGTTGGGAGTGACACACTAGCGACACACGACCCTCTCATACGCGAAACGATACCCGACTGCGACATGCCATGGACCGCTACGAACGCATCCTGACCCTGCACCGCATCCTGAAGTCGGCGCGCTATCCGGTGCCGTTCGCGCGTCTGAAGGACGACCTCGGTTGCTCCCGCGCGACCTTATACCGCGACATCGCGTTCCTGCGCGATGCGCTCGGCGCTCCGATCGAAAGCGGCGACGGCGAGGAGGCGACCTTCCACTATGCGGCCAACGAGGCCGAACGCTTCGAGCTGCCCGGTCTGTGGCTGACCAGCGAGGAACTCGCCGCGCTGCTCGCGCTGAACGAATTGCTTGGACGCTCCGACCCCGGCGTATTGGCCGGTGCGCTGGCGCCGTTCCGTGCGCGCATCGAGCGCCTGCTGTCGGATCATTCGAGCGGACGCGCGCTACCGGTCGAGCGCATCCGCGTGCTCGCCAGCGGCTCGCGCACGCTGGACCAGGCCGCGTTCCGCACGGTCGCGAGCGCCTTGCTGAATCGGCAGCGGCTGAAATTCCGCTACCGCGCGCGTTCGACCGATGCGCAGACCGAACGCGTGGTTTCGCCGCAGCGCCTCGCGCACTATCGCGACAACTGGTATCTCGATGCGTGGGACCACAGTCGCGACGCGCTGCGCAGTTTCGCGCTCGATCGCATCCGCGATCCGCATCTCGTGGAGGAGGCCGCGCTCGATCGCGACAGCACCGAACTGGATGCGCATCTGGCCTCGAGCTACGGCATTTTCTCCGGCACGCCGAAGGCGTGGGCGACGATCCGCTTCTCCGCGCACGCGGCGCGCTGGGTCGCCGACGAGCATTGGCATTCGCAGCAGCAGGGCACGCGCCTGCCGGACGGCCGCTACGAATTGAAGCTGCCGTATTCCAACTCGCGCGAACTGTTGATGGACGTGCTGAAGTACGGGCCCGATGCCGAGATCGTCTCGCCGGTGTCCTTGCGCGAAGAGATGAAGATCCTGCTGCAGCTCGCGCTCGGTGCCTATCAAAATGCATCGTGACCGGGTGATGCAGGCATGACCCACGGCGAACCGACCGCGTTGCCGAATCCCGCGCCGCAGATCGAACCGGAGCGCGGCACCAGCATCTCGCTCGTGCTCGGCTCCGGCGGCGCGCGCGGCTATGCGCATATCGGCGTGATCGAGGAGCTGGAAGCGCGCGGCTTCGCGATACGCTCGATCGCCGGCAGTTCGATGGGCGCGCTGATCGGCGGCATTTATGCGGCCGGCAAGTTGCGCAGCTACACCGACTGGGTGGTGCCTTTGCAGCGCCTGGATGTGTTGCGTCTGCTCGACTGGACGCTCAGTGGCGGCGGCTTCATCAAGGGCGACCGCATCATCGGCGTGATGCGCGACCTGGTCGGCGATACCGACATCGAGGAATTGCCGATCCCCTATACCGCCGTCGCGGTCGATCTCGATCTGCAGCGCGAGGTGTGGTTTTCACGCGGCCCCTTGTTCGATGCCATCCGTGCTTCGATCGCGATCCCGACCCTGATCCGGCCGCATCATTATCAAGGCCGCCTGCTCGTCGACGGCGGCCTGCTCAATCCCTTGCCGGTGTCGCCGACGCTGCGCGATTTCACCGACGCCACGATCGCGGTCGACGTGAATGCCACGCCCGAACCGTTGCATGGCCATCCTGCGGCGGATGCCACGGCCGGCGGCATGCCGGATGTGCTGCCCGCGGGTACACCGGAGAGCGCGTCCGGGGCGAAGCCGCCGCGCCGTCATCGCATCGCCGATTTCATCGAAAAGCAATTCGCTAAGCGCGAACGTCGCGGCACGGCGCACGAGCCTGGCGCGTTCGAGCTGTTCGCGCGCTCGCTCGACATCGTGCAGGAAACCATCACGCGGCTGAAGCTCGCCGCGCAGCCGCCGGATCTGCTGATCACGATTCCGCGCAACGCCTGCGCGTTCTACGAATTCCATCGCGCCGAGGAGCTCATCGCACTCGGGCGCCAGCGTACACGCGAAGCATTGCAGCGCTGGTCGCCGCCGCGCACGCCGCGCTGACTGTTTTCGGTGCCCGAAAAGGAATCGGCCCGCCTGGGGAGGGGCGGGCCGATCGGGCGGTGGCTTGGGGAAAGAGGTCGGGGGAGACCTCTGGAGCCGAACCGCGAGTGCAGAGTAGGGCGGCGATGCTTTCGGCAAGCTTTCACGCTCAATCCGCGTTCAGTGTTCGTTTTGTTTGACGTCCATTTCGCACGTTGAAAAACGTCGTATGCGCTACCTCGCACGCCCGGGTGTTGCCGCGCGCCCAGGCCTACATCACATCACCTGTGCGCCGCTGCCGGTGCGCCTGCGTTGCCCGTTCATCCGGCGGCGTACTGTTCGCTGGCGGACGCGCGCTGTGCGCTGGCGGACAGTCCATCGTCCGCGCTCGCGGCGCTGCCTCTGATCTGAAGCCGGATCGAGCACTGGCATGGTGCTTGCGTTGCATGGTGCGGATGATCGCCGCGCAGCTGAGGAAACGCTATGGGGTTTGGCCGTTGGATGAACGATCTTCGTCAAGCCGTGCGCACCTTGCGTCGTACGCCTGGCTTCACCGGCACGGCGGTCGGCATGCTCGGGCTGGCGATCGGCGCGACGGCGGGCATGTTCAGCGTCGTCGACACCGTGCTGCTGTCGCGTCTGCCGTACGCCGATCCGGATCGCCTGGTCTACATTGCCGCATCCGCGCCTGGCTCGCACATGCCGGCCGAATTCGAAATCTCGCCCGAGCTCTTCGTGCAGTATCACGAGCAGTCCAAGCTGCTCGAGGACATGTCCACCAGCACCTCGTTCACCTCCACCTTGCGCGTCGGCGATCGGGTCGAACGCGTGCGCATGGGGTGGCCGACCAATTCGCTGTTCTCCACGCTGGGTGTGGTGCCGCTGCTCGGTCGCCTGCCGGTGGACGCGGACGAGGAGCGCGCGGTGGTGATCAGCTATGGCTTGTGGAACGACTGGTTCGCGCGCGATCCGAACGTCGTCGGCCGCACCTACCGGGTATCCGACGCGGACCGCACCATCATCGGCGTGATGGGTCCGGACTTCCGCTTCCCGACCGGCGACACCCAGTTGTGGATATCCAGCACGATCAAGCCGTCCGACATCAAGGTGCCGGGTGATTTCGACTACGACATGGTCGGCCGCATGGCCCCGGGTGTCACGCGTGAAGCGCTGGCGGACGAACTGACCACGCTGGCCCGGCGCGTACCGGAACGCTTCGGCGGCACGCCCGGCTACGCCCGCACGATCGAGCAGCACCGCGCCGTCGTGCGTTCGCTGGAGGACGAATTGCTGGGAAGCTATGCGCGACCGTTATGGGTGCTGCTCGGCGCCACCTTCATCGTATGGCTGATCGCCTGCGCCAACGTCGCCAATTTGTTTCTGGTACGTACGCAGCGGCGTCATCGCGAGCTGGCGCTGCGTTGCGCGCTGGGCGCCGCACGCGGCGGATTGCTGCGCCTGCAATTGGCCGAAGCCGTCGTCATCGCGGTGCTCGCCGGTGGCCTGGCGATCGTGCTCGCAGCGTTGACGCTGCCGCTGTTCCTGCAGGCCGCGCCGCGCGGCATTCCTCGATTGGATCGCGTCGGCATCCACGCGTCGATGCTGCTGTTCACCGGCGTCGCCGCGCTGCTGTCCGCATTGATTTGCGGCGGCATGCCTGCATGGCGCGGTTCCGTTCCGGACCTGTCTCGATTGCGCGAAGGCGGACGCGGAACGACCAGCCAGCAGCACTGGGTGCGCCATGCGCTGGTCGCAGGGCAGACCGCGCTGGCCCTGGTGCTGCTGATCGGTGCGGGATTGCTGCTGCGCAGCGCCTGGGAACTGCGGAAAGTCGATCCCGGTTACGACGTCAAGGACATCCTGACGTTCCAGATCGCGCCGGATCGGCCCGCACTGAAGGACGCGCCCGCGTTCGCGCGCTTCAATCTTGCCTTGCTCGATCGCCTGGCGGCGTTGCCCGGCGTGCAGTCGGCAGGTTTGGTCGAGAACGTGCCGATCGACGAGCAAACGTCCACCATGAAGGTGCGCACCGAGGCGACGGGCCCGGCCGGAGAGGGCACGCCGGTGCATGTCACCTACAGCGCCGGCGATTATTTCAAAACCATGGGCATCCGTTTGCGCAGCGGCCGCTTCTTCTCCAGCGACGACCAGGGCGCGGTCCGCGGCAACCTTGTCGTCAGCCGGTCCGCCGCTGAACTGCTCTGGCCCGGCAAGGATCCGATCGGCCAGCGTCTGCAGCGCGACGGCAAGGTCGAGTGGGAGACCGTCGTCGGCGTGGTCGACGATGTGATGCAGAATGGTTTGCAGAGCGCGCCGGAAGCGCTGATCTACTTCCCGATGGTCGATCCGACGCCGCAAGGCGGCCGGCCGGTGTCGTCGCCGGGCTACGCCATCAAGACGACCCGCGCCGACACGATTGCGCCCGAGGTCCGCGCACTGGTGCGCGAAGTGGCGCCCGAGGCGCCGATGTACCGCGTCTACACCATGGCGGGTCTGGTCGAACGCTCGATGGTGCAGCTCAATTTCACCTTGCTGACGCTGGGCGTCGCCTCGCTGCTCGCGCTGATCCTCGGCGCGGTCGGCTTGTACGCGGTGCTGTCGTATGTGGTTGCCGAGCGCACGCGCGAGATCGGTGTTCGCATCGCGCTTGGCGCACGCGCAGCGCAGGTGCGCGCGATGGTCGTCGCGCAGGGGGCGCGTGTAGTGGGTGTCGGCGTCGCCATCGGCGTTGCGGCTGCACTCGCCGCCACGCGCGCGCTCGGCAGCCTGCTCTACGGCGTGCAGCCGATCGACGCGGCGACCTTCATCGCGATGCCCGTCGCGATGGCCGTCATCGGATTGCTGGCGAGTTATCTACCGGCGCGTCGCGCATCGAACCTCGACCCGATGGAGTCGCTGCGCAAGGACTGACCGCATCGGCAGGGTGGCCCGTACCACTTCAATGATCGGTATAGACCGCTGCAAAAAAAGAAAAAGCCGGCAAAAGCCGGCTTTCTCTTGATGCTCGACGGCACTGTTCGTGCCGTACGAGACGCGCCGTATCAGCCGCGTTTCATCGAACCGAAGAATTCGTCGTTGGTCTTCGTGTTCTTCATCTTGTCGAGCATGAACTCCATCGCGGCGAGTTCGTCCATCGGATGCAGCAGCTTGCGCAGGATCCAGATCTTCTGCAACTGATCCGGATCGATCAACAGTTCCTCGCGCCGCGTGCCGGAGCGATTGATGTCGATCGACGGGTAGACGCGCTTTTCGCTGATACGACGATTCAGGTGCACTTCCATGTTGCCGGTGCCCTTGAACTCTTCGTAGATCACTTCGTCCATTTTCGAGCCGGTATCGATCAGCGCGGTGGCGATGATCGTCAGGCTGCCGCCTTCCTCGACGTTGCGCGCGGCACCGAAGAAGCGCTTCGGACGCTGCAGCGCATTCGCATCGACACCGCCGGTGAGCACCTTGCCCGACGACGGCACCACGGTGTTGTAGGCGCGCGCGAGGCGGGTGATCGAATCGAGCAGGATGACCACGTCCTTCTTGTGCTCGACCAGGCGCTTGGCACGCTCGATCACCATCTCGGCGACCTGCACGTGACGCACCGCCGGTTCGTCGAACGTCGAGGAGATCACCTCGGCGCGCACGCCGCGCTGCATTTCGGTGACTTCCTCCGGACGCTCGTCGATCAGCAGGATGATCAGATGCGCATCCGGATGGTTGTGCACGATCGCCTGCGCGACGTTCTGCAGCATCATCGTCTTGCCGGCCTTCGGCTGCGAGACGATCAGGCCACGCTGGCCGCGGCCGATCGGCGCGACGAGGTCGAGGATGCGGCCGGTGATGTCCTCGCTCGACCCATTGCCGCGTTCCAGATGGAACGACTTGCGCGGGAACAGCGGGGTCAGGTTCTCGAACAGCACCTTGTTCTTGGACATCTCCGGCGGCTCGCCGTTGATGTGGTCGACCTTGAGCAGGGCGAAGTAACGCTCGCCTTCCTTCGGTGGCCGGATGCGTCCGGTGATGTAGTCGCCGGTGCGCAGGTTGAAGCGGCGGATCTGGCTCGGACTCACGTAGATGTCGTCCGGCCCGGCCAGGTAGGAAAGGTCGAAGCCGCGCAGGAAGCCGAAGCCGTCCTGCAGGATCTCCAGCACGCCCTCGCCGTAGATGCCGCCGCCGGCGCGCGCATGCGCCTTCAGGATGAAGAAGACGATGTCCTGCTTGCGCGCACGCGCGACGCCTTCCTGCACGCCGAGGCTTTCGGCCAGTGCGAGCAGATCGGCCGCGGACTTGCGCTTGAGTTCGTTGATGTCGATCAGCGGACCATTGCCGCCACCGTTGCGCGACTCGTCGTATTCCTCGTCCGCGTTCGGATTGTAGCCGCCGCCCTGCGGATTGTTGCCATGGCGGTTGCGGCGATCGCGCCGGCCGCGGCGGCCCTGGCCCTGCGCGTTCTGGTTCTGGCCACCCTGCTGCGGGTTGCCGTTGCCGTTTCCATTGCCGTTCCCGGATGCTTGTCCGGACTGCGGGTTCGCCGCATTGCCGTCGGCGTTGCCGCCAACCGACTGCTCGGCAGACAGGTAATCTCCGGCCGGCGGCGCCGGATCGTGATGGTGTTGTTGCGGCGCCTCGGACGGCGCTTGCGCGGCCTCGGCGGCTGCATTCTGGGCGGCTTGCTGCTGCGCGCGGGTTTGGCGCGGACGCGGCTCGCGACGGCCTTCGGCAACGACCGGTGGGCCGTTTTCGTTCGTTTCGTTTTCGGACACGGGCTATCCTCGCTGGGCGCCGTTGGAGCAAAAGGAGGGAAGGATCTGCGGGAAGCGGGCGGAGCAGCATGGCTCCGGGCGCTTAGAACAACGGTAACACTGTGTGTCGCGGCCGTCTAGGTGTGGGGCCGAGAATGGGATTCGGGATTCGGACAAGCGAGCCGTTGCGGCATCGCTTTTATTCCCGATTCCCCGTTCCCGATTCCCGGCTTCCAGTCTCAGCCAGCTTTCACTGCCGGCTCGGCGACGATCGCCTTGTCGATCATCTGGGTCAGCTGAGTCTTGCTGACCGCACCGATCTGTGTCGCCTGGACCTTGCCGTCCTTGAAGATCATCAGGGTCGGGATGCCACGCACGTTGTAGTTGCGCGGGGTCTTCTGGTTGTGGTCGATATTGATCTTGGCGACCTTCAGCTTGCCCTGGTAGGTCGCTGCCAGATCGTCGAGGATCGGCGCGATCATCTTGCACGGGCCGCACCATTCGGCCCAGAAATCGACCAGCACGGGATCGGATGACTGCAGCACGTGCGCTTCGAACTGGTCGTCGCTGACGTGCGAAATATGCTCGCTCACTGAACTCTCCGGTATGACTTTTACGGGCGACCGCGCGCCCCGGACGGGCTTCCGCTACACTCGCGCGGTTCTGGCGGCGCAGACGGGTGAGGGATGCGAAAGGCAGGCCTCATTTCAGCCCAAACGTTGACCCTGCGCAAGTTGGGGATGGCGCCGCGCATTGCAAGAGCGGCCCGCCGCCGCCATGTAGGGCGCTTCCAGAACAGCGCACATCGGCCGCCGCCATCCCGCGGCCCCGTTTCCGGGAGTGCTTTCGGCCAGCGCCGGACTTCCCCGCCAGGACCACGCAGAACTCATTAATGTCCACGCATCCGCTTACCGACATCACCTTCGAAAGTTTCGACCTGCATCCGCGCCTGCTGTCCGGCCTGCATGCGTCCGGCTTCACGCGCTGCACGCCGATCCAGGCGCTCAGCCTGCCGATCGCATTGGCGGGCCACGACGTCGCCGGCCAGGCGCAGACCGGCACCGGCAAGACCGGCGCATTCCTGGTCGCGGTGCTGAACCGCCTGTTGACCAAGCCCGCCGTCGCCGACCGCAAGATGAGCGACCCGCGCGCCATCATCGTTGCCCCGACGCGCGAGCTGGCGATCCAGATCGACAAGGATTTCCGCAACATCGGCCGCGACACGGGTCTGCGCTCCGCGCTGATCTACGGCGGCGTCGACTACGACAAGCAGCGTGAACTGCTCAAGGCCGGCTGCGACATCATCATCGCGACGCCAGGCCGTCTGATCGACTACCTCAAGCAGCATGTCTTTTCGTTCAATGCGATCGAGGCCGTCGTCATCGACGAGGCCGACCGCATGTTCGACCTCGGCTTCATCAAGGACATCCGCTTCCTGTTCCGGCGCATGCCGCCGCGCGAACAGCGCCAGGGCATGCTGTTTTCGGCGACGCTGAGCCATCGCGTGCTCGAGCTCGCCTACGACCACATGAACAGCCCGGAGAAGGTCACCGCGGAAACCGAG
>Ga0247776_10000111_pt1 | contig 19576 bp, 19 predicted proteins | sample UWRJL199509C5_FD_179912 | JGI IMG/M metagenome (GOLD analysis project Ga0247776, IMG submission 179912) | Plant litter microbial communities from Arlington Agricultural Research Station in Wisconsin, United States - UWRJ-L199-509C-5 | ecosystem: Environmental > Terrestrial > Plant litter >...
TCGAGCCGGTGGCTGTGCGTCCAGGCTATGTATGGGCGCCGGGTTATTGGCGCTGGAATGGTGGGAGCCACGTTTGGGTCGGTGGCTATTGGATCGCCGCACGTCCGGGCTATCACTACGCGCCGGCGCGTTGGGTGCACGAAGGACCGGCCTGGCGGTTTCACGCAGGGTACTGGCGCCATTGACAGCGCTGAAGGCCGGCTACCGGGGCGTATCGATCGCCGACGCATACCGTCGGCGATCTCACTCTTACGGATTGTTCGATGCTTCGGCTATGCCGCCGCCGAGAATACCGTGCACGCGACCAATCGCTATCGCTGCCATCGAATCTTGCGCGTCGAACATTGCGCTGCGATCACCCGGCGCGTAGAAACGCGGCGCTCAGGATCCATGCGGACGTCTAATGGGATTTCGCCCAACGTTCGTATTCGGCTTTCGAGATGCGTCCGTCGCGGTTTGTATCGGCATAGATGAAATCGTTGGCGAGCGGTGGATACGCGTCGGCCTCGTCGGCGCTGATGAAACCCGCACCGCGATGATCCAGTTGCGCGAAGGTCGGCGGCGGCCCGTAGCTGCGCGGCGCCGGCTGGCCCGAATGCACGGTCAGATCGCCCTTTGCCGTCGGATAGGTGGTCGTATGCGTATCGGTTTGTGCGAGCGCCGTGGCGCACACCAGCGTCATCGGAATCAGGATGCAGCAACGCAGGTTCATACGGGTCACCTCGGGGCAGTGGCGGTTCGGCGGCGTCGGGCCGTCGCAATGGCGGACGGCTGCCGCGGCGGATCATCGTCCTGCCTGTCTTAACGATGCCGAACCGAGCGCGGACGTCGCGCCGGCCGTGGCCGCTGTCGCCAGCCGCGCGCCGCGCGATGTATCGTGCGCGTTCGCCATGAGGGCTGTGGAGATGCGCGCTTGAACGATGCAACGTCGCCGCGACGGTCGCGGATCCTCACGCTGATCGCACTGTTCAAACTGGCCAAGTCGATCGCCTGCGTCGCGCTGGCAGCCATGGCGTTTCACCTGCTACAGCCCGACGTTGCCGAGCGCGTCGGCCGCTGGCTCGAGTCGCTGACCTGGGCGACCCGGCATGGTCTGGTCATGCGCGCGATCGATTGGTTCGTCGATCTCGGTCCGCGGCAGTTCCGCGTGTTCGGCGCGGCTGCCATCGCCTATGCAGTGTTGTATGCGGTGCAGGGCGTCGGACTCTGGCTCGGCCGGCGCTGGGCGGAATACCTGATCGTCGTCGAGACCGGCCTGCTACTGCCGATCGAAATCTGGGAGCTGCAGCATCGGTTCTCACCGTTCAAGCTTGGCATCCTGCTGACGAATATCGCGATCGTCTTGTATTTGATTCATGTCCTGCGCAAACCGCGGTCGCCGGCCGCGGACGGGTGAGGCAGATGGGCGATGTCGTGTCGCGGATGATCTTCGTCGCAATGATGGTCGGCGCTTTGGCTGCCTGCCAGCCTGCGCCAGCGCCCGAGCAGTCCGACGCACCCGCAGCGGTCGCCGCGACCGTGACGAACCCGCCGCCGCCCGAACTGGCAACTCCCCAGGCGGTGCCGCCGGTGCCGGCCGCTGCGCCTGTGTCGCCTACCGTTCGTGCGGCCGAGGCGCTGCCCGAGCAGACAGCGGCGTGCCTCGCGCGCAACGCGTCCGCAGATGCGCCGCGCGCGGTCGCCGTGCATCGCTGGACGGACGCCGACGGCATCACGCATTACTCCGATCAAGCGCCGCCGGCAGGTACGAAGGACCATCGCATCATCGACGTGCGCGGCCTGCCGCCGATCACGGTGCAGGCGACCGGCTACGACGTCGACCTGCCCGACCAGTTGCAGCAGCGCGCCGTCGCCGATGCTCTCGGCGTGCAGCGCGTGATGCACGATGCGCTCGGCGTCGCCGCGCCCGACGGGCTGACCCTGCATGTGGTTTTCGTGAAGGCGCCCGCCAGCTATGCCCGCCTGATCGGCGATCCGGCACTGGCCGAATCGGCCGGTGCGTATTCGACGGCGCAGCAGACGATCTTCGTGCGCATGCAGGCGCAGACTGAAGCGAGTTTCGCCGTGCTGCGGCACGAGATCACGCACGCCCTCGTGCATGAGTCGATCGGCAACCTGCCGACCTCGATCAACGAGGGCCTGGCCGAATACTTCGGTCGTTATCGCGTCGGCGGCCTCGGCGGACAGATCGATGTCGGTGCGGATCGCAAAGCCATGGCGGCAGCAGCGCCGGAGGGCGACGGCAGCGATGCACTGGTCGATCTGCTCGCGCGCGAGGGGCGCGATTTCTACGTGCTGGCCGGCGATGCGAGCGGGCGCGAGCAGCGCTATCTGCGTGCTTATTCGCTGGTCGCGCTGTTGATGCGCAGCACCGAAGGGCGCACCGCGCTCAGCGCGTTGCTGACGGCGCAGCGCGCCGATCCCTGCCATCCGGTCGCGTCCGAGAATGTCTTCGAACAGCATTTTCCAGGCGGCGTCGACGCGTTGTCGACGACATGGGCCGCCTTCATGCGCAATCCGCCGGACGATATCCAGGCGTATTGACGCCGATCAGCGATTTTTCGCGCATGCAGCGGGCGTGATCAGCATCGCTCAATCACGCGCAAGTCGCTGTAATGGCGTCTTTGCCGACATTAATTGACTCGGGTAGACTTCAAAGCGCTGTGTTTGCACGGTCACCTGCTACCCGTGACCCGATGCAGCGCCGATCGACGATCCGCTTCATCGTTTCACTCTACGCCTGCAACTCAGTGGTCGACATGCCCTGGCAAGGGGGATGTGTGGTTCCAACCTAGTCTCGTGGAGAATGTTCCATGTCGGATCGTCAGGTGGGCACTGTGAAATGGTTCAACGAAAGCAAGGGGTTCGGTTTCATCAGCCGCGATAACGGGCCGGACGTATTTGTGCATTTTCGTGCAATTTCGGGCACCGGCTTCCGTACGTTGCAGGAAGGGCAGAAAGTCTCGTTTCGCGTCGTGCAGGGCCAGAAGGGCCTGCAGGCCGAAGACGTCACGGCCGCCTGAGACCGCCAATCGCATCGTAAACTAGGGCCGCGGCGTTCGCGCCGCGGCCTTTTCTTTTTCGTCCCACCGGTTCAACGTGCGTGATTGCCTTTGCAGCAAGGGCAGCAGCCCGCGTCCACCGCATGTCGAATGACTCCGTTGCCTCGCGGCCTGAAGTCCATTCCGTCGGATCGTCATGTCGGCCTATTCCATTTGGAGCAGTCGACCACCATTTGTCGATGCATTCATTGCATCGACAGTCACCTGTCAAGGAGATACGGAATGCTCACTCTCAATATCCGCGGCCTTCCACGCAGTGCGACCGAAAACTCGGTCACCGAGTTGTTCGGAAAATTCGGTCGCGTGCACAAGCTGAAACTCGCCACCGATCCGTTCAAGAACGAATGCCGCGGCTTTGCGGAACTCGCCATGGAAGGCCACGAAGCGCGTGCGGCGATCGCCGGTCTCGACGGCTCGACCCAGGATGGCGCGACCGTGCGCGTGGGACTGGCCAGCGACCGTCCGCAGCGCGGTCGGCGCTGATCTTCAAGCGTTGCGTCCAAGCCAGATCAGCGTGCCCTTCGCATTAAGTTCGGCGTCGATCGCGAGCAGGCGGCGCGCCTCGGCCTCCGTCACCGGCGAACCCAGACGCTGGATCTCGGTGAAGAACATCTGCTGCAGTGCTTCGGTCAATGCCGTTTCGGCATCGGCGCGACCGACGTAGCAGCGCGCCAGCGCCACCTGCGCGTCGATCAGGCGCAGCAGCGCGCGGCCACGCTGCTGCGGCTGCTCGACGCGCGCGTAGTGGGTCAGCAGCATCGCGCGCGGCGCGCGCTCGAGCATGCGCGCGATGGTCGCCTTCAGCACGTCCGGCTCGAACTGGATCGGGCTGGTCGTCGGGAAGATGAAAGGCGCCGAGCCGCCGTCGAATTCGCGATAGCTGATGCCGAAGCAGTCGCCGGTGAACCAGCTCGCGCTGGCTTCGTCGTACAGGGTCACGTGATGCCGCGCATGCCCGGGGCTGTCCATGAAGAACAGCGCTCGTCCGTTCAGATCGACGATGTCTCCGTCGGCCAGCGCGCGCAGGCGCTCGGCCGGCACCGGCACCAACCGGCCATAGGTGCTGGCGACCACGTCGATGCCGTAGACACCCTCGGCGCTCGCCTGCAGCGCCGTCGGATCGACGAGGTGGCGCACGCCGCGCGGGTGAACCAGCACGCTCGCGTTCGGCAATTCCTGCAGCAGCGCACCGGCGCCGCCGGCGTGGTCGAGATGCACGTGGCTGGCGATCAGATAGCGCACCTGCTCGGGCGCCAGATTGCGCGCCGCCAGCGCGGCGAGCACGCGCGGCACGCTGTAGTTCGTGCCGGCATCGAAAATGGCCGCCGCGCCGTTCGACTCGATCAGGTAGCACGCGGCAAAATGCGCTCGCTCGAGGCCGATGTCGATCAGCGTGATGCCGTCGCCGAGATGGTGATGGGTCGATTCATGCATGCGCGCGGTTCGCAGGGTGGAGGATCAGAAGTCGCGATGATGGCATCATGGCGTCCGTCCGCCCATTCGACCATTCGCATGTCCGAGGAAACTTCGCTGCTGATCGAACCGCGCCTGCACGACCTCGGCGATGGCTTTTTCGTGCGCCGCCTGCTGCCGTTCCGCTTGCGCCGGCATGTCGGCCCGTTCGTGTTTTTCGACCATATCGGCCCGGCCGAGCTGGCGCCGGGGCGCGGACTCGACGTGCGTCCGCATCCGCACATCGGCCTCGCCACCGTGACGTATCTCTACGAAGGCGCGCTGACGCATCACGACAGCCTCGGCTACGAGCAGGTGATCCGGCCAGGCGACGTCAACTGGATGACCGCCGGCCGCGGCATCGTGCATTCCGAGCGCACGCCGACGCCGGAGCGTACGGCCGGCCATCGCATGCATGGCATCCAGACCTGGGTCGCGCTGCCGCAGGACCACGAGGAAACCGCGCCGGAATTCTTCCATCACGATGCCGGCACCTTGCCGCGGACCGAACGCGATGGCGTCCGTCTGTGCGTGATTGCTGGCGAGGCGTTCGGCTTGCGCTCGCCGGTGCGCGTGTACGCGCCAACCCTGTATGTCGATGCCGAATTTCCGCAGGCCGGCACGCTGGTGGTGCCGCCGGAACATGCCGAGCGCGCGATCTACGTCGTCTCCGGCGACATCACGGTCGACGGCACGCGGGTTCCCGCCGAACACATGTGGGTCGTACCGGGCGGGGCGGATGTGCGGATCGACGCTGCCGGCCCGGCCCGTGTCCTGCTGTGCGGTGGCGCGCCGCTCGATGGCGAGCGCTTCCTGTGGTGGAACTTCGTCTCGTCCAGCCCGGAACGCATCGAACGCGCCAAGGCCGACTGGCTCGCGCAGCGCTTCGGTCAGGTGGCGGGCGAGACGGAATTCATCCCGCTGCCGGATCGTTGAGCAGAAAAGCTGCCATGTCCCGCTACGCGAGCTTCCGCGAGTTCTATCCGTTCTACTTGTCCGAACACCGCAACGTGCGCTGCCGCCGTCTGCATTTCGCCGGCAGCCTGCTCGTGCTCGCCACGATCGCACTCGCCGCGTTCGCGCACGACGCGCGCTGGCTCCGGCTTGCGCCCGTGTTCGGCTACGGCTTCGCATGGGTCGGCCATTTCGCGTTCGAGAAGAACCGGCCGGCCACGTTCAAGCATCCCCTCTACAGCCTTGCCGGCGATTGGGTGATGTTCGTGGACATCCTGCGCGGCAGGGTCCCGCTTTGAATCCTCAGGTTCGACGCGCACCGGCCATGGCGGAGCCATCGGACGGATCCAGTCGTGGACGGCTGCGTTTCATCGACACGCTGCGAGGACTGGCCGCACTGCTCGTCGTCTGGATGCACGTCGCCCAATGCTACGTCGGCCTGCAGCCCGAGCACGCGATACGCGGGCGGTGGGTATACGAGGTGGCGCAGAACCTCGATGTCGGTCGTATCGGCGTCGTCGTGTTCTTCCTGATCAGCGGTTTCGTGATTCCCTTCAGCATGCAGCCGCGAGCACCGGCCCCTGTCGCCAGCTTCGCGATCAAGCGCTTCTTCCGCATCTACCCGGCGTACTGGCTGTCGGTGCCGGTCGGCGCGTTCGCAACCTGCTGGTTGTGGGGGCAGCCGTTCGGCGCCGGCGAGTTCCTGATCAACCTGACGCTGCTGGAGGACCTGTTCGGCGTACGCGAGGCGCAGGGCGTGTATTGGACCCTGCTCGTCGAGCTGGCGTTCTACGTCCTCTGCATCGTGCTGCTGCTGACCCACTCGCTGCGCGACCGCCTGCGTATCGGCCTGCTCGCGGCAGTTCTCGCCGGAGGCCATGCCGTCGTCATCGCGCTGGTGTGGAAGGGCCTGCTGCCTTTGCCTCCGCTGCAGCCGCTGACATTCTTCGCCCTGCACCTGTCGCTGATGCTGTGCGGTACGCTGTACCGGCTGTGCTGGTTCGAGCCTGGCGACGGCCCCGGCGTGCGTGCCACGCAACTGTGCCTGGCGCTTCTCGTGTTCTACCTATTGGTCTTCCCGATCTGCGCGAGCCTGGCCCGCGGTACGCTGCAGAACTACCCCGTATCGGACGCGCTCGGCGTTGCGATATTCCTGCTGGGCACGACGGTGCTGCGCCTGCAGACGCGGTTGACCGATTGGCTCGGCACGATCAGCTATTCGATCTACCTTTTCCATTTCGGCGTGTACTACCCGTTGTTCTGGTGGCTCATGCAGCAGCCCGCAGGCTCGGCGTGGCGCCAGCTGCATCTCGGTGTCTACCTGGCCGTCAACGTGCTGCTGGTGGTCGCGCTCGCGAGCGTCGTGTATCGCGTGGTCGAGCGGCCGGGCATCGCCTTCGGTCATCGGCTCGCGTCGCGCCTGTCACGCGATGGACGCGCACTCCGCCTGCGGGCGGCGCCGCTCGCCGACTGATCAGTGGCCGCCAGGGCCGGCGCCTACATTGCCGAACGGCGGCCTGGCGAACCAGATCACCGGAATCATCGCCAGGAACATCACCGTGCAGAGCAGGAACACGTCGTTGACCGCGAGCGTCAGCGCCTGCCGCGTCACGACGTTATCGATGATCGCCCAGGCTCGCGTTGCAGGACCGCCGAGCGCGCTGAGCCCGTCGACATAAGGGCCGACCGCAGCATTCGCCTTGTCGATGTGCTCGGCCAGCACCGCGTGATGGTAGTCGCCGCGATGCTGCCAAAGCGTCACGCTGACCGCGGTCGATACGCTGCCGGCGATGGTGCGGAAGAAGTTCGACAAACCCGACGCCGAAGCGATCTCGTTCGGCTTCAGCCCGGACAGGATGATCTGGTTGAGCGGTATGAAGAAACACGGAATGCCGATGCCCATCAGGAAGCGTGGCAGCAGGAATTGCGTGAAGCTGGTGTTGTCCGGGAACGAGGCGAACCAGAAGCAGATGGTGCCGAATAGCAGAAACGCGAACGTGACGACCGCACGCAGTTCGAGCCGCTGCAGGTTGCGGCCGATGATCGGCGACATCAGGAAGGCGAGGATGCCGACCGGCGCCACCGCGAAGCCGGCCCAGGTGGCGGTGTAGTTGATCACCGTCTGCAGCCACAGCGGGAACACCACGTTGGTCGCGAAGAACGCGAAGTAGCCGAACGAAAGCGCGATCACGCCGATGCCGAAATTGCGATGGCGGAACAGGCTGAGGTCGACGATCGGATGGCGGTCGGTCAGTTCCCAGGCGACGAAGAACGTCAGGCAGACCAGCGCGACGATGCCGAGCGTGGTGATCAACGGCGAGGAGAACCAGTCCTTGTCGTTGCCGTTGTCGAGCATGAACTGCAGGCAGCCGACGCCGAGCACGAGCAGGAACAGGCCGACCTTGTCGATCGGCGCGCGCACGATCACCGACTCGCGATTGCGCAGCAGCGCCCAGGTGATGACCACGGCGATGATACCGATCGGCACGTTGATGTAGAAGATCCACGGCCAGGAATAATTGTCGGTCAGATAGCCGCCGAGGATCGGACCGAAGATCGGCGCGACCACCACCGTCATCGCCCACAACGCGAGCGCGAGACCTTTCTTTTCGTTCGGATACGAATTCAGCAGCAGGCTGAGCGACAGCGCCACCATCGGGCCGGAGCCGGCGCCTTGCAGCAGGCGCGCGACGACCAGCATCGGCATGCTGGTGGCGATGCCGCACAGCATCGACATCAGCACGAACAGGATCGCCGACACGCAGAAACTGCGCACCTCGCCGAACTGCTTGGCGATCCAGCCGGATAGCGGCTGCATGATCGCGCTGGCGAGCGAATACGAGCTGATCGCCCAGGTGCCTTCCTGCGAGCTGACGCCGAGACTGCCGGCAATGTGCGGCACGGCGACGTTGACGATGGTGACGTCGAGCACTTCCATGAACGTCGCGAACGCGATCGCGACGGTGACCAGCGCCAGCGGCGTGCCGTGCAGCGGCGGCAGGGCCGGCTTGCCTTGGGCGGCAGCCATGCGTGCGTATCCTCAGCGGCCGGCGAGATTCGCGTTGACGATCGCTTCCGCTTCGGCCTCGGCCTTGGCGAAATCGCGCTCGTAGACGTTGGTCTCGGCGACCGGCGTGTTCGTCGGCGCGCTCGCCAGCATCTTGCCGTTGCGGTCGTGCGTATCGATCTTGACCGCGGTCGACAAGCCGATGCGCAGCGGATGCTGATCCAGCTCCTTGTCTTCGAGCGAAATGCGCACGGGTACGCGCTGCACCACCTTGATCCAGTTGCCCGATGCGTTCTGCGGCGGCAGCAACGCGAATGCCGAGCCGCTGCCGGCACCGAGGCCGACGACGGTACCGCGGTACTCGACCGCGCTGCCGTAAACGTCGCTCTCGACGCTGGCCGGCTGGCCGATGCGCACATGCGCGAGCTGGCTTTCCTTGAGGTTCGCGTCGACCCAGAGGTTGTGCAATGGAACGATCGTCAGCAGCGACTGGCCCGCTTTGACGCTGCTGCCGACCTGCACGCTGCGCTGCGCGACATAGCCGCTGACCGGGGCGACGATCGCGTTGCGCTCGGCACGGATCCAGGCTTCGCGAAACGCCGCCTTGGCCTGCAGCACCGACGCGTTCTCGCCGACATCGGTACCGTCGACCAGCGCATGCGAAGCTTCCGCCTGGCGCGTCGCCAGATCGAGCGCCGCCCGCGCGGTGTCGACCGCTTCGCGCGCATGCGCGACTTCTTCCGGCGCGATCGCCTTGTCGGCGAGCAGCGGCTGGCGGCGCTTGAGGTCGGCCTCGGCACGGCTGAGATCGAGTTTGCGCACGGCGATCGCGGCATCGTACTGCGAGGCCGACGCGGTCTGCTGGCGGACCTCGCGCACGGCGTTGGCGAGCGCGCTCTTCGCCTTGGCGAGATTCACCTGGGTATCGGTCGGATCGAGCTTGACCAGCACCTGGCCGACATCGACGCGCTGGGTGTCGTCGGCGAGGATCGCGATCACGGTACCGTCGATCTGCGAGGACAGCGTGACCTGGTTGCCGTTGACGTAGGCATCGTCGGTGGTCTCGCGCAGCGAGAACACGAACACATACAGCAGATACCAGCCGATACCGGCGAGGATGAAGACCAGGGCAATGACGGTCAGGATGATGCGGCGTTTGCCGTTGCCGGCCGCCTTTGCAGCGGCGGGCGGGTTGGAAGGCTGTCCGTCGGAAGGCTGGCCATTGGAAGCCGGGCCGTTCGACGGCGTGGCCGGGGCGGGAGAATCGCTCATCGTGATTCGGCTCGTTGTGCGGAATTCAGGGGGTGGAAGAGGGTGCGGCGCCGGCGGCGCCAGCCGCGCCGTCGGTGGAGGCTTCCGGCACGCGGTAACCGCCGCCGAGCGCCTTGGTCAGCGCGATATCGGTCGAGATCGCCTGTGCCTGCAGCGTCGCCGCCGCGTCGCGCTGCTGCAGCACTTCGGATGCGGCGACCAGCACGCTGCGATCGTCGCCGAGGCCGTGCCGCACGCGCGCCGCGACGGCGTCGTGCAGCCTCTCGGCGGCCGCGATCTGCTCGGCGCGCGCCTGCCGGCGCGCTCCGATCTGGCGCAAGGTCAGCGCCTGCGTCGACACGTCGCGCGCGGCATCGACCACGGCCGCGTCGTACTGTGCGGCGGCCGCTTGCAACTGCGCCCGCGAAACGCCGTAGGCCGCATGCAACTGCGCACGTTGGAACAACGGCAGATGGATGGCCGGTCCGAAGCCGAGCGTGCGGCTGTCGAGGTTGAACATCTTGTCCAGATCGAGCGTCTGCACGCCGGCCATCGCACCGAGGCTGATGTCCGGATAGAACTCCGCGCGCACCTGCTCGACGCGCTGCATCGCCGCTTCGATACGCCAGCGGTTCGCTGCGATGTCGGGACGGCGCGCGATCAGATCTAGGCCGACGTTGTCCGGCAATGCCACCTCGACATTCGGCAAGGGCAGCGGTTGCAACACCGGCAATTGCGCCGGCGCGATGCCGAGCAGGGCCGCCAGCGCGGCACGCCGGATCGCGGCGGAGCCTTCGTAGCCCGCTTCCACTTCGCGTGTCGCGGCCACGCGTTCCTCTGCTTCGTGCAAGCTGTCCGGCTGATCGACCCCGCGTGCGACGCGCTTGGCGGACAGCTCGCGGTAACGCGCGAGCGTGCTGCCGTTCTGCTTGGCCAGCGCAAGACGCGCCTGGTCGGCCTGCCAGCCGAAATAGGTGTCGGCGACGGCGGTGGTCAGCACCAGCGCAGCCGCGCTGCGTTCGGCTTCCGACGCGCGCGCCTCGTCGACCGCGGCCTGCACGGCGGCGCGCGTCTTGCCCCAGAAATCGAAGTCGTACTGGAACTGCACGTTCAACTCGCCGAGGTTGTACCAGACCGGCGCGACGCCGGCCGGCAGGTCGAGCGTCTGGCTGAGGCGGTTGCGCTGCACCTGGCCGTTCAGCTGCGAAGACAGCGCGCTGGCCGCGCGGGCACTCTCGATCGAGCGGATCGCAGTATCCAATCGCTTGTGCGCTTCATCGAGCGTCGGCGCGCCGGCCAGTGCCTTGGCTTCGAGCTCGTCGAGCTGGCTGTCGGCGTAGCGCTTCCACCATTCGGCCTGCGGCCATGCGGCACCCGCAGGGACGTCGACGCCGGCCAGCGGTGCCTCGTTGCGCACAACCGGCCGGTCCGGCTTGGCGGGAATCGAACAGCCGGCGATCGCAAGCGCGATGGCCAGGGCAGTGAACGGGCGGACGACGGCAGCAGTCATCGGATGGGTCAGGCTGGGCAGGAGGGGCCGAGCATCGCAGTCCAGTACGGCGGCGGACGGGACGGCTGCGTCGGGGTCGCAATCAGTGTCGATCGAAGCGTCAACAAGCGGTGTCGCCCATGCCGTCACGACCGGCGGGAAAATCCATACTAATGAGTTTTGTAATTGCCGGCAACGGGGCCGGAGCCGTCAAATCGGGCGCCAGGCGAGATCAGCGAACGTCGCGGTGGCAGGCGTCGCACGCGTTGGAGACGTCGGTCAGCGCGGCGGCCTGCTGCGGACAATCGGGCGCGGATTGCGCCTTGGCGACCGCGGCGCGCAGGTCGTTGGCGTACTGCGTGAAGACGCGGTCGTCCGCGCCGGGCGCGAGCAGGGCGCGTTCGAGGTCCTGTCCGAGCAGGGCCAGGTGCGCCGCCGAGGCTTTCGCGTCGGCGCTCGCGCACTGGCCGCGGCGGGCAGCGTCGCGCGCGCTGTAAAGCTCGTGCTGCATCACGTTCATGACCGCGCGCGGCCAGGCGTTGCGACGCTGCAGGGCGTTCGCCAGGGTCAATGCGATCAGCGCGCCGAGCAGGACGCCGCCGATCAGGCAGATCAGATAACGCATGGACGGCATCGCCAGGCAAAACGCGATGGTAATCTGCGCGCCCTCATGGACCAACCGCTCATCGAAGAACGATTCCGCGGCATCGACCGCCTGTACGGCGTCGGCAGCGTCGCGCGTCTGGCGCGCGCGCACGTGTGCGTGATCGGCATCGGCGGCGTCGGTTCGTGGGTGGTCGAGGCGCTCGCGCGCAGCGGTGTCGGCCGGCTCACCATCATCGACGCCGACGACGTCTGCATCAGCAATACCAATCGCCAGCTGCATGCGCTCGACGGCGAGTTCGGCCGCGCCAAGGTCGCGGTGATGGCGGCGCGCGCACGCGCGATCAATCCGCGCATCGTGGTCGATGCGATCGAGGAATTCGTCACGCCGACCAGCCTGGAGCGCCTGCTCGATCGTGGCTACGACTACGTTGTCGACTGCTGCGATGCATTCCGCGTCAAGGTCGAGCTGATCGCCTGGTGCCGGCGCCGCAAGCTGCCGCTGCTCACCTGCGGTTCGGCGGGCGGACGCACCGATCCCACCCTGATCGCGGTGCGCGATCTGGCCAAGACCGAGCACGATGCCTTGCTTGCCCTGGTGCGCAAGAAGCTGCGCGAAGAGTTTCGTTTCCCGCGCGGGCCGAAACGCTATTTCGGCGTGCAGGCGGTCTACTCGCGCGAAAACGTGCGCTATCCGCAGGCCGACGGCAGCGTCTGCGGCACGCGGCCGGAGCAGGGCGAATCGCTCAAACTCGATTGCGGCGGCGGCCTCGGCGCCGCGACGCACGTGACCGCAGCATTTGCGTTCGCCGCCGTGTCGCGGGTGATGGAACGCTTGCTGCGGCCGATCGAAGCGACGCCCTGAACCGCGCCGACCGCAGCGGCTGGCGCCGCGGCATCGCGTGCGCCAGCGTGTGAAACCTGCCCGGCGTCGCTGCGTCTCAATCGCTGCGCAGGCCGAACAGGCGCGCTGCGTTGTTCGAGGTCTGTGCGGCCACGGCTGCGATACTTTCGTTGCGCAGCGCTGCGACCACGTCGGCTACCTCGCGCAGGCGCGCCGGTTCGTTGCGTTCGCCGCGGCGGCCGCTCAGCGGCTGGTCCGGCGCATCGGTTTCGAGCAACAGGAATTCGATCGGCATGGAAGCGACGATGTCGCGCAGGCGGCGCGCGCGTTCGTAGGTCACCGGCCCGCCGATGCCGATGAAAAATCCCAGTTTCCACAATTGGCGCGCCTGTTCGACGCTGCCGGAGAAGCTGTGCACGACGCCGCGCAGGGGACCCATCTTGCGCAGCGTGGCGATGATCTCGTCGACCGCTTTGCGCGCGTGCAGGATCAGCGGCAGATCGAAGTCGCGCGCAAGCTCGAGCTGGCGTCGGAAATAATCGCGCTGCAGCTGCGCATCGAGACCGTCGACAAAAAAATCCAGGCCGCATTCACCGACGGCGACCGGGCGCTCGCGTTCGAGCCATCCGCGCAGCGCATCGACGTGCTGCGGCCGATGCTCGGCCAGGTACATCGGATGCAAGCCGTAGGCCGGATGCAGCCCGGTCGCATGTGATCCGCTCGGTGCCGCGCAAAGATCGCGCAGCTTGGCGAAGCCCGCGAGCGTGATCGCCGGAATGACTTGCGCGGCGACGCCGGCCGCGCGCGCGCGCGCAATCACGGCATCGCGGTCGGCGTCGAACTCGGCGGCGTCCAGATGCGCGTGCGAATCGATCAGCATCGTGCTCGATCCAGCATCGCTCAGTTCGCCGCCGCCCGCGCCGCCGGCCGTTCGGCGAAGCGCTCCGGCGAGCCATGCCGGGAATGCCCGGGCTCGTGCACGGCCGGCGCGTCGCCGCCGTCCTGGCCGGTGTGCCCGCTGTCGAACGGATCGAGCCAATCGCGCAGCCGCGTCGTCGCGCCGGGGCCGTCCCATGCGGCTGCGAACTTTCCGTAGCAGTCGTGCTCGGTATTCGGCAGGGCGCCGTTGCAGGCGGCATTGCCGCCGGACAAGGTGCCGATCAGGCGGCCCGCCGCGCTGCCGGCGCCGGCAGGGACGAACAAGCCCGAACCGGACGAGCCGCCTTCGGTGGTTCCCTGCGTGTACGGACCGGTCAGCCAGTGCGTATTCGTGCTGCCGCCGCCGGTGTCGATGCAATTGTCGGTCGTCGCCGGTGCCGGGCCGGCGGTGATTTTCTTGACGTCGCCACTGGGGTGATGCAGTCCGATCGTGCCCGGCGGCGCTGCGCCGCTGGCGTCCCAGCCGGCGTAATAGACGTTCCAGGCCGGATCCGGCGCCTGGCTCAATTCGAGCAGGCTGAAATCGGCGTCGGCGCGGCTCGCGCGCAGCGCCGCGCCATGCTGGTCGTCGTTGAAATAGCCGCCGGCCGGCTCGCTCGGCGTCCCGCAGCGGGTCGACTGGTAGTTCCAGTATGCGATCAGCGACGCGGCTTCGCTGCTGCTGTCGATGCAATGGGCCGCGGTCAGAAAGTAGTTGCGGCGATCGCGCGGCACGTCGGCGAGCAAGGTGCCGCTGCAGAGGTAGTAATCGTGGTCGTCGTCGCCCTGGAATTCGATGTAGGCGACCGCATGGATGTCGTCGGCGTAGTTGCGTCCAAGCGGGCAGACGACGTCGACATTGCAGCTGCCCGACTTGCCGGGGGTGCCGAGCTTGACCGCATCGTCGCGTCCGAATGCATCGCGAAAGCCGGCGCCGACGCTGCTCAGTTCGAGCGCATCCTCGGCCAGCACCACGCCGGCCGGCACGCGCAGTTCGATCGTGGCGAGGTCGCCCGGTACGACCGCTGCCTGGAAGCGGCCGATATAGGCGTCGGCTGCCGTGTAGGGGCCCTGGTAGTAGCGGTCGGCGCCGATCACGTACAGCGTGGCGCCCTGCGGCAATGCGAAGCGGCCGAAGCCGCAGCGCAGATCGGTCGCGCCGCCGGCGCGCACGCGCACGCGCCAAAGTCGCGAGCCGTCGGACAGATCGCTCCACCGGCCGTCATGCTGCGGCGTGATCGATACCGCGTTGTCATCGGCGACGCGCTGGCGCTTGTCGCGCGGCGCGTCGGCTTTCTGCGCGGGGTCGACGTCGGCACGTCGCCGCGCTGCGTCGAGCGCGTCGACGTCGATGATCGGCAATTCCGTCGCGAGCTTGGCTTCGTTGGCGAGGCTGTACGGCAAATCGCCCTGGCGCGCGTCGACAATGCTCGCGGCGACCACCAGCCAGACGGCGGCACCGGCAGCGAACGACGCGAGACGACGTTTCATGCGGTACTTCTTCCTTGCCGGCGCGAATGACGGTGATGGCTGCGGACGAGCGTGCCGGCCGGCGAGACGATTGCAAGCATATCGCCGGGTTCGGATGGTTGGCAGAGATGCTGAAAAAACACACTCGCGGGCTGGCGCTGTCTCAATCGCGGTGCGCAGCATTGCGATCGCGTCCGGCGCCGAGCTTGCGGTCGAGCCCGCCGAACAGCTTCTTGAACAGCCGCGACAGCTTGCCGCGCTGGGTCTTGCGCAGCTTCTCGTCTTCGCTGGTCAGCCAGGCGATCTGGATCACGCGGCGCTCGCCTTCGTGCGGCAGATGGCCATGGAAGGAATTCTCGGCGCGCCGGAACGCGACGAAGTGGCCGTACAGCGGGCGGATCTCCGGAGCGGCGAGGTCGTCGATATCGTCGATGCGGTTGAGGAAGCGAAAGCAACCCTCACTTGTGTCCGGCCAGGTTTCGTTGAGGTAGACCAGCGCGGTGACCACTTTCGAACGGCTGTCCGTATGGATCGTGCCATGACGCTTGTTGAGCAGGCGGCACAGCGTGACCAGACTCGGATATCGACCGAGATCCGGCACGCCGAGGCGGCGACCGACCGCGTCGGCGAATCCGCCCGAAATGAGGGCGTCGACCAGACGGTTGATCGAAGGGCCGCAATCGTTCGCCTCGTACGGGAAGAAACCGGCGCTCGGATAGCGCGGAAAATCGCGCGCAAGCGCGGCGCGCGCAGCGTCGGGCAACTGCTCTTGCGCAATCAGAAACGCGAACGGCTGCTGCCGTACGACGGTGTCGGCGCGCTCGAGCCGGCGGGCGTCGAGCAGCGCTTCGTCTTCGGTGGCGAGCGGGACGGCATTCATGCGCAGCGCAACTCCTCGGTACACCGGGGAATTGTAGCTCCGCGGTGGACATCGGGGCAGCGCGGCCCTAGAATTTCGGCTCGCCTCGATTCCCTTTTCAGCACCCAACGGACTGGTCCATGCCAGCCCGCGGGTTTCGTCGCATCCGGTGTCGGCGCCCGGACGTGACGCAGAACAAGCAACCACAGGCGAACCCATGACGATTCCGGCCCTACTCGCACTCGCTGACGGAACGATCTTCCGCGGTCTTTCCATCGGCGCCGAGGGGCAGACCGTCGGCGAAGTCGTGTTCAACACGGCGATGACCGGCTATCAGGAAATCCTGACCGACCCGTCCTATGCGCGGCAGATCGTGACGCTGACCTATCCGCACATCGGCAACACCGGCTGCAATGCCGAAGACGCCGAGTCGACCCAGGTGCATGCCGCGGGCCTCGTCATCCGCGACCTGCCGCTGGCGGCGAGCAACTGGCGTGCGCAGGAAACATTGGGCGCCTACCTCGAGCGCAACCGCATCGTCGCGATCGCCGAGATCGATACGCGCCGCCTCACGCGCATCCTGCGCGACCAGGGCGCGCAGAACGGCTGCATCCTCGCCGGCGCGGATGTGTCCGAAGACGCCGCCTTGGCTGCGGCACGCGCGTTTCCCGGCCTCAAGGGCATGGATCTCGCCAAGGTCGTCTCGGTGCGCGAGCGCTACGGCTGGCAGGGCGGCAGCTACGATCTCGATCGTGCCGCGTTCGCGCAGCCGACGACGCGGCTACGCGTGGTCGCCTACGACTACGGCGTCAAGCACAACATCCTGCGCATGCTGGCCGATCGCGGCTGCGAACTCACCGTGGTGCCGGCGCAGACGCCGGCCGGCGACGTCTTCGCGCTGCGGCCGGACGGCGTGTTCCTGTCGAACGGCCCGGGCGACCCGGAGCCGTGCGACTACGCGATCGCCGCGATCCGCGAATTCGTGCGCGCGCGCCTGCCGACGTTCGGCATCTGCCTCGGGCATCAGCTGCTCGGCCTCGCGGCGGGCGCGAAGACGATCAAGATGAAGTTCGGCCATCACGGCGCGAACCATCCGGTCATCGACCTCGATACAGGGCGCGTGATGATCTCCAGCCAGAACCACGGTTTCGCGGTCGACGAGGCGACGCTGCCGGCCAACGTGCGGCCGACGCATCGCTCGCTGTTCGACGGTTCGCTGCAGGGCATCGCCTTGACCGACGCACCTGCCTTCAGTTTCCAGGGGCATCCGGAAGCGAGTCCCGGCCCGCACGACGTGGCCGGCCTGTTCGATCGGTTCATCCATCAAATGGAGGCGCGCGCGGCTGCCGCGGCGTAAGCGACATGATCCAGCAACGACATCCCATCCTGCTCGCATTCACCGCTGCGGCTCTGCTGCTCGGCCACTCCGCGGCGTATGCCGCAAAGCCCAAGGCGACGAGCACCGAGACGGCCAAGTCGGTCGGCCATCCGGTCGAATACCAGGAACTCGAAGGCAAGGTCGGCGCCGTCATCATCGTCGAGACCAATCTCAACACCGCGCGCCGCGGCACCCTGGTCAAGTGGACGAATCCGACGCTGATCCTGCAGCTCGGCCCGGAAGCGGGTTCGATCCAGCTCAGCGTGCCGCACGATTCGATCCGCCGCATCACGCTGCTGGATGCGGCGCCGGCAGCGGCCACACCGGCGGCGACGCCAACCACGCAGGGAAGCGGCAGTGCCAAAAAGAACTGACCTTCGCACCATCCTCATCATCGGCGCCGGCCCGATCGTCATCGGGCAGGCGTGCGAGTTCGACTATTCCGGTGCGCAGGCCTGCAAGGCGTTGAAGGAGGAGGGCTACCGCGTCGTCCTCGTCAATTCGAATCCGGCCACGATCATGACCGATCCGGAAACGGCGGACGCGGTCTACATCGAGCCGATCAACTGGCAGACGGTCGAGAAGATCATCGCGAAGGAAAAACCCGACGCGTTGCTGCCGACGATGGGCGGCCAGACCGCGCTCAACTGCGCGCTCGACCTCGCCGATCACGGCGTGCTGGAAAAATACGGCGTCGAACTGATCGGCGCCTCGCGCACGGCGATCCGCATGGCGGAGGATCGCGAGCTGTTCCGCGTCGCGATGCGCGAGATCGGCCTGGAGTGTCCGAAGGCCGAAGTCGTGCGCACGTTCGAGCAGGCGCTCGATGCACAGGCCAAGGTCGGCTATCCGACGATTATCCGTCCGAGCTTCACGCTCGGCGGTTCCGGCGGCGGCATCGCCTACAACAAAGAAGAATTCGAGGAGATCGTCAAGCGCGGTCTCGACCTCTCGCCCGTGCACGAAGTGCTGGTCGAGGAATCGGTGCTCGGCTGGAAGGAATTCGAGATGGAAGTGGTCCGCGACACCGCGGACAACTGCATCATCATCTGTTCGATCGAAAACCTCGATCCGATGGGCGTGCATACCGGCGATTCGATCACGGTGGCGCCGGCGCAGACCCTGACCGACAAGGAATACCAACGCCTGCGCGATGCCAGCATCGCGGTGCTGCGCAAGATCGGCGTCGACACCGGCGGATCGAACGTGCAGTTCGGCATCAATGCCGACGACGGCCGTGTCGTCGTCATCGAGATGAATCCGCGCGTGTCGCGTTCGTCCGCGCTGGCGTCGAAGGCGACCGGGTTTCCGATCGCCAAGGTCGCCGCCAAGCTCGCGGTCGGCTACACGCTGGATGAGCTGCGCAACGAAATCACCGGCGGCAAGACGCCGGCTTCGTTCGAGCCGGCGATCGATTACGTCGTCACCAAGATTCCGCGCTTCGCGTTCGAGAAATTCCCGACCGCCGATGCGCGCCTGACCACGCAGATGAAATCGGTCGGCGAGGTGATGGCGATCGGCCGCACGTTCCAGGAGTCGCTGCAGAAGGCGCTGCGCGGCCTGGAGACCGGCAAGAACGGCCTCAATCCAAGCAAGCTCGACACTGCGACGCCGGAGGGGCTGGCGACGCTGAAGCGTGAACTGAAGGAGCCCGGCCCCGATCGCGTGTTCTATGTCGCCGATGCCTACCGCGCCGGACTGTCCGGTGCCGACGTGTTCGCGCTGACGCACATCGATCCGTGGTTTCTCGCGCAGATCGAGGATCTCGTGCGCGTCGAAGGCGATATCAGATCCGACGGCCTCGCCGCACTCGATGCGAAGCGGATGTGGCGCCTGAAGCGCAAGGGCTATTCCGACGCGCGCCTGGCCGAACTCGTCGGCACCGACGAGAACGCGGTGCGCGCGTTGCGCCGCGCATTCAATGTGCGGCCGGTGTACAAGCGCGTGGATTCGTGCGCGGCCGAATTCGCCACGACCACGGCGTACCTGTATTCGACCTACGAGGAAGAATGCGAAGCGGCACCGACCACGCGCGACAAGATCATCGTGCTCGGCGGCGGCCCGAACCGCATCGGCCAGGGCATCGAGTTCGACTATTGCTGCGTGCACGCGGCGCTCGCGCTGCGCGAGGACGGCTATGAAACGATCATGGTCAACTGCAATCCGGAAACCGTCTCGACCGACTACGACACCTCCGATCGCCTGTACTTCGAGCCGTTGACGCTGGAAGACGTGCTCGAGATCGTCGACAAGGAAAAGCCGAAGGGCGTCATCGTGCAGTACGGCGGA
>Ga0247776_10000112_pt1 | contig 19576 bp, 17 predicted proteins | sample UWRJL199509C5_FD_179912 | JGI IMG/M metagenome (GOLD analysis project Ga0247776, IMG submission 179912) | Plant litter microbial communities from Arlington Agricultural Research Station in Wisconsin, United States - UWRJ-L199-509C-5 | ecosystem: Environmental > Terrestrial > Plant litter >...
ACGACCGTGCGGCTCTTCGGCCGCGCGCTTGACGACCCCCACGCGCGGCACCTTGGCGTTGGCTTTGACCTGGATTTCCCAGGCCTCCGTGCCAGCTGCGCGCACGCGGTGCGGCACGCCGAAGTCGCGTTTGAGCACTACCAACTCGTCGAGACTCAAGTGACGCCACTGCCCGGGTCGCAAATCCTCCGCCGTGATTCCGGCGTGAGAAATGCGCGCTAGGCGCATCACGAGCGACCCCGTGGCCTCACCGATGCGACGTACCTGCCGATTGCGGCCTTCGCGCAACGTGAGCTCGAGCCAAGTCTTATCGCCTTCGAAGCGCAAGCGGCGCACCTCGGCGGGCGCCGTGGCGCGGCCGTCGATCTCGATGCTCTTCCGCCATTCTTGCAGCTGCTCGTCGATGACCAGCCCCTGAACTTTGGCCACGTAGACCTTCTTCGCCTTGTTGCGCGGGTGCGCGAGCGCATTGGAAAACTCGCCGTCGTTGGTGCACAAAAGGGCGCCGCTGGTGTGGAAATCGAGCCGGCCCACGGGGACCACGCGCACACCCACGGCCTTCAGCAACTCAGCGACCGTGGGGCGGCCCTCGGGATCACTCAAGGTGCACATCACGCCGCGCGGCTTGTGCAGCACGATGTACACCAGCGGCTCGGCCATCAGCCGGTTTCCATCGACCTCGACCTTGGCCTTGCGCGGGTCGACTCGAACGCCTAGCTGATCGATCACCCGGCCATCGACCTTCACCCGCCCGGCGGTGATCAATTCTTCCGCAGCCCGCCGTGAGGCGATACCAGCGCGAGCCAGGACTTTCTGAAGCCGTTCTTCTGCCATAAGGGTGGCAGGTCCTAGCACTGAGGCACGGCGAGCGCTGGGCTTTCGTCAGCCCGACCCGAAAGGGCTACTTGTTGCGAGCGCGCGCGCCGCCGGGTGCCGCGCCGCCAGACCCGCCTGCGGCAGCGGCAGCAGCAGCAGCAGCAGCAGCAGCAGCAGCAGCTTTCTCCGCCGCTTCGTCCCTCTGCTCGATCTCGCGCAGCGCGATTTCGTCGCGATCCCAGCGATCGACGTGACCGTCGAAATCCAGGTCGACCCCGCGACGCTCGAGCTTACCCTCGTCGTAGATTTCCCAGACGTCGGGCCTGCTGTCGTAGTTCGTGTCGATCTGCGCGCGGCTCAGCTGACCGGCGACGTAGAAGCGCGTTTCGTCGTCTTGCCCGTCACCGTTGTGATCTTCACGCAGCTTGGCGACCCGGCCTTTGGCAAACGTGATCCAGGTGTCCATTTTGCCGTCGAAATTCGTGTCGGCAACCTCGTTCAAGGCTTCACCCTTGTCCGTATAGGTGCGCACGACGTCCTTCACGCCGTCGAGGTTGGTGTCGACTTCACGGCACAGCAGCACGCGGTGGCGGTCTTCACCCTCCCCGACCACGCCGTACACGCGACGGATGTTGGCTTTCTTCGCGCCTGCGCCGAGGCTCTCGACCACTTCACGATCGCTGCGCCCCTTGAAGTCACAGCGCGAGCGATCGTCGGCAGCGACACCGCTCACTTCACCGCGCAGTGCGGCGCCGGTCTTGGGCTCACCCGATCCGCCGCAGGCATAGGCGCTCGTGCCGAGTACCATGAGAACCAGGCCATATCCGCGCCATCGAACGTGCGCTTTGCTCACTTGCTGGTTCCTTTTTCGGCAGGCGCCTCTGCGGGTGACGATTTCTCGGTCGGCACCCCCGCCGGCTTATTTTCGGTTTCGGTCGGTAGCGAGCTCTTGGTCTCGAAGGTCGGACTGACCGGTGCTCGGTCCGCGCGATCCGGCGGCACGTAGCCGGTCTCTTTGCAGTAATCGACGGTCGCGCCCGGATCGGGACGGCCATCGTTGTTCATGTCCGCGTGGATCAACGGGCAACCCGGCTTCGGGTATTCCCACCATTGATCGATCACGCCATCGCCGTCCGAATCGCGCTCGGTACGCACTAGGACCCCGGCTTGGTAAAAGTCCCAAGTGTCGAGGTGCCGAGCGAGCGCCGTGGACTGATCCTTCTCGCTGATCTGACCGCCCTTGAAGGTCGTGATCTCGTCGATTTGGCCGTCCTTGTCGTAATCGTTCTCGCGGCGGCGGAGTTGGCCGGCGGAGTCGAAGTAGCTGTACGCATCGACGATGCCGTCGAAGTTCAGATCGACCGCGCGGCACAGCTCGTGACCGCCCTCGCGCACGATGCTGATGTCGACCTTGCCATCGCCGTTGGCGTCGATCTTCTCGACGGTTTCGGACGCCACATCACATTTTTCGTGAGTGACGCCCGTATCGCGGCTGGTTGCGGAGTTCGCCGAGTTAGCACCCGCCGAGCCCGCACTATTACACCCAAACTGGAACACAGCGCCGGTGATTAGCGCTGCCCAAGCCCATGCGGTGTTGGTCACCCTCGTTCTGCTCGTCATTCTGAACCTCTTCGGCGGCGATCTCGACCGCGCGATCGAGGACCCGCTCGGCAACCTAGCTTTAGCCCGGAATCCCGCCCAAGCATAGCCACCTACCGACGCCCACGGACGAACAAGTGCGGCGCAACGCCGCCACGCTCGCCCGATCGGCCGGAAGGCTTGCAAGCCCACAAATGGCTCGCAACTGCTCGATGTGCGCGCCCCAGGCCCGGATTCGGAGCCGGATCTGATTTGTTAAATTGTTGAAATTAAAGAACAATATTCACGTACCGCGGCTTCTTCCGATTGACAACACACGTATGGGAATCTAGTGTAACGACTGGTAACTAGGCACGTCTACCGAATGTCCCGCAAGAAGATCTCCACCACCGTCTACATCACGCCGGAGCAGAACGAGCGGCTGCACCTGTTGCACACGCGCACCAAGGTTCCGGTCGCCGTGTACATCCGTGAAGGGATCGATCTGGTGTTGAAGCGCTACGAGCACGCGCTGCCGGGACAGATGAGCCTGACCGAAAATCCCGCACCCAAAGCCGCAAAAAAGTAGTTCGAGGGTGGGCTCAGCGCGAGCTTGGCTGGTCGGCGCGCCGAGGCCGCGCTAGACAGCCGCCCCGCGAACGCTCGCTTTGCCAGTAATGCCGACCGACCCCAAAAAGATTCGTAACTTCTCGATCATCGCTCACGTCGATCACGGAAAAAGCACGCTCGCGGATCGCATCCTCGACGTGACCGGCGCCATCAGCAAACGCGAGAAGGTCGAACAGTTCCTGGACAAGCTGCCGCTGGAGCGTGAGCGCGGCATCACCATCAAGGCGCAGTCGGTGCGCCTGAAATACCTGTCGGTGAGCGGGGAAGAGTATCAGCTGCAGCTGATCGATACGCCCGGCCATGTGGATTTCAACTACGAGGTCAGCTCCAGCTTGCGCGCCTGCGAAGGCGCCCTGTTGGTGGTCGATGCCACGCAAGGCGTGCAGGCCCAAACGGTCGCCAACGCCTACCTAGCCATCGAAAATAACCTGGAAATCATCCCGGTTCTGAACAAGGTGGACCTGCCATCGGCGAACGTCGACCACACCGCCGAACAGATCGAGAAAGTGATCGGGCTCGACTGCAGCGGCGCGCTGTTCGCCAGCGGCAAGACCGGGGTCGGCGTGCTGGAAGTGTTGGAGGCCGTGATCGCTCGGGTACCTCCGCCCAAGGGCGATCCGAACGCGCCACTACGCGCATTACTTTTCGACAGCTGGTACGACAGCTATCGCGGCGCGGTCGTGATGTTACGCGTGATGGACGGCACGCTCAGGAAGGGTGACCGGCTCAAGTTCATGGCCACGGGTCGCCACTACGACGTGACCGAGATGGGCTGCTACAATCCGCACCCCGTCGCGATCGAGGAGCTCGGTCCGGGCGAGGTCGGCTTCGTCGCGGCCAACATCAAGTCCACGGAAGACACCAAGATCGGTGACACCGTGACCAGCTATCATCACGGCGCGAGCGAGCCGTTGCCGGGCTTTCGCGAAGTGAAGCCGATGGTGTTCGCCGGCATCTTCCCGACCGACTCCGCCGAGTACGAGAACCTTCGCGACGCCCTGGCCAAGCTGCACATGAACGATTCTTCGTTCAGCTTCGAGCCGGATACTTCGGACGCGCTCGGCTTCGGTTTTCGCTGCGGCTTTTTGGGCCTGCTGCACATGGAAATCATCCAGGAGCGCCTGGAGCGCGAATACAATCTGGATTTGATCACCACCGCGCCGAGCGTGGTCTATTTCGCGCACACCAAGAACGGCGAGACCGTGCGCGTCGACAACCCGTCGAAGATGCCGCCGGTCGGCGACATCGACACGATCGAGGAGCCGATCCTCAAGCTGACCGTACACGTGCCCGCGGAATACGTGGGCGCGACGGTGGCCTTGTGTGAAGAGCGCCGCGGCACGCAGCTCGGGCTCAACTTCTCGACCAAGGATCACGTCGTGGTGACCTACGAGCTGCCGCTCGCGGAAGTGATTTTGGACTTTCACGACCGCTTGAAGAGCGCCTCGCGCGGCTACGCAAGTATGGATTACGAGGTGACGGGCTACCGCGCCGACAGCTTGGTCAAGCTCGACATCATGCTGAACGGCGAGCCCCTCGACGCGCTCAGCATCATCGTCCATCGCGACACGGCGTTTCCTCGGGGCCGCGCCTTGACCGCGAAGCTGAAAGAGCTCGTGCCGCGCCAGCAATACGAGGTCGCGATCCAAGCCGCGATCGGCGCCAAGGTGATCGCCCGCGAGACGGTACGCGCCATGCGCAAGGACGTGACCGCCAAGTGCTACGGCGGCGACATCAGCCGCAAGCGCAAGCTGCTGGAGAAGCAGAAAGAGGGCAAAAAGCGCATGAAGTCCGTGGGCAGCGTCGAGGTGCCCCAGGAAGCGTTTTTGGCCATCTTGAAGCTCGAGACTTAGTCGTTCGAGCCTGAACGCCGTCTGCCCGCTCTTGCGGCAAGCGGGTTCCGTCGTTACAAAAGAAGGATATCGATGAGTAGCCCTGCCTCGCAATCTCGTGATCTTCGGGGCCCCGGCCCCAAAGCGCGTGAAAAACGCCTATCGGAACTGAACGCAGGCGCGACGCCCGACGGCCAGGTGACGCACCTCGAAACGGTGGCGTTCGGTCCGTCGCTAGCCGTAGAGCGCTTCCGTTTCGGCAACGGGCTCGAGCTGTTGTTTTGTGAGGACCATAGCGCGCCGGTGATCGCCTATCACACCTGGTTCCGTGTTGGCTCGCGTCACGAGCGCGAGGGCAAGACTGGACTCGCGCACCTGTTCGAGCACTTGATGTTCAATGAGGTCGAAGGCCGGAAGGCCGGCGAGTTCGATCGCAAGCTGGAAGAGGCGGGCGCCGAGAGCAACGCCTCGACCTGGCTGGATTTCACGCAGTACAACGTGTCCATCCCCAAGGATCAGCTACCGCTCGTGGTGAAGCTCGAGTCCGAGCGCATGAGCCGCTTGGTCCTGCGCGACCCGCAGGTGAAGAGCGAAAAAGAGGTGGTTGCCAACGAGCGCCGCCTGCGAGTCGACGATGACTTGGAGGGCGCAGCGAGCGAGCTGCTCTGGGCAACCGCATTCGAGAATCACGCCTATCGCTGGCCGACCATCGGTTGGATGAAAGACATCGAAGGCTTCACCACCGAAGATTGCCAAGAGTTTTATCGCACCTACTACGCGCCCAACAACGCCGTACTGGTGATCGTCGGTGACGTGGCCGAGGCCGCGCTCTTGAAGAAGCTCTCGGCGGCATATGGAGCGCTGCCGGCCAGCACGCTACCGATCGAAGACGTGCAGCCGGAACCGCCGCAGCTCGCCGAGCGCCGAGTCGAGGTCAGCAAACCGACCGCCACCGAAAAACTGGTCGTCGGCTACCACAGCCCCGCGATGGGTGATTTCGATCACCCTGCCCTGTCGCTCTTGGCAGAGGTCTTGTTCAGCGGTCGGGCCAGCCGCCTGCACCAGAAGCTCGTGCGAGAGCTGGAGCTCGCCACTGAAGTGCGCGCGTTCGTCGGGCCCTTCCGCGACCCTGGCTTGTTCGAACTGTTCATCTCGGCCCGTGAAGGACAAACGGCCGAGAAGCTCCTGGCCGTGATCGACGCAGAGTTCGAGAAAGTTCGAACCGAAGCCATCTCCCCGGAAGAGATCGCGCGTGCGGCTGCCAGGCTCGAGCTCGGCTTGCTCGCCGGGTTGGAGACGGTCGACGGCAAGGCCTCGACGCTCGGCTTTTACGAAATCGTCCTGGGGCGTCCGGGCGCTGCCTTCGAGCGCTTGGACACCACGCGGCGAGTGACCGCGAGCGATCTGATTCGGGTCGCGCGGCGCTACTTACTCCCCCGCTATCGCAGCGTGATCTTCGTTCGCCCCGATTCATCCACGAGTACCGACGACGGCGCGGAGGCCGCACAATGAGCGCTGCAGCGACGGTCGTTCGTTTGGACGACGCGGGAGGCGCCGCGGTCTTGCTGGAGACCTCGCGCGCGCTACCGCTGGTTACGATCAGCATCGGCTTGAAGACCGGTTCGCTAGTCGACCCAGCGGGCAAAGAAGGCTCGACTCGCTTGCTCGCGCGGTTGATGCGACGGACCGCCGGTGGGCTCGACCCGCAAGTGATCGACACCCGGATCGACTCGCTCGGTGCCTCGCTCAGCGCAGACGTCGCACACAGCACGATGGCCTTTCAGGCCACGGTCATCTCGCGCTCGTTGAACGAGTTCGTCGATTTGTTGGTGGATGTGCTTTCGCGCCCCAGTTTGGCGGCGACCGAGCTCGAGCGCCTGCAGCGCGAGACCTTGGCTGAGCTCAAGGATTCACTGGACGACGATAGCAGCTTGGCCCGGCGCTTCTTTCGGCGGCGCTTCTTCGGCTCGCACCCGTATGGGCGCACGGTCTCGGGTACGTCCAAGACCGTACCGGAGATCAGCTCGGCCGATGTGCAAGCGGTGTTTCAGCGCGCGTTCGTGCGCGGCAACCTGGTCTTCGCCTTCTCCGGCGATCTGGACGCAACGCGCGCTTCGCAAATCGCCAAGCGTATTTCGGAGGCACTGCCCAGCGGCAGCGTCGGGGCCGATGCCACGCCCGAACCGAGCGCCATCCCCGGTCGCCGCTTGGTGATCGTCGACAAGCCGGAGCGGACTCAAACCAAAATCTTGATCGGTTGTTTGGGCTCGCACACGCAGGATGAAGACCACGTGGCCTTGCTGGTCGCCAACACCATCTTTGGCGGCACCTTTACCGCGCGCATGACGCAAGAGGTCCGCTCCAAGCGCGGCTGGTCTTACGGCGCGTACTCCAGCATGCCGATTGACCGACGTCGCCAGAGCTTCAGCATGTCGACCTCGCCCAAGGCCGACGACGCCGGACCATGCCTCAAGCTCGAGCTCGATATGCTCCACGACCTGCGCGAAAAAGGGGTCACCAAAGCGGAGCTGTCCTGGGCCAAGCGCTACATGGTGCGCTCACATTGCTTCGCCATCGATACCGCCGCCAAGCGCGTGGGCTTGGAGCTCGACCAAACGCTCTATGATCTGCCCACGGATTATTACTCGCGTTACACCGAGCACGTGCAGGGGGTGACCCTCGAACAGGCCAACCTTGCCCTTCGAAAGCGGCTGTCCGAAGAAGATCTATTGATCACCGTGGTCGGCACCGAGTCGCTGATCGGCAACTCGGTGCGCGAAGCCGTGAGCAATCTGGCCTCGACCGAAGTCGTCGCGTTCGACAGCGACGATTGAGGGGGCGCTCGCGATCCAGCCGCGCACCTCGCAGCGCGCGCTGTTCGCGTCACTGCTCCTCCGGCCCTAAGGGTCGAGTCCGAGCGCGCTGACCAGCGCCCGCGCTACGGCTCGTGCTTCGGCGAGGGCGCGCGCTTCGAGCTGAGTGATGAGCGCGTCCGGCGCGAGTGGCTCCGGCAAATCGACGTACATTTTCAGCTTCGGCTCGGTACCGCTCGGGCGGACGAAGACACGGCCGCCCCCCACGAGCACCAGCTCGACCAGTAGCGCTGGGCCGCGCCAGCTGGGCGCGTCGGGCTCGGACGTTTGCAGATCGCGCACGCGACTCACGGCGTATCCCGCCAGGGTCGAAGGCGGCGCGCTCTGCAGTTGCTGCATGGCGCGGGCGATGCGCGCGGCGCCCGCGCCGCCTGCGAGCACCACGTTGTGTTGCACGCTGACCCACAGGCCGTGCTCACGATACAACGCGTGCAAGCGCTCGAGCACGGTTTTGCCCGAGGCGCGGGCTTCGGCGGCCAGCTCGGCGAAGGCCAAGGCAGCGCTGATGCCGTCCTTGTCCCGCACCGTGCGTCCAAATGAATAGCCGAGCGCTTCCTCGTAGCCGAAACAGTAGCGATAATTTTGGGCTTCGAGTGCCAGCGCGGCCGTCCAAATCCACTTGAAGCCGGTGAGCACGTTTTCGTAGCGCGCGCCGCGTGCACTCGCGATCAGCGCCAGCATCGGCGATGACACGAGCGATGACAGCACCAACGCGCGCTGCCCCAGATCGGCGTGAGAAAGCGCAAAATCCGCCAGCAGCAAGCCGATTTGATTGCCGGTCAGTGCTTGAAAGCGGCCGCTCGCGGTGGGCACGGCGATCGCCAAGCGGTCCACGTCCGGATCGTTCGCGATCACCAGATCCGCAGCCTTCGCTTCGGCCAGAGCCAGCGCGAGATCGAGCGCGCCGGGTTCTTCCGGATTCGGGAAGTGGACGGTTGGAAAGTGGCCATCGGGCTCACGTTGCTCGGGCACACTGTGAAAGTCCGCATAGCCCGCCTCTCGAAAGAGCCGTTCAACGACCTGAGCGCCCACACCATGCAGGGCCGTGTACACGATGCACAGCTCACGATCGGCCCTTATCCGGGGCAGTGAAGCGCGGACTTCGGCCAAATAGCGAAGCACGATGTCTTGCCCGATCAGCTCCTGAGCTGCCAAATTTCCGAGCGGAATGCCGGTTGTCGGACCAAGCGCGCGCATACGCGCGAAAATCTCCTGATCCGTGGGCGGCACCACCTGGACGCCATTCTGCCAGTACAGTTTGTAACCGTTGTACTCGGGCGGGTTGTGGCTGGCCGTGATCATGATGCCGGCATTGGCCGCGAACGCGCGTACCGCGTAGGCGACGAACGGAGTGGGCACCGGCTCGGAAAAGCGTTTTACGGGAATGCCGACCGCGAGCAGCACGCGCGCGGCGGCGTCGGCGAACCTTTGGCTATCGAGGCGCGCGTCGCAGCCAATCACGACCGGCAAGCTGCGCGCGTCGTGCGCTCGGCTGAGCAGTTGATCGGCGAGCGCACGCGTGACGCGGATCACGGTCGCCAAATTCATGCGTGCGCTGCCCGCAGCCACCACGCCGCGCAGACCCGCGGTGCCGAACTCGAGCTCACCGTGCATACGCTCACTGAGCTCGGCATGATCGCAGGCCTCGATCAGCGCGGAGAGCTCGGCTTTCGTCTGCGGATCGGGGTCACTTTCGGCCCAGGCGCGTGCGCGCTGCATGATTGTCGCGATCTCCTCCGGCTCGCGTTCGATGACGATGAGCTTGTCTTCGACCATGGTACGTCCCAGCCTACACCGACAGTTCAGCGCGATCCGAGATTGTTTCGGTGGTCATCGCGGGCCTGTGCGATGCTGTGAAAGCAGCCCGCAGCTGCGCGCGGACCAGACGCGGACCAGCGGCACGGAGAGAACCAACGGTGAACCGAGATCCGTACGCGCCACCCAAAGCCGATCCCCCTCGACGCGACGAGTCGGCGTGAGCCCAGCCTCGGACGAATGAGCGACGCCTGCGCGCATGCGCGGTCATTCTCCCTGGCTCGGCGCACTGGGACTGCTGAGTTGTCTCGGCATGCTGATCCTCGCGCTGTTGCCAAAAAGGTGTTTCCACTGCCAAGCCCGCACGAAGGGCGCAACCTGCCCGGAGTGCGGCGCGCCAGCCCCTCCGTAGCTAGCTTCGACTCAGCCGTTCGGCCAAGCCGGTGTCGTATTGGCCGCTGCGGAATTCGGCTGAACTAAGCACTTTTTGCAGGAATGCGAGGTTGGTCGCGCGCGGCCCCTTGGGGCCCACGAGCTCGATCTGGCAGGCCGCGAGTGCCGCTTGAAGGCGCTCCAGCGCCTGTTCGCGAGTCGCGCCGTGCGCAGCGACTTTGGCCAACATAGGGTCGTAGTGGGGGGTGACCTCTTGACCGGCGATCACGCCAGAGTCGATGCGCACTCCGGGCAGATCACTGGGCAGCTCGAAACGCTGCAGAAGACCGGGCTGCGGCAGGAAGCCTTTCAGGGGATCTTCGGCATACAGTCGAACTTCGATCGCGTGGCCTTTGAATTCGGGTGTTAGCGCTGCTGCTGGCAGCGCCTCACCCGCCGCGACGCGCAGCTGCAGCTCGACTAGATCGAGCCCGGTTACCAGCTCCGTGACCGGGTGCTCCACTTGCAGGCGCGCGTTCACCTCCAAGAAATACAACTCGCCGGCCGCGTCGGCCACGAACTCGACCGTGCCTGCGCCGCGATAGTCGGCCGCGCGCACTACGGAAAGGGCCGACTGAAAGAGCTTTGAGCGGCGCTCGGCGCCGCCTTGCCCGCTAAAAAAACCCGCTGGCGAGGGCGACTCTTCGATGATTTTTTGATGCCGGCGCTGCACGCTGCACTCACGTTCGCCGAGCGCCACCGCGTTTTCGTGCGCGTCACAGAAGATCTGCACTTCGATGTGACGCGGCGCTTCCAGGTAGCGCTCGAGGTAAATGCGACCATCACCAAATGCGGACAGTCCGCGATCGGCGCAAGTCTGCGCGGCCCGTTCGAGCTCGGCGAGCTCGCGCACGATCTGCATGCCGATGCCACCACCGCCCGCAGCGGCTTTGATCAACAGCGGTAGACCGATGCGTTCGGCTTCTGCCTTCAAGCTCAGGCTGTCCTTCGGATCGATCGGCTGCTCACTACCCGGAGGCGGAGACACGCCCACACTGCGGGCGACCTGGCGAGCCTTGATCTTGTCACCGAATGCTTCGAGCGCCGCGCTGGGCGGACCGATGAATGTCGCGCCGCTCGCGGTCACAGCCTCGGCGAAAGCACGCCGTTCGCTCAAAAGCCCATAGCCGGGATGCACCGAGTCCGCGCCCACGTCGCTGATTGCAGCCAAAATGGCCGAGATGTTCAGGTAGCTCTCGCTCACTTTGGCCGGCCCGATGCGAATCGCCTCGTCCGCCTGGGCGACGTGGGGCGAGAGCACGTCCGCGTCCGAGAACACGGCCACGGTGGGGATGCCGAGCCGCTCACAGGTGCGGAAAATGCGGCAAGCGATCTCGCCGCGATTGGCGACCAGTAGTTTGTTGAACATCACACCTTCTTGGCTAGAGCGCGCAATTCTTCACGCTCGCGCTTTTTGCGCACCAGGTCATCGGCCATCGCCAGCTGACCGCAGGCAGCGGACACCTCGTCCCCGCGGCGCGTGCGCACGAAGCAGCTGTAGCCCGCGTTGGCTAGGATGTCCTGAAACTGGCGCACGGCTTCCGCCTTGGGCGCTTGCAGCTCCGAGGCCGTGATCGGATTCATCGGGATCAAATTGATCTTGCTCGGAAGGCCGCGGAGCAGCGTCGCTAGCTCACGCGCCTGACTGGGCGCATCGTTCACGCCGTCAATCAGCGTGTATTCGATGGTGATTCGCCGCCGCTTGGGTAGCGGGTAAGCGCGCAGTGCGTGCATCAGCGCCGCCACGGGATAGCGGCGATTCATGGGGATGATTTTGTCGCGGATTTCGTCGTTGGGCGCGTGCACCGACACTGCCAGCCCAATTTTCCCGGCAAAATCACGACCTAGGCGCTCGATACCCGGAGTCAAACCGACCGTGCTGATGGTGATGCGGCGCGGGCTCATGCCCAAGCCATCGGGATGAGTGAGCAGGCGGACCGAGCGCGCGGTTTGCTCGTAGTGGTGCAGCGGCTCGCCCATGCCCATGTACACCAGGTTGCTCAGCTGCTCGTCGGGACGCAAATAGCGCTTGGCCAGATACACCTGACTCACGATCTCCGAAGCGCGTAGGCCGCGCACCAGGCCGGCCTGGCCGCTGGCGCAGAACACGCAACCCATGGCGCAGCCAAATTGCGTCGAGATGCACAGGGTGACGCGCGACTTGGCCGTCGGTTGTCCGTCGCGTTCGTCGTCTTCGTCTTCGGAGGGAGCGGCACCGGCGTCGGCGTCACTCAAATCAGTCATCGGGATGATCACGCTCTCGACGCGTGCGCCGTCCTTGGCCACGAGCACGAGTTTGCGTGTGCCATCCTTCGATTCGTGCACTGTCTCGACCTGGAAGGGCGCAGCCACCCCGGCTTCGACCAGCCGCGCGCGGAACGACACACTCAGATCGCTCATCTTTTCCGGATCGAACTCGGCGCGCTGGTGGAGCCAGCGAAAGAGCTGCTTGGCGCGAAACGGCCGCTCACCGAGCGCGCTAAGCGCGGCCTGCCATTCTTCGGGCAGACGGCCCACGGGATCTTCGATGTCGAGCGGCTCTGGGCTCGGGTCCGGGTGATTCATGCGCCCTTCCGTTTGGCTTCGTCCCAGTAGCGGTCGAGCTCTTCGAGCGATAGGCCCGCGGTGGGCTTGCCGTCCGCGCCACGCGGCCAACCACCGTGCTGCTCTTTGACCCGCGCTTCGACGTGCGAGAAGCGGCGCGCGAAGCGATCCGAGGTGTTGCGCAGAGCGAGCTCGGCGTCCACGCCGTGGTGGCGGGCCAGGTTGACCAACGAAAACAGCAGATCCCCCAGCTCTTCTTCGACGCGCTGCTTGTCACCGCCCTCTATGGCTTCGTCGACCTCGGCCAGCTCTTCACTCACTTTGTCGCGTGAGCCTCGCCCATCGGGCCAGTCGAAGCCGACTCGACTCACCTTTTCACTCATGCGTTGCGCGCGGTACAGGGCCGGCAGCGAGTGCGGTACGCCATCCAGCACTCCGCGATCTTTGTGCTCTTCGGACTTGATCGCCTCCCAATTGGTGAGCACTTCCTCACTCCCGCTGACCTGTACCTCGCCGAACACATGTGGGTGACGCCGCACCAACTTACTCACGATGCCGCGAATCACGTCGTCCGGGCCAAACGCCTCCTGGCGCCGACCGAGCTCACCGAGGAACACGACTTGCAGCGCGAGATCCCCGAGCTCTTCTTGGATGTGAACGGGGTCGTTTTCGTCGATCGCGTCAATCACCTCGCACGCCTCTTCCAGGACGTACCGGCGCAGGGATTTCATGTCCTGCTCGCGATCCCAAGGACAGCCCCCTTCCCCCAGTAAGCGTTGCATCAACGCGACCAGGCTGGGGTAAGTTTGACCGTGCTGCTCGGCGAGCGGCAACGCTTCGGGGATCGGAAAAGATCGGCTGCTCATGATTTTCGCGGCTGCGTTCGAGGCCAGCACTAGCACGCGCCCGGCTGAGCGGCTCGCTGGATTTTGCCGGGGATTCAAGGGCGGGGATGCTAAGCTCCGAAGTCATGGAATCGGTGCTGCTCATCGAGCGTGAAGGTCCCGTCGCGACGCTGATCATGAATCGTCCACAGACGAAGAACGCGCTCGATCCCGAGCTCCTGGCCGCGCTCGCCGCGGGCCTCGCGCAGGTCGCGGCCGACTCGAGCGTGCGTGCAGTCGTGCTCACAGGCGCCGGTGATGCCTTCTGCTCGGGTGCGGACCTCAAGGGTGCCCTCGGCGACCTCGACCGGGGCGCGGATCTCGGACCGCGCATCGCGCAATTTCACGCCCTGATCCGCAGCATCGTACACGCTCCGAAGCCGTTCATCGCGGCGCTGCGCGGCCCGGCGGTGGGCTTCGGAGCCGATCTGGCCCTGGCCTGCGATCTGCGCGTGCTCGCGCCGGATGCATACATCCAAGAGAAATTCGTGGCTATCGGTCTGATGCCCGACGGTGGCGGCAGCTTTTGGCTGCCACGCTTGGTAGGGATCGGGCGCGCGCTGGAATACCTGCTGCTTGGCACGCGCATCGACGCGCCGCTCGCGCTGAGCCTCGGTCTCGCCAATCGCCTGGCGGACGACGAGCGAGCGGTCGCGCTTTCGCTGGCGAGAACTCTCGCCGCTGGGCCGCCGCTGGCCTTGGCCGCGATCAAGAGCGCCGTGCGTGAGTCGGCAATCGGGGGCATCGAAGCCGCGCTAGAGCGCGAAAAGCACGGTCAAACCGCGCTGCTCGGCTCGCTGGATTTTCGCGAAGGCGTTGCCGCCTGGGGCGCCAAGAGGAACCCCAGCTTCGTCGGCAAATAGCTCCCCCGTCACGAAGCGTCACGAAGTGTCGCGGCGCGCGTCAGAACAAGTAGCGCTCGCCGGAGTCGCACAAGATGGTGACCACGTTGCCACCCTTGAGCTGAGCTGCGACCTCACAGGCCGCGTGCACATTGGCGCCCGACGACGGGCCGACGAGCAAGCCCTCCTCGCGGGCGAGGCGCCGCGCCATGCGTTCGGCCGCGACGTCCGTCACCTCGATCACGTTGTCGATCACGCTGCGGTCGACGATTTGCGGCACGAAGCCCGCGCCCAAGCCTTGGATGCCATGCATGCCGGCAGGCTTACCCGAGAGCACGGCGCTGTTGGCGGGCTCGACCGCGAACACTTTGACCGCGCTGCCGAGCTTGTTCTTGAGTGCGCGACCCACGCCGGTCACCGTGCCGCCGGTGCCGACACCGGTCACGAACGCGGCCAGCGAATTGCCGGTTTGTTCCAGGATTTCCAGCGCCGTGCCGTTTTCGTGGCTGGCCGGATTGGCTGGGTTGTCGAATTGGCTGGGCATGAACGCGCCGGGCGTGTCGGAGAGCACGCGCAGCGCCTTGGCCACCGCGCCGGACATTCCATCACCCGCAGGAGTGAGAACGATCTCGGCGCCGTAGGCGCGCAAGATGTAGCGCCGCTCCAGGCTCATGTCCTCGGGCATCACCAGCAGGAAGCGGTAGCCGCGCACGGCGGCGATCATCGCCAAGCTGATGCCGGTGTTGCCGCTGGTGGCCTCGACCAACGTGGCGCCAGGCTTGAGCTCGCCGGATTTTTCGGCGCTCAGGATCATGGACAGCGCCGGGCGATCTTTCACGCTGCCGGCGGGGTTCACGAACTCCGCCTTGGCCCAGACCGTGGCACCACCTGCGGGCGAGAGCCGTGCGAGGCGCACGAGCGGCGTTTTTTCAATCAGCCCGAGCACGTCGTCGGCGACGCGCAGGCCGCTTTCGGTGAAGCGACTCGAGTGGACCAAACCTTTGGAGGCGTCAGAGCTCATCGACCCTCGAAACTACTCTATTTCTGGCGCGCCCTGCGCGACAAACGCGGCAGGCCTCCCGGCCACGCTCAGCGCCAGCTTTCCATCGAAATAGGGGCTCTTGACGCGGGCCAGGGCCAGCACCTTTCCGGTCAGCGGGCTCTCTGCAACGCTGGTCAGCTCGCCCACTGTTTCCCCGAGCTCCGCGCTGTCCCCGATAGTCACCGCGCTACCCACAGGTGGTACCTCAGCGCTGTCCTGGAGCACGAGCGCGACCAAGCGTCGCTTGAGCTTGCCGCGCATGTCTTGCATGCACACCACCTCTTGGCCAAGGTAGCAGCCCTTGCTCCAAGAAACCGCCCGCCGGTCGAGCGCGGCTTCGTGCGGGTTGTCGGCCTCGCCAAAATCGACGCCGAAGCGACCGAAGACCTGGGCGATACGCAGCGCCTCCCAATCCGCATCGGTACCGCGACGCAGCGCGGGCGTGCGTTCGACGAAGCGCTCGAGCTCGAGCAGCTCGTCGCGTTCGAAAGCCAAGGTGGCGGCCGCTTCGGAGGTGAAGCGAATGCCCGAGGCGGTGCCGCCGCACAGCTTGGCCGAAGCCTCGGCCAGAGCGGCCGCCCCGAGCCCGTGGAAGTCCGCCCACAGGTAATCCGCGCTGACGTCGGTGAGCTCGGCGTCTTCCATGACCAGAAACTTGTCGAGCGACGCCAGCAGGCGTTCAGCGACCCCGGGTGATACTCCGACTAACAACCCGTCGCGGCTGGCGATGATTTCTACTTCGCTTTGAATTTTGCCCTGCTTGTTCAAGGCCAGTCCAAATGCACCGAGACCGGGCTCGACCTTCATGACATCACAGCTGACGAGGCCGTTCAGCCAGCTCCGCGCCTCACTGCCCGTAACGGAGAGGGTGCCACGGGCGGGCTGCAGAATGACGAGCACCGGTTCCGGAGGGCCTGCAGTGGTCATCGCTCAAGCATTAGCCCGCAGCCCGGACGAAGCAAGCTGTCCCAGAAGCAGGCTTTTAGCCCAGACTCATCGGGCCGGCTTCGCACGCCGCCCTCACTCGACCGGCACGTCTTCGTCGAGGGTCGGGTAAATCGGGCCGTCTTTTAGGGTCACTTCGGCGGTTGAGCCGTCGGCGTGCTTGACCGAGAACGTCACGCCGGTCGAAACGTTCGCGTTGATCAGACTGCGCGTGGAGTCGGGATCCATGCCTTTCACGTCGCGCCCCTGAATGCGCAGCACCTGATCGCCGCGCGTGAGCTTGGCACGGCCGGCCGGCGATTCCCCCACCACGCGGGTGATCTGGATGTCGTCGCTGCCGAGCTCGTAGTACAGGCCAAGCCCAAATTTCGCGTGTGCCGGCTGGACTACGATCTCGATCGTGGCGCCGCTATCGCAGCGCAGTTCCAGATTCTGTTCCTCGCTCGCCTCAGCCAAGATGTTGGCGATCGATTCGACGCAAATCGGGTGATTGTTGATCGCGTTCGAATCCCACAGCTCGACGTGCACGGGAACACCCGGGGGGATGCGATAGTTACCGAGCTTCTGATCGGGCCAGGTCGGGCTGAGTGTGTTTGCCTGGACGGGGGTAAGTAGGATCTCTTTGTCCTCGATTAGGAGCTTCGCGAACGGGTCCGGCGCGGAGCCGCCCACGGAATCCCACTGCCGACCATCGCGGGTGTGGGTCGGGATATGCGCGTTGGCGAACTTCAGGTACACGAGATCAGCGGGCGGCGGCGGCTCGAGACGGCGCGCGCCTACCGGGTGCACCGGGGTGCTGATTTCAGGATAAACCGCGCCGCAGGCGCATAATCCCAAGCCGAATAGCCCCGCAGCGAGACGCCGCGCAAACCCGTGAACCCTAACGGAAAGCATTGGGCGGCAGGCTAGCACAAGCGCTAGCGAACGAGTCTCAACGTGAGAGGCCGCAGGCTTCCGCTACGCCGTCACGGTAACCCTGCCAAAGCTCGAGGGCCGTCGCCATAGCGGCGATCACGGCCGTTTGCTGGGCGGCCGAAACGTGGTCGAGCATCACCCGCCAGGCGGCAGCACGGTGCTCACCTTCCACCGCGCGGTGCGCTTTGGTCAGCTGGAGGTGGCTCAGGGGGAGCCCATAGTGGCGCACCAGGGGGTGGTCTTCGAGCGGCGGGTTGGGGCGCCGTGGCGCCCTCGGATCGAGCTCGCCACGCTCGTGCGCGGTGCCCTCCACGAACAGCGTGGTCACGGCGGCGCCCGCCTCCCAGCCCCCGCGCAAGGTGATCTCATCCAAGAACGTTCGATAACGCTGCGCAGCGGGCAGCAACGCAACCTGCTCGAAACGTGACAGATCCATACTTAGCCCGCGCGGATACTCCAAAAACAATTCTGGGTGCGGTTTACCTGCTTGGATGCCTCCGGTCTCTTCCTCGTACACGTTCTCGATCAGTTCACGGCGCACCACCGCGATCGGACAGGCGATGTAGGCGCGCGCAACCAAGATCGGAAAGTCACGCACGTACGTGGCGTATTCCTGTTCGAGGTGAATGTGCAGGCGATCCGCGGCGACCAGCCCATTCGTGAACGAAGCCCAAGCCCAGTGCTTTTTCCGCTCCATGATGCCGAGCAGCGCTTCTTGGAAGTCGTCTCGATCCACCCTCGCACCTTAGCACCCTCGAGCGCGACCAAAGCCGCGCTGGCTCGAACGGCCTTCCGGCGGCCGAACGTTGCGACCGCCGCGACCGAACGCGCCGACATGGCAAGACGCGGCAAGACACGCCAAGCGCTCGTATTGGCTGCCAGGCCGGCAGCGGCTTATCTCACCTTTGTCACAGAGGAGCGTGCGAAGTGCAGCGCTGAGCAGTATGCTTAGTCACTGCGCACAGCGCGCTCCTCGCAGGTAAACGGAGACTCGCATGGCACGCATGTTCGGCTTCATCGGTAACCGCCCAGATCTTGGCGCTCGCGTGCTCGAGGCCAATGCAGCGCTGTTGCGAGCGCGGCGCACGGCCGGTGATCCGCTCGGTTGGGGTCTCGGCTTTTACCAATCCGGGGAAGTTCTGCTGCGCCGCCGCCCGATCGACGACCGAGACGAGATCGATCTGGTGGAAGCTGCCGGCGACATCCGCACGGACGTCTTGATCGGCCATGTGCGGCGCGCTTCGGTCGGCGGCCTGCGCACCGAGAATACCCACCCGTTCCGCTATCGGATGTGGCTCTTCGCGCAGACCGGCACCATCTTTGGCTTCGAGCGGCTGCGCGAGCGCCTGCTCGCCTCGCAACCGGAGTTTCTGCGCAAGAACGTGCGCGGCGAAACGGACAGTGAGCTGTTCTTTTATTTGTTCTTGTCGTTCTTGCACGACGCCGGCCACCTGAGTGACGCGCACGTCGCGCCGGAGCACGTCGCGGGCGCGCTGCGCGCATCGATCAGCTTGGTGGATCGCTTGTCCGCGGAAGAAGGACACCCAGCGAACAGCGGGGACATCCTAGTCACCAACGGTGAGCAACTCTTGGCCGTGCATCGCGAAGGCACGCTCGGCTTCCGGGTGTGGAATGGCCGACGTGACATCGAGGAGCTCTTGGGCGAAGACGGCGTGCGCAAGGCCCGCATTCCGAGCATCGAGAGCACGCATTTTTCGCTGATCGCCTCGGAGCTCGACGCGACCCCCGTCGGCTTTCGTGAAGTTGCCCCGCAGTCCATCGTCACGCTGTCGCGAACGGATGAGCCTCGGGTCGAAGCGCTCTAGCTCTCGAGCGCGCCACCGATCGCGGCAGTCGCGCCGCGGCGGCTCGTCCCTGGCCGCGCTCGCGTTGTGCCTGAGCTGCGCCGGAGCGCCGCAAGCGCCTGCCGCGAGCACCGCAAGCGCAGCGACTGTCGCGCCACGCCGCGCTCCAGGCGTGGCTGAGCTGCGCTCCGAGGTGAGCCCCGAGCCCACACGGGTGGGCAACAGTCGGGATCAGTGGCTCGTGCTGCGCGCTCCGGCAGCCAGCGGGCTCGCCCGCGAAGCAGTGCGCGACTTCCTGCGCGCCGCCGTGGACGAAGCCTTGGAGCGCATGGAGCCGCTGCTGACTCCGCAAGCGTTCGTCGAAACCGGCGCCGGGCGACAAGCCGCCCGCGCCTTCTGGCAATCGCGCTTCACGGTGCTCGACTACACCGAACTGCGAGGGCAGCTGCTGTTTCGCGAGGCGGATCTCGAAACCTTCCGAGCCGAAGACCAGGCCCGCTTGCCCCCCGCACGCCGATTCCCGATCGAGCTCGGGGCAGACGAGATTGCAGTGCGCGTTCCGATCCGGGTGTCCTGGACCGGCCGCGCTCGGCTGTTCGGTGACGAGCTCTTGTTTCGCTTGCAGCCGGCGGGGACGCGCTATGAAATCGTCGGCATTAGCGAAGACTTTCGGCTGCCTTGAA
>Ga0247776_10000114_pt1 | contig 19405 bp, 16 predicted proteins | sample UWRJL199509C5_FD_179912 | JGI IMG/M metagenome (GOLD analysis project Ga0247776, IMG submission 179912) | Plant litter microbial communities from Arlington Agricultural Research Station in Wisconsin, United States - UWRJ-L199-509C-5 | ecosystem: Environmental > Terrestrial > Plant litter >...
AGTCGCACCCGCTTCGAAAGCTTGTGCTCGTTGAAGATCGACTTGAGGGCGCTCGACAGGGCATCGGCGTCGAGCACCTCTCCCTCGTGGAAGACGTCAGGCGGCAGCGGCGCGATCGCAGAGCCGGCGACCTGCACGGAGCCGTTTACGTGCAACTCGGTCGCGGCGATGCTGCCGGCCCCGATGTCGAGGCCGGCAACCGCCGTGGGCTTCTTCTTCCTGGTCAGTTGCAGTTGCATAGGAGGAGTCGGCCGCTCGAATTGCGGCCGCAATCCCTGAATCGACAGAAGAGCCGCAGAACTTTCGTCCTGCAACTACTCATTTCTCGAAGAACCTGGACGTCTCTACGAGAAGGTGCCCGTATAGAGGTCGATCAGCTCGCTGCCGAGCAGCAATCCGACCACCCCGCCGAATGCAAGAAACGGCCCAAACGGGATCGCCTGCTTGCGGGCGCCGGCCCCGTCGCGGGCGATCATCGCCACTCCGACGACCGACCCGGCCAGCAGCGCGACGAAGATTGCCGGCGCGACGTCGCGGCCGAGGAAGAGGCCCATCGTCGCCGCCAGCTTCACGTCCCCCAGGCCCATGCCCCGCGGGTAGGCAAGGGCGGCGAGGAAGAAGAGGGCCCCCGCTCCGACGGCGGCGATCGCCCGCTCCGGCAGGCTGCCGGGGTCTCCGATGGCCGCGATCGCGACGCCGGCCACCGCGGCGACGAGGAGGATCTTGTTGGGGATGATCCGCCGCTCCAGGTCGGTCAGCGTCACCGCCACCAGCATCGTCACGAAGACCAGCCCGAGGGCGATCTCGGTCGCGTCGTCCCAGAGGACGAGGACCGTCGCCGCGTAGAGCAGGGCCGTCGTCAACTCGGTCAGCGGGTAACGCGGGGAGATCCGGGTCCCGCAGCAGCGAGAGCGGCCGCGCAGAATCACCCAGGAGAAGACCGGGACGTTGTCGTAGGCGGCGATCTGGGCCCCGCACTCGGGGCAGTGCGAGCGTCCTGCGACCACTCCTTCGCCCCGCGGCACCCGGTGGGCGACGACGGTGACGAAGCTGCCGATGAGAAGGCCCCCGAAGAAAGCCGCGACGGCGGCGGCTGCCAACTCGCTATTCCCCTTCGAAGGGGGTGGTGGTGTCGACCTCGAGCCGGGTCGGATAGTTGGGGTGGTCGTACATAACCGGGATCGCGTCAGCGGGGGTGGTGCCGGCGTCGACGCTCAACGCGACACCGAGCCGCTGGTCTTTGAGGACGGTCTTGGGCATCGTCCCGGCGATGTTCATTTTCAGCCTCAACTTGGTCCATTCGGTTCGCGGCCAGGAGCCGGTTCCCTGCGAGGAGTAGGTCCAGTACAACCTGCCGCTGACTTCGCTGTTTTCCAGCAGGCTGTCCGTTGCCACGGTCGATTCGCCCGAACCTTCTTCGCTGCGGATGAAGAGAAAGGCGCAGATGGTCCCCGGGTAACTCGCTTCGTTCAGAGTCCGCGAGTAAAACTCGAGCGTGACCGTGCCGCTCATTTTGAAGTCTTTCGGCATCGGGTCGGTCACCCAGCGGTGCACCTTGGCCTCGGGATGGACGCTGCTTTTCGGCACGTAGTTGCAGCCGGCGGAATCGTCGTGGAGTATCTGCACCCCCTTGTCAGTGTCCGGCGTCGGCTCGAGGTAGGAGTCGCTCGAGTAGTCGTAGAGCAGGGGGTTGGTTTCGTCGGCCGGGTCCGGGTCGGGTGGCGGGCCGAGGACCAGCGCGTCCGGGGCTCCATTTTTGGTCTGCCCGTTGCGCAGGCCGCTGGCGCAGGTGCCGAGGGTGTTGTGGAGGAGGTGATCTCCGGCTATCTCTTCGCGGCTGGTCGTGCCGGTTGCCGAGCAGGGGGTGTCCGAGAGGAAGAACTGTTGGGCGGTAATCGCTTTGCCGGTGCTCTGGCCGCCGGATTCGTCGTTTTCCGCTTCTTCTTTTTCGCGCTGTTCTTTTTCTTCCTCGGTTTCTTCGCCGGTTCCGCCTTCCCCGACTTCACCTTCGCGGGTCGAGCGCTGAGCCGTCGTTTTGGGGTTCGAGACCTGCGACTGGACTTCGACGTAGTTGCGCTCGGCGGCCTGGCTGCTGGGCGCATCGAGCTTCGCGGCGACGATCAGCTGCTTGTAATCCTGATCGCCCGGGCAAAAGTCTTGGGTGCCGATTTCGCTCTGGGGACACTGGGGGTCGTTGCGCCAGACGATGTAGCGATATAGCTCCCCACTGACGTTGCCTTCCTGGAAGGGAATCGGCCCGGGGTCGACGACGCCTCCTTCGATCACTTTTTCATTGCTGCCCCAGACGTCCCCCCCGTTCCTCACCAGCTCCGCGTATTGCCCGAGCGGGTCTCGCGTCAGCGCATACTTGAAGTCGGAGCTGCGGATGCGGTAGGCAGGATTGAGAGGGTCGGCCGAAGGCGGCGGAACGCTGGTCAGCGCCAATTCCTCGTAGGAGAGCGTGTGAAGCTTCTCCATCTCCTCCTGGGCCTTGTCGAGGGCTACCTGCGTCGCCTGGGCGCGCTGGGCGTTGCGGGTGGTCGCCGCCAGTACGCCGAAGGTCGCCATCGCCGCCATGGCGAGAACTATCGAAGCCACGAGAACCTCGATCAGGGTCATGCCATCCTCCTGGCGGCCAAATCGGTTCCACTTGTCGAGTAGCTTGCTCATGAGGAGCTATCGGCCGGGATGCCGAAAGTGGCGGATCTCAGGGTCGCGCCATCGGAGATCGTGAGGAGACCGGGGCCTTCGGGGTTGGGAACCTCCAAACTGACTCCGATGTAGGTGGCCGCTTCAGGATTCTCGGCAGGCCCACATTGACTGGGATCTTCCCCAGAGCTCGGCGCAAAGCAGAAGACTTCGGTGCTGCCGATTCCGGAAGCCGCGATGGTGGTCGCGCCAACCGCGATGCCCTCCGGCGTTGCTTCGGTTCTCGTACAGGTCTTGTCGCTGCAGTTGTAGGTGATTCTGCACTGGACCGGTTCGGCGCTCGGATTCGTTTGAACCGCCCCGCCGCAAGCAACCCGCCTCACCCGGGCAACGAAGGTCACCGTGGAAGGACTCGCCGATTCCACTTGGACGCCATTGCGGATCTCGCGGACCATGCGTTCCAGCTGATAGCGGGCAGTGGTGACGTTTTGCGCCTTTTTGCTCAGCGCCGGCTGGTCGCGGATGGCGCTGATCAGCATCGAACAAGAGGCCCCGACGATGATCACGCTCATCAGAGACGCAACCAACATCTCGATCAGGGTCATCCCCGACTGATTTCGAGCGATCGACCTGCTGCGCAGCGGAGTCTTCATCACGGCACCACCTTGAAGGCACGCCTAACCGGCCTCGGCTCCACCTCGCCGGCCGCATTCGTCCCCTGGATCTCGAGCACGTGCTTGCCGGGGCCGAGGCGCTTGAGGCGCAACGGTGACCTGCAGCGGCGCCACGGCTTGCGGTCGACCTTGCACCGGAACGTCGTGCCGGTCTGGCCGGTTGAGTCGGTGAAGCGGAAGACCGGGCTGCGTGACCGGGTCTTCGATGCCGGCGCAAAGGTGATTCGGGTCCGGGGAGCCAGGTAATCGGGGGTGACCGGGCCGAGCGGAGTCCCGGTGACAACCGTGACCCCACCACCGCCGCCTTCGTCGCCGGTTCCTCCCTGCGGTTCGTCGGGCAGGTGCTGGTAGGAGATCGGCTGCGAGCAGTCGGAGACGAACCCTTCGGCTTCGGCCGTAGCCCTAAAGGTGGTCAGCGAGTTCGGCAGCACGGTGACCTGCAGCCCGGGGTCGAGCAGTTCGGCAGCCGTCCCGGTCGCGACAGGTTCGCCCGCACAGTCTTCGGTCGAATAGACCTTCACTGCCGAACCCGCCGTTTCCCCCAGAATCCGGGGGCTCGTAGTCGAACCCGGCGACCCCGGGTCGGTGCCGATGAGCACTGGCGACTCCGGCCCCAAATCGAGGTTCGGGTCGTTGCCGGTCGAGACAAGGCGCGTCACCTCTTCGCTCGGTTCATCGCCCAGGAATCGTTCGTAGACGTCGGCTTCGTTGTCGCCGTCTTCGAGCGTGAAGCGCTCGACCGTGCGGAAGAACACGTTCCCGCCGTCCTCCGATGAACCGACGAAGGTGGCGCCGCAGTTACCTTTTTTCAGCGGGCAGTAGCTCGGCGCGATCGTGACCAGGCTGCTCGTCCCGGCGTCGACGTCACGCAGGTAAATGTCGTCTTCGCCGTCTTCGTCTTCGGTGAGCACGCCCTCCGCGGTGGTGAAGACGACCCGCGAGGCGTCGGCCGAGGCTTCGTTGAAGCGGGCGTTGAATTCGCCGCCCCAGCAGGAGGGGCAGCTCGCTTCCCCGCGGGAGACGAGGACCGGAGCGCCGCCGGCGACATCCTGGCGGTAGATGTCGTCGCTTTCGTCCTCGTCGGCCGCGACAAGCGCGGCTGCCGTGGTGAAGAGGACCAGGGTCGAGTCGGCGCTGACGGCGTCGAAGTTGGCGCCGCAGAGGCTGGAGCACGGCGCCGAGGTGATCAGTTTCAGCGTCCCGCCGGTCCACTCGTAGACGTCGTTGACGCCGTCTTCGTCGGCTTCGAGCAGGTCCTCGGCGCTGGTGAAGAAGACGTGACTGCCGTCCGCCGAGGCGGCAGAGAAGCTGGCGGTGACCTCCTCGCTGCCGCCGGAGATCAGGATCGTCGGGCCGGCGGGAAGGTCGCGGGCGTAGACGTCGGTGGCGCTGTCGGTGTCGGCCCCGGCCAGTTTTTCTTCGCTGCTGAAGAAGACCCGGGTTCCGTCCAGCGAGCTGCCGTTGAAGATCGGCACCGCGCCGCCGTTGCCGCAGCCTTCGCAGCTCCCGGCCGAGACCAGCGAGGTGGTGCCGGCTTCGAGGTCGCGCGCGTAGATGTCGAAGGCGCTGTCGGCGTCGGCGCCGGACAGCGACTCCGCGGTCGTGAAGTAGGCGAAGCTGCCATCGCCGGAGATGCCGCGGCGCGAGACCTCGAATTCACCGTTGCCGCAGGCGGGCAGGCAACCCGTGGCGCCGGCCGAGACCAGCTTCGTCTCCCCTGCGGTCAGGTCGCGCACGTAGAGATCGGTGGAGCCGTCGGTGTCGGCGCTCGTCAGCCGCTCTTTGGTTTCGAAGAAGACCACCTCGCCGACGGCGTCGGTATCGGCGAAGGTGGCCCGGAAGGCCCCGTTGCCGCAGCCAGGCGAGCATCCCGTGGCGCCACGGCTGACGAGGGCGGTCGTCCCGTCTTCGATGTCGCGCGCATAGACGTCGACGCTGCGGTCGGTGTCTTCCGCGACGAGCCGCTCTTCGGTCGAGAAGAAGACGAGGTCTCCGAGGTCGGTCGTCCCCTCGAACTGGGCCGGATAGGCGTCGTTGCCACCGGTCGGCCCGAGCGACACCTCGCGGGTGACGAAGGCACCGAAGGCCTCCTCGAAAGATCGCGCGTAGACGTCTCGCTTGGTATCGGTGTCGCCGGGGACCAGCTGATCTTCGGTTTCGAAGAAGACGATCGATCCGTCGGCCGAGGACCCCTTGAAGTTCGACACCGCAGCGTGGGCCGCAGCTGCCCAGGGAAGCACGATCAGAAGCGTCGCAAGTGCGAGCCAGGCCGCAGAATGCGGCAGGCGTTGTAGTGACAGCGAGGACATCACCGATCTATCGGCTGCTCTAGACATTTCGCTTAGCGCACTGCAAAAAACTCGGTAGCCAAAAGAGCGAGGGGCGGGCCACATGGCCCGCCCCTCGTCTGCTGAAAGCTGAGAGCTCAGAGGTAGCTAGTTACCCCAGACGCCCCCGGTCCCACAGCCGCCGTCGCCTCCGCTCTGGCAGGTGAATTCGAGCGCGCCTTCATCGTTGATGATTTTGAACCAGCCGCTGTTACCCATCGCTTCAAGGGTGTAACCGTCGCCGGTCGCGGTGGGCGTGACAGCGAAGAGCTCACCGGGCTCCGCGGCTGCTTCCGTCGGAAGCACTGCGGGAATCGTCGGCTCGATGCCGTTCAGGCCAGCAGAGTTACAACTGGCGGCGTAGATGCCGTTGTTCTCGGTGTTGCAGGTCTCCATCGCCACCTGGGCTGAGTGGAGGACCTCCTTCGCCTTCGCGTCGCCGGCCTTCTCCTTCTGGTTGAAGAAGGCGGGCAGAGCGATCGCGGCGAGGATGCCGAGGATCAGCATGACGACGAGGAGCTCGATAAGGGTGAACCCAGCCTCCTTGTCACCGTTGAGCCGGGCGCCTACTTTGGCCCGGAGATTCTGGAGAAACATTAGTGACCTCCTATGGTCCTAATCGTTTGAGCCAGAGCCCCGTCGCCTGAAGCCACGTGGTGTCTGTCGACCCCGGTGGTAGCCCGGCCAACTCCGACGAAGGAGTCCCGATGGCTTTGCGCCCCCACCTCACAGCGGGTTTGCCTTTTGCACCGAAGCACTGGCAGATTCATCACAGGGAGGTCATCGGCTCCAAACCCAAGACCTTGATCCCTGAAATTTGGACTTCGTCTCCCGAAAAGTGGGGAAAACGCTGCTCAGTGGATCTTTTCGTAGATGCTGAACATCGGCAGGTACATGGCGATCACGATGAAGCCGACGATGCCGCCGACGAAGACGATCATCACCGGCTCCAGCAGGGCGGTGAGTGCCTTCACCTTGGCGTCCACCTCGGCCTCGTAGAAATCGGCGATCTTGCTCATCATGTGTTCCAGCTGGCCGGTCTCCTCGCCGACCGAGACCATGTGACCCACCATCGGCGGGAATATCGCGTTGGCCTGGATCGGAGCCGCCAGAGAGCCACCGCGCTTGGCCGAGGCGTAGACGTCCTCCATCGCCTGCTCGATGACGACGTTGCCCGACGTTTCGCCGGTGAGTTTGATCGCCTGCAGCATCGGCACGCCGGCCGAGACCGCCCCTGAGAAGGTGCGCGACCAGCGGGCCAGCGCCACCTTCTGGATCACGTCGCCGATCTTCATCGGGATGCGCAAGATGAGCCTGGTCCACATCTCCTGGCCACGCTCGGTCCGCTTCCACTGGATAAAGGCGAAAGCTCCGATGACGAGCAGCGGGATGATCACGAACCAGTAGCCGGTGATCGCTTCGGAGGCGCTGACGCAGATCTGAGTCGGCAGCGGCAGTGCCGCGCTTTCGCCGTTTTCTTCACCTAGGTCTTTGAAGATGCCGGCGAAGACGGGAATGACGAAGGCGACGATCGCGATCAGCACCACGGCCGCGAAACCGAAGACCAGCGCCGGGTACATCAACGCCGATTTCACCTGCCGGCGCAGGGCGTCCGATTTCTCCACCTGGTAGGCGATCCGGTCGAGCGCTTCGTCGAGGCGGCCCGATTCCTCACCGGAGCGGATCATCGCCCGGTAGAGGCGGTCGAAGACCTGGGGATGGCGGGACATCGCCTGCTCCAGCGTGCTGCCGGCCTCGATGTCGGAGCGCAGGCCGGCGGCGGCCTCCTTGATCAGCTCATCCTCGGTCTGCTCTTCCAGCGTGTGCAGCGCCCGCAGCATCGGCATCCCCGATGCGACCAGGGTGGCGAACTGGCGCGAGAAGACCGAGAGCTCCCGCATGTCTGCCTTCTTGAAGCGCTTGAAGACGTCCTCGAGGTTGAACGGGTTCGCCTTCTCGCTGACCTCCAGCACGATCAGGCCGCGCTGGCGCAGCTGCTCGGTGACCTGGGCCTTGGACTCGGCCTCGACCTCTCCGGCAGAGGCAACACCAGCCAGGTCCATCGCCCGGAAAGCGAAAGTGGTCGCGCCCGCCATCGCCTAACCCACCTGCGTGTACTGCGGCGGCGCCACCGGCACCCCGCCAAGCAGTCGTTTCAGCTCCTCCGGGACCGAGGCGCGCTGCTCGGCCAGCGAGCGGGTGATCTTGCCGCTGCGCACCAGGCGTGCCAGATCGGCGTCCATCGTCTGCATCCCGACCGCGCCCGAGGTCTGCACCGCGGCGTAGATCTGGTGCGTCTTTCCCTCGCGGATCAGGTTGCGGATCGCCGGCGTCGGGACCAGCACCTCGGTGGCGACCGTGCGGCCCATCCCGTCGGCGGTCGGCAACAGCTGCTGGGTGACGATCCCCTGCAGCGCGATCGAGAGCTGGGTCCGCACCTGACCCTGCTGCTGGGGCGGGAAGACATCGATTATCCGGTCGACCGTCTGCGCGGTCGACTGGGTGTGGAGGGTGGCGAAGACGAGGTGGCCGGTCTCGGCCGCGGTCAGGGCGGTGGAGATCGTCTCCAGGTCCCTCATCTCGCCGACCAGAATCACGTCGGGGTCCTCTCGCAGAGCGGCGCGCAGGCCGAGGGCGAAGTCGACCGCGTCGGAGCCCACCTCGCGCTGGTTGACGATCGAGCTTTTGTGGTGGTGGAGGAACTCGATCGGATCCTCGATCGTGAGGATGTGATCGCGACGCTCGGAGTTGATCAGGTCGATCATCGCCGCCAGGGTCGTGCTCTTTCCCGAGCCGGTGGGACCGGTGACGAGGACGAAGCCGCGCGGTTTGGCGGCGAGCTCGCGCAACACGGGTGGTACCCCGAGGGAGTCGAGGTGGGGAATGTCCTGCGGCACGAGGCGGAAGGCGGCGCTGACCGCACCGCGCTGGAAGAAGCAGTTGACGCGGAAGCGGGCGACGTTGGGGATCGCGTAGGCGAAGTCGAGCTGTTTCTCGGTCTCGAAGCGTTTGCGCTGGTCGTCGTTGAGCACGCCGTAGACGACCTCGCGGGTGTGCTGGCTGCTCAGCACCGGGTAGCCGTCCATCGGCTGGATCTGGCCTTTTTCTCGAATCGCAGGGGCGAACCCCGGCGTCAGGTGGACGTCGGAGGCCTTGACGGCGACCATATGGGCGAGGACCTCGGAGAAGTCGAAATCCATTTGACTTAGATCGGCACGAAGGCCGAAATCCTCGATACCTGTTTTCGGTTATGCAGTGACACGGAGGACCTCCTCGAGGCTGGTCAGCCCCGCCCGCACCTTGCCGAGGCCGTCCTCTCGCAGGGTGCACATGCCCTCTTCGCGCGCTACGGCGGCGATCTCGGCCTCCGGAGAGCCCGCCACCGCCAGCTCCTTGATCCGCTCGCTCAGCCCCATCACCGAGTAGAGGCCGACCCGGCCGCGGTAGCCGCTCTGGTTGCAACGGGCGCAGCCGAGCGGCTCGTAGGCCTCGATCTCGACCGCACCCGGCAGGTCCGCGTCCGCCAGCGCCTGCGACGGGATCACGATCCGCCGCTTGCAATGGCTGCAGAGTTTGCGCGCCAGGCGCTGGGCGACGACGCAGTCGACCGCGGAGGCGATCAGGAAGGCCTCGATCCCCATCTTGGTCAGGCGGGTGATCGCGCCGGGGGCGTCATTGGTGTGCAGGGTCGAGAGCATCATGTGCCCGGTCAGCGCCGCCTCGATCGCGATCCGCGCCGTCTCGCCGTCGCGGATCTCGCCGACCATCACGATGTCCGGATCGGCGCGCAGCATCGAGCGCAGCCCGGTGGCGAAGTCGAGCCCGGCCTTGCGGTTGACGTTGATCTGGTTGATGCCTTCGAGCCGGTACTCGACCGGGTCCTCGATCGTGATGATGTTCTTCTCGACCTGGTTCAGGTCCTGCAGGGCCGCGTAGAGCGTCGTGCTCTTGCCCGAGCCGGTCGGGCCGGTGACCAGGACCGCGCCATAGGCCTGGCGAAAGGCTTCCTCGAACCGCTGCCGCGCGTCACCGTCCATGCCGAGTTCGTCGAGCGAGCGCTGGGCGTTGTCTTTGTCGAGGATGCGGATCGTCGCCCCCTCCCCCCGCTGCGTCGGCAACGTGGTGACGCGGAGGTCGACGCGGCGGTCGTCGACGGTGACGCTGACGCGCCCGTCCTGCGGCACCCGCTTCTCGGCGATATTGAGGTCGCTCATGATCTTCACCCGGGAGATGACCGCGTTGACCATCCGCTTCGGCACATGGGCCGCCTCGCGCAGCACCCCGTCGATCCGGAACCGGACCCGCATGTCGTCCTCGCCCGCTTCGAAGTGAACGTCGGAGGCGCCCTCCCCCACCGCCTGGCCGAGGATGCTGTAGACGAGTTTGATCACCGGCGCGTCTTCGGCGCTGACTTCGATGTCGCTGACTTCGGCCAGTTCGTCGGCTTCCGCCTCGCCCTCGGTGACCGCCTCGGAGACGGCGCTCTGCAGGGTGTTGAGACGGCCGAGCAGCGCCTCGATGTCCTCCTCGGTCGCGACCGCGACGCGGCAGTCGAGCGCGGTCGCGATCTGGATGTCGTCGACGGCGAGGACGTTGGTCGGGTCCGCCATCGCCACGATCAGCGTTTTCTTGTCGACGTAGCCGACCGGCAGCGCTTTGTAGCGGCGGGCGGTGTTGACCGTGATCAGGTTCGCCGCCGCCATGTCGACCTGGAAGGCAGAGAGGTCGATGTGGTCGAGGCCATAGCGCTCGGCGACGGCGCGGGAGAACTGGTCGGCGTCGACCGCCCCCTGCTCGAGCAGCAGCCGCTCCGGGGGGCGACCGGCGGTCCGCGCTTCTTCGATCGCCTGCCGGGCCCGGTCTTCGCCGACGAAGCCGAGGTCGACGAGGACGTCGGTGACGAAGCCGCTGGAGCGCCCGCGGGAGACCGGCGGGGTCAGGCCCGGAGTGCCGCTCCGCTCGGCCGGCAGCGCCGGAGCGGTGGAGTCACCTGAGTCGGGTACCGGCCGCAGGTGACTGGGGAAGTCCCGGCCGTCCATGCTCACGGGTGGTATTCGAGGGTCGGGCCCCTGTAGCCGGCGTCGATGACCGCCTGTTCGATGCTGTCGCCGTCCTGGAAGCCGTAGCTGACCGATGCGGTCGGAACCGCCTGATTGAGCTTCTTGGGGCCGAGGACGACCAGTGCCGGCACCCGGTCGACGCCGACGCCCTGGGTGATCGCCGCGTAGCGGGCGATCTGGCTGGCGGGAACATTGAAGGTGGAGACGCCGGCCATCCCGTCAAGGCGTGAGCTCGCGAGCTTGACCAGGTCGTCGTCGACGCCGCCGTCGTGGACGACCAGCAGGACCACGGTCTGGTTCGCGTTCCAGGCGTCCATCACCGGCTGCGGCAGGGGCTGGGTCGCCAGCGTCGGCGTGCCGGCAGAGGTGGCTTCGGGCGGAGGCGCTTCGCCGGGCGAGGGCGCCGCACCTTCGCCGGGAGCGGTGGTGGTGATCGAGCTGGAACCCGATTCGCTTCCTTCTTCGCCGCCGCCCCCCATCGAGGTCAGCAGGAAGATCGCACCGACCACCAGCAGGACGGCAATCGCCCCCATCTGCACCAGCGGGTTGTTGTTCAGCTGCTCACGCATACCTACCTGGACTTAGCTCGGCAGGCAGAGGCGTCAGCTTGAATGGCGGGCACGGAGACCCGAGTCGCGGGCCTCAGCAGTTGGCGTTGGGGGCATTGCCCGCCGGGGCGAGACCAACGCACTCGAAGTAAGCCTGCGGGGTGAAGTAGATCGCGGAGCGGTTGGTTTTTTCTTTTTCTTTTTCCTCGCGGTCCACTTTTTCCTGAAATTCTTTGGCTTCCCGTTCTTCGGGCGTCATCTCTTCTTCTTCTTCGACGGCTTCTTCTTCTTCACCGGGGTTGCCTTCTTCTTCGGTGACGCTGGGGTTGAGCTCGGGCGGGACCGGGAAGCCGGCGTCCTGTTCGACCTTGCCATTGCCGCTCATCGCGATCTGCTTGCCGACCAGGATGCCTTTGTAGGTCGCGTTGCCGCTGATGTTGATGTAGGTGTCGGGGCCATAGACGATCATCTCGTTGACCGTGCCGAAGTTGCCCGAAAGGTTGATCTGGCTGGCCACGGTCGGCGATCCGAGGAAGTAGAAACCCGGCACGTCGAACTGGCCGAGGCTCGGCTGGTAACCGGTGGCAGAGATGCGGTTGTTGCCGCTGAGGGTCAGTTGGTTGCCGGTGCCGCAATGCTCAGGGGTGTCGAAGAAGAAGCGGACGCGAGAGCCGGTGGCCATGATCAGCTGCGAGTTGCCGCTCATGCTGATCGAGCAGATCCAGTAGTCGCCGCCGCCGACCGTCAGCGTGTCGTTGCTGCTCAGCGTGATCGCGCGGCTGGTTGCGTTGAACGGCGGCTTCGATTTCCAGTTGCCGGTGTATGCGTCTTTCTGACAGTCGACCGGAACATTGGTACTGGTACAGGCGCGGAGCCGGTTGTTCGAGTTGACGGTCGCAATGTTGCTCGGAATGAAGCTGCTCACCGGTGGCAGGTCGACGTTGCCTTCCTTCACCTGGTAGCCGCTGCACTGCGAGGCGTTGCCGGATTTCGTCCAGTTCTTGCCCACGCCGTGGCGGATGTCGCCGCAGACGCTGGCGTTGCCGGAAGTTGACAGGTTGCCGTTGGTGCCGAGGCCGACGCGGATGTCGGCGTTGCCGCTGAGAGTGATGCCGTCACGGCCGATGAAGCCCTCGACTGCGGCGCGTTTCGCTTCTTCTTCTTTTTCTTTTTTGATTTTTTCTTCGAGTTCTTTGGCGAGCTGTTCGTCTTCTTTTTCCTGCGCTTCTTTCAGTTCGCGTTCGGTTATTTCGATCTGTTCGCGCGTTTCACGACCGATTTTTTCCGATTCGTTGGTGACCAGGCCAGAGCGGTTGTAGGTGACCTCGATCCGGCGATTGACTTCGTCCGCGGTACCGGTGGAGACGACGCAGAGTTCGTATTGGCCACAGTCTTCGCCGACCGGGCTCACCTGGTAGACGTAGCTCGCCCCGCCCACCGTGCCGGAGACCGGCGGGCACCACCGCTGCCCATCGGCAACTTCGGCGGGGCCTTTGGTCAGCTGGCCACCGTTGAGGACCAGACACGGGTTCCAGTTGTTGAGGACGAATCCGTAGCGGGTCTGTCGTACGCGAGCGACGTTGGCGCCGGCGTCGGCCGCGGCGATCGCGTCCTTCGAGGAGTCGTCGCGATGGGCGCCGAGCTGGACATCGGTGGTGGCGACGACGGCAGCACCGGCCAGCGCCATGCTGCTGATCATCGCGAACAGGGCGACCGGCAGCGCCATCCCCGCCTCGCTGCGGCGGAGCTGGCGAACCAGATCAAGAAATCGGTCGATCGCGGCCATTCGCCTTACCTCATCGTCAGCCGCGCGGCCGACTTGAACCGGAAATGGCCGGTTGCAGCGATTTGGACGCCCGTCCTACTCAGTTGCGGGTGCAAGTTGCTCGATTCCGCTCGCCCGCTGGCCGCCTGCCGCCAGCATCAGTTTGAAGTCGTGCGGGTTCGAGGCGTACTCCAGGGCCACGCTCTCGGCGACCTTGCCCTCCATCACGTAGCCGAGCAGCGACTGGTCGAAGGTGCGCATCCCGTAGTACTCGCCCTCGGAGATGACTTCGGTGATCTTGCCGGTCTCCTCCGGGTTCATGATCAGGTCCTTGACCCGGCCGGTGACGACGAGGATCTCCGAGGCCGGCACCCGGCCGTCGCCGGTGACGTCGGGGACGAGGCGCTGGGCGATCGCCCCTCTCAGGGTCGCCGCCAGCATCACCCGGGCCTGATGCTGCAGGTGCGGCGGGAAGAAGTCGACGATGCGGTTGATCGTCTCGGTCGCGTCCAGGGTGTGGACGGTCGAGAGCACGAGGTGGCCGGTCTCGGCCGCGGACAGCGCCGTGCGGACGGTCTCCTCGTCGCGCATCTCGCCGATCAGGATCGCGTCGGGGTCCTGGCGCAGCACGCGGCGCATCGCGCGGGCGAAGCTTTCGGTGTCGGAGCCGACTTCGCGCTGGTTGACGATCGAGTTTTTGTCCGGGTGCAGGTACTCGATCGGGTCCTCGAGGGTCACGATGTGGTCGGTCCTGGTGCGGTTGATGTGGTCGATCATCGCCGCCAGGGTCGTGCTCTTGCCCGAGCCGGTGGTGCCGGTGACAAGGACGATCCCCCGCTGCTCTTCGGCCAGCTTGGTGACGACCGGCGGCAGCCCGAGGTCCTCGACCGAGCGGATTTCGAAGGGGATCGCGCGGCAGACGATCGAGATCGAGCCGCGCTGCTTGAAGGCGTTGACGCGGAAGCGCGAGAGGCCGGGAATCGAGTAGCTGAAGTCGGCCTCGCCGCATTCCTCGAATTCGGTCACCGACCGGACCTCGGCGATGTCGTTGAAGGCGTGTTCGGTGTCTTTCGGCTCCAGGGCGGCAAAGCCCTCGAGCGGCGCCAGCTCGCCATGCAGCCGAGCCGTGGGCGGCACCCCGACCTTCACATGCAGGTCCGACCCACCCCGCTCAACCAGGGTGCGCAGCGCTGAATCGATCTCGAACATCCCGGCCTTTATCGGCCGGTCAGCCAGAACGCTTAATGGTGGTTGCGGTGTTGAGGGGCGGGATACCCCTCCCGCAGAGACCGTCGCGCAGCTGAAGCGGACTGCTTGCTACGAAGGTTGTCCCTGGAGCCTCTGCGGGAGGGGTATCACGCCCCTCTCCCACACCCAGCTCGAGACGAGGTGGCGCCGGACTGAACTGCGGGAAAGCTGAGCGTCAGCTTGAACCAAGGCGGCTGTCGTAGGGGGCCTGTGTGCCCCTCTCACGAAGGCTCCAGGGACACGGCTTGAAGCACGCAGCCCGCTTCAGCTGCGCGACGGTCTTCGTGAGAGGGGCACACAGGCCCCCCTCACCAAGCCGAAGTACTAAGCGACCTCGCGGAGTTTCTGCGCCTCGCCGAGAGACTGGAGCTTTTTAAGGCTCTGGTTCTCGATCTGGCGGATCCGCTCGCGGGTGACGTTGAAGGTGCGGCCGACCTCGTCCAGGGTCCGCGGGTGCTCGCCGCCGAGCCCGTAACGGAGCTCGAGCACGCGGCGCTCGCGGTAGGAGAGGTTCTCGAGCGCCTCTTTGAGGGCCTCTTTGGTCAGCAGGTCCGCGGCCCGGTCGAACGGGCTCTCGGCCTTCTCGTCGGCGATGAACTGGCCGAACTCCGACTCCTCCTCGTCGCCGACCGGCTTCTCCAGCGAGACCGGGGCCTGGGCGGAGCGCTTGATCGAGTCGACCTCCTCGGGATCGATGCCGGTTACCTCGGCGATCTCCTCCGGGGTGGGCTCGCGACCCAGCTCGGTGACCAGCTTGCGCTCGGCACGGCCGATCTTGTTCAGCTTCTCGACGACGTGGACCGGGATGCGGATCGTCCGCGCCTTGTCAGCCAGCGCACGGGCGATCGCCTGGCGGATCCACCAGGTCGCGTAGGTGGAGAACTTGAACCCCTTGCGGTAGTCGAACTTCTCCGCCGCGCGGACCAGGCCGAGGGTCCCCTCCTGGATCAGGTCGAGGAAGGGCAGGCCCTGGTTCCGATAATTTTTCGCGATCGAGACGACCAGTCGCAGGTTCGACTCGACCATTTTCTGCTTCGCGTCGAGATCGCCTCGCTCGATCCGTTTCGCGAGTTCGACCTCCTCCTGCGCGGTCAGCAGGCGGACTTTGCCGATGTCCTTGAGGAACAGCTGCAAGGAATCGGTGGTCATGTCCGGTTTCAGGTCGAGCGCCTGTTTCTGGCGCCGGCGGCCTTTTTTTCCGGTGTCGACGGGAAGCGCTTCGGCAGCGGCTTTCTGCGCCGGATCCATGTCCTCGACAAGCTCGATCCCCGACTTCTCGAGGTGGCCATAGAGGTCCTCGACGTCAGACTCGTCGAGATCGACCTCGGAGACCGCCGAGGCGACGTCACCGAAGGTCAATACGCCGAGCTGCTGCCCGCGATTCAGGAGGTTTTTGACCTCCTCAAGTTCCTGAAGCTCTGCTACCAGCATCCGTTTCTACTCGTTCCCTTGCGCTAGATGTTTAGTTCTGGGCGTTGAAGTTCTGGGCGATGAAACTTCGCCGCGACCCCAAAGTCGCGCCGTACCGACAAAAAGCGGACCGAAGACGTGGTCCGCGAAGTAGCGTCTACATCGTCATTGTGCCCAGGTGGGCGGGCGTTCGAAACCGGTCAAACGCCTGTTCGCATGGTACTCGCTTCAGTTTGTGAAGTCAATGCCTGAAAACCTCCGACATCCGACCCCCTGGCTGCGCGCCTTCTGGAACCGAGCCTACCGCGAGAACGTCACCGGTCTCTCGGCGATGGTCGCCTACAACCTGATGCTCGCGGTCTTCCCCTTCGCCCTCCTGGTCCTCTTCGTCTTCGGCCAGGTGCTGAAGATCGAGGGGGTCGAGAGCAGCGTCCTCGCCGACCTGCAGCGCCTCTTCCCGAACACCGAGCAGCAGACGCTGACCGACGCCCTGACCCGGATCGAGAACAACACGGCGACGATCGGGATCGCCGCCTTCGCCGGCTCGCTCTGGATCGGGGCCTCCTTCTGGGGGGCGATGGACACCGCCTTCTGCCGCATCTACCACGTCGAATGCCGCGGCTGGGTCGAGCAGAAGCGCTTCTCCTTCGCGATGCTGGTCGTCGTCCTCCTCTTCATCGCCGCCAGCATCTTCGTCCCGACCGTGGAGAGCACGCTCCTCTCGGGCACCGATCGTCTCCCGCTCGGGCTCTCCGACATCAAGGCGATCGACACGATCCTGCTGCTCACCGCGGCCCTGCTCGTCACCTTCGGGATCTGTTGCGTGATCTTCTGGGCGGTGCCGAAAGGCCACATGCCCTGGCGGGCGGTCTGGCCGGGGGCCCTCTTCGTCACCGTCGGCGCCGGCCTCGCCAACTGGCTCTTCCCAATCTATCTCTCCAACGTGTCCAGTCTCTCGCGGTTCGGCTCGACCCTCGGTTTCATCCTCATCGCCCTGCTCTGGTTCTACGTGCTCAGCCTGGCGCTGATGGTCGGGGCGGTGATCAACTCGCTGCGCTTCGAGTACGACGACACCGGGGAAATCCCGTACCACCCGCAGCAGCCGGCCAAGCCGTGCCAGGGCTGCGACGAGGAGCGCCCCGCGCCCAAGAGCGACGCGACCCCAGCCGGTTAATAAAAACTGTCGTATCCTCCCTGCCCGGGGAATTACTGCCGCATTGGACCAGCGGTCCAATGACCGGGGAAGGTGGGAGAATCGGGCATTGATGCAAAAACATCGGAGTTCTGAAAACCCCGGCAATGTTTTGCGTCCGACCACCCCGCCTGACATCGCCAACCAGTCGCAGCGCCGCCGGATCATCGACGCGATCGTCGAGAGCTGCGCGGAGAAGACCTATGCCGCGACGACGATCACCGACATCGTCGGCCGCGCCCACATCTCCCGCACGACCTTCTACAAGCACTTCGACGACAAGCGCGCCTGCTTCGACGCCGCCCTCGACCACTGCCTGGGCGAGCTGCAGGACATCGCCGCCGCCTCCCACTCGCCCGGCGATCCTCCGGCCGACGCGGCCCGCAAGGCGGCGACCGCCGTGCTGGAGACGCTCGCTGCCCGCCCCGGCCTCGCCCAGCTGCTGACCGGCGACGCGATCGCCCTGCAGCCGAGGGTGGTCGAGCGCTACCGCCGGGCCACGGTTCCCGCCCTGAAGGCGCTCTGGCAGCGCGACGGCGGCAGCCCGCCCCAGGCGCACACCGACCCGCGCCTCGCCTTCGGCCAGGCCCAGGTCCTGATCCTCAACCACATCGCCACCGGCAAGGCCGACCGCCTGCCCGAGCTGCGCGGAGAGATCGTCTACCTGACCGTCAGCCCCTACGGCGGCCACGAGGAGGCGCTCGAGCAGGCCCGTCTCGCCCGGGAAACCGCGACCAGCGGCGCCCGAGCGCGTTGACCGACGAGCCCGAGGACCTGCGCCAGTGGCGTCTCCCCCGCGGCCGGCACGGCCTGCCGCGGGAGCTGGTCGAACGCTCGCAGCGGGAACGTCTGCTGGCCGCCGTCGTCCGGGTGACGGTGGCGAAAGGCTACGAGTCGACCACGGTCGCCGACATCCTCGGCGAGGCCGGTGTCGGCCGCGAGAGCTTCTACGAACTCTTCGACGACAAACTCGACTGCATGGTCGCCGCCCACAAAATCCTCCTCGACGACCTCGAGAAGCAGGTCCGGGACGCCTACATCGGCGACGACCCATGGCCGCCGCGGGTGCGGGAAGGGCTGCGGGTGACGCTCGAGTGGTTCGCCGCCGACCCGGAGGCGGCGCGCTTCCTCTTGGTCGAGACGAGCACCGTGGGCCCCGCCTTCCGGGCGATCTTCCAGCGCGAGTACGCGCGCTTCACGGCGATGCTCGACGACGGCTTCGACGACTCGACGCCTGGCCCGGAGCTGACCGAGGCGACCAGCCTCGGGGTCGGCGCGCTGCTGGCGAAAATCTACGAAGAGATCCTCCGCGACCGGGTGACGGAGCTTCCCCGCCTGCTCCCCGACCTGACCTACGACTTCCTCGTCCCGTTCGTCGGCGAAGAGATCGCGCGGGAACAGCAGGCGGCTGCGGCCACCGCCTAGCGGTCGGTCGACTCCGCCGCCTTGCGCAGCGCCGGGCGCAGCGGCGTCAGCTCGATGTCGAACAGCTCCATGCCCGACGGGTCGCTGACGGTCGTCTCGGTCGCCAACCCCTCGATCAGCGGCCGCGCCACGCCGACGTCGACCGGCGTCACCAGCCCGATCCAGAGCGAGGAGAGCCAGGGCGTCAGCAGCGGCACCGTGATCCGGCGCGGCGGGTGGCGGCCGAGGGCGCGGGCGAGCTCGTCGATCATGCCGCCGTAGGTGGTGACGTCGGGGCCGCCGATTTCGACCTCGCGGTCGACCTCGACATCCAGGTCGGCAGCGGCGGCAAGGAAGGCGATGGCGTCGGCGACCGCGATCGGCTGGGTGCGGGTGACGACCCAGCGCGGGGTGATCATCAGCGGCAGGCGACGGACCAGGTAGAAAGTCGTGCGGAAGGACTCGCTGCCGGCGCCGATCACCGCGGCGGCGCGGAAGTAGGTGACCGGGACCTCTCCCTGGCGCAGGGTTTCCGCCGTCGCGTGGCGGCTGTCGAGGTGCTTCGACCCCTCCCCCAGGCCGCCGAGGTAGACGATCCGCTTGACCCCGGCCGCAGCGGCGGCGCGGGCGAAGTTCTCCGCCCCTTCGTGATCGCGCTCGGCGAAGTCGCCGTCCGCCCCCCTGCCCATCGAGTGGACGAGGTAGTAGGCGACGTCGACGCCCTCCAGGGCGGGGCCGAGCGTCTCCGGCTCCAGCACGTCGGCGCGGACGACCTCGCAGCCGGCCTGCTTCAGTGCCTCGGCCCGCTCCGGGTGGCGCGCCAGCGCCCGCACCTCGCGGTCTTCCTCGCACAGGTGCCTGCAGAGCAGCCCACCGATGTAGCCCGTGGATCCGGCGACGGCGATCACGCCGCTCATCTACCCGACCTGGGGGAAATCAGCCGTAGCGCTCGCCGGTCACGGCCCGCAGCTTGCTGCGGTCGTGGCGCGCGTGGATCCGGCGGACGGTGCCGGAGCGGGAGCGCATCACCAGCGACTCGGTGGTGGCACCGGGGCCGCGGTAGCGGACGCCCTGGAGGACGTCGCCGTCGGTGACGCCGGTGGCGGAGAAGAAGACGTCGTCGCCGGA
>Ga0247776_10000115_pt1 | contig 18817 bp, 14 predicted proteins | sample UWRJL199509C5_FD_179912 | JGI IMG/M metagenome (GOLD analysis project Ga0247776, IMG submission 179912) | Plant litter microbial communities from Arlington Agricultural Research Station in Wisconsin, United States - UWRJ-L199-509C-5 | ecosystem: Environmental > Terrestrial > Plant litter >...
CAAGCAGGCCACGATTAAGAAACGGCTGAACGCACAGGAGTGCCTCCACTGAGCACGTCTGTGATTACTACGTGTCGGTAACAACCAAGGAAGTCTTCGTCACCCGGAGGGTATTCACCTCCGCCATGTAAAGCTTTCTTAACGCAGTTTAGGTGACGATGTCGTTTCGAAAGGTGACATTGAACGCTTTTTTTTTGCACAGCGATCGATCGCTGTCGAAGTACACTGCGGCCACACTGGTCGACAGCCAGCATTGTTGATTGAGGCTATTTTGCGCATCGCGACAGTCCTTCGACGATTCCGCATCACAGCACTGCTGTCCATCCTGCTCTCAGCAGAGCAGTGAAGTGAGCCGGCGAAGCGTCTCGCGTTCAGCTAGTCAGTTGCGGCATGAATGTCCGCGCGATCGAACGATGGCGTTCAGGTGACTGAGCCAGACGCCAGCTTGCAAAGCTCGAGCTGCGAAGCTCAGCGAGCCAAACAACTCGGACTCACCACCGACCAACCGGCGGGACTCTGAGCTGGCGGCAATGCCCGTCGCGCAAAGCTTGCTCAACGCGAAAGACAACTCGAGCTCAACACCGACCAACTCGTGGGCGTGGCGGCGAGCAGCTCGGGACCCTGAGCCGTCATCAGCAGATGAGTGAAAGTGTTGTTCACGTGGAGCAGTGTGCCTTCTTGGAAGGTCCCGTCGCCGCGCCCGAGCAGTGAGAGTTGACCGTCAACCCGTTGAATTTGGAGGTCGAGCTCGCCGTCGTTATTCAAGTCGGCGAAGAGCAAGCCCCTGCCCGGCCACTGTGCGCCGCGCTCGAAGGTCCCGACGCCCGGCCCCAGCCGGATCTGAAGCCATTGATCGACCTGCAGCGCCAGATCGAGTCGCCCATCGTGATCGAAGTCCGCGGCCGCGAAGAGCGACCCTTGGGCGCGCTGCTGGAAGGACCAACGCTCGCCGCTCAGCGTGAACGAGCTGACGTGCAGCGAATCGTCGCCCAGCACCAGCGAAAGTACGCCGTCGGGCTCGCGCCAAACCACGGCCTCGCGTGCCTCCGACTGCTCGCCGGCTTGCGTCGAAGGCTCGATTGCGAGCTCGATGGGCGCAAAATCTCGCGCGCTGCTCAGCCACGTGTAGTGCATGGCAGCAGTCTCGAGAATGATGTCCGCGACGCCATCGCCGTCCAAGTCGCCAGCGCCGAGCAAGCGAGAGGCGCGGAGCGATAGGCTGCGAGGCGCGCCGAACGAACCCGCGCCGCTGCCGAACAGCAGTCTCAAGTTGCCGCGGTCCAGCAGCACCAGATCCCATCGGTCGTCCGCGTCCAGATGCTCGAGCCGAAACACGCCCTCGAGCGTCGTGGTCGCGAGCTCGCTCAGAAAGCCGCCTGCGGCTGAAGCGAGCGACACGATCAGCGTGTTGTCCCGCACGTAGACCAGATCCGACAGCCCATCACCGTTCAGATCCGCGACGCGTAGGTCGCTTCCAGCAATATCGGGCAGCTCGCTCACGCACTCGAGTGGATCGTGCGATTGACAGCTGTGATTTTGCCCGTCTGGCGACGCCTCACACCAGGGCCAGTCGGTTGGACAGGCTTCCTCGACTTCGAACTCAGCGCCTTCGCCGCCCCTGCAGGTCAGGTAGTGATTCGAATCCAAGCACGGCCCGATGCCGTCCCCCGGATGCCGCCCAGGCGCACAACCCGTATAGCCGATGGAACAGCCCGGCATCGAGGCACACAACAGCCCCCACGAGCACAGGCAGGCCGTGACGCAAAGCCAGCGCCAGTGTCGTCGCGGAGCCACACTGCCGGGCTTTTTCCGGGGGTTCGTTGGCTCGGGACAGCTCATCGAGCCCCTTACAGCAAGGGGCGTGCCGAATCAGCTAGCTCGGCTGCCGGCTCAGTAAACCGCGGCGACTAGCTCGGCGCTCTCGTCGTCGTTGAAGTCAGAGGCGAGCGCGTAGCCGACACCGCGGTGTTCGGTGGCGGCGATCGAGACGCCGCGGCGGCTACCGACATAGACGTGCTCATTGCGCACGGTGCGCGCGGTCAGACGGCTTTCGATGGGCACGCGGGTCGAGTTGTAAACGTAGAGCGTGACGTGGCGGCCGCCCATCGTGTAGCGCAGCGACGCGGCGTGCTGATTGCTGACCGGCACCACGTTGGCGCCTTCCCAGCGCGCGCCGTAGGCCTTGAGGCTGGGCAAATTCAAGGGCACGCCCACTTCCGGCTCGAGCTGGCTGAGCAGCGCGGGCTCGGTGACCTGCGGACCGCGTGCGTTCATGTGATGGTCGACGAGCTCTTCGAGCAATTGGTCGGCCGTATTCAGGCGGGCGAGGGAGGCGCTGCCCTCGGTGTGAGTCTGCTGCTTGCTGGTAGAGGCAGCCCAGACCAAGGTCAGCGCGGCAGCGGCCGCTACGGGCACCACGCTGCGCCAGGAGAGCATGCGTGAGTGCTGAGCCTCACGCTCGACGACGTTGTCGACTGCCTCTTCACGCATGGCCTCGGCGTGTAGGGCGGCGGCAATGCGCTCTTCGAAGCCGGGCATCACTGGCGCTGCGTTGCGAACGGCGCCGCGCACGCTCACGCGCAGGGCTTGGTTGAGCCGAATGCGCTCACCACAAGTGTTACAGTCGACCAAGTGCTGCTCGACCTCCAGCAGCTTGTCAGCGGCGAGCTCTTCGTCACCGAAGGCTTCGAGCAAGGGCGAGATTTGACGGCAAGAGCTGGTCATGAGCGGGCGACTCGCTTTTCGCGGTATTGGGAGAGATCAATCACCGGTTCTGATTTCTCGGTCGTGTCCCCCACGAGCGCCTCGGGACCCACGATGCCGAGGGCCCGAGCATGTTCATACAAGCGGCCCTTGAGCAGACGGCGGCCGCGGTGCAGGCGAGACATCACGGTGCCGATCGGGCAGCCCATGATGTCCGCGATTTCTTTGTAGGAGAGCTCCTCGACGTCTGACAGGACGACGGCCAAGCGAAACTCTTCGGGTAGTTCATCCAAGATGCGCTTGATCTCTTTTTCGAGCATCGGGCGCAGGGCTTGCGATTCTGGGTCGCGCATCGACTCCATGGTCGACGCGCTGATCCAACCGTCTGCCAGGGGATCGGCGTCCGGGCCGTCGAGCACGCTGCGCTCTAGGCCGCCGCGGCGGTAGCGATTGATGAAGGTGTTGGTCAGGATGCGCAGCAGCCAAGCACGCATGTTGGTGCCGGCCTCGAACTGGTCCCGCGCGCGCATGGCCTTCAGCAAGGTGTCTTGCACGAGGTCTTGGGCGTCCGCCGGGTTGCGGGTGAGGCGGGAGGCGACCCCGAGCAGCGCGCTCAACTGAGCGACCGCTTGGGTCTCGAATTCTCGCGCCGAGATGCTGGCTTTGCGGCTCATTGGGTTCGCTGGGGTAACCGGGCTGCGAGGCCAGCTATTCCCGATTTTCAGGAGGCTTTGCCTGGTTCCGTTCCAGGCTTTCCAACCGTTCGGAGAGACGCTTGACCTCTTGCTCGAGGTCACGAAACGCCGCGAAATTCGGCAGAACTGCGCGAATTCGCTCGTCAATCGTGGACTGCCATTGTTCCAGTGTGGCGCGAAACCCCTTGCCCTCTTTGCCCTGGGACATGTCCTCTTCCTCTCGTGACGGAGGCAACGAAGATGTAGATGACGCCGATGATACCGAGGTGAGGGGCCCGGAAGCGACCGCGGGGGGCGGAACCGACGTGGGCTCGTCCCCCTCTTTGAGCGGCATGAGCTTGCCGATCGGGCCCTCACGGAGCTGGGTCAGGATGCGTTCACCCTTGTTCCGGATCAGCGCCTTGAGCGTGGAGAGCGGGATGCCGCGCGGCTTGGCTCGCAGTTCTTCCGAAATAATCAGGGCCAGCGTGACGTCGGTTTTGTCTTCCTTCGTCGCGTTGTCGATGATCTGCACGTCCTCGCCCTCGCGGATCATTTCCGCGATTTGCAGCAGCGTGACGTAGCTCGAACCCTTGGTGTCGTAGAGCTTGCGGTTCGAGTAGCGCTTGATGATCCGCCGAGGTGACGAAGGAGGGGCGCTGTCCGAGATTTCACCGCTGACCATGGTTTCACCAGCCTGAACCCTGCAAGCATGGCGCACAGCGTCAAGCAGGTCAAAGGGTTGCGAGCAGGTTTCGAAGCGGAACGCGAAGCGCGCCGACACCTACACTGTCACCTCAGGAGCACGCCCGATATTTTTTGATGGTCACTCAGCCGCCGATTCGCGTCCCAGCCTTCGGCGTCGCGGACCGTCCCCCGGACCCAGCGAGTTCTCCCTCCCGCGCGCGCAGCACCGCGTTCCGCTCTCTCGTCTCTCGCGCCGAAGCGCGCGCGAAGGAGTTCAGCCGAATGCCCGGAAATACGTCGAGCTGGCTGACTTTGGCACGATCAGATCGCGATCGGCCAATGAGGCTGGGCCCCCGAGAACTGACCGCACAGGCGCATGCGACCCACGGGCAAAGCGCGGGCGGCCCAGCGCTCCGGCGCGCCGCTAGGCCAAAAATCTCAACCGCCGATCCCGCGCGCGCAGCGCCGCGTGCCCCCCGACTCAAGCCGACTGACGCAGCGAGTGCCTTGGGATTTGGTAGCCCTCGAGCTCGGACTCACACATCTCGACCACGAACTCGAGGAAGCTCGTGAACGACTCGCGGCGCACGCCGATTTCGTTCACCCAGGCTACGACTTCGCACTCGCCGTCGGCGCGGGTCAGCGTTGGATTGAAGGCGAACAGAGTCGTGCCCTGCAAGTCGATGCCGAACGGCACGATCGGCGCGCGCTGGACGCGCGAAGGTGGCGCCAAGTGCGGGACCGGCGTTTCCGCGGCCTCGAAGGCGGCACGCGCCATCTCGTCGTACATGCGCTTACCGAGGTTCGCGGTGCCGAGCAGGGTTGCGCCCTCGAAAAAGCGCGGGAAGCCATCGTGCTCCGCCAAGAACTCACGATACGACGGTGGCAAGCGGTGTCCGATGCGCGCTTCGACCGCCGCGATCGCGCCCGCTGACGCGCCGGGATTCGGCACCAAGCCGATATCGCGGTACGGCGCCAGACGCAGGATTTCCGTCTGAAGTTCCTTGGTTCGTCGCAAAAGACTCGAGAAATTCGCCATTTTGTCCTCTTCAGACTCGCGCCGGGTCGAGCTTGGGCCCACCAAAGCACAGCGCGTTCGATCGACCCAAAATTTTGGCGCTCGAGTCCGGTTATTGGTCCCCGAGCCCGCGCTCACGCTAAGGGCCACTGGGTGCGTCGCTCCGCCTCCGTCTCCGTCTCCGTCTCCGATGCCGCCGTGCTGCGCGGGACTGGGCTGCTGCCCTGGCTCGCGCTTGCGCTTGCACTGAGCACAGGCTGCGACGCGCGCGATAGCTCACCCAACTTGCTCGAGCTGAACGATCTGAATCCGCACGCGCTGGAGGTGGGTGATCGACTCACGCTGATGGGCTCCGGATTTCCGGAGGGTCGAGCGGCCAAGGTCAGCTTTCAGGGAGACGTATTTCGCGCCGGCCAATCACCGCTGCGTGACGTGACGATCGTGGCCACGGCGGCGGCCAGCGATCCGCATTCGATCGCCGTCACCCTGAACCCGGAGCTTGCGCGTGAATTTTGCGGCGCGGGCGACGCAGTGCACGCCACCTTCCGCGGCGCGACCACGGCCGCGTTTCAGGCGCGCGATTCGGGCGCCCCGCCGGTGCGCGGCACGTTGGAGGGCGTCGTCCTGGACGTGAATCCGGCCTCGATCTCGAAGCAGGCGCTGGCCGCGCACGAAGCGGAGGCCCAGCGCTTCGCCGAATATGCGGGCATGGTCGTGCTGCACTCCGAGGAACGCGACGTGCTGCTGATCGATACCGTCGACCCGGACGGGCGTGCTTCGCGCGCCGGCCTGTTGCCGGGTGACGCGCTCTTGGAGTTGGATGGCGTGCGCCTGGCCAGTCTTTCCGATCTCATTCCCCCGCCGCGCGCCCGGCTATCACACGTCTCGCTGCGCCGCGGCGACGAGCAGACGCCCTCGACGTTCGCGCTCGATGTTTCCGGTTTTCAGCCGGGCTCGCCCTCGGAGCTGGCGCCTGCGGCCACCCTGCTCGGCTTTGCAGTAGCGCTTTTGCTGCTGTTCGCGTCGCCGTTGGGCCGCGCGCTCGCTTGGTTGGAAGGGCGCCTGGCCTCGCAGATCCGCGACCGTGGGCGGCCATCGGCTTGGTCGCTTGCGCGGGGCGACTTGAAATCATTGGGCTTCGTGCGCGTCGCGCTGAGCGAGCTGCCGAGCTCACCGTTGCCGTATTTCGTGTTCATCATGGATAGCGCGTGGCTCACGCTGCTGGCCATGAACCGCACGATCTGGGCGCGTGAGCTGGATCTGCCGGTGCTGTTCCTCGGCTCGCTCACCGCGCTGTGCGCCACGGCGTTGGTCGTGGGCGGTCGCGAGCCCAAGCGGCGTTTCTCGCTACGCAGCGGTCTGCGGCACGTGCTGCTCACGCTGGTCTTCCAGACGCCGGTGCTGTCCGCCATGGCCTGCGCGGTGGTTCTCTCCGGCAGCCTGCGTTCGGACGACATTTTGGCCGCTCAGGGCGGTTGGCCCTGGCAATGGTTCGCGTTCGCGAGCCCAGTTGCATTGGGCATCTTCGTGTTGCTCGTGCTCGGCCTGGTGCCTGTGGTCGCGCGTGCGCCGGGCGCGTTACGCGCGGCCGTCAACGACGCAGGGGCCGGTCCTTCACCTCGACACAGCACGACGCTGCCGGAGTGGAGCCATTTGATCCTGACGAGCGGCGTGATCTCTTTGGTGTTCTTGGGCGGGCCGCGCCTACCCGGCTTAGCCGCCGATCCGGCGGCCGGGATCTGGCTGCAAGTGTGTGGAGCTCTGCTCTTCCAAGCCAAGACGGTGCTGGTGCTGAGCTCGGTGCTGCTGCTCCGCTTTGCGACCAATCAGGTTCGGCTCTCCGAAGTGGCGCAGTTGGGCGTCCGCTACGTGCTGCCGGGCGCGTTACTGCTCTTGGTCGCGAGCTATTTCTGGGCCTTTGGAAGCCAGAGTCCGCTGTTTCTGGCGGCGCGCGTGCCCCTCAGTCACGGCTTGTTCTTTTTATGTGCGCTATGCGCCGTGCATGTCGTACTTCGCGTGGCGAGCCAGCTGAGCGGTGAACGAGCGCGCTCCGCGATTAATCCCTGGCTGTAACTGCGCAGTGCGCACGTTGCCTTAAGGTGTGGCGTCTCGCGCCGTTGAAAGGCGAGTGGCAAAAGCCCTTCGGTCCATGAAAGAAAAGCATTCGCCGGTGTCCGGGACCATTGCCAAGGCCGCGCCGAAGCAGAGTTCCGACAGCGTCGTTCCGGGCGACTCGGTACATCGCGAACACGACCGCTTCGTCGTCGACCTGCAAGTCGACGTGCTCAGCGAGCACAATCTGTACGCCGGGTTGGCCGAGAACCTGTCTGCGGGCGGGCTGTTCATCGCCACCCATCAGCTACAGCCGGTGGGCTCGAGAATCGAGCTCAGCTTGCGCATGCCTGACAGCGAAGAGGCGTTTCAGATCGTGGGCGAGGTGCGCTGGGTGCGCCTGTACAACGAACACAGCGATACTTCGCCCGGCTTCGGTGTGCGCTTCAGCGAACTGCCGCCTGGTTCGGCCGAGGCCATCAACCGCTTTTTGGGTCAGCGCGAGCCGCTATTTTTCGACGACGAATGAGCCGCCGTGGCGGGCCGCGCGCAGCCGTTGCTCTTCCTGCCCGAGCTCGCCGACCGCCTGCATGACTCGGTCGGAGATCGCTTGATGGACCTTCGGGCTCTTGCCCTGGTCCAATAGCTCCCCGAACTCGACCGGCGCGCCGAAGACGACGAAGATGTCTTGCCCGGTGCGATCGAAATTGCTCCGTACTTGCTTGGGCAGGTCATTGAGCAAACCGTTGATGAACACCGGGATGACCGGCACGCGCGAGTCTTGAATCACCTTGCCGACGCCGCGCTGTGCGGGCAGGAAGGTGTACGGGTCGTCGTCCTTCTTGCGTGTGCCCTCCGGGTGAATGCCCGCGAACATGCCGCCGCGTCGCAGCAAGAAGGCCAGCTCTTCGAGCGCGAGCGGATTCATCAAGGCCTTTTTCCGCTCGCGAAACAGCGGCGGATACATGGCAAAGAAGCTCATCACGCCGTTCACGAATAAGCCAACGGGGTTATCGTAGAAGAACTTCGAGCGGACCGGAAACACGATCCGATGCTCGAGCCCGCGGTGCACCAAATCCCCAAACACCACGTACAGATCGAAGAAGCTGCGGTGGTTGGCGATCAAGATATAGCTTTGTCCGAGCTCGAACTTGGGTAGGCGGTCCAAGCCGTGCACGTGGCGGAGGTGCTTCGTACAGTGGTGGATCCAGCCGCAGCCAACGGTGCGCTGTCCGAAGTGCACCGCGCGACTGAACCAGCCTGGCTCGAACGAGCGCCGCACGATCGCGATCAGGGTCCGTTCCAACCAGCTGAGCCTTTTTTGCCCGGCCGCTACCAGATCCGGACGCAAGTTGGGCGTCACGGCCAGCAGCGCGGCCTGTGTGTCTGGCTCGGACCGTTCGATTTCCGCAGCCTTCGGCTCAGTCATCGATTCGGTCGAAGACGATGTCGATATAGCCGGGCGGCGGCAAGTGCTTCCCGATCGCGTCGATCATTTTGCCGGCGATCCCCTGAAGCTCGCTCTCGTCGACGCGGGTCGCCAGCTTGAGCGTGGGGTGTGGCTCGAGATCGCGTTCGGCGTTGAACGTGCGGAGCAGAGCGTAACCCTCGACTTGGGGCAATTCCATGAGGCAGGCCTCGATGGCCGCTGTCAGAACCGGCGATGGCGGCTCGCCGCCTTCGGCGATCAGCGTGGTTTCGCCGTCGTCCGGTTCCAGATTGGCGACGTAGCCGACCAGCGGGATGGCCTTGCCGTTGGTCAGACTCGCCAGCTCGGCCCTGCGCAGCGTGAGCTCGTACTCGGTGCCGGCGTTCAAAACCAGGCCCAGGACGTGCTCTTCGTCCACCACTTCGAGCGCCATATCGAGCGCGAACAGCGCGGGCACGGTGCAAAACTTCAGGTCTTCGCCGTCGGTTTTCCAGCCGAGCTGCCGCTCCATCGCCGCCATCAGCCCTGGGTTACTGAAAAGCGCGGCGTAGTGATGGCCCTCTTCGTCCAGCAGCATGTGCGGTACGAGCTTCACCTCGCCGTCGTCGATGTCCAAGCGCTGGCCGTCGCTCACGCCCTCGATGTTTCGGACCAGCGGGATGAACAGCTCAGCCTGCGGCAGTTGGTCCAATAGTGCCTGCACGTCGCGGCGTAGGCCACGCTGGGCAGTCTTGATCAGCGGGGTGAGGTCTCGTGCGTCCGACGCGTCCGACGCGCCAGGCGCGGCCAACGCGCCTGACGCGCCTGATGTCTTCGATGTCTCGTCTGTCACGGGCGTGGCCTATCATGTGTCGGTACGCGCCGCAGCTTGTGACGCGGCGGCGACTCTCGTACCCTGGCGGGGTCATGTCGCGCCGCACCTTTTACCCGGAAATCCAGCCGTACCGGGCCGGCTACCTCGAGGTGTCGCCGGAACACTCGATCTACTTCGAGGAGTCGGGAAATCCACGCGGCAAGCCGGCGGTGTTTTTGCATGGCGGCCCAGGCGGCGGCACGAGCCCGAGGCAGCGTCGCTTCTTCGACCCGGATCGCTATCGCATCGTGCTCTTCGACCAGCGCGGTTGTGGCAAGAGCAAACCGCACGCTTCGCTGGTCGACAACACGACCTGGCACTTGGTCGCGGACATCGAAGCCTTGCGCGTGCACTTGGCCATCGATAGCTGGTTGGTATTCGGTGGGTCGTGGGGCAGCTCGCTCGCGTTGGCTTACGCCGAGACGCACCCTTCGCGGGTCACCGCCCTGGTGATGCGCGGCATCTTCTTGCTGCGACGCTGGGAGCTGGAATGGTTTTACCAGCACGGCACGAGCGTGCTCTTCCCGGACGCTTGGCAAAAATACCTGGCAGTCATCCCGCTCGCCGAGCGAGGCGATCTGATCGCCGCCTACCATCGCCGGCTCACCTCCGAGAACGCCTTCATTCGCCAAGAAGCGGCGCGCGCCTGGAGTGTGTGGGAAGCAAGCACAAGTAACCTACTGCAAGACGAAGACTACATCCGGAGCTGCGCCGGCGATGAGTTCAGCCTCGCGTTCGCGCGCATCGAGTGTCACTACTTCGTGAATAGAGGCTTTCTGGCTCATGAGAATCAATTGATCGACGACGTGACTCGCTTGCGCCACATCCCGACGGTGATCATTCAGGGGCGCTATGACGTGGTGTGTCCGCTGAAGAGCGCTTGGGAGCTCTCTCGCGCGTTCCCCGAAGCTGACTTTCGCGTCGTGCCCGATTCGGGGCACTCCGCTTACGAACCTGGCACCGTGCACGAGCTGATCTCGGCGACTGACCGCTTCGCGGGGGGTTGATGAAAAAAGAAGCAATTTTGCTGTTCGGCTCGCTACGGAAGCTATTCTCCGAGCGTTCGCGGCGCACCTGGCTCGGGCGCACGCGTGCGCACATCGAGTTTCGTGAGTTGTCTGCGGCCGAGCTCGCGACCTTCGCGCGCCAGGCCGAGCTCGGCTTCAAATCCCTGTCACGCGTGGAGTGGGTCGAGCTGAACCCGCACACGCGCCGAGTAGTGGTCTCGTTCGAGCAAGACGCCTATGGGCTGCCGGAGCTGACCGAGGTCGTGGTCGAGGCGGAGCGCGCAGCGAGCCTGCAGCAAGCGCCGTTTCGCGACGAAATTTGGGAGCATCCGGGCGACAGCGAGACCGTGGAGCGGCTCAAGGTCGGGCTGCTGGCAGACACCGTGGGTGTCGTCGTCGGGCTCGGGCTCAGGTTCTCGCCCATCCCTGCTTCGCGCATCGCTGGCACCGTGGCCGCGGCGGTCGCGGTCGTGCACTCGACGGATCGTTTGCGTCGCGTCGTCGAAGAACGACTCGGCCCGATGCGCGCGGACTTGGCCTTGGACGTCACCGCGGCGCTAGCGCATGGCTTTGCGCAACGCCCGGGCAGCGCATTCGTGGAAGCCACGCACAAGCTCTCGCTGCTCGGTGAAGCCGAGGCGCGGCGGCGTGTTTGGCAGCAACGCGAAGCCGAGCTGTGCCAAGCGCAAGCCGCGCATCGGCTGGAGGACGTGGAGCCTCGAACGCGCCCGCGAGCGCTGCCGCGTGGCCCAATCGAGGAATACGCGGATCGCGCCTGGATCGTCTCGCTCGGCGGCTTTGCGGTCAGCTTTCTGACCACGCGCAGCGTGCAGCGCGCGGTGGCCGCGCTGTTCGGTGGTTTGCCGACGCCAGCGCGGCTGGGGCGCGACGCGTTCGCGGCGGATTTGGGGCGCGCGCTGGCCAAGCGTCAAACCCTGATCGTCGACCCAGAGGTCTTGCGCAAACTCGATCGCGTCGATTGCTTGGTCCTACAAGCCGATCTGGTTGCGCGCGATCGCTTCGAAATCCGCAATCTGGTCGCCACCGGCGAGGGCGACGAGGCCGAGGCGCGGCGCATGATCCAGCAGCTACTGGACGTCGAGCGCCCGATCGACATCAAGCGCAAGGGCGAGTACACGCTGGCCCCGCTCGGCGTCTTGGACGTGGCGGTACCGCCCGAGCTGTCCCTGCATACGCCCGGGCTCGGCGCGCGCGGCGGCTTGGTTTTTGGGTTGATGCTCGGTGGCTCGTTGATCGCCGCGGCAGAGGTGGATTTGATCCCGCAGACGGGCATCGACGAGCTGATCGCCGCAGCCCACGAAGCGCAGATGCGGGTGGTGATCGCGTCCAACAACGAAGCTATTTTGCAGGGCATCGCGGCCGACGACACGATTCCAGAAGGGGACGGCTTCGAGCGCGGCATTCGCCGTCTGCAACGTGAGGGCCGCACCGTTTGCGTCGTGGTGACTGGCGCGTCGCCCGGCATTGCAGCGGCCGATTGCGCGATCGGCCTGACGCGCGAAGGCGAACCCACGCCCTGGGGCGCGCACATCATCTGCAAAGACGATTTGAGCGACGTCCGCTTCTTGATTCATTCCTGTGTCGTGGCGCGGCAAGTCTCCAAGCAGAGCGTGAACATCGCGCTCGGCGCGGCCACGCTGGGCGCGTTGGTGTCCGCGGGGGGCGGGGTCAGGCTCACCGGGCGCCGCGTGATCGCCGTGGTCAATGCGGCGTCGGTGGTGTCCATGCTGAACGGCGTGCGCGGCTCGATGAAGCTCGCGCGCCGCGCCTTGCCCGCGCCGCGCGATCGCACGCCGTGGCATGCCTTGGAAGCCGATGGCGTGCTGAAAAAGCTCGGTACTTCGCGGGAAGGCCTGCTCCGCCGCGATGCGCTGCGCCGTCGTCGCCGCGCGCCCGAGCAACGCTCGGCAGTGGCCGAGCTGGCCGAGAACATCACCGACGAGCTATTCAATCCGCTCGCGCCGCTGCTCGCGGCCGGTGCCGGCTTGTCGGCAGCCGTGGGTTCGTTCGGTGACGCGACGATGGTCGGCGGAGTAGTCGTGCTCAACGCGATGATCGGCGGCGTGCAGCGCTTTCGCACCGAGCGACGCATTCGCGAGCTGTCGCGCACCGCGCGCCGCCGCGCGCTCGTGCGTCGCGGCACCGAGAGCAACGAGGTCGACGCGACCGACTTGGTGCGCGGTGACGTCATCGAGCTGTCAGCGGGCGATGTCGTGCCCGCTGATTGCCGCATCATCGATGCCGATTCGCTCGAGGTCGACGCCTCGAGCTTGACCGGCGAATCGCTGCCCGTGCGGAAGACCGTCGCGGCGTCGTTCGAGCGGCAGGTGGCTGATCGCAGCTCGATGCTATTCGAAGGCACGGCGCTGGCAGCGGGTCGCGCGTTGGCCGTGGTGGTGGCCACTGGCGACGAGACCGAAGCGCGCCGCGGCGCGGGCGCCTCGAAGCGCGATCCCAGCCGCGGTGGCGTCGAAAGACGCATGAAATCATTGATCAATCTGACGGGGCCCGTGGCGTTGGCCGCGGGCGTCGGGGTGATTGGCGCGGGTCTGGTTCGGGGCCGAAAGCTGGAAGACTTGGTGGGCACGGGCGTGAGCTTGGCTGTCGCCTCCGTGCCTGAAGGCTTGCCGCTGCTCGCGACCGCGGCACAGCTCGCGGCCGCCGATCGCTTGTCGAAGCAAGGTGCGTTGGTGCGCAATGCGCGCAGCATCGAAGCGCTCGGGCGGGTCGATGTGCTCTGTATCGACAAGACTGGCACGCTGACCGAGGGCCGCGTCGAACTGAGCTTCGTCTCCGATGGTGAAGACACGGCCTCGATTGCAGAGCTATCAGAGGTGGGCAAGAGCGTGCTCGCGGCCGCCTTGCGTGCAGCTCCCGATCTGCGCTCCGGCCCGTCCAGGCAAGACCCAATGGACGCCGCGCTCGGGCGCGCAGGTAGCGCGCGCAAAGTCGAGGCCGGCGAGAGCAAGCTCACGCGCGGGGCCGAACAGGCATTCGAGGCCGGCCGTGCCTACCAGGCGGTCAGCTACCGTTCCAGCGAGCGCGTGCTGGTGGCGGTCAAGGGCTCGCCCGAAGCCGTGCTGCCGCACGCCGAGTACTGGCAGCGCGGCGCAGAGCAGCTGCCCCTCGATCGCGCGCTGCGCGCTGAATTACTGGCGAAGGCCCGCGAATTTGGGCGTCGCGGGCTGCGCGTGCTGGCGGTCGCCGAGCGTGAGGCGAATGCATCGGAGGTGCTCGACTTGTCCCGCCTGCAGGGGCTGACCTTCCGCGGCTTCATCGCCTTCAGCGATCCGGTGCGGGCGACGTCCGCGCAAGCCGTCGCAGATCTGCGTGCGGCTGGCGTCGAAGTCGTGATGTTGACGGGCGACCACCCGAGCACGGCCGAAGCCGTGGCGCGTGACGTCGATCTACTACGCGGTCGCGCCGTGATCACCGGCACCGAGCTGAGCGAGCTGAGTGACCAAGAGCTGGATCGAAAGATCAAAGGCTTCGGAGTGTTTGCTCGCGTCACGCCGGCGCAAAAGGTGCGCGTGGTGCGTGCGCTGCAACGCGCCGGTCGCGTGGTAGCGATGGTCGGTGATGGTGCAAACGACGCGCCGGCGATTCGCCTTTCGAACGTGGGCATTGCCATCGGCGAAGGCAGTACCTCGGCCGCGCGCGCTGCCGCCGACATCGTGCTCACCGATGAGCGGATCGAGACTTTGGTCTTGGCGGTGGTCGAAGGCCGCGCGATGTGGGCCTCCGTGCGTGACGCAGTGTCGATCCTGATCGGCGGAAACCTGGGGGAAATTGGCTTCACTTTGGGCGCCGGCCTGGTCGACGGGCGCCCGCCGCTGAACGCCCGCCAACTGCTGCTCGTGAACTTGCTGACGGACGTCGCGCCCGCGATGGCGATCGCACTGCGCCCGCCGTCGGTCGCCACGATGCAGTCCCTGGCGCAAGAGGGCCCCGAGGCTTCACTGGGCAAAGCACTCAACCGCGACATCGCCGCCCGTGCGGTGGTCACCAGCGTGGGCGCAGGCACGGCCTGGATCATCGGGCGCTTCACCGGCACGCGCGCGAACGCCAACACCATCGGTCTCTTGGCGCTAGTCGGTTCACAGCTCGGACAAACGCTGGTCTCCGGGCGCTTCAGTCGGCCGGTCTTGGTGACCAGTGTCACGTCCGCCGCGCTGCTCGCCGGCATCGTGCAAACGCCAGGCCTCAGCCATCTCTTCGGTTGCCGCCCGCTCGGTCCGCTCGGCTGGGCAACCGCGGTCGGTGCCTCGACCGCCGCGACCTACGCGGCCATCCGCTTCCCCGCGCTGATCAACGAGATCATGCGTCGAACCAAGCTCGACACGCCCGTGCTGGTTGAAGATCCGGAAGCGCTACCCGAGTAGCGTTCTTGGGTATTGATGGTCACCCACTACGGCCCAGAGCACCCAGCCTTCGGCGTCGGGGAGCGGTCCCCAGAAGGGAGAGGGATTAACCGCCAAAACGCCAAAACGCCAGAAGACCCAGATCCCCCAGAACCCCATGGAATGGGAAATCACACCGCGGAAGGCGAGGAAATTTGGGGTTCGCGAGGTCGTCGTGGCTGCAAGTCATCAATGGCTCAATCGGCGATGGTCGTACGTCGCAAACGCCGTGGGTGGCCGACGCCGCGATTGGACGTCTCTATGACGCGGCAGTCGAGGGTCCGTGACGTCCAGACGCCGACATGTGCCGCGATTCGACGTCCCTTTGGCGAACTACTCCCGCGTGCGCGAACCCCAATCCCCTCTTCTCTCCTCTTCTGGCGTTTTGGCGTTTTGGCGGTTCAATCCGGGAGCCGCTCAGATCCGAGCAGGGGTTGCCCGGCGTCAGGGGTCGGAATTCTTTCTGACCTCGGGCTGCGCTGCTGGATTGGGAGCGCCCCCTATTCAACGAGGGCGCGTTGCGCGACTAGGCGCCGCAGGGTGCGCCGCAGGCGGTCGAAGTCGAACGGCTTTTCGAAGGTCAAATTGATGGTGGTGGACAAAAATTCGCGGGCTCGGTCCATCGACACGCCGCCGGTCATGAATACGATGCGTGCTTCGAGCCCCGGATGCTCTTGGCAAATTCGCTCGTAGAGCTCCATGCCGCTCATTCCTGGCATCATCAAATCACACATGATGACGTCGAAGCCCGTGTGGGGCCCTTCGGCAATCGCGATCAGCGCCTGCGTGCCATCGCTGGTCAGCACCACGTCGTGCTCGTTTTGGAGCAGCGCTCGCAGCGTTCTTGAAACCGAGATCTCGTCGTCGACAATCAGGATCTGACCGCGTTTTTGTGGGGGCGGTGAGGCTGAGCGTGGCGGGATTGATTTGGGGGGCAGCCGGCCCTTGGACGCGGGCAGACTGACGGTGAACCGTGAGCCTTGTCCGGGACTGCTGTTCACGCTGATTTCACCGCCCAGGCCGCGCACGATGCTACGGCAGATGGACAGCCCGAGGCCCGTGCCGACCCCCGCCGGTTTGGTGGTGAAGAATGGATCGAAGATCTTGGCCAGTAACTCGTCTGGGATGCCCGCGCCCGTGTCCTCGATGATGATCTGGACTTGGTTGTCCTCACTGCGCAGCTTGGCACGCACCTCGTGGCTCGGGGTTTCGTGGCCCGGCAGCGCCTGGGCGGCGTTCAAGAGCAGGTTCAGCAGCACCTGTTCGATGCGATTCGGGTTGGCATCTACCGGCGGCACAGGCTGGTAGTCACGGATCAAGGTCGCCTTTTGCTTGATCTCACTGCCGGCGATGTTGAGTGCAGATTCGAGCGCGGCTTGAACATCCACCGGGCCGCGGATGCCCTCGTCGGCGCGGGCGAAGGTGCGCAGATCGCGAACGATGCTGGCCACGCGCTCGGCGCCATGAAACGCGTCGCGCACGCGCACCATCAGTGCGTCGAGCTTGCTCGGGTCGTTCGGCAGGGTAGGCAGCTCGCGCGACAAGAACTCCAGGTTCAGCAGCAGGTACGCGAGCGGATTGTTGATTTCGTGAGCGATGCCCGCGGACAGCACGCCGAGCGCGGCCAAGCGATCGGCTTCCACCAAACGGGCTTGGATGGCTCTGCGTTCTGTTACATCCCGGGCAAACGCCAATACCGCTGGCTTTCCCTGGTATTCGGTGAGGATGGCCGAAATTTCCACGAACAGCTCTTGCCCCTCGCGGGAGCGCGAGCGGTACTCCGCCGGATCTGGGGCGCGCGCCCCGGTGCGGTACAAATGGCCGATGCGCGCAGCTGCCAGCTTTGCGTCCTCGGGGTGCAAGAAGTCCGTGATCGGGACGCCGAGCGCGGCTTCGGGGCTCTGTGCGCCCAGCATGCGCGCGGCTGCCGCATTCAAGAACGCGATTTGCGGGCCGCGCAAAATGGCGATGCCATCCGGAGCTCCGTCGATCAAGGCGCGAAAGCGCTCTTCGGACTGCCGAAGCGCGAGCTCGCTGCGCTTGCGTGCGCTGATGTCGAACAAGAAGGCGACGTTCAGCAGGCGGCCATTCAAGGAAGCGCGGCTTTGCAACACCTCTACGTCGATGCGCTGACCCGCGCTGCTCAACACCGTAGTTTCGAAGGGATTGGCAACCTCTTGCCCGCGCAGCTGGCGGCCCTGCAGGGCCTGCACGCGCGGCAACTCTTCAGGCGCGAGCCAGTCCCACGCTGACATGCTTTGGAACTTTTCCACGGAGTAACCGAGCAGCTGTTCGGCGCCCGGATTCAGGAACAAATTCTGCGGCGGATCCTGATCCGACACGGTAATCACGACTGCCAGCTCCGCTCCGTCGCAGGCCGCAGCGATGATCTCGAATAATTGTGCTTGTTCGAAGCCCGCCGGCCTGTTCGGGACCGTACCCATCGCGCTCGATTATATATCCGCCGCCGCACCCGCGTTACGTGAAACTTGGCCGGTCGCGCGGCTTCATGAAAACAGTCGCCTCATGAAGCGCGCGGCATCCTCCTTCGCAATCATCGTCCTCGGATTCGTCACACCGGCCTGCGGCCTGTTTGCGTCCACGCAGGCCAGCACGCAGGTCGCCTCGAACCCGCCCAGTGCGGCGACGAGCAACTCGCGAGTGGTCGAAGGCGGACCCGTCGACACACGCAAGGTCGGTGACTTTCAGGTGCACCGCTTCAGCGGCAGCTATCAGAAATCACCGCTCACGCTGACCGAAGAAGTCGTCGCCAATGAAAACGGATTGTGGGTGATCGACTACACCTTCGAAGAGCAAAGCGGCACGACGAAATTGCGCGTGCGTTTCGACCCGCATACTGACTCGGTGGCCAGGGTGTCGAAACTCGACGGTTCCCACGAGCTCAGTGTGCCAGTCGCTACCTACGAGAAGCTGATCGAGCGCACGAGTTTCGCGGCTGATTCCAACGATGGCATGGTAGGCTCGAAGCACGGCACGTGCTTGGTTGGCCCGAGCGAGCTGGATTGTGAAACCAAGAGCTACCGAGTCTCGGTGGGCGACAAAGTCGCGATCTTGAACGTTTCGCAGAGCGGCAGTGTGCCCGGCGGCGACGTCGCCGGCGACATCGTGGCCAGCGATGGCGCCGTGATCTATCGCAGCGAACTGATCGAGATGGGGAACGCCTCGTCGCCGAAGCGCGGCGTCGCGAGCCGCTGACGCACGAGCCCGCGAGCGTTCAGGACACGCGCGTCAGCCAGCCCGCGCGTGATTCGTCCTTGCCCGTGACCGCGCGCAAGTAGGCCCGTTGGAAGAACGCCCCCAGCGTCTTCTTGCCGGTTTTGAACTCGGTTCCGTCGAGCTCGCGCACCGGCGTGACCTCGGCGGCGGTGCCGGTGAAAAAGACCTCGTCCGCGCGCATCAAGTCTTCGCGGGTGAAGGCGCGAATCGTGATCGGCACTTGGTGTTCGCGCGCCAAGTCCAAGATGCAATCCCGGGTGATGCCAGGCACGATCGACGACGTTTCGTCGTTGGTGAACAGCATGCCCCCTTTGACGAAGAAGACGTTCTGACCAGTCGCGCTCGCCACCGTGCCGTCTTGGTTCAGCAGGATCGCGTCGTCGAAACCGTGGTCGAGGGCTTCGTGGGCGGCCAGAACGCTGTTGGCGTAGTGGCCGCTGGCCTTGGCCATGGTCGGGAGCATGGTGTGGTGAAATTTTCGCCAGCTCGAGATCATCACGCGCACGCCGTTGCGCAGCGCGTCTTCACCCAGAAACGTGCCCAGTTCACGCACGGCGATGAACGCTCGCACCTGGCACTCTTTCTTGGGCCGCAAGTCGATCGGACCTTCGCCGAAGTAGGCGAGCGGCCTGAGGTAGCCATTCTGCGTGGCGTTCCTGCGCGTGACTTCGATCGCACCGCGTGTCAGCTCCTCCGCTGTGAACGGCACCTTCATCCCGTATAGCCGCGCCGAAGA
>Ga0247776_10000116_pt1 | contig 18700 bp, 11 predicted proteins | sample UWRJL199509C5_FD_179912 | JGI IMG/M metagenome (GOLD analysis project Ga0247776, IMG submission 179912) | Plant litter microbial communities from Arlington Agricultural Research Station in Wisconsin, United States - UWRJ-L199-509C-5 | ecosystem: Environmental > Terrestrial > Plant litter >...
GCCGAGGCACTGCCGTTGTCCTGGAATCCCGCTGTGATGCCCGCGCTGGTCGAGTTGGCGAAGTTCGCAGTGATGTCGCCGTGATACATCTCGATCGTCGGCAGCGTGTCGTTCAACGCGGTCCAGTGCGCGTTCGAGAACGACGTCGCGGTCAGTGCGTTGTCGAGGTAGTAGATGCCGCCGTCGTTGCCGTTGAGCACATGGTTGGCGTCGGTCCCGACCACCGCGCGCGAATGATTGTCTGGATGCACCGGACCGCCGCTGTACGCGCCGGTGAGGTTCACGTAGCTGCTGCCGCCATTGCTGGAGCGGAACAGGTCGACGGTGCTCACGAACAGGACTTGAGGATCGGTCGGCGACACGGTGAGGCCGGCGTCGTACCACATCTGCGTTCCCGGATCGTCCGGCGTACCGGTCTGTGTCCAGGTGTCGCCGCCGTCGACGGTCTTCCAGATGCCGAGCACGCCCCGGGTCGTGGCGTCCGCGAACATGGCGTACAGCGTCGACGAATCGCTCGGCGCAATCGCGAGTTCGAGCCGACCGCGCGAGGTGCTCGGCGTTCCGTTGCCGGTGCCGGCGGGGAATCCGTTGGCGAGCAGGGTCCAGTCGGTAACGGCCGGGCAGCCCTCGGTCGGCATGGTCGCGCGATACACGCCATTGGCGCCGTTCTGGCCTAGGTCCGGCTGCGCCGGCGTCGGCAGTCCGCGCGTGCCGACCCCGGCGTAGAGGAGGGTCGTGCCGCCGCGATCGACCGCGATGAGACCGGTCATGTCCTGGCGCTGCGGCGGACTCGCGCTGGAAAACGCATTCGTGTAGCAGGGACCGCTCCAGTCGACGCCCGCGTCGTAGGAGAAATAAAGCCCGGTCTTGGTACCCACGATCACGTGGTCCGAATCGTTGGGATCGACCACGACTTTGCCGATCGCCTGGTATTGCGGGAAGCTGCCGGCGGACGGTCCATAGAACGGATTGAAGATGTCCGCGCCGAGCAAGGTCCAGGTTTCGCCGCGATCGGTGCTCTTCAGCAATCCGGAAGCGCCGAACGAGAAAGAGCCGTACCGAAGATCGCCGGTGCCGGCGTAGATCACGTCATGGTTGTTCGGAGCCATGGCGAGGTCGCCGATCGCCATGCCGGCGAGTTCCGGGAAATCCGTCTTCACCGTCCAGGTGGTTGCCGCCGTGCAGCAGTTCGTGGTCTTCCAGACGCCGCCGCCGTCGGAACCGAGCCAGGCGATGGTCGGGTCATCCGGATCGCTCAGGATGACGTTCGTGCGACCGGCATTGCTGCCGATGCCGAACCCTTCGCCTTGCAGCGGCTTCGGTCCGAGCAGGGTGAATGCATTCGGGTCGAGCTGAACCGCCTTGTCCGCCGCTCGCGTATAGGTTTTCGTTCCGGATGGCACCGCGGACGCGATGCGGCGATCCTGCACGGCCGCATCGAGCAACCAGCGCGGCTCGAAACGCAGATGCTTGGGATCGCCGCCGTAGCCCATGCGCACGGCCCAGTAATCCCCATCGACCGGCGGTCGGCCGGATTCGGCTTCCTCATTTTCGCCGCGCAGGAACATCGGCTTGTTCAATTCCGCGTGGTACCAGTAGGCGCCACCCGCCGCCGACGCGACGATGAGCGCGCCCAGCCATCCGATCCGCTTTCTCATCTAGCCTTCCCAAGTTCTGGGCGGACCGGTCGGTCATCCCTTGGGCGGATGATACTCATCAATGAGATAGAGTGGGCGTTGCTTCGATTCGACGTAAAGACGGCCGAGATACTCGCCGATCACACCGAGTGCCATCAGCTGGATGCCGCCGAGGAAGAGCACCACGACCATCAGCGAGGGGTAGCCGCGGACCGGATCGCCGAGCCACAGCGCCTTGCCGAGCACCCACAACCCGAACAGGAAAGCGGCCAGGGCCGACAGCAGGCCGAAATACGTCGCGACTTTGAGCGGGGCACTGGAAAACGACGTGATGCCGTCGAGTGCGAAATTCCACAATCGCCAGTAGTTCCACTTGGTCTCGCCGGCGTGGCGCGGATCGCGGTGATAGACGACCGAAAGCTGGCGGAAGCCGACCCAGGTGAACAAGCCCTTCATGAACCGCTGGCGTTCGCGGACCTGCTTCAAGGCATCCAGTGCGCGCCGCGACAACAGACGGAAATCGCCGGTGTCGCGTGGAATCGGCGTCGCCGACAATTTCTCCATCACGCGATAGAAGCCGGACGATGTGAGCTTCTTGAAGCCGGTCTCGCCCGCGCGCGAAGCACGTGTGCCATAGACGACGTCGTAGCCCTCGCGCCAATGCTGCACGAAGGTCGGAATCAATTCGGGCGGGTCCTGCAGGTCGGCGTCGATGACGATCGCGGCATCGGCGTCTACATAGTCGAGGCCCGCGGTCAGCGCCAACTCCTTGCCGAAATTGCGTGAGAGCTTCAAGGTCGAAACGCGTACGTCCGCCGCGCGCAGCGAAACCATCACCGCGTAAGTGTCGTCGCGGCTGCCGTCGTCGACGTAGAGGACTTCCGAATCGAGGTCGAGTCCATCGAGAACAGCGGCGAGGCGCGTGTGGAAATCGCGCAGCCCTTCGCTTTCGTTGTACGCGGGCACGACGACCGTGAGTTTCGACATGGAGAACACCAGCAGCGGAATGGCGGCATGCTAGCCGAAGCACGGCAACGGGCGGAATCGCGTTGCTCGAACGCGAGTCTCAGCGCGGCAGATAGGCGGCGCCGCCGAGCTGACCGGCCTGGCGCTGGATCCATTCGGCGCGGCGTTGCACGTAAGGCGAAGGGTGATCGACGCGGAAGCGCCGCGGGTTCGGCAGCACTGCGGCGAGCAGCGCGGCGTGACGCGCATCGAGCTCGGCTGGAGGGATTCGAAAATAGCGTTCGCTCGCGGCTGCGGCGCCGTACGTGCCGTCGCCGAACTCGGCGATGTTGAGATACACCTCGAGGATGCGCCGCTTCGGCCACAGCGTTTCGATCAGAACGGTGAAATACGCTTCCAGACCCTTGCGCACGAAGCTGCGTCCATTCCACAAAAACAGGTTTTTCGCGACCTGCTGGCTGATCGTGCTGGCGCCGCGCAGGCGTTCGCCGTCCTCGGCTTCGGCCAAGGCGCTCTGGATCGCGTCGAAATCGAAGCCGTGGTGAGACGGGAATTTCTGGTCTTCGGCAGCGATCAAGGCGATCGGCAGCGTCTTGGCGACGCGATCCCACGGCGTCCATCGATAGTGCAGCGCGAACGCGTGGTCGCCCTGGAGTTTGGCGTCGAGCCAATCTTCGAGCATCACGGCGGAGCTAAACGGCGGAACGAATCGCAACAGCACCACCACGCAGACGCTGAGCGCGAACCCGAGGGCGAACGCGAGCAGCAGCCAGCGCAGCGCGCGCCGCGCGATGCCGAGAGCGCCTGTCGCTTTCAACCGATGCGACCTCCGGAAACGACACCGGCGCGGAGGTCCGCGCCGGTGTTTGCAAGCTTAGTCCGCGCGTGCGGACCGCGATACCCGCATCAATGGCACATGTAGTCGCCCGGACCGGCCGCACCGCTGATCTGCACCTGATCGAGGAAGAAGCCGTCGAACGCGGTGCTGCCGTCGGAGGAGAAGCGCCAGCGGATCTGCACGGTCTGGCCGACATAGCTGGCCAGACTGGTTGCGAACGGCTTGAACACGGCCGTCGCGGTGCCATTGCCCGGGTCCGCGTTCGAGGCCGCCGTGGAAACGCCGTTGAATGCACCATGGCTGGCGGCATAGCCGCACGCGTTCACCGGCGGATTCAGCGTCTGCGCGAACGAGCTCGGATAGCCACCGGTCGGCGGCAGATCGTTCCAGGTCGTGCCGCCATCGGTCGAGATCTCCTGCACGACGCCGTCCCACTGGAATTCCAGGTCGTACTTCGCCTGGATGCTCAACGCAGCGCCGCTGGTCAGCGTCAACGCGGGTGTGGTGATGCTGGCGCAGACATTGTCGGCGTAGATCTGGTCGTCGACTCCGTTGTGATAGCTGAAGCTGCCCGCCGATGCGGCCGTGTTGGTGATCTGCCAGGGCGACTCCAGCTCGACATAGGAGTGCGTGTCGACATCGTCGACGTAGCTGCCCGGATCCGGACCGTCGACGCCACTCGGCGTCGCGTTGATGGCGTCGGAGGCCGGTGTGGAATTGCCGGCGCCGTCGGTGGCCGTGACGCGGTAGAAATACGGCGTGCCGTTCGTCACCGCGGTATCGACGTAGGTCGCTGCAGTCAGTGCGGCGGCCAGCGTCTGCGGGTTGCCGAAGTACGGATCGGTGTCGCGCTCGACCTTGTAGGTCACCGTCGATTCGGCCGGGCAGTTCGCGGTCGCGGCACTCCAGCTCAGATCGACGCCGCAAGTTGCGTTGCTGGCATCGGCAGCGACCGACTGGCGGTCGAAGCTCGGCTGCAAGGTGCAGTCGTCCAGCGACACCACATCGACACAGGTCGACGCTTCGCCTTCGACGTCGTTCTGCACGCCGCGCAGCTTGTAGGCATAGCTGTAGCCGCCCTGCGTGTGATCATCGATCAACGGCAACGCGCTGCCGTTCGCCACCAGGTGGAAGTCACCGCTCGCTGCCGTCGCGCAGGTGCCGTCGGCGCGATAGAGCTGGTAGCTCTGAGCGCTGCCGGCGGACGTTGCGCCGACGCTCACGCCGCTGCTGCCGTTGCCGGCGATCGAGACCGCCGTCGGCGCCGCGAGAGCTGTCGTATCCGGCAATCCGAACGAGCCGGACACGGCCAAGCCGTAGCCCTGCTGATCGGTCCCGATCTCGCCGGTGCCGGGGACATCGGTGGCTTTCACGCGGATCGTGTAGCTGCCGGCAATCGGTGTAGTGAAACGGACCTGCTCGACCGTGTCCTTCGCGTCGGCCGTGCCGCCGGTGGTGGACACGCTGCCACTGAAGTGGTTGCCGAGATAAATCTGGCCGTTCGGATCGACCACCTCCAGATCGAGGTTGTTGATCAGGGTCGATGCCGCACCGGCTACCGCCGGAGGATCGAACCAGGTCAGCGTGGCGCGGAACTCGATGCCGGGAGCGATGTTGGCGATCGTGTATTCGTTGACCTCGCCGGTCTTCAGGCCGGCATTGTTGGTGCGCTCGAATACGCGTAGGCGACGGCTGTCGTCGCCATTCTCCAACGTGTCCTTGAACCAGAGGTTGTTGTCCAGCCACGGGCGGCCCCAGCCGGTACCCGTATTGGGGAACGTCGACGGGCTGGTCGTCGCCACCGTCGCGTTCAGCAGCACCGCTTTCATGACCGATCCGGTCGGGTTGTAGGCGTCCACTGCAGCGCCGTTGCCGAGCGGTGCGGGCACTGTTCCCTCGAAGCCGTCGGTGAAGATCACATCAGTGGAACTGCCCGTGTTCTTGTAGCCGCGCGGATAGAAACCGTCGACGAAATATTCGCGCAACAGCACCGCGTTGCCCGCGATCACCGGCGTCGCCATCGACGTGCCCGAGTCGGGCGTCGTCTGTGGTGCCGTGATCGTCGTGCTGACCGGAGTAGCGCTGTTCTTGGCCGAGATGGTGGAACTGCCGGGGCCGGCGACGTCGGGTTTCATGCGTCCGTCAGCGGTCGGGCCGGCATTCGAGTAGCTGGCCTTCGCAAGGCTGCCGGCGTGGCCGAGCGCGGCGACGGTGACGGCATTCTTCGAGTTGCCGGGCGATCCCACGGCCATCGGGCCGCTCTGATCGTTGCCGGCGGCGATGACGACGAGCAGGTCCTCGTACTTGCGCGTCGCGCGGTCGACGTTGGCATCGTCGGCGCTGTACTGGCCCGACGTACCGCCGCCCCAGCTGTCGCTGTGGATGCGCGCGCCGCCGCCATGCGCCTGCTCGAGCGTGCCTTCGAAGTCCTGCACGTAGACGCTGCGTGGATCGGTTCCGCCGATGTCCTGCATCAGCAGCTGCGCGTTCGGCGCCATGCCGTCGGCGAGGTCGTGGTTCGGCAGCAGCGGCGTGGACGGCATATAGGTCGTCGCGCCGAAGGTGCCGGCCGCGTCGCCGACCAGAGTCCCGGTCGTGTGCGTGCCGTGGCCGGACGTGTAGTCGTAGTCGGTCGGCCCGTTCGGCTGCAGCCAATAAGCAATGATCTTGTTCTCGGGGTACAAGGTGCCGATATTCGGCAGCACCGGCGGCGGATTGTCGGAGAACGTGACTTCGGTGTGTGGACCGTTGCCCTTGTCCAGCGTCGCGAACCATGCCGCGTTGACGGTGGTGCCGGAGTCGCCGATCGCGATGATCTGACCGCCGCCGGTGATGCCTTGGTCGAACATCGGCGTGGCTCCGCAGATCGGGCCGCTGCCGGTGCACGTGCCGGTCAGATTTCCCTGGATCGCGCCGATGCTGCCGGAATTGGTGGTGGTGGTCTGGAACCACGGCGACACGAACGCGACACCGTCGATCGCCGTCGCTGCGAGCAACAGCGCATCAAGGTCGTTGACCGTCGCTTTCACGCGCACGTACGGGGTAGCTTCTGCGCGTTCGCTGCGCATCGTGATCTCCGCGCCGGGCACTGCTTTCAGCAGGGCGGCCTGGATCTTCGACGACGAAGCGCCGCGGAAGCCTTCGACGATGATTTCGTAGCGGCCATCAGGCTGCAGGGCGGCCGAGCTCACGCGCCGCGCCGACCACAGCGTCGGATCGAGCTTCATCGACGGGCGCACGTTGCCGGCCCAGCGCACCGCCGGGTTCGCACGCAGCTCGTCGAGCGACGCACCGTTGAGGCGCACGTAATAGGCGTTGTTGGGCACGTAACCGAGGAAATCGATGCCGCGTGCGGCGAGCGCCTTGCGTGCGTCGGGGTTCTGCGGCTGGAATTGCACGATCGCATACGTCGAAGGCGCATCGGCGGCGGCACCGATGGCGCTGACGTCGAGTTGCTGCGACGACGGATCGAACACGCCCGCACGCAGAATGATCAGATTCGGATTCCCGCGCGCGGCCGTGATGCTGTCGATCGACGGCTGTGCGGCGGTGACGGGAGCGGCGTGGGCGATAGGCCCGGTGGTGCCAAGAGCGACGATGAGCGCCGCGGCGAGCGCGGTACGGGAAGGCAGGACAGGCATATCGTAAATCCCCAGTAGCTGAAACGGGCCGGTAGCTGAAACAGGTTGACTTCCCGAGTATGCTGCGAGTCAATTCGAGCGACAACACGCCTCAAGACCGAGCTAAGACTCCGCCGCTAGGTGTAGCGCGTCGCTGCCGCAGGGTGCCGAAGCGCGCGGCCGCTGCGTTGACATGGACTGATTTGATAGGCCGTGCAAGCACCGCTCCGGCACGAAACTTCTGCGATCGAATCGCTGTTAGGTTTTTGTAAATCGCGCTATCATGTGGATGTCGGCGATCCCGGAACTCTCGGTCGCGGACGCACTCTGAACAGATACTCCGGGTCCGGTCTCGATTCGATGATGCTGCGCTTTGCCAAAGTGTTGCTGCTGTCGCTGTTCCCGCTCGCGGGCATGGCGCAGACGCTGCCGTCTTTGGTACCGGCCTCTAATGATGGCAGGACCCCTCTGGTCGACGAATTGCTCGCGCTCGACTCGCATGGCCAGCCGATGCTGACCCAGGGGGCGCCCGTGCTGCCCATCTGGTCCGGCTCGAACGGTCAGCTGCTCGCGATCGTTGCACTGCCGCGCGAATGGACAACATCGCCGCTGTCCGCGACCCCGGCGTATGGCGGTCCGTCGGATTGGCACCTCGTCGGCAGTGCGGCGGCCAGCGCGGGTGGAGTGCGCTGGCAGTTCAATGACGGCCTGCGTGCAGAGGCAACGCTCGGACAGTATCTGTCTGCTGCGAGCATGCCTTGTACTGCGGACACCTGCGGTTCTGCAGCGACCTCGCATTGGTCGCATGGCTCGCTGACGGCTGCGCTCGGCATGGGCTGGTCGACTGCCGATGGCGGGTTGGACTTGTCGTATGGCTTGTCCTGGCTGCAGTCGCAAGGGACGCCCGCGACGCTCGGCAGTCTGGCCTCGGCCGGTTCGGCGCTGGTACCGGTGCTGACGCTGCCGAATGCGCAGAATTTCACGCTTGACAGCGAAACCTCGGTTTATGCGCGCGGACGCTGGCAGTTCGGTAGCAGCGGTCAGGCATTCGATGTCGCTGCGAGCTATGGGCGCGGCAGGGCATCGGCCATTGGTTCGACTCCGACCGCGTTCGGCTCCGGTATCGACCTCGACCAGCTGTCGCTGAGTCTGGGTATGGATGCCGGCTCGCTGCGTGGTGCAATCGTCGGTCACGTGCTGAGCAGTGACGATCCGATGCTGGCCGGCAAGCGCTGGACCACGCTGGATCTGGGCGTTTCCTGGCGCACACCGTGGAGCGGCGAACTCAGTGTCGGCGCGCAGAATCTTTTATCGGCACCCCTCAGCGCTTCTCCGCGCGAGGCGGAGAGCCAGCAGACGCGCACGCCGTACATCCAGTACCGGCAGGACCTCTGAAACAGCGGCCGTGAGGCCCCTGCAATTGTTTCGTCCGCGTTGCGCGCAACGCACGCTTTCCTTGCATCCAAAGGCGTCGAGGTTGCACCGCAACACTCGTGTTCTTGACTAACTCTTTGAATCTTAAGAAAGTCCCAGGGATGTTAAGGCTGTGCTCAGGGATTCCCAAGTCGTAAGAATCTTGTTAGTATCGACCACTGCCGAGGGTTTTGGTGGACCGTTTTGGTCGTTCCCAGGATGGGAGAGCACATGTCCCGAGCTGTGACACAACTCTGACGTTGGAGAGTGAAATGAATTCAATGAGCAACGAGCTTTTCAAAGCCGTGCGCTATGCGCTGTACGCCGGTACGACGGCAGCAGTCGGCTTGTCCGGCGCCACTGCCTTCGCGCAGGACGCGCAGGACCAAAGTGGTCAGAAACTAGAAACCATCACCGTGACGGGTTCCAATATCCGTCGCGTCGACATCGAAACATCGAATCCGGTCATCAGCATCGACCGCGCGTCGATCCAGCAGTCCGGCAAGGTCACCGTCGGTGATCTGGTCCAGCAGCTGCCGACGATCGCGGGTAATGCGAACAACCCGAACGTCAACAACGGCGGTGGTACCGGCGGCAGCTTCATCTCGCTGCGCGGTCTCGGTTCCAACCGCACGTTGATCCTGGTCGACGGCAAGCGCATCACCAACGGTGACGTCAACGCGATCCCGGCCGCCGCGATCGAGCGCATCGAAGTGCTGTCCGACGGTGCGTCGGCGGTATACGGCTCCGACGCGATCGCGGGCGTGGTCAACTTCATCCTGCGCAAGGATTACCAGGGCGCCGAACTGACGCGGAACTACGGTATCAGCGACAAGGATGACGGCGAGCGCAAGGGCTTCAGCCTGATGTTCGGACAGTCGTCCGACAAGGGCAGCATCATGGGCGGTATCGACTACAACAAGACCGACCAGATCCTCGCCAGCCATCGCGATTTCTCGAAGGCCGGCTACTATCTCGTTCCCGGCGGTGGCCCCGGCGGCCGCGTGATCGAAGTGGGTTCGCCTTCGTCGCCGAGCGGCGCGTTGAGCGGCTTCCCGCAGTTCGCGAACTGCAGCTACTACGGCTACGGCACGTTTGATGCGAGTGCTCCGGGCGGCGACGGCATTCCGGCCGGTTTCCGCTGCTACCGTGGCGCAGGTACGCCTGAAGCCAACGGCGGCCCGGGCGACACCTACAACTTCGCCCAGATCAACCTGATCACGACGCCGCAGGAACGCACCAACTTCTTCCTCAACGGCGACTACAAGCTGACCGATTCGGTGGATGCCTATTTCCAGGTGTTCCACAACAACACGAACTCGGCGGCTCAGCTGGCACCGGTTCCGCTCGGTCTGCGCAGCGGCGGCATCACGATCACGGCCGACAACCCGTACAACCCGTTCGGCGTGGACGTAGGCGCCGGTTCGCCCGACGGCGAGAACGCCAACATCCGTCTGACCGCTCTCGGTCCGCGCATCATCAATTTCTCCTCGCGCACCGACCAGGCGCGCATCGGCATCAAGGGCAACCTGTTCGATACCGACTGGCAGTACGACCTGTGGGGCAATTACGGCCATCAGGCGTTCCAGTTCCATAACATCAATTACTTCAATGCGCAGGCGGCAGCCGGTGCGTTGTCAGGCAACTGCTCCCTGCCGGTCGCCGGCGAGCCGCTGACGACCAACACCTGTCTCAACCTGTTCAACCAGGCCGATCCGAACACGGCGGCGCTGCTGCAGAAGTTCTATTCGCTGAACGTCGACAACGGCACCTTGCAGACCGAGCGTCAGGGCGGTCTGGACGTCAACGGTACGCTGTTCGATCTGCCGGCCGGCGCGGTCAGCCTCGCGGCGGGCGCGAACTACCGCAAGTTCTACACCCGTCAGTACGCTGACACGGTGTCGATCTACAACCCGGTCACCAACAGCTGCCCGGCCGGTTCGGCTTCGCTCTGCAACAACCCGTTCACCGGTGATTACGACGTCAAGGAAGCCTATGCCGAGTTGTTCGTGCCGATCCTCAAGGATCTGCCGTTCGTGCACAGCTTGAACGTGACGCTGGGCGATCGCTACTCGAAGTACAGCTCGTTCGGCAACACCAACAACTGGAAGGTCGCGGTGGAATACCGCCCGATCGAAGACCTGCTGCTGCGCGGCACGGTCAGCAAGGTGTTCCGTGCGCCGAGCACCAGCGAGTTGTACACCGGCCTGACCAGTTCGTACGACACCTACACGCCGGCGGCGGGCGAACCGCGTTCGGCCAGTGGCGGTCAGGTACAGACGATCTTCAGCGGCGCCGCGGTTGGCAACTACCCGATCCAGGCCGAGTACGGCAAGTCGTTCGACTTCGGCGTCGTCTACGATCCGCAGTGGCTGACGGGCTTGTCGGTCAGCGCCGATTTGTGGCGCATCTACCTGCTCAACGCCATCGATCGTCCGACCGGTCAAACCGTGGTCGACCAGTGCTACGCCGGTGGATCGGTGCCCACGGGCAGCCCATACTGCGCGTTGATCAACTACACCCCGCAAGGCACCATCGACTCGATTTCCGGCCTGACCGTGCAGAACCTGGGGCGTCTGGACGTCAAGGGCGTCGACTTTGCAGCTTCGTACAAGCTGCCGGAAACCTCGTTCGGCAACTTCGCGGTCAGCTTGAACACGACCTATCTGACGCAGTACAACAACTCGTCGCTGGGACAGGCAACGTCCTACGTGGCGGGTACGTACAGTGATCAGTTCGGCAGCTTCCCGCGCTGGCGTGCCCTGGGCAACGTGAGCTGGCAGCTGGGTGACTTCTCGGCAAGCTGGACGCAGCGCTACATCGGCCATCTGAAGAACACGGCCGGTGCGTTCGCCTTCCTGCCGGGTGGCTTCATGCCGGTGGGTGCGGTCACGTACCACAACGTGCAGTTCGGCTACAACATCGAGCCGATCAACACGCGCATCGACGTCGGTGTGGACAACGTCGGCGACAAGCAGCCGCCGCTGTACTACCAGTCGGTCGTCAACGCGAACATCGATATCAACACCTATGACCCGATCGGCCGTTTCTACTGGGGCCGCTTGACCGTCAAGTTCTGATCGTCGCTTAAGAGCAGCATTTGAAGCCGCGCGGGCCGACCCGCGCGGCTTTTTTTATGCTTGTAGTCCCATTCCAGACGCAGCACTGGAGTAGGGTGATCTAGAAAGCTGCAAGCAATTCGCGTGGAAAATTCCTACTTTGATGTCTCAGCGACCAGGCTCGCGCTGAGCGGATATTTGCGGTGCGCAATTGTCCAGGAATATGAATTGGCGCCGGGTAGCAAATCGCTTGAACGCTTCAATTGGCGATTGCGTTGCGTGAAAAACCACTATCGCCACAGCCGTTCGGAGAGGGATAGTGGACCGATTTCCCAATGGATCACCCAATACTCGCACGGTGTTACGGTCGGTAGGCGGCGCAGATTTGTCCAAGTGGCACAGTCCGCAGATCGCTTCGCCGAGACAGCTGATGCCCGGAACTCGACTTCGCCAATTGAAGAGTGGCGCAGAAAAAACTCACTCAAGAGAGCGAGGGGATGCAAGCGCGGCGCGCAGGGGATCGAGCAATGGTCCGTAGCCGGCACTGCGTGCCGTATTGCCGCGCAACGGTTCGCGAACTTGAGCTGCACTCGCGGTACGCACGCTGCGCGACACCTCGTGAAAGCGCAGGCAGTTCTGCTCGAACGGCAGGCCGCAATAGTCGAGCAGGGCGCGCACTTCCGCTTCCGGCTCGGCCAGCAACTGCTCGTAGACCTGCTCGCGGATATGGCCGGGTTGCTGCCGGTGCCATTCGCGCATGGCATGGTCGTAGTCCTGCCAGAAGCGCGCGAGATAATCGAGGTCGTAGCTGAATTCGTTGCTGACCGAAAACATCTGCTTGTAGCACGACCAGCAGGTCTCGACCGGATCGCGCCGGCAGTTGACGATACGGGCTCCTGGGAGCATCGCCATGATGGCGCCGACGAACAGCCAGTTGTTCGGCATTTTGTCCGTCGAGCGCGGGCGCTTCGTGCGCCAGCGTGCCGTTCGCGCGAGATAGTTGCGTCCGAGGCGCGTCCAATCCTCCGTTGTCGCCTGGGTTACCCAGAACGGAAAATCGATACCGCGGCGCTCCGACTCTTCCTGGATGACCGCACTGACGTCGCCGAGTTCGCTGGCACCTTCGACTTCGGAATGCGCAGCGAGGATCTGCTCGGTCAAGGTCGAGCCGGATCGCGGCAGGCTGACGATGAAAATGATCTCTTCGCCGAGCCGCTGATCATCCGACTGCGCGTGCGGCTTTTCGAATTCGGCCAGCGTCATGTCGACGAGCTGGCGGAACTTCGCCGCATCCCACGGTCTGCGCCGGCTGATCCGTCCATTGGTTTCCGTGAGAATCGCAAAGGCTTCGGCGTAGCGGCCATGATCTTCGTAGGCTTTGGCGAGCACGCAACCCATGGCGAGGCGGTCGCTCTCGCGGGCCGCGGGGTCGCGCAGCATCGCTTCGAGCTGTTCGATCTCGCCGACGGACAAGCGCACGGTCTTGATGTTGGCCAGTCCCCACCAAGCGGCGCCGATCGTCGGCACGCGCCGCAGGACTTCGAGATATTGCGCGCGCGCCTGCTCGAATCGCCCGAGCAGCACCATCACGTCGGCATATAGCGTGCGTGCGTGCATGTGGTCGGGCGCGAGTACGACGGCGCGTTCGAGCGCAGGCAGTGATTCTTCGGTCCAGGCATGATCCATCAGGCTGCGCCCGAGATGGAACCAGGCGGAAGCGTCGCCCGGACACAGCTCGCAGACCTTGCGCAGAGCCGCAAGCCCTGCGGCGCTGTCGCTGCGGCCAAAAGCGGCCTCGGCGAAGTCCGTCAGCAGCAACGGGTCGTTCGGGTACTGCGCCGACAGCGTCGCCAGCAAGCGATGCGCATCAGCAAAACGTCCGGCACGGGTGAGCAGCACGCCACGCATGCGCTGCACCTCTGCGTGCCGCGGAGCCATATGCTCTGCGCTGACGAGGGCCTGGTCCGCCAGGTGAAGCTCGCCGGCATTCAGATGCTGCCACGTTCGACGCAGCAGCTCGACCGTCGTCGGTGTCAGCCCCCCCAGTCGGTCGGGCAGCGGCGGGCGGGCGGCAGCAGTGACCGCAGATGGCGGAGTGTTCGCAGAATCATCCATGGGCGAACGCGTCAGCCGCCTTGGCTCGTGGCGCGCGATGCCATTTCGCGACCGAAGAGAGGCAATCCCAGTGCCGTGCGCAGCGGATCGAGCAGCGCGCCATAACGTTCGGAATGCGCGGAGTCGGCGTACAGCGGCTTGCGCACTTGCATCGCGCTCGGCGAGCGCACCTCGCGCTCGGTGCGGTGGAATTCGAGACAGGCCGGATCGAACGGCAGCCCGCATGCGGCCAGCAGGCGCCGGATCTGATTTTCGGGATCGGCAACCAACTGCTCGTACACGACCTCGTGCACATGCCCCGGATGCAATGCGAGCGCGTTGCGGGCGCTGCGGTCGAAGTCGCGCCAGTAGCCGGCGAGATCGTCGAACGTGCGCGTCCACTCGCTATTGTTGAAGAACTGCCGGTAGCAGGAGAAGCTCGTCTCCAGCGGATCGCGTCGCGCGATCAGGACATGCGCTGCAGGCAGCATCGCGCGAATCGCGCCGACGTACTGCCAGTTGCTCGGCATCTTGTCCACGAAGACGGGCCTGCGCTGGGCGAATCGCGCTGTCCGTTGCAGGTAGACGAGGCCGAGCGTGCGCCACCCCTCCGGACTCATCGAAGCAGCCCAATGCTGCAGAGCCTGTCCGCGGCGCCCGCATTCTTCGGCAATCACCAACGGAAGATCGGGAAGCTCGCCGGCGCCTTCAACCTGCGCGTGCGAGGCGAGGATTTGTTCGATCAGTGTCGAGCCTGATCTGGGTGGACTGACGACGAACACGACACCGGCGCCGAGATCGCCGCCGGCGCCTGCCGGCGCTGGCGTGAAGGCTGCATCGATGGCTGTGATTTCCGCGGAAAAACTGGCGGCGTCCCAGACCATCCGCCGGCGCGCGACATCGTTGGACTGGCGCAGCGCCGCCAGCGCGTCGGCGTAGCGTCCGAGGTCGTCGAGCGCGCGTGCGAGCGCGAATCCGAGCGCGATGAGGTCATCGTCCGTCGCGCCGGGATCGTGCAGTGCCGACTGCATCTGCTGCACATCGTCAGGCGAAAATTTGCCGCTGCGCAGCTCCGCAAGTCCCCACCACGCCATACCCGTCCAGGGACGCTCAGCGATGATGGCGCGATAGCTTGCGCTGGCCGTATCCGCTTGATTGGAGGTGCGTTGCAAATCCGCCAACTGCACGCGCGCGCCGATGTTTCCCGGAGCGAGTACAACGGCTTTGCGCAAGGCAGCCTCGGCTTCCTCGTTGCGCATGCAACGCACCAGCAGGATGCCCAGATTGACCCATGCCGATGCGAGTTCCGGCTGCAACTCGCACGCGCGCTGGAATGCGGCAATCGCTGCATCGTATTCGCCTGCGGTGGCGAGAATCATGCCCAGCGTATTGCTATACAGAGGATCTTGCGGACGCTGCGCAACGGCTCTGTCGACGGCATGTATGGCGGCGGCATGCTCGCCACGCAGGCTGTGGATGCCGGCAAGCAGGCGCAGAACTTCCGCATGACCGGGATTCGACGCGAGTACCGGCTGCAAGTGGTGGTCCGCTTCGCCGGCGCGGCCGGCCTGAAGGGCCTGCGCCGTCGCCACGACATGCTGGATTGCGGTGCGGTGAAGGCCTGCAAGGCGGGATCCGCTGGGCAGCGCGTTGATGGTCAGACTCCTCGTTTCGATGTTTTTGTGCGTCGTCTGCACGTCCCACATGGGATCGGCGAGCGTCCTGACGGCGAAACGTCCGGGCGCGTCCACATCGACGCGAGCGCGGCTGGCGGAACATGCGGCATTTGACGGCACATTCTAGCGCAGCAACTCCTCTGGACCGCGAGCTGGCCGGGTATGGTGGCGCGGCGCCCAGACGCTACCGCTCAAAAAGGAAATGAGGCCGCGACACCGCCTTTCCTCGGCGCAGCCGCGGTGCGCCTGCGCGGGCATCGATCAGTAGCTCGTCGTATCGAACACTTCGGCCATCGGTACGTCGGCGCCTTCCGCCAGGCGGATCTTCAATGCCAGCCCGTCGCGCGAGTCGGCGTGATTCAGTGCCTCCTCGAGCTCGATCTTGCCTTCCTTGTAAAGCGCATACAGCGACTGATCGAAGGTCTGCATGCCTTCTTGCAGGCTGCGATCCATCGCCTCCTTGACCTCGTGAATCTGGCCGCGGCGCAGCAGATCGCGGATATGCGGCGTGTTGATCAGCACTTCTACGGCGGGCAGGCGGCGCCCGTCCTTGCCCGTCACGAGGCGTTGGCTGATGACCGCTTTCAGGTTCAGCGCTACGTTCATCAGGATGTTCTTGTGCGCAGCCTCCGGGAAGAAATTGAGGATGCGCTCGATCGTTTGGTCGGCATTGTTCGAATGCAGGGTCGCCAGGCATAGGTGGCCGGTTTCGGAGAACGTGATGGCGGCCTCCATGGTGTCCGCGTCGCGGATTTCGCCGATCAGGATGACGTCCGGCGCTTCGCGCATCGCGTTCTTGAGCGCTTCGTGATAGCTGTGCGTATCGAGGCCGACTTCGCGCTGATTGACCACCGACTTCTTGTGCCGATACAGATACTCGATCGGATCTTCGATGGTCAGGATGTGACCCGGCGAGTGCACATTGCGATGGTCGATCATCGAAGCCAGCGTGGTCGACTTGCCGGAGCCGGTCGCACCGACCAGCAGGACCAGGCCGCGCGGCTCCATGATGATGTTCTTGAACAGCGGAGGCAGGCGCAGCTGCTCGATCGTCGGGATCTCGCTCTTGATCGCGCGGATCACCATGCCGACTTCGCCACGCTGCTTGAATACGTTGATGCGAAAACGCCCGGCATCCTTCACCGCGATGGCCATGTTGAGCTCGAGATTCTTCTCGAACTGCGGAACCTGGCCCTCGTCCATCAGCGAGTAGGCGATCTTCTTGACCATGCCGCTCGGCATGCCGGTGTTGCCGAGCGGGTAGAGCTTGCCCTCGACCTTGATATTGACGGGTGCTCCGGTCGTCAGGAACATGTCCGAGGCCCCTTTTTCCGTCATCAATTTCAGGAAGTAGCCGATGTCCATCGGTAATTCTCGCTAAGCTTCGGTTGAACGGGCGGTCGCTGCGTGCAAGCAGGCGAAGGCAAAGAAGCTGCCGCGTCGGGCCTGACTCCCCTGCACGATACGGCGTTTTACAATTTTCACACTTCTGGTCAAGAAGCATATGACAAGTCGTTCCCGAAAAATCCATGCGCGGGTCGCAATTCCGCTAGCGCTGCTTCTACTGCAAGCCTGCAGCCCGACACGGCCGCCGGTCGAGGACCTTGCCGCCGCTTCGCGAGGGCTCGCCTCCGCACGCGCCGCCGGCGCATCGACCTACGCGGCTGCCGAGTACCGCTCGGCGGGCCTGCGCTTCGAGCAGGCCCAGGCCGCCGAGGCACACAAAGACTACGACGCGGCTACCCAACTGGCGCGCGAGTCGGCCGCCGACAGCGAACTGGCGGCCGCGAAGACGCGCGCCGGAAAAGCGCGCGAGGCCGTCGACAAGCTGCGCCAGGACAACGCGAACATGGACCGCGACCTGACCGAGCACGCATCGGCGGAGGCGCAGCCATGACGCGTCGCCTGATAGCCGGTCTCGCGCTGACGCTGGGCTTCGCCGCCGCCGGCGACGCGTTCGCGCGCGATGACGAGTACCAGCGCCTCGCCGACCGTTTCGATCGGCTGGCGGCGGATCCCGCACTTGGCCAGCGCGCACCTGCTCAGATGGATCGCGCGCGCGCAGCACTGGCGGAGTTCAAGGAAGCCGGGCGTGGCGACCGCAAGCAGCTGGTCCACCTGGTCGAGCGGCGCATCGACATCGCACAGGCGACCGCACAAGCCGAGTCGCTGGAGAGTCAGCGCGCTGATCTGCAGCGCGAAAACGATCGTCTGCAACTGGCGATCGCCCGGCGCGACGCGGCACAGGCACGCGCCGAGCTGGAACGGCAGCGGCTGCAGTCGCAGATTCGCGCCGAAGAGGCCGAAAGTGCGCGCCGGGACGCCGAAGCCGCGCGCGCGGAGGGCGAGCAGGCCGCGCAAGCCGCCGAAGCCGCCCGCAGCGAAGCCGACCAGGCCAAGCGCATGGCGGCCGCGCAGGCCAAGGCCACGGCCCTGGCCAAGAAGGAAGCCGAACTCGAAGCGGCGGTCAGCGGCAACGCGCCGAAGCCGAAGCCGGCCGCCGCCAAACCGAAGCCGAAGGCAAAACCCAAGCAGGACGCGGCGGGAGGCTGATTCAGTCGGAGCCGGCAGCCGTTGCCGGCCGTCAGAAAGGCCCTGGAGTAACTTTTTGGGGCACTAGTGAAACCTTGTGACGGCAGCCCTCAGTCGCGCGACCGGCGCGGGCTGCGGCCGCTTATTGGCCGTTCAATTTACTGTTTTTGAACGATTATTTTATTTTTGCCGAAACGATCAGGGAATTTTCAAAACGCGCGGATGTCGTGTTGCCAAGTCCTGGGCGAAGGAGTAGCGTCACTCTCCCAAGTGGCACGGTGTTTCTCCAATCCCACTTGGGGCCGAATCCAGCCCATGACTGCAACGACCGCGACAGAGGACATCGAAACCTCGAATCATCGAGGATCGGATTGCGCATACGGACGTTTCCTGGCAGTGGCGTCCGTCGCCGAACCGATCGATCTCCCTCTCGCCGGCCGTGCCGATCTCATCGCGGCTGCGGCGGCTCTCTCCGAGCCAATCGCGCAATCTCGTAGTACTCGTCCCGCAGTGCAAGGGCGCGGCTTCACCGCCGCGTCCTTGCACTTGCGTCCTTTGCGATAGAGGAGGTCAGTCGATGTTCGAGCAGAACCAGGAAGAAGTCGCGGCTTTGATGCAGAAGGATGCGGAGTTCCGCAGCCTTTACTACCGCCACAAAGAACTGGACGGCAAGGTCCGCGACGCCGAGCTTGGCGTACTGCCGATGGACGAGGCGACCTTGCGCAGCATGAAGATCGAAAAGCTTCACACCAAGGACAAGCTGACCCAGTTGTGGGACTCGACCCACACGTCGGCCGCTCACTGATCCGCTGACACTCGCGCCGTGGCGCCGCCTGCTGTCCTGGCGGCGCCAGCGCCAGACAGC
>Ga0247776_10000117_pt1 | contig 18670 bp, 22 predicted proteins | sample UWRJL199509C5_FD_179912 | JGI IMG/M metagenome (GOLD analysis project Ga0247776, IMG submission 179912) | Plant litter microbial communities from Arlington Agricultural Research Station in Wisconsin, United States - UWRJ-L199-509C-5 | ecosystem: Environmental > Terrestrial > Plant litter >...
GACGGCAGCTCGATCGGCCAACATTTCAATCGACGGTGGGATCGCATAGTTGGGATCGCATAGTCCAGAGTGGAAGCGGCGCGTCCGTGCCGCTGGCATCAAACCTGCAGTGCCCGTATACGATTCCACTATGACCGGGTCCGCACCATGAAGGTATCGACGAACGAACTGCTGCTTGCCCTGCGCGCGCCGAGCTCCGGCTGGCTCGCGGCGCTGGTATGCGCGCTCGACGAGGCGCTGCAGGACCCGGACTTCGGCGAACCGCAGCGTGCTCTGGTGCGCGGCCTGATCGATCATGGTTCAGTCCCTGCGACGGTGGCCTACGCCGCCAACGAACGCCTCGCGCGCTTCGAACAGACCGTCGAGGACCTGCACTCGCTGCTCGTGGCGCCGCTGACGGAAGCCGACACCGAAGCCGAGCGTCCGGCGCGTCCGAAACTGACACTTTGCGGTAGCGCCGCCTGAAAAGTTCCGAGCCGGCTTCGCCCGTCGCACGGCCGCTGTCAGGCATTGACAGCCCAACCCCAACTCGGCGAGCGTAGCCGGGTGACGCGCCTCCATCGTTCCGTTCTTGCCGGCCTGTTCGGCCTGCTGCTGGCTTCGTGCGGCAGCCTTCCCCACCGCAAGGAACCTCCGCTCGTCGCCGGCACGCCGCGCGCGGATGCGGCCAATGCGGTGCTGTTCCGCGCGATCGCCCTGGTCGGCACGCCGTATCGCTATGGCGGCAACACGCCGCAAGGCGGCTTCGACTGCAGCGGCCTGGTCGGCTACGTGTTTCGCGATGCCGCCGGCGTCGGCCTGCCGCGTACGTCGAGCGAGATGAGCGAACTCGGCAAGCGCAAGCTCGCGGTCGATTCGCTGCAATCGGGCGACCTGGTCTTCTTCGCCGAAAGCCGCACGGTCAGCCACGTCGGCATCTTCGTCGGCGAACGACGTTTCGTGCATGCGCCGAACAGCGGCGGCACCGTGCGTCTGGACAGCATCGACGGCGCCTGGTGGCGCGAGCATTTCGTGTACGGGAAGCGCGTGCTGGAGTGAGCGGCAGGCACGGCCGGGTCGGCCTCGCCGACGCGACGCGACGCGAGACGCCGATCCCGGCGTCGCCGGTACGACAACGAGGATGAGTTACGCGCCGCCCTGGCTGCTTGCGCTCGATGCCGGCTCATGGTTTCGCCGCCGCCGGCAAGATCGGTTTGAAATCCGGATACGCTGGCGTCGCATAGGTTGGTACCGGATGCTCGGCGAGGTCCTTCATCAGGATCGCGACTGCGCGTTCGAGCTGCGCATCGTGACCCGCGCGCGCGAGCTGCGGATCGTCGTCGACCTCGATATCCGGCGCGATGCCGCGATTTTCGACCTCCCACTCGCCCTTGAGCCCCGACAACGCCCAACGCGGCGCAGTCACGCCGCCGCCGTCGATCAGCGGCGGATAGCCGCTGATGCCGACCAGACCACCCCAGGTGCGCTTGCCGATCAGCGGCCCTACGCCCATGCGCTTGAAGTACCACGGCAGCGCGTCGCCGCCGGAGCCGGAGAACTGATTGATCAGCATCGCCTTCGGCCCGAAGATCGCCTGCGTCGGCTCGGTGTAGGTCTCGCCCTCGCGTGAAGTGATGCGCGTCATCGGCGGGCGGCGCAGATAATCGACGATGTAGTCGGCGAGCTGGCCGCCGTGGTTGTAACGTTCGTCGATCAGCGCGCCCCGCTTGTCGGTCTGCGCGAAGAAGTAGCGGTTGAAGCTGGTGAAGCCGCCGTTCTGCGTATCGGGCAGGTGCACGTAGGCGAGCTTACCGCCGCTGAGCTCGTCGACCTTGCGCCGGTTGCCTTCGAGCCAGGCCAGATGGCGCAAGCCCTTTTCCTCCTTGACCGGCACCACGGTGACGTTGCGCGCGGCGGTGCCGGCAGCATCGCCGGCGACGCGCAACACCGTCTGTTTGCCGACGGTTTCCTCGAACGCTGCATAGACGTCGTCACGCGCATGCAGCTCGCGGCCGTTGACCGCGAGCAGATACTCACCGGTCTTCACCTCGACGCCAGGCTGGGTCAGCGGCGCATGCAGGTCGGGGTTCCAGTTCTCGCCGTCGTAGATGCGTGCGAAGCGGTAGCGATCATGCTCGATCGCGTAGTCGGCGCCGAGCAGGCCGATCTCAATCTTCGGTGCGTCCTCGTCCCGCGGCGAGTTGACGAACATGTGGCCGACCGAGAGATAGGCGAGCATGCGCCGGAACAGCACGTCGAGATCGCCGCGGCTGCCGATCCCGGCGAGATAGGGTTCGAAATACGTCGCCGCGGCGGCAAGGTCGAGGCCATGATAGTTCGGGTCGTAGAAGAAATCGCGCTCGATGCGCCAGACCTCCCGATACATCTGCGCCCATTCCTGGCGCGGATCGACCTGCACCTTCATCGCATCGGTCACGATCTTGCCCTCGCCGCCATCCTTCGGTGCCGCGTCGGTCTTGACGATGTGCCAGTCGTCCTTGCGCGCGAACAGCATCTTGCCGCCATCGAAGGACAACACGAAACGGTTCACGCCATCGAGCAATTTCTCGGTCTTGCGTTTCTCGAGCTCGAATTTCTGCAGCGTGACCGGCTCTTCTTCGAGCGGAATCTGGGCGGCCTGCTGCAGGAACAGCTCGCCGCTCTTGCCGGCGACGAGGCCGACGTAGTTGGCCGGTGCGATCGGCAGCGCCAGCGTGCGCTGCAGGATGCCGTCGAAATCGATCGTGACGGCGGTGGCCTTGGCGTTCTTGTTCGCGTCCTTCTTGTCGTCCGTGTCCTTTTCACCGGCTGCCGCGACGCCCTTGTCCTCGTCGCTCTCCGGCGCGATCGGCGACGGCAGGTCCTTGCGCAATACCGCGACGTAGACGCTGCGCGTCACCGGATGCGCATTGCTGGTCATGTCGAGCCAGCCCGGCGAGAGGCCGACATCGGTGCTCGCGGTGAAGTACAGATATTTGCCGTTCTTGTCGAAGTTCGGATACAGGCAGTCGCTCATCCCATCGGTGACCTGGGTCGCCTTGCGCGATGCCAGCGAGTAGACGAATACCGCGCGTAGATGATTGGCCAACTGCTTGGTATAGGTCAGCCACTGGCTGTCCGGCGACCACGCGGTATCGAACTCGTGCAGCGGCGTATCGAACCGATCGCTGTCGACCTTCTGCGGCACGCCATGCTCTAGATCGACCAGCCACAGGTTCAACCGCTTGTCGCGATACGCGATGCGTTTGCTGTCCGGCGACCATTGCGGAGAGTAGAAAAACGACGGCGGCTCGCCGAGCGCGATCGAACGCACCGCGCCGAGACCGTCCTGGCCGCGCACCTGCAACGCGTATTCGCCCGAAGCATCGGAGAAGTATGCGATCGACTTGCCGTCGGGCGACCACGCCGGATCACGCTCGGCAACACCCGGCGTGCGCGTCAGGTTGCGCGCATCGCCTTTTTCAGCCGGCACGCTGAGGATCTCGCCATGCGCTTCGAACAACGCGCGCGCGCCGGTCGGCGACAGCGCCGCATTGTCGATGTGTTTGCCGACATCCTCGAAATGCGCAGCGAGGCGCGCGCCATCGTCGGCGACATGCACGTCGAGCGGATGGCTCGTATGTGCCGCCAGATCGTACAGATGCAGCGTGCCCATTTGCGCGTACACGATCGCGCCCGGACCTGCAGCAGCGGCATCGATCGGGAAGCCGCTGTTTTCCACGGCGCGCGACACCTGCGCCGTCTTCACGTCGTAGGCGTACAGCGTGCTCGGACCGTCGCGGTCGGACAAAAAATAGACCGTGCCGCCGACCCACATCGGGTTGCGATCGTTCGAGTTGTCGCGCGGAATGCGCGTGATCGACGAATCGGACAACTGGGCGATCCAGATCGGCGTGGTCTGTCCACCGCGATAGCCGCGCCAATCCGGCTCCCATTGGAAATCGGGCTCGTAGGCGATGCCGCTGCCATCCGGCGAATAGGCACCTCCCTCGGCGCGCGCCAGCGGCAGTGCGGTCTGCGGACCACCGTCCAGCGCGACCGTGTAGAGCTTGCCGGAATCGTTTGCCGCCTCGCGATGCGAGGCGAACAGGACGCGGCCGCCATCGGGTGTCCAGCCAGCGACAGTGTCGTCGCCGGGATGCCAGGTCAGCCGTTTTGGTTCGCCACCTGCAGCCGCGACGACGTAGACATCGACATTGCCGTTGACCCGTGCGCTGTAGGCGACGCGACTGCCATCGGGTGCGAAACGCGGACTGCGGGCGCCGCTGCCGGCGCCATTGCCGGCGCGCACCAGGACGCGCGCCTCGCCGCCACTGCGCGGAGCGATCCACAGATCATCGGCATACGCGAAGACCACCTGCGTCTGCGACAGCGTCGGCGTCTGCAGCAGCAACGGTGTCGACGCGTGCGGCGCGCCGGCAGCCGAGAACGCGAACGCAGCGAGGACGGGAACGGCGATACCACGCATGAGGCCTCCGATGGCAGATCAGAACCTCCGATCTACCATCGATGCACACACAAAGCACCTGCCGGAAGTCGCCGCCGGCTCGCCCCGGGATGTCGTCAGTGCGCGTGTGCGCCCGCGCCGTGGACGTGGCGATGCGCGATTTCTTCGTCCGAGGCGTCGCGGATGTCGGTGATCTCGACATCGAAGGTCAGCGTCTTGCCGGCCAGCGGGTGGTTCAGATCGACGTCGATCACACTGGAGCCGACCTTGTGCACGACGACCATGCGCGGACCGCTTTCCTTGGTCTGCAGGACCGTGCTCATGCCCGGCTGGAGGTTCTCCGCGTCCTGGAAATATTTCTTCGGAACACGCTGCATGAAGTCCGCGCGACGCTCGCCGTAGCCGTCCGCCGGCGCGACTGCGACCTCGAAACGATCGCCGACCTCGTGGCCGAGCAAGGCGCTTTCGAGACCAGGAATGATGTTCTGCGCGCCGATCAGCACGGTCAGCGGTTCACCGCGTCCGCGCGAGGAATCGACCGGCGCGTCGCCGCCGTCGTTAACGCTGTAATGGAACGAAACGACCTTGTTTGCTTCGACTTTCACCACCGACTCCGTCAAGAAAAGCGCGCGAGATTAACAGCTTGACGCGATGCCGTCATGCACGGGCATCGTCCACTGCCGCAGCGCCGAAGCGCGCGCCGCGCGCTTCCGGCCCGACCGCGGTCACGATCGCCAGCAGCACGGCCACGACGGCGATGAATATCGCCATCGCGAACGCATAGTCGCCACCGCGCTGCGCGGCAAGCCAGGTCAGCAGCGGCGCGGTGAACGAAGCGAGCAGGTTGCCGCCTTGATAGGCGAAGCCCGGCAAGGTCGCGCGCACGGCGTCGGGCGACAGCTCGTTCAGATGCACCGGCACCACGCCCCAGGCCCCCTGCACCATCACCTGCAGCATGAACACGCCGATGCCGAGGAGGACGACCGACCCGCCGTACGCCCACAGCGGCACCATCGGCAGCGCCAGCAAGGCGGCGCTGATGATCGCCCGGCGCCGGCCGACCTTTTCCGACCACGCACCGAAGAACAGGCCGCCGACGATCGCACCGAGGTTCAGCGTGATCGTCAGCCATGCGACGGTCTGCGTATCGAAATGGTGCTGCTGCTTGAGGAAGGTCGGATAGATGTCCTGCGAGCCATGGCTGAACATGTTGAACGCCATCATCAGCACGACGAGATAAGCGAAAAGCCGCCAACGCCCCCGCATCGTCGCGAAGAAACCCGGCCTTGCCTCCGCCGTGTCGCCTCCCCGCGCCGCCCATACCGGCGACTCCGGCACGTGCCGGCGGATGTACAGCACCAGCAACGCCGGCAGCACGCCGATCGCGAACATGCCGCGCCAGCCGATATGGTCGAACAGCAGCAGGTAGCACAAGCCGCCGAGCAGATAACCGGCCGCATAGCCTTCCTGCAGCAGGCCGGAAACTGCGCCGCGCGACTTCGCCGGAATCGATTCCATCGCGAGCGACGCACCGATGCCCCACTCGCCGCCCATCGCGATGCCGAACAGGGCACGCACGATCAGCAACACGGTCAGCGACGGCGCCAGTGCGGACGCCGCTTCGAGCACGGCGAACAGCACGATGTCGACCATCAGGACCGGCCGGCGTCCGTAGCGGTCGGCGAGCCAGCCGAACAGGTAGGCGCCGATCGGGCGCATCGCCAGCGTCAACATGAGAGAAAACGCGACGTCCGAGATCTCCACCTTGAAATCGCGTGCGATCTCCGGCATCACGAACACAAGCAGGAAGTAGTCGAAGGCATCCAGCGTCCAGCCGAGGAAGCTTGCAAGAACGACCTTGCGCTGCGGCGTGTCGAGTTCGCGCAGCGCGGCGAAGAAGTGCATCCAGCGTCCTTTGCGGAGTCGTTCCGCGGTTGTTTTCGGCCGTCGGGCAGGCTAGCACACGCGACCGGCGGGGAATCCGAACCACCGCAGCATCGAATTACGCTGGCGAGCCGGCGCACCTGACCATCGCCATGCCGCGTCGGCTAAGCTGACCGGCGCATACGCATCTGGGGGTGGCATGAGCAGCACGACGGATGGTCCGCAGCAGCGCGACACCGCCGCGCGCATCGCGGCACGCTTTCGCCGGCCCTGGCATCGCAGCTATGCACGCAACAAGCTGCGTTTCGACCCCGCCTACGCCGCCGTCGCCGCGCTGGTCGAATCCGATGGCTTCGACCTGCTCGATGTCGGCTGCGGCCTCGGCCTGCTCGGGTTCCATTTGCGCGCGCACGGATTTCGCGCCGACTACCGCGGGCTCGATCTCGACGCCGCGAAAATCGCCGCGGCGCGCGCGGCGGCCGGCGATGAACGCGGACTCGCGTTCGATGACGGCGATGCGCAAGGCTTGCCGGCCTTCAGCGGCCATGTCGCGCTCATCGACGTATTGCATTACCTGCCGGCCACGGCGCAGTCGCCGCTGCTGCTCGAAGCCGCCGCCCGCGTCGCGCCAGGCGCCGCGCTGATCATCCGCAACGTACTGCGCCAGCCGGGCTGGCGCTTTCGCATCACCGCGCTGGAAGAGCGGCTTATCTATGCGATGGGCTGGATGCGCAGTCCCGCGCGGCATTTTCCGAGCCGCGAGGAAATCGAAGCGCCTCTGCGCAGCGCCGGTCTAGAGCTCGATGTGCGCCCACTGTGGGGGAACACGCCGTTCAACAGTTTCATGCTCGTGGCTCGCCACGCGCCTCGCTGACGACCGCCGTATCCAGCGCGTCTTGCGGTCGCACCCGCCGCCGCCGCATGCGCGCCTGCAGAAGCACACGCCGTTCGGCCAGCTCGCGCGCGTGACGCGTGCGCGAAGCGTCGTCGACGAGGCACTGGTCGAGTTCGGCGCGGAACATGCAGAACTCCGCATACGCCTTGCGCACGCGTCGCAGGCGGCGCAGCAGCAGCTCGAGGATGATCGCGTCGTCGAGCAAGCCGATCACCTCGATATCGTCGGGAATCAGGTCATCCGGATCGCTGAGATAGACCAGGGCGTCGATCACCTCGGCACGCTCCGGATCGGGCAGCGCCCAGGCCTCGTCCTCGAGCATCGCGATCAGCCGCTGCACTTCCGCCAGGCGTTTGCGCACATACGCCGGCGCGGTGGCGGTGGCCAGATGATCGAGCGCGTATTTGGCGGCATCGATGATGTCGACTTCGTCGGCGCACTGCGTGGTGCGGCGCGCACGCGCGAGCACCGCCTGGAAGCGCTCGAGATCGGCGGGTTCGAGTTCGAAGGTGATTCGCATCTGCGGTCCGTCGCGCAGACTACTCGCCGCGGTCGGCAATGGTCAAAACCCGACGCGAGCGCTCGGTCCTGCACAGACTTCTCGAACCCGGCGCGGACCATCGACTTGCGCTGGCGTGCGTGATCAAGCCGCTGCCCTTCGGTGCGGGCGCCGCTTGCGCTGTTCGAGTTGGCGATCAGGCGAGCGGCCCGTTCGCGGCGCCTGCGGATCGCTCGCTGTTTTCCCGGTCCCCTCATACCCGGCCCCGCCTTCGCCAGGGTACCGCGCTGACTTGAACGTGGCGAGTTTTGCGCTTGAAATCAGCGTCCGAAACCCTACGTAATGCTTGGCGCCGCCTCACTCCCGGCGCCTTCAGAGTTGTCCCTCGTTTTGGACTGGCCCGGCTTCGCAAGCCGGGCTTTTTCATGAGCAACCCAGGCGTTGGATGCCGCGCACGGGCTAGATGTGACGTCCGCCGCCCGAGCATCGGTTTCGCATGCCTGACGTAAGAGAGCGGCCTTCGATTCTTCGATCGTCGCGAGCCTCATCTGGCGCACTGTCAGCCGAGGCGCAACCTGCGCGTGCGGGGGAAACATCCTCAAGCAGGTCCGGTAAAGCCCTCAATCGGCACGCATGCGTGTCCGCTGGACCGGTTCTTGCGTGTTGAAGGAACGATCTTCATCAGAACGAGCGCCCCGTGAAACATCTGCTGCTGCGCTGTCCACGCTGCGAGTGCAGCCAATTCATCATCAAAGCCGACGCGCAGCCCAAGGACCTGGCGACCTGCGGCCGCTGCCGTGGACGTTTCATCTATGGGCACCTCACCGATCAGGCAGAAGCGGAAGCAGCGCGCGCGGCGCTTTCGCGCGACCAGCATTTGATCGCGATGGAAACGGCGCCGCGTACGAGGTGGCGTTGGCTCCGTTTTCGACGGCGCTGCAGCGGCAGGGCCGGCTCCTCGCCGAAGTAGACCGGTGCGGACTCGGCCTAGAGACTAGGCGGGAGCCAGGGACGGAAACGCCAGCATCAGCAGCGAGCGTGTTTCCTCGAGCGCAGCGCGCTCCAGCTCGCCGTACGTGAACCACTGACCGCAGCCGCCGCATTCGACGGCGTCGTCGCCGCGCGGATGCACCGGCATGTCCAGCGCGCTACTTCGGCAGCAGGTGCATTGCAACAGAAGTCCCACGTCGCTGCCGATCCCCTGCGCACTCTTGCGTTGCCGGAATCTACCGCCATCCGCCGCGACGCGAAACCCCCGCCTGCGGCAGCAGAACGGCGCGATGCCGCGTCATTGACTGTCCAGCGGGCCGGACGATCATGCCACGAGTGCGCCCATCAGCGTGCCCGCACGTGCGACGCGGCAAGCCGCCTGCGACGAAACATGCCAGGTCGCAGTGCCGCCGCTTCGCAATAGCTCGCTGCGCTGGGCGCTGAATGTCGTTCGCTACTTGCTTGCAACGTCGCATGTCGTGTTTCGCCGCTGAAGCGCGTATTCCAGTGAGAATTGCCGCACACTCGGCCGACTTGCGTCATCTGCAATTTGTAATTTATTGTAAACATGTGAATAAGTCACGTTCTTATCGGGGAGAACAGTATGAGAAATGCTTTCGCTGCACCCTTCGGCGCCGCTCTCTTGAGTCTCGGGCTGCTCGCCCTGGCGTCGCCGGCTTCGGCCAAGCAGGCGGTCGCGCCTGCGCACGTTACTGCGGCGCCGCTGGTGACGGTCATCAACGGCAGCCCGCTGCAAATCCACGTCGGCGACGACAGTTCGTTCCAGGTCTTCAATTCACAGGTTCCCGGCTCGGGACAGCTGTTTCCGAGCGACGCGACCGACACGGCCGACATGGGCTTTTTCGTGCGCACCAGCGATACCTTGTACGCGCCGAACTTCGGCGAGCACCCCTCCGGCAGCGCGACCAGCAACATCGGAGCCTACACCGCATTCACGCCCGTTTCGCTCAGCGGCGTCTCCGGCGCAGGTACGGCGGCGGACCCGTTCCGCGTGAACGTCAGCGGCACCCTCGGGGCGAGCGGCATCCGCGAGGACATGCAGGTGCTGTACGTCAACGGGCAGAACTACTTCACCAAGATCCTGACGCTGAGCAACAGCGGCGCGGCGCAGAGCGTGAAGATCTTTCTCGGCGCCGATATCTACCTCGCCGCCAGCGACGCCGGCGTGCCGTTCCGCGAGCCGAGTTCGGGCAGCCCGGGCGGTCAGGACTGCGGTTCGCCGCCGACGTACACGATCCTGCTGATTCCGCAAAGCGCCGCCGATGCGTATTCGGCGCGGAGCTATGGCACCATCTGGAGCGAAATCGGCAGCGCCCAGCTCGACGATACGACCGACCCGAGCTGCGAAGACAACGGCGCTGCCCTGCAATGGAATCGCACGCTCGCCGCCGGCGGCACGACCGTTGTCCAGGCGGCGACCTCGTTCGGTGAAATTCCGGCGATCACGCAGTTCAATGTCAGCGCCGTCAACCCGAGCAACGGGGCACCCGGCAGCACGGTCGAGGTGACCATCACCGGGATCGGATTCTTGCCCGGCACCAGCTTCGACTTCGGCGCCGGCATCACCGTTTCGCAGGTGGCGATCGTCGACATGAACACTGCAACAGCCAGCTTGACCATCAGCGCGGCGGCGACCCCTGGTCCGCGCGATGTCGTCGGCACGCAGGGAATCGAGGACCGGCCAGGCACCGAAGGCGGTTCGCTGACGGCAACGCTGGTGAACGGATTCACGGTGACCGGCGGAACTCCGCCGCCGACCGGTGCGATTGCGACGCCCGCATTGAATACGCTGGGGCTGCTGGCTCTGCTGATGGTGCTCGCGGCAGCTGGCGCCGTCACCTGGCGCCGCGGCTGACGCCGTGGTGTGAATCGATCGGACAGAACGGGCGAGCAATCGCCCGTTCTTCATTCAGGCCGCAACGCCTGCATGCTCGCCGATCGCACACGGACACTTTTTTCCAACGATTGCCGCGGCGCAGTCCAGGCTCTCCTGCGAACGCTCCTTCGTCGCGGCGCGGACGAAGCGAGTCAGAATTCAGCCGCGACGTGCTCAGCCGCGCCGCGCCTTCGCGTCGGATCGCCATGGCGTCGTACGCAGGCGCCGCAAGCGCTCGACGGCAACGATCGCAATAGAGGCCAGGAAGCGCCTGCCGCGACGGAAATCGCTCACATGCCGTGTCACGAAATTCTCGTGCGGATGGTTGCTGATGAATCTCGCTCACGTATTTCGGCGTCCAGCTCGGCACGTGGGGGGGGGCATGCATATCATGGGGAAACAGCGATGAAGCTCGTTCCGACCCGCCCCGGCGAGATCGCATGTTTCGCTTATGACGAAACGAAACGTGCACTGCGCGTCTGCTACAAGAACGGCCGGGTGACGATTTGTCGAGAGGTGCCGGAATCGATGTTCCACGTCCTTTCCAGGACGCCGACGCCGGAGGAATTCTTCGTCGGTTACATCGCCGTGCAGTATGGCTGTGAGACGGTTGCGCACGGTGCAGGACAGAGCATCGACTGACGATACGCAGCGGCGACATGGAATTCGAACCGACCAGCAGTTTCAGCATCAGCAGTTTCAGCTACGACGAAACCTGCGGCGAACTGCATGTGCGTTACTTCGATGGGCGCCGCAAGCTGTGCGCCGGCGTACCGATGTGGATCGCGGCTGCGCTGTGCGATTCGACGAATCCGGAAAGCCTGTTGCAGTCGTATCCGCTCCGACTGCGTCGACGACTAAGTTCTCAGGCCGGCTGCGGAAGTCGCGCCACCGCGGCGCTCAGCGTTCGGCGGGTTCACAAGGCCGCTCGTTGAGCGATGCGTAGCGGCGAACGACGCGCTGCGGGTTTTGCTGGCTTCCAGACTGACGGAGGTCGCCGCGCCGCCGTGGCGGCGAGTTCAGTGTGAGGCTGCCCAACCTGCCGACGGCGTGCTCACTCGTTGATCATTGAGGCAGGCATACAACTTGACCATCAATGGTCGTTACGCGCGAATTCCAAATCCGACAGCTCGCGCAGGTGACGCAGTGCCTGCTTGGCATTGACGCGCGCCGCCTTGGCCAGTGGCGTGTGCGCGCTCGCCGTCACGCGACTCGCCCAATCTTCGATATCCCGCTCGAGGCGATCGAGGGCCAACGCACGATGGCTGCTCGTCATCACCATCGACGAAAGCAGCATGTCCATCGCGATGACTTGAGCCTCCAGCGCTGCGAATCGCGTCGGCCACGATGAACTCCCATCGTCCGTTCCGTTGCCTACATGACCGTGGCTGTTAGCCACTTGCTGCTCGCGCATGGAAATCTCCTGGTATCACGCGCACAGTCGGCCCTAATGGATAAACCGCACGTGAGGACGCGGCAGCGGCGTTCATCTCGCGCAGCGCCACTGGACGCACATCACGGCGAATCGACGATCCAATGCCTGGCCCGATCGCGGCGCATTGCCTGGAGGTCGTCGCGTATGTCGTCGATGGACGCTCCGAAGGTGAAAATCCCGACGATGTTGTGGGCGCTGATATTCGTTTCGCTGGTTGGCGAAGCGAATACGTCGCCGATATCGTCGGCCCAGACCAAAGAGGTCCGTGCGCACGCGCGTTGAACATCGGACGCGACAAGCGTCAGGTCCCCATAGATGGACCCTACACGAGGAGATTTGCTGGACATGGGGCACGCCTTTACAGTGAGCCCCGCAGATCGTGCGGGCTTACGGTTGGGCTACCGGGAAACGAAGTGGACTGATCGGAAGCGACCAGTGGCGGGCTGCTCGTGATCGGGAGCGCTCGTCGCGTTTTGCGGAGGTTTATTGCCAGTACATCTATACGCCGAAGTGGCGCAAGTTGCTATCTCATTCGGCGATTCGGCGCTAACGCTAGGCGCCTGGACAGGCCCATTTGAAGAGCGGCTGTTGGCGAACCAAGGGTATGGAGGCTACTCCGCTCGCCGGTCGGTTATGCGACGAACTCCACCCCGATCCAGGCATCGACGCCAATTACAGCGCCCCGATAGTGCTGAGTATGAGTCGCCTTAATGACTGGCGCTCGAGCGCGTTCGCGCCTCGACCCGGAGTATTCAGGGAGCCAGTGCAAGTCTCGCGCAATAGACACTTTGGACGGACTCCCCAGTTTCGCGCTTTTTCGCGAGACCTGCGCGGTACAGCGACGATGACGACCCTCTTCCAAAACATCCAGTTCATCCATGACGACGCCGACGAACTTCTCGCTGTAACAGCGATATGCGCTCAGTGCGGGCAAGAGCGATCGCTCGGATTTGCGACGGTCATTGGTGGAGTTGCCCTGCGTTGTGCAATGTGCGGTGGTCGGGGAATGCTTCAAAACGAAGAAACGGCTTCGCTGCTGATCGACGCATTCAGGCATCAGGCTTCGGATGGACGCCTATGAGCATTCCGCAACGGGCGGGGAAACACTCCTCCTCCTCCAACGAAACGGGTCTTCCCTCAACTAGGTTTGCGCAGGGACTCGGCGCTGGCGGCGTCATCATCAAGTGCCAGCGCTGCGGACACTTGAGACAATTGGCTCGACCGGTACCGGCCCACACGCGCGTCACCTGCGCGCGCTGCGCGCAGGAAAACGACTTCATCGTGAATCGCGATGCCTGGATCGATACGCTGCGTGAACGCACCTATGCAAAGAATGCATTGGTCCAACCGTGCGCAGTCGCTTGCATTACGGGGAACAAGCGTTAGGTGCGGCCAGGAACCCGCACCCTGGCATGTTTCTTCCGGTGCATGGATGAAAGTCCGCTGCCCGCCGCTGCCCTATCGGCTGAAAGGTGCGAATGCCGTGACGGCGCAGTGCTGCGTTGCGGCTCGCACGTCTTCACATCCCAGCGTTCAGGTCGCGTGGCGCACGTTGCGTCTATGCGGAGTATAGATATGCAAAATTATCCCGTTTCGTCCGCAGCCCGCCGCTCACGATCGCCCATTCGCGCTCACGCATACCTTCCCGGAAAGCGTCTCCCCTGCGATCGCCTTACCCGCAACCCGCACTGATCCAGCATTAGGAATCGACATGCGCGCGACCATCAACGTAGAAAGATATCTGACATCGTACGGCTCTTACCTCATCGGTACGGATGCGGCGGCCATGCTGAGAACGATCAGTGGAGTGACGGCGGTGAGGGTCGACAAGCAGCATCTCGACCGCGCCACGCTGAGTTTCGAGGCGATCGATCGGCAGAATCATTGGGGACGCATCGATCAACTGTTCGAATCGAGAGGCCTGCATCGCGTCTGATGACGCTCGGCTGCGGTAACGGACACGCCACTTCCGGCGAGTATGCTGTGCCGCAAACCGTCCACGATTCTGCGCCTGGGCGGTGCCCCCTTTTTTTTTTCGCGCACTGCACGCTGCCCGGCCTGCGACTGCCTCAAGAATCTCCTACGGAGGCCGAAGCGACGGCTCCCGCTGCGTCGAATCGTGCGGCGCGCTCCAATCGTTCAGCCGCGATGGCGCACTTTGCTCTATTGCAGAGAGGAACGGTCAATGGATGCAAGTCAGGTGACCATGCGTGGAATACGCTCGACCAGTTATGACGCGCCCAAGCACAAACTCACCGTGGCATTCACTTCGGGTCGCACCTTCGCCTTCCACTCGGTCCCGGTGGGCGTAGCCACGCTGCTTGCGCAAGCGGTGGATCCGATCGCTTACTTCAATCGATGCATCCGCGGGCGCTTCGCTTGGGTCGAGATGACCAATGGTAAGGTCGTGCGCACCATCGTTGCGGTGGATCCGTTCGGAAGTTGAATCGATCCGTCGGAAGCCAGCCAGACACGCGAGCCGCGTTTATCCGCTTCGCATCCTTGCGAGTGCTGTCTTCCTCGCCTGCTCGAACGATGTGTGCCTAGCAAGGGTGATCGACGAATCCGACGCGATCCGCCGCACGCCGAAGCCAGCGGGTAGACCGTGCAGCACAATCGAGAAATCGCTGGCTTGGTTCTTGCTGCGGCCGGAGTTTGCCCAGGAGCAACGCCGATGCACCAGGCTTTCCTTCGGATCAACTTCGTCCGCGACGAGTTGCACCAGCTGCAAGCCGTGACGGCGTACTGCGTCAAGTGCGGCGAGGAACGTGCGCCCGTCGTCGTGTCGATCGACTTGGGCTCGGTGCGGGTGCGCTGCGCGATATGCCAATCTTCGTCAGAGTTGACCGTGTCAAAACACGACGGCTCTCGCCAGCCTTGGGCGTAAGTATTCGACGAACCTCTTCCAATCGGTCTAGCGCGAGGCACACCGCATGGGCGAAACAACCCGGGTCAACCTGTCGCCCATCCATTCGCTCGGCCCATCTGCCTCCGGACGCGCCCGCTACTCCGAGTCGGACGGCTACTACCGGATGCACGAAACCGACGGCAGCCGCTACCCCTGCGTCTGCGCGCCGACGTGTCCGGCCGTTTGCAACGCCGCGTGCGGTTGTTTCGCCTGCCGCATCGCCGCCGCCGATCGAAAGTCGGCAGCGGCGCTGAGGCTCCTGCGCGAGCAGCAAAGCGCGTCGGCCTAGCCGCGTGAATCCGACCGTGCGGTCGGCAGGTCATGCCTGCACATCGTACAAGCCGTGCGGCCGATGAAGCGGGTTGCCAAGGTCCATCGCGCTATACCTCGATTGCCATCCCGGTCGGTGCGAAATCGCTGAGTCTCGCGCCGCCTCTACTGGCGCCGTCTCCAATTCTCGGATACAGCGGTGACCCATTTGCTGAAATGTTCTTCGACGGCCGCAAACGACCCGCGTAACGGCAACAGGAAAGGGCCGTCCGAAAATCCGGCCAATCTGGTCGAGAGCTCGAGCTCGGTGCCCTGCCTGTTCATCGCGACCGCGAAGTGAGTGGTCTGCGAGCCGTCATCGTTCGGGTTGGAGGTAGGAACATCGCGCGTGCCTACGCCGATCGCGTGATGTACGTTGCCTTCATGGTTTCCGTAGAGCGTAAATTGCGCACCGAGCTTGTCCTGTGCGATACGCACCCACGCATTGAAGTGCGGCGTCAGCGTATCGACGACGAAGTGGTCGAACCACGTCTGGTCGTCATTTTTCTTCTTCTCGGCCGCGGCCAGTTTTTCGCGGTCGGCGTCCACCTTGCGGAACCCTGCTTCCATCGCCTTGTTGATGCTGTCATTCATGCCGTGGCCTCGTAAGGGGAATAGCGCCAGCCAGTACGTCCTCGCAGTGGGCACTCGCATGCGTCGCGTCGATGACAAGCGCCGGATTTTCCGCAATCGGAGCGATTTGAAACATCACGCACCTCTGCTCTCGTCCATTTACGATCTGCAACGCTTGCAATAGACCGGCCTTCGTGACCATGGCGAACGTCGCAGTGTGGGCTCGCGCACGTGCATCTCAATCGAAACGGATTTCATCGCCCAGCCTGGCGAACGCTTGTCGGATCACGCGGCAAGAAGATGTGCCGCCGGACGGAATTGCCCGCGCAGAAGCGGCCGGCGGCGCGCTGCATTGATCCAGTGCGTTTGCGGTGCCAACGGCCGGAGCTGCAGGGACAGTACGCGCTTCATGTCTCATCGACGTTGCGACGCTTCGATCTTTGACGGCACTTTGCGATACCAGCTGGGCTGACACGCTTGCGCGCACTCGGTGTGCGGAAATTCACCAAGGAGTGAGCAGATTGCGCAAACGTACTGTGAAGAATGTGTTTGTTGAGTCGAGTTCAGCTTTGGCCATCCAAACTGATTCTGCAACGTGATGCTCTCTCCAGCAGGCGCTACAGGACAGCCAAGTTGATTTCGCGGGACTCGTATCCAACGTCGAGTCCCGCGCTTTGTATCCAGAGAACGCGAGGAGACTGGCATGCCGCAAGGACTGACATTCGACGATATCGATGGCGTCCCGCCGGTGGAAATCGCAGCGAAGCGCAACGCGTGTTCGCCGCAGAAGCCCAAACCTGTTCGGCTGTACTCGCAGGACGGCGAGCCGCGAACTGAATTCGTGAAAGACAGGCCATATCCTTGGCCGTTCGGCGAATGAGTATGAGCGGTGTTGATCTTTCGCGTGGGAACTATGTGCTGAAAATTCAGCGTTGGCGCGCCCAGGCCGTGGAAATCCGTTGTCCTGATCGTGCGAGAAGTGCAGCGCGCGGTCTTACGTTGCGGGCGCATGGTGTATGTGGATGGTGGTGTTTGCCAGCGCTGACCCGCAAGTCCGTCGCAGCGAAGGACCGCAAGTCCTTACTACGCACCAAGACCACTGCGCGATCGCGACATATCCATTCAAAACGTCTTTGCGAAGCAGCCCTGACGAAGGAGCGACATGGCCGGCCTGGAAATGACTCAACTTCACCTTGAATGCCCCCGTTGCAAAGGTCGATATCTGCAGGGGCCTAGACACCCTCGCGGAGACGAGAAGTTGCAATGCGCCATGTGTGGTGATCTGCACAGCTTCTTCGAACTCGAGCGCGCGGCCATCAAGAAGGTGCAGGCGACGCTGCACCGGATTGGGCTTTGACTACTCTCAGCCGCAACGTCCGACATAACGCCTCAGCGCGGTCAAGCTTCAATCATCGACCTTGCAGAGCGAGAGTTCGACGGAGAGTTCGACGGCCGGAACAGAGCAGTGGCCTGGAAAAGCAACGGCGCTGCCGCGTCGGCTGCATTGATACTCACGGATCGTCCGGCTTCTCGAGCCCCGATTCTATGGAGGCTCGTCGCAGCGCCTCCTGATCGAGCAGCATCTCGTCTGTCTGCTTGAGCTTCGTTCGCTTCTGTTTGTCGGCAATGATGCGCGCAGCCGCTTCGCGGCGCCGCTCGTTGGCACGCCTCTCTTCCTCGTCCTTCCCCATGACAATCGTCCAAGCTACGCCTGCGATGCGGATCGTCCCTTTGAAATCGCCCGCCATATAGAAAAAAACGACGTGCGGAGGGTGTTCGATGATGAACGGTGCGAACTGCATCATGAGACAGATTGGCGTTGCGGCACGCGGACTACTCGGCGAGCCACATTCCAGGTCGAACCACCGCGCCGCAAAGAGTCACAGCCGCGCGATCGTTCGCTCTACCCCGCCGCAAGAGGCGCTGGTGTCAGCCCTTCCCTGCCATGAAGCGGAGCATGGCAACGAACGCGAGGGTCACCTCAACAGCGTCCGCAGCGAGCAAGCCCGGTAAAGTCCTCGGGATGTCACGAGCGCCGGATCAGGGAGAATGCAGCAGAGGCCGAGAGCGCCAGCAAGAGGATCATCGTCAACACGCTCCAGGGGGACGATGCGGGTATGGGAGCGGCAAGCGTGATTCCGATGATCGTGCCGCTATAGGTTTGCGTGCCGATGCAGCCGGCCGCGTCGGTCACTCGCAGCGTGAACTCGTAGGCGCCGCTTTGCTGCGGTACACCGGAAATCAGTGCCGATGCCGCACCCGTGGTGGTCAGCTCCAGACCCGCGGGAAGCGCGCCGGAAACAACAACGAACGCGTAGGGCGCCGCGCCTCCCGCTGCAGTGATTTCCTCGCTGTAGGGTGTTCCCATGAGCGGATCGGGCAGGCTCGCAGGTGCCAGCGTGACAGCCGGACACGTCGGCGGATTGATGATGAGCGTGTAGGCGCGATCGCCCGAACACCCCAGCGAATCGGTTGCCCGCACGGTGAACGAGTAGCTGCCCGCACTCGTCGGTGTGCCGGCGAGAATGCCGTCCGGCGCCAGCGACAAGCCCGCTGGAAGCGCGCCGGCCACGACGGCAAAGGTATATGGCGCGGTGCCACCGTCGGCGCTGATGGTTTCGCTGTAGGCGACGCCGGCAATCGCGGCGGGCAAGTTCAATGGGGCGACCGTGATGGTTCCACAGGCCGCGGGATTGATGACCAGCGTGTAGACCTGATCGCCGAAGCAGCCGGCGGCGTCCGTCGCGCGCACCGTGAAGGTGAAACTGCCGGTACCGGTCGGGGTGCCGGAAAGGACGCCGTCAGCGCTCAAAGAAAGGCCGGCCGGCAAGGTTCCGCTGATCACCGAGAACGC
>Ga0247776_10000119_pt1 | contig 18169 bp, 5 predicted proteins | sample UWRJL199509C5_FD_179912 | JGI IMG/M metagenome (GOLD analysis project Ga0247776, IMG submission 179912) | Plant litter microbial communities from Arlington Agricultural Research Station in Wisconsin, United States - UWRJ-L199-509C-5 | ecosystem: Environmental > Terrestrial > Plant litter >...
TGCGTTACGGCTTGCGGACGCAGGTCCAAACGAAACCTTCGACGGTCGCGGCCGGCCTGTTGCCCCGCGGTTCGCTTGTCTTGCTCTGCAGCAGAATCCAAGGGGACGCGATGATTTTCTGGCGAGTCAAACCGCTTGATCACATTCTTGAAACGGCGGGAAAGAAGTCCCTCAAACGACAACTCGGTGCGCTGCAGCTGACCCTGCTCGGCATCGGCGCGGTCATCGGCACCGGCATCTTCGTGCTGACTGCGGAGGCAGGCCAGAAGGCCGGTCCCGGCATGATGATCGCATTCGTGATCGCGGCCACCGTATGCGCGCTCGCCGCCCTCGCCTACGCCGAACTCGCCTCGATGCTGCCGGTGTCCGGCTCCGCCTACACGTATACCTACGGCGTGCTCGGCGAAATGATCGCCTGGATCGTCGGCTGGGCACTGGTGCTGGAGTACGCGGTCGGCGCGGCGGTCGTCTCGGTCGGCTGGTCCGGTTACATGAACGGCCTGCTCGCGCACAGCGATCTTTTCGGCCTGGTCCAACCCGGCGCGCTCGCGCTGCCGGAGTTCCTGCGCAGCGGGCCCTATGCCGGCGGCAGCTTCAATCTGCTCGCCCTGCTGATTTCGCTGGTCATCACCTTCCTGCTGGTCATCGGCACGTCGAAAAGCGCCAAGGTGAATTCGGTCCTGGTCGCGATCAAGATCGTCGCCTTGACCGTGTTCATCTGCATCGCGGTACCGGCGGTGAAGAGTTCCAATTTCGAACCGTTCCTGCCCGGCGGCTGGGGCAGCCCGCTCGGCGGTGTCGGCGTGCTCGGCGCCGCTGCGTCGATCTTCTTCGCCTACGTCGGTTTCGACGCGGTTTCCACCGCCGCGGAGGAAACCAAGAATCCGAACCGCAATATTCCGATCGGCCTGATCGGCTCGCTGACCATCTGCACGATCTTCTACCTGCTGGTCGGCTACGGCGCCGCGGGCTCGGTCGGTGCGCAGCCGATCCTCGGCCCCGACGGCATGCCGCTGGAACCGGGCAGCGAGGCGATGGCCGCCGCGTGCGCCGCTTCGCAGGCCCTGGTGTGCAGCAAGGAGCCGCTCGCGCATGCGCTGCGTCTGATCGGCTGGCCGGTCCTCGGCAACTGGATCGGCGTCGCCGCGATCCTGGCGCTGCCCTCGGTGATCCTGATGATGATGTTCGGCCAGACCCGCGTCTTCTTCACGATGTCGCGCGACGGCTTGCTGCCGGAGGTCCTCTCGCGCGTGCATCCGCGTTTCCACACGCCGCATGTGATCACCATCATCACCGGCGTCGTCGTCGCCATCTGCGCGGCGTTCTTCCCGGTCGGCAAGCTCGCCGATACCTCGAACTCCGGCACTCTGCTGGCATTCGCGATGGTCTCGATCGGCGTGCTGATCCTGCGCAAGCAGCAGCCGGACCGGCCGCGCCCGTTCCGCACGCCGATGGTGTGGCTGGTGTGTCCGCTGGCGGTGTTCGGCTGCCTGCTGCTGTTCGTCAACCTGAGCATGACCGCCAAGCTGGTGTTCGTCGTGTGGGCGGCGATCGGCCTCGTCGTCTACCGGCTCTACGGGTATCGGCGCAGCCATCTGGCGGCACGCAACGCCGCCGCCTGAGCAATGCTTCTTCTGCCACACTGAAGCGGAGGCCGGCGCAGCGTCGCCGGCCTCTCGCTGTCTGCGTCACGCAGCGCTGCCGGAACCCTCATGCTCGATCAACTGCTCGCCAAGAAAAAAGACTTCTCCGAGTACGACAGCGGCGACGGCCCCAGCCTGAAACGCACGCTCGGCCCGTGGGGCCTGACCGCGCTCGGCATCGGCGCGGTGATCGGCGGCGGCATCTTCGTGATCACCGGCACCGCAGCGGCCGAACATGCGGGGCCGGCGATCATCCTGTCCTTCATCATCGCGGCGATCTGCTGCAGCTTCACCGCGCTGTGCTACGCGGAGTTCGCCACGCTGATCCCGATGTCGGGCAGCTCCTATTCGTATGCGTACGCCACCCTCGGCGAACTGGTCGCCTGGTTCATCGGCTGGAACATGGTGCTCGAATACGGCGTCTCGGCCTCCGCGGTCGCGGTCAGCTGGACGGGGTATTTCACCAGCTTGCTGGAGCACTTCGGCATCGTGCTGCCGGCTGCGCTGACGAATGCGCCGCTGGCCTTCCAGGACAACCACATCGTCGCCACCGGCGCCTGGTTCAACCTGCCGGCGGTCGCGATCGTGCTGGCGCTGACCTGGCTTTGCTACGTCGGCATCCGCGAATCGAGCGGCGCCAATCTTGCGATGGTGATCCTCAAGGTAGGCCTGATCGTCATCGTCATCGTCGCCGGCTGGCACTACGTCAATCCGGACCTGTGGCACCCGCTCGTACCGGAGAACCAGGGCGGCGACAAATACGGCTGGTCCGGCGTGCTGCGCGCCGCGGCCATGGTGTTCTTCGCCTACATCGGCTTCGAGGCGACCTCGACCGCGGCGCAGGAAGCGAAGAACCCGCAGCGCGATCTGCCGATCGGCACGATCACCTCGCTGGCGGTGTGCACGATCCTCTATATCGGCATGGCGGCGGTTCTCACCGGTCTGCTGCCGTTCGGCCAGCTCGGCACCAGCGAACCGGTCGTTACCGCCGTGCGCGCACACCCGCAACTCGCCTGGCTGCGCATCGTGGTCGAAATCGGCGCGTTGATCGGCTTGTCTTCGGTGATCCTGGTGATGGTCATCGCGCAACCGCGCATCTTCATGATCATGGGACGCGACGGGCTGCTGCCGCCGGTGTTCGCGAAAATCCATCCGCGCTACTGCACGCCGCACATCAACACCGTGATCACCGGCATCGGTATCGCCGCACTCGCCGCGGTATTTCCGCTCGACGTGCTCGGCGATCTCGTGTCGATGGGCACCTTGATCGCATTTTGCGCGGTCTGCGCCGGCGTATGGATTCTGCGCCGCACGCAACCTGACGCGCCGCGCACATTCCGTGTACCGTGGGCGCCGGTCACCTGCACGCTGGGTATCGCAAGCTGTCTGCTGCTGCTGAGTACGATGAGCTGGTACAACTGGACCTTGCTGGTGATCTGGACCGTGATTGGTATGGCCATCTACGCCGGCTACGGCTATCGCAACAGCAAACTGCGGAAACGTTAAGCCAACCATCGGCAAGATGGCGGACCTGACCGCGCGGCCGCTTTCAGAAGCGTATCTGCGCCCGTTGTAGAGACAGGGATGTCCGCCATGTGCGCGCTCCCGCATCGCAAGGGAGAGTTCGTGCCGTCTTTACACCGCTGGTTCCCGTTCCGCACTTCGACCCGTCCGCGAATTCCCGATACGACCGTCGACGAAGGCGACGCGCCGTTGCGCGCCGAGCTGCTCAGCACCGAGCAGATGGAAGAACACGGCCGTGCGCTCGCCGGCGACCATCAGGTGCGCATCGGCCGCACGACCGATGGCCTACTGCTGCAGCGCCTGGCCGACAACGAGGCGATCCTGCGCAACAGCTGCGCGGTACTGGCCGACGCCATCAAGGCCGGCCACCGCGTCACGCCCGCGGGCGAATGGCTGCTCGACAATCTGTACCTGATCGACGAGCAGATCCGTACCGCACGGCGACATCTGCCGCAGCGCTACAGTTCGGAACTGCCGTGCCTCGAACGCGGCGCCTCGGCCGGTCTGCCGCGCGTGTACGACATCGCATTGAATGCGATCTCGCACGGCGACGGACGCGTCGATCCGGACACGCTCGCACGCTTCGTCAACGCGTACCAGGAAACCACGCCGCTCGCGCTCGGCGAACTGTGGGCGATTCCGATCATGCTGCGCCTCGCGCTGATCGAGAACCTGCGCCGCGTCGCGTTCCGCGTGCGCGACGACCGCCGTTATCGCAATCTCGCCGGCAACTGGGCCGACGCGATGATCGAGATCGTCGAGAAGGAACCGAACAACCTGATCCTGGTGGTCGCCGACATGGCGCGTTCGCAGCCGCCGATGAAGGGCGCCTTCGTCGCCGAACTGGTGCGCCGCCTGCAAGGCCACAGCGCAGCACTCGCGCTGCCGCTGACCTGGATCGAACAGCGCCTGCGCGAGGCGGGCCTGACCATCGAGCAGCTGGTGCACGCGACGAACCAGGAAGAAGCCGCCGACCAGGTATCGATCAGCAACAGCATCGGCAGCCTGCGTCTGCTCGAGGCGGTCGACTGGCGCGAATTCGTCGAGAATGCGAGCCATGTCGAACGCGTGCTGCTCGAAGATCCCGCCGCGGTCTACGCCAACATGGATTTCGCGACGCGCGACAATTATCGCCACGCGGTCGAGAAACTGGCCAAACGCTCGGGCAAGTCCGAGACCGATGTCGCCGCGCGTGCGCTCGAACTCGCGCACGCGGCCGGCGATTCGGCCGATGCCGCTTCGGAAAGCCACGTCGGCTACTACCTGATCGATGTCGGCCTCGCCCGTCTGCAGCAGGACTGCGGGCAGCGACGCCGCTTCGCCGTGCTCGGCACCGGAGCAGTCGCGTTTCCGGTGTACTTCGCGCTGCTGTTCGCGATGGGCCTCCTGCTCGCACTGCCGGCGCTCCTGCATCTGCCTTATCCGGTGCTGCCGCTGTGGCTGTCCGCAGCGATCACGCTGGCCGCGATCATTGCGCTGAGCCAGCTCGCCCTCGCACTGGTCAACCGCTTCGCTTCGCTGGTGATCGCGCCGCGTTCGCTGCCGCGGCTGGATTTTCGCGACGGCATACCGCCGCATGCACAAGCCCTGGTGGTCGTGCCGAGCCTGCTCGGCAGCACCGCCGAAGCGACCGAACTCGTCGACGAACTCGAGATCCGCTTTCTCGCCAACCGCGATCCGGCGCTGCGCTTCGGTTTGCTGACCGATTTCGGCGACTGGCACGAAGAGCACCGCGCGGACGACGCCAAGGTGCTGGCCACGGCGGCCGACGGCATCGCCACGCTCAACGCGCGCTACGCCAGCCCCGGCGAAGACGTCTTCTTCCTGCTGCACCGGCCGCGCCGCTGGAGCGAGAGCGAGCGCAGCTGGATCGGCTTCGAACGCAAGCGCGGCAAGCTCGGCGAACTGAATGCGCTGCTGCGCGGCCGCGGCGCGGAGCGCTTCTCGCATATCGTCGGCGACGTTGCCCGCCTCGCCGGCACGCGTTACGTGATCACGCTCGACACCGATACCCAGCTGCCGCGCGACGCCGCGCGCGAACTCGTCGCAGCGATGCAGCATCCGCTCAACCGGCCGCGCTTCGATGCCGCGACACGCCGCGTCGTCGCCGGCTACGGCATCCTGCAACCGCGCATCGGCACCAGCTTCGCCGCCGACCGCGATTCGCGCTTCGCCCTCCTGTTCGGCGGCGAACCGGGACTCGATCCGTACACGCGCGCGGTTTCCGATACCTATCAGGACCTGTTCGGCGAAGGCTCGTTCACCGGCAAGGGCATTTACGACGTCGACGCGTTCGAGCATGTGCTCGAAGGACGCTTCCCGCTCAACCGCATTCTCAGTCATGACCTGCTCGAAGGCTCGTACGCGCGTTCGGGCCTGATCACCGAAGTCGAACTTTACGAACGCTATCCGCAGACACCCGCGCTCGATGCGCGCCGGCGCTACCGCTGGATCCGCGGCGACTGGCAGATTGCCGAGTGGCTGTTCCCGCGCGTACCGACGGCGGGAGAACGCAAGGAATCCAATCCGCTGCCCGGCCTCGCACGCTGGAAGATCTTCGACAATCTGCGCCGCAGCCTGGTGCCGGTCGCGCTGCTTGCCGTATTGCTGCTCGGCTGGACCGTGCTCGGCCAAGCGGGATTCTGGACCGTGATCGCGCTGGAAATCCTGCTGCTGCCGATGGTGGTCGATATCGCGTTGACGATATCGCGCAAATCCTCCGACATCACGCTCGGCCGTCATCTGATCCTCAGCCTGCGCGACGCCGGCCGTCGCTGCGGCCAGCTCGCCTTCATCGTCGCGTGCCTCCCGTTCGACGCCTGGCTCAGCATCGATGCGATCGCCCGCACGTTCTGGCGCGTGCATGTGTCCAAGCGGCGCCTGCTGCAATGGGTTGCATCGCGCACCCTCGAGCAGGGCCGCGTGCGACGCTCGGCGCTGCTGGCGCCGTCGCCGTGGATCGCGCCCGTGCTGGCGCTCGTGTTGGGCGGCGCGCTGCTGTACGCCTACCCTGCATCGTTCGGCGTAGCGGTGCCCTGGCTGCTGTTGTGGCTGGTTGCGCCGGCGTTCGAACGCTGGCTGAGCGCGGCGCCGCGGCACGAGTCGCAGGTGCTGGACCCGGCGCAAAAACGCCTCGTACGCAATGCGGCGCGGCGCACCTGGGCGTTCTTCGAACAATTCGTCAATGCCGACGATCATTGGCTGCCTCCGGACAACTACCAGGAACAGCCGATCGCCAAGGTGGCACGGCGCACCTCGCCGACGAACATCGGCTTGAGCCTGCTGGCGAACCTGAGCGCGCACGACCTCGGCTACATCAACCTCGGCACCCTGCTCGCCCGCACCAAGTCGACCTTCGACACGCTCGCGCGGCTGGATCGCTACCGCGGCCACTACTACAACTGGTACGACACCGAAACGCTGCAGCCGCTGCTGCCGCAGTACATATCGACGGTCGACAGCGGCAATCTCGTCGGCCACCTTCTGACCTTGCGCCAGGGCCTGCTGCAGCTGGTCGATTCGCCCGTCGTGCACACGCGCGTGCTGGACGGACTCGCCGACACCTGCGCCGTGCTGCGCGACCTCGCAGCCGATCGCGGCGCGGACCTGTTCGCCGCGATCGAGGCGCGCTTCGCCGAGCACGAACGCGATCCGATGCTGCCGCCACGCGGGCTGCGCGAACGCCTGCAGGGATTGTCGACGCTCGCCGACCAAGCCGTGCAGCGGCTGGCCGTGCACGCCGACGGCGCTCTCGATGTCGCCGCGCAGACCTTCGCGCGCGAATGCCGCGATGCGCTCGGCGACTTCGATGCCTGGCTGCCGCACGCGCAAGGCGCCGAAACGCAGCGCATCCCCACGCTGGCCGCGCTGGCAGCCGATCCTGCCGACGGGCCGGCGGCTGCGCGAGCGCGCGCCTGCCTGCACGACATCGAGCGCCTCGCCGCGTTGTGCGTGGAGCACGCAACGGTGGACTACAGCTTCCTGTACGAGCCCAAGCGGCACTTGTTCGCGATCGGCTACAACGTGACCGAAGCGCGCCGCGACGGCGGCTACTACGACCTGCTCGCCTCCGAGGTGCGCCTGGGCGTGTTCGCCGCGATCGCGCACGGGCAGATCCCGCAGGAAAGCTGGTTCGCGCTCGGACGCCTTTTGACCACGCGCGAAGGCGCGCCGACGCTGCTCTCCTGGAGCGGCTCGATGTTCGAATACCTGATGCCATTGCTGGTGATGCCGGCGTTTCCCGGCTCGCTGCTGGCCGAGACCTGCCGCGCCGCGGTGGCACGCCAGATCGCCTATGCGAAGCGGCAGGGCGTGCCATGGGGCATTTCCGAATCCGGCTACAACCTCACCGATGCGGCGCAGAACTATCAGTACCGCGCGTTCGGCGTACCCGGCCTCGGATTGCAGCGCGGACTTTCGCAGGAGCTGGTCATCGCGCCGTACGCGAGCGCGCTCGCGCTCGCCGTCACGCCGCGCGCCGCCGCGTCGAATCTGCAGACGCTGGCCGGCAACGGCTGGCTGACGCCGTACGGATTCTACGAGGCGATCGACTACACGCTTACGCGCCTGCCGCCGGACGAGAAAAGCGTGGTGGTGCGCTCGTTCATGGCGCATCACCAGGGCATGAGCCTGCTCGCGTTCGCGCATGTGCTGCTGGATCGTCCGATGCAGCGGCGCTTCGAGCGCGATCCGCAATTCCAGGCGACCTTGCTGCTGCTGCAGGAGCGTGTGCCGCGAGCCTCCGGCCGCTGGGCCAGCGATCCGGAAATCGTCGACGTGCGCAGCGTCAGCGAGCAGGCACAGGTCCCGCTGCGCGTGTTCCGCCATGCGGACACGCCGCGGCCGGCGATCCAGTTGCTGTCGAACGGGCGCTATCACGTGATGGTCAGCGCCGGCGGCGGCGGCTATAGCCGCTGGCGCGGACTCGCGCTGACACGCTGGCGCGAAGACGCCACGCGCGACGCCTGGGGCACGTTCTGCTACGTGCGCGACTGCGACAGCGGCAAGACCTGGTCGACCACGTTCCATCCAACGCTGGCGCAGACCGACAGCTACGAAGCGGTCTTCACCGAGGCACGCGTCGAGTTCCGCCGCCGCGCCGACCTGCTCGATGCGCACACCGAAATCGTCGTCTCGCCGGAGGACGACATCGAACTGCGCCGCACGCGCATCACCAATCGTTCACGCGTCGAACGCACGCTGGAGTTCACCAGCTATGCCGAGGTCGTGCTGGCGCCGGCGATCAGCGACGATCTGCATCCGGCCTTCAGCAACCTGTTCGTGCAGACCGAGCTGCTCAGGCCGCGCGACGCCATCGTGTGCACGCGGCGCTCGCGCTCGGCGCACGAGACGCAGCCGTGGATGTTCCATCTGCTCGCCGTGCACGACACGCACAGCGAGCAGGTCTCGTTCGAGAGCGACCGCCTGCGCTTCATCGGCCGCGGCCGCAGCGCACAGCACCCGCTCGCGCTGCACGAGCCCGGCGCGCTGTCGAACACCGCAGGTTCAGTGCTCGATCCGGTCGTCGCGATCCGCCACCGCGTACGCCTGAAGCCCGAGCAGACCATCTGCATCGACATGGTTACCGGCGTCAGCGACGACCGCGAGCACTGCATCGCGCTGGTCGACAAATACCGCGACCGCCATCTCGCCGACCGCGTGCTCGATCTGGCTTGGACGCACAGCCGCGTCGTGCTCGGCCAGATCAATGTCAGCGAAACCGATGCGCAGACCTACGCACGCCTGGCCGGCTGCATCATCTACGCAGACCCGATGCGGCGCGCCCCGGCCGCCGTGATCGCGAGCAACCGGCGCGGCCAGTCGGGTCTGTGGGCACACGCGATCTCCGGCGACCTGCCGATCGTGCTGCTGCAGATCGGCGATCCGAGCAAGATCGATCTGGTGCGCCAACTGGTGCACGCGCACGCGTATTGCCGTCTGAAGGGACTCGTCTTCGATCTGGTGATTTGGAACGAGGAGCGCGGCGGCTACCGCCAGGATCTGCACGACGAGATCCACGGCACCATCGCGGCCAGCGTAGATGCCGGCGTGATCGACCGGCCCGGCGGCATCTTCGTGCGCGTGCTGGAGCAGATCAACCACGAGGACCGCGTGCTGATGCAGGCGGTCGCGCGCGTCGTGCTGACCGACGAGAACGGTTCGCTGGTCGAGCAGTTGCGCGCGCGCGAAGTCGCCGAAACGACGATTCCGCGGCTGCTGCCGACGCGCAAGTCCGAAGCCGGCCCGCTGCAGAACATCGCGCTGCCGCCGCGCACGCTCAACAACGGCATCGGCGGATTCTCGCGTGACAGCCGCGAATATGTGATCGCCACCGACGCCAACCAGCACACGCCGCTGCCGTGGATCAACGTGATCGCCAATCCGGATTTCGGCTGCATCGTGTCGGAAAGCGGTGCCGGCTACACCTGGTTCGAGAACGCCCACGAGTATCGACTGACGCCGTGGAGCGACGACCCGGTCGGCGATCCGAACACCGAAGCGTTCTACATCCGCGACGACGAGAGCGGCCGCTTCTGGTCGCCGACGCCGGCGCCGGCGCCGGGCGGCGCGCGCTACCTGTCGCGCCACGGTTTCGGCTACAGCGTGTTCGAAACGATCGAGGAAGGCATCGCCAGCGAGCTGCGCATCCATGTCGACCCGCAGGCACCGGTCAAATTCTTCGTGCTGCGTCTGCGCAACGACTCCGGCCGTGCGCGCAAGCTGTCCGCGACCGGCTATGTCGAATGGGTGCTCGGCGATCTGACCTCGAAGACCGCGATGCACGTGGTCACCGAGCTCGACGCCAGCGGCGCCTTGTTCGCGCGCAACGCGTACAACTCGGAGTTCGCCGACATGGTCGCGTTCTTCGACGTCGACGACGCGCAGCGCACCTTGTCCGGCGACCGCAGCGAGTTCATCGGACGCAACTGCAGCCTGCGCCATCCGGCGGCGATGGGACGCACCTCGCTGAGCGGTCGCGTCGGCGCGCGCCTGGATCCGTGCGGCGCGATCCAGATTCCGCTGGAACTGGCCGATGGCGAATCGCGCACCGTGATCTTCCGTCTCGGCGCCGGGCGTGATCGCGACGAAGCGAGCGAACTGGTGCGGCGCTTCCGCCGCTCCGGCAGCGCGCGCGCGGCGCTGGAGGCGACCGGCGCGCGCTGGGGCGCCTTGCTCGGCAACGTCGTCGTCGACACGCCGGACCGCGCGCTCAACGCGCTCGCGAACGGCTGGCTGCTGTATCAAGTGATCGCGTGCCGCATGTGGGCGCGCAGCGGCTTCTACCAGTCCGGCGGCGCCTGGGGCTTCCGCGACCAGTTGCAGGATGCAATGGCACTGGTGCACGCGGCGCCCGAACTGCTGCGCGCGCAGCTGGTGCTGTGCGCTTCGCGCCAGTTCCGCGAAGGCGACGTGCAGCACTGGTGGCATCCACCCGGGGGGCGCGGCGTGCGCACCTTGTGTTCGGACGACTATCTATGGCTGCCGGTCGCGACCGAGCGCTATCTGCGCGCGAGCGGCGACTGGACCGTGCTCGACGAGCGCGCCGAATTCCTCGACGGGCGCCTGCTCAATCCGGGCGAGGAGTCGTACTACGACCTGCCGTTGCATTCGGGCGAATACGCCGATCTCTACGAGCACTGCAAGCGCGCGCTGGAACATGGCTTGCGCATGGGCGCGCACGGCCTGCCGCTGATCGGCGCCGGCGACTGGAACGACGGCATGAACAACGTCGGCCGCGAAGGCCGCGGCGAGAGCGTCTGGCTCGGCTTCTTCCTGTACCAGGCGCTGGTCAACTTCGTCGACATCGCCGAACGCCGCGGCGATGCGACATTTGCGCAGCGCTGCCGCGATCAGGCGGCCACGCTGAAGACCAATCTGCACGAGCACGCCTGGGACGGCGAGTGGTATCGCCGCGCCTATTTCGACGACGGCACGCCGCTCGGCACCGCGAGCGCCGCGGAATGCAAGATCGATTCGATCGCGCAGAGCTGGTCGGTGCTGTCCGGCGGCGGCGATCCGGCGCGCAGCGAACGGGCGCTCGATGCGCTCGACCGTCACCTGGTGCGCTCCAACGACGGCTTGATCCAGCTGCTCGATCCGCCCTTCGACAAGTCGCCGGTCGACCCCGGCTACATCCGCGGCTACGTGCCCGGCGTGCGCGAGAACGGCGGCCAGTACACGCACGCGGCGGTATGGGCGGTGATGGCGTTCGCCGAGGCCGGCCGCGTCGAACGCGCCTGGGAACTGTTCGACATGATCAATCCGGTGCGGCACGGCTTGTCGGAAGCGGCGATCGCCAAGTACAAGGTCGAGCCCTACGTCGCCGCCGCGGACATTCTCGCCGTCTCGCCGCATACCGGCCGCGGCGGCTGGACCTGGTATACCGGATCCGCCGGCTGGATGTATCGCTTGATCATCGAGTCGCTGCTCGGTCTCAAGCGCGACGGCGAAGCGCTGATCTTCGCGCCGCATCTGCCGCAGGCATGGCCTTCGCTGACGATGCAGTATCGCTTCGGTGCAACGGTCTACGAGATCGCGATGCGGCGCGACGACGGCGCCGCGGCGCTGCGCGTATCGCTCGACGACATCGAACTCGCCAACGGGCGCGTCCCGCTCGACAAGAACGGCGGCACGCACTGGATCGAAGTGGTGCTGCCGAAGTAGCTGCGCAGCGGCTGCGTGACGCACATCCGTGGCTCATGCGCGCTCTCGCCGGCAGTGTAGGAGCGGTAATTTACACAGGCGCAGGCAAGCCGCGCGCTCGGCCCGAGGCATCTCGCTGAGCGAAGCGCCGCAGCGGCTCGACCGGCGCGCTCAGATCGGCGCGCCCGGCGGAATCGTCGGCAGCGGGCGCAGCCTGACCGACTTCGGATCGGCCAGATACTTGCGGATCGTCTCGGCCGCTTCCGCGCGGCTCGCCGCAACGCTGCCGCGGCCGGCGTTCTTCGCCAGCCACGCCTGCCATTGCTGCAACGATGCGCGCATGTCGGCGTCGACCTGCGCATGCAGATGGCCGGCATCGAGTGCATTCAACAACGCATCGAGCACGACCCAGTTCGCCGCCGTCTGCACGGCGTCGCCGGCGGGGATCGACGCGGCGGGTGCGTCGTGCTGCCAGGTCGCGCGGAACACCGCGTCGAGCACGTCGCCGGTGCCGGGTTCATGCGCATCGCGCGCATGCTGCCAGGCGAGGCGATGGAGGCGCTGCGGCGCGAACAGGAACTGCACGGTCTGCGCCGCGGCCGCTTCGACGGCGGCGAAGGCGTCGAACAGCGGCGCGCTGCGCGTGGCGAAATATTCGCGATTGCGCACATAGTCGTTGCCCGGCGGCGTGAGCAGATCGAGCACGCTCGCCGGCAGGGCGAGCTGCTCCGCGCCGAGCGAGGCGACCAAGCGATCGAGCGCAGCGCGCTGCGTCTCCGCCGCCACCGCACGGGTGCCGGCCTGGCGATCGAGCGCTTCCGAATACGCATAGTCGGCGCCGCCGAGCAGGCGCGCGACCGCTTCGACCTGATAGCGATGCAGCAGATACACCGGCACCAGGCGTGCTTCGAGTTCGCCGGCCTGGCGCTCCGGCGGCAGCACGCCGATCGAGAATCCGTCGAGTGCCTTGCGCCGTACGCCGAGCAGGCGATCGTAGGCTGCCAGCGTATCGGGGCCGAAGTCCCACAGCAGTCCGTCCGGTTCGGCGTCGCCCGCTCCGCGCGCATCCGGATCGCTGATGTAGCGGAAGCCGGCCTTGACGATGTCGCTGCGCAGCTTCGCCAGTCCTGCGGTTTCCTGCCCTGCAGTGAACTGCGCGTAGCCGTGCGCGACGAGGAAATCGTCCCAGGGCCCGACGCCGACGCCGTAGGCATGATCGAGGCTGACCGCGCCGTCGGCGCCGAGTTTCAGCAGCGGATGCGGATAGTCCATCACCGAGCCGTTGCCGAGCCGGCTCGCGGCGAAGTTGTGCGCGAAGCCGAGCGCGTGGCCGACTTCGTGCGCGGCGAGCTGGCGCAGGCGCGCGAGCGCCATCTGCTCGGCGTCCCGGGCCAGCTCGCTCGCGTTCGATTTGTCGTACGGCGCGAGCAGGCTCTCGGCGATCAGGATGTCCTGGCGCACGCGCTGCGAGCCGAGCGTGACCGAGCCCTTGATGATCTCTCCGCTGCGCGGGTCGACGATCGGCTGGCCGTACGACCAGCCGCGCGTGTAGCGGTGCGCCCAGGTGATCAGGCTGTAGCGGATGTCCATCGGATCGACGCCTTCGGGCAGCAGCTCGACGCGATAGGCATCCTTGAAACCAGCTTTCTCGAAGGCGCTCTTCCACCAGTTGGCGCCTTCGAGCAGTGCGGCCCGCACCGGCTCCGGCGCACCGCGATCGAGATAGAACACGATCGGCTTGCGCACCGCGCTCTGCGCGGCGGCAGGATCGATCTTTTCGAGACGGAAGCGCGGCTGCAGGCGCACGTCGATGCTCGATCCGAGCGGCTGCGCATAGTCGTAGTAGCCGACACTGAACGCGCCCGAGGCCGGATGGTAGGCACGCGGGGAGAAACCCGGCGCAGGCAGGCGCACCAGGCTGAGGTGCTGGCGCAAGGTGATGCTTTCCGCATCCATCGCGACATCCTTCACGAACGCCCCTTCGCCGGCGCCCTTGAACGTCAGCATCGCCTCGAGTTCGGTGTTGTCCGGAAAACTCTTCGCATCGGCCAGCGAAACGGCGCTGCGCTTGTCGTCGACCTCGTACCTGCCCTGCTTGGTGTCGGCCAGCCGGCGCGCCACGCCATGGCGATCGGAGATCAGCAACGGACTGGCATCGACGACGACTTCGACGTCGCCGTCCTTGCCCTCGGCGACGATGTCACCGGCCCACAGTACGGATTCGGCGAACGCCTGGCGCACGCTGAGCGCCTCGTCCGGATTGGACGACAGCGCGCGGAATTTCGTGTTGTCCTCGACCAGCAGGAGGCGCGCGCCGACGCGGCGGAATTCCACCAGGTGCGATTCGCCGCTTTGGCCGCGATCAAGGCCGACATCGTTGGAACCGAGCGCCCATGGCAGCGAGCTCACCAGCAGGAAGGGCGTATGGAATGCGTGCACACCGAGCAGAACGCGGCCTTTGGCGGCGTCGCGGTACACGTCGAAGAAGCCGCCGACGCGCTGCATGCCGCGTGTCGCGCTGGCGATGTCCAGCGGTGGCTTCGGCTCGGCCTTCGCATCCGCCTTCGCTGCCGGCGGCGGCGGCGCCGCGGCGAGCGCGCTTGCGAACAGCGCCGTCAGGATGGGAACCGCGCTGCGTCGGATGAGCCTCATCGTAGCCTTCCTCGGGGACTGGGCATTCGCACCAGTCTGCATGATCGTCGAAGCGATGCCCACAGCATCGGCGCGGTGCCGCCCGGCGTGTGCGGGCAGCGCCGTCGGCGCCTATATCATGCCGTCGCTTATCGCTGTGCCACTTGCGCTGGAAGTAGCGTCTCCTACTCCGGCTGTCATTGCCGCGAACGCGGAGATGACGCCGTAAGAGCGGGCTGACGCTACACCAAGCGCAGCATCGCGGGAATGACGTCGGCTTGAGATTGGCAGGGAAGCGCAGAGCTCGATCGCGCTCGGCGGGCATCTGTGGGGCCGGCGCGACTCAGCGCTGGCGCCCCGACTGCGGCCGCTTGTCGTCGCGCTTCCAGGCGACCAGTTCGTCGAAGGCCTGCCCGATCTGCGCCGGCGTGAACACGCAGTGGCCGCGCGCGTTGACGTACTGCTGCACGAAGTGATCGGCATGGCCGGCGCGCTGCGCGATCAACGCGTATTCGAACGCGGTCGAGGCCACCACCAAGGGGTCGCCGCTGTCGTGCAGGGCCAGCATCGGCCGCGTCAGCTTGCCAGTCGGCGTATACCAGCGCGACAGGTAGGCCGCCGCGCGCGGCTCGGCGTGATAACGCTTGACGCCATCGTTCAATGCGAAGTCGTCGCCGGAACCGGTGTAGACGAGATCGGCATTGCCGAACGGATTGGCGTGCAGGCGCTGCTGCATTTCCTTGATGTCATAGCTGATCGCGGCGATCACGCCGGGCAGGCTTTGCGCATCGCCGGCGCCGTACAGGGCGCGCAGCGACACGGTTGCCTTGGCATTCGCGCGCAGCGCGGCAGCGATCCGACGCACGACGGCATCGCTCGGCGTGTAGTCGGCCGGCACCGGCACCAGCGCGCCGAGCACATCGGGAAAGTAATAGTCAAACGCGGCGCGCAAGGCGAAATCGCGTTGCATGAAGCGATCGGTCGGCTCGATCGCGCCGCATAGCGACAGCGCGCCGTCGTAGGTTTCCGGCTTCATCTCGATGGTCATCGCGGTCAAGGTGCCGCCCATCGAGATGCCCATCACGAAGGTTTCCTTCGACTCGCCGTATTTGCCGATGAAATACCGGCGCAGCTTCTCGGTGTCGCTGCTGCCTTCCTCGACCGCCCAGCCGGTCGCCGAATACGCAGACTGGATCACCGCGAAGCCGCTGGCAAGGATCGGCGCGAACATCGGCGACAGCGCATCGCCCTCGCGGAACGTGACCGGATCGACCGCGTAGCCATGGAAATAGACGACCAGGCCATGATTCCAGTTCGCCGGAATGTCGATGCGATAGTCGACGCCGCCGAGCTGGCTGATCTCGCTGACGCCAACGCCCGCCGCAGCACGGCACACAGACGTCACTGCGACACAGGCGAGCGACAGGAGCAGAGCGAATAGCAGGCGCATGGTCAGGTCCTTCCTGGAAGCCGCGTGCCGCAGTGTGACACTTTCGGCCTCAGCGGCCGGCCGATTCGACCTGCCGGCGCAACGCGCCGAGTTCATCGCGCAGCGCGCGCACCTCGTCTTCCAGATGCTCGACGCGTTCGGCCACATCGGAGCGCGACGAAGACGAGGACGACGGCGCGCTCGCCGCCTGCGCGGCGAAGCTTTCGACATCGACCGGACCGCCAAGCAGATGCATGTAGCGGTCCTCGCGCTGGCCCGCACCGCGGCCGATGCGGATCGCATACGCCGGCTCGCGCTGCAACAGGCGCTCGAGCGTGTCGCGCACGTCGTCGAGGCTGGGGAAATCGGCCAGGCGTTCGGTGCGCGTGTGCAACTCGTTCAAGGTCTGTGCACCGCGCAGCAGCAGAGCGCACAGGACCGCGCGCTGACGCGCGGTAACACCATAATTGGTGTCGAAGCGGTGCTCGTAGCGCAACGCGCGCTGCGACGCGGGCGCGACCTTGACCAAGCCGCGGTTCTCCAGCTCGCGCAGGCTGTGCCCGACCGCACCGTGTTCGAGATTCATCACCGGTTCGCGACTGGTCTTCTGATTGCAGGCCGCGACGATCGCATTCAGCGTCAGCGGATATACCTCGGGGGTGATCGCCGCCTTCTCGATCAGGCAGCCGAGGATGCGCGCCTCGATCGGGTCGAGCGGCGGCGGCGCCGAGGATTCGTTCGGTACGGGCGTTGCGTTGTCCAAGCCGTGCTCGTGTGGCGGTACGGCATCTGAGTGTAGCGCGCCGCGCGCGTCGTGGACGCACGCGGCGCTTTCCGCCCGAGGCTCAGTCGAAGCCGTCGGCGAAGATCGCGTCGCTCACCACCGGTTCGAAGACGAACACACCCGCCAGTGCCGCAAACGCGAAGATGCGCCCGTCCGCGGCCTGCTCGACCTTGGTCACCGGGAAACCCGTCTCGTGCCGCACCGTCTGCACCGGAGCGGCCGGATTGCTGATGTCGACCTCGTCGAGGCCGTACTCGTTGCCGACATAGGCGAGATTGCCGACGACGACGACCGAGTGCGCCACGTTGTAGTCCGGCAGGCTCGGCGAACTGGGCAGCATGACGCTGCCGAGCGCGACCGGGTTCGTCTTGTCGGTGGTATCGACGATGCGCAGCTCGCCGCTGCTGCAGGCGATATAGGTCGTACCGCCGTCGGCGCTGACATCGACGCCGCTGGCATAGGGACAGCCGAGGTCCTGGCCGGTGACGATCGGCGTTGCCGCATTCGACACGTCGACCACGCGCAGGCCGCCGTCGGCAAAGTCCGCGCCGTCGACGAGATAGGCGTAGTCACCACGCACGGTCAGATCGTAGGTCTGGCTGGTCGCCAGCGAACCGAGCAGGTGCGGGTTGGCCGGGTCCGACACATCCAGAATCTTGAAGAAGCCGCCATTCGTCGTGCTCGACACGTAGACCCGGTCGCCATGCGCCTCGATCGCCGACGCAAACGGGAACTCGAAACCGCCGAGCGCGCTGGGATGCGCCGGATCGCTGAGGTCGGCGATCAGCACGCCGTAGCCCCAGGCCGCTAGGTAGGCGCGCCCGCCATCGACCGAGATGTCTTCCATGTCGCGCGCGGCGAGGTCGGCCGGCAGATCGGCATCGTAGCGGCCGAGGGTGGCCAGCGTGGGCGCGTCGGCAACGCCGATGCCGTAACCCTCTTCGGCGAAATACGCGTAGTCGGTACCGATCGCGCCAGCGTGCACGGAGACGCCGACCGGCAGGCTGAACTCCGACGCCAGCGTCGGATTCTGCGCATCGGCGACGTCGAGCACGATGCCGCGGTCGGTGTGGGTGAGGATCAGCGGACCGAACGGCGTATCGGCCGCCTGATCCGGGGCGAACGCATCGCCATCACCGATCGCCACGGTGCGCAGCAGGCCCGGTGCGGCGGGCGTGCTGAAATCCCACACCTGGATGCCGCTGTCGCCGATCAGGTAGAGCGTGTCGCCGCTGCGGATCGCCTGCGTGGCGATGTCGATCGGCGTGTCGAACACCTCGGTGATGTTGCTCGGGTCGGTCAGGTCGTACACGCCGAGGTCGGTGCCGACGCCGATCGCGTAGCCATCGGTGAGGACCGCGCGCAGGAACACGAAGTCGACATCGGTGCTGCCTGCCACGGTCGGCACGGTCGGATCGGAAATATCGACGACCGAGACGCTGCGGCCGATGAATCCGTTGCCGAATACCAGCAGTTGCGACCCGAACGCCGCCATGTTGTCGAACGCGGAGACGT
>Ga0247776_10000120_pt1 | contig 18145 bp, 18 predicted proteins | sample UWRJL199509C5_FD_179912 | JGI IMG/M metagenome (GOLD analysis project Ga0247776, IMG submission 179912) | Plant litter microbial communities from Arlington Agricultural Research Station in Wisconsin, United States - UWRJ-L199-509C-5 | ecosystem: Environmental > Terrestrial > Plant litter >...
ATGACCGATGTTTTGAATGAAACCCCTGAAAGACCGACTCCCTGAGCGATAGAAACAAACTATCACTTAGCGCATGAGGGTGGGCTTCTCAACAGCCTGTTAGCGTCCATTTTTGCTCGGCATCGTGTGAAGCTGCTCGTCTGGTTCCCAATAACCTTGGACTGTGCATTCAAACGGACCATCGTGACAGCCGAGCTATCCGCATGCTTATCGCCGCAGCGATCTGGCGCATGCGTCTGGCTGAGATGGTATGACTTTCGATCGGCTTGCCCTCTTTGTCTTGGCCTGCGCCGTTGCACCGCAGGCTTCCGCTGCTTTGGCGAAGGTTGAGCAGTGCCAGAGCGTCACGATCGTCGGGAAAGTAAAAAATCCCGATCTCTTCGAAAGACATCTGGGAATGGAGCTGTCTTTCAAGCTCTTTCCCGACCGCAGCCTCGGTAAGGGTTGGACCTACCAGATCGGTCCAGCGACAGCAGCGGCAAATGAATGGACGAACTATGTCGCCATCACGCCCCCGTACCATTTCGATGACCCGAGTTATATCGGGCCTGGATGGGGACGACGTGCTCAGGACACAGCGCGGCCGCGTGCGTGGACATTCTGGTTCCTCGCCTCGCGTCGCCAGTCGGCCGCCGCCAGCGTCGCACTTGACAGCTACATATGGCCGTCTTCCGGGCGCCCGGATCGAGAGGCCTCCGCTGCGATCCTCGACGGTTTCGACATCGGCAAAGGGCAGTTTAGGATTCGAAGCTCCCCGATTCGAAACGGCACGGCATTGCCAGGTGATATGTCGGGCGAGGCCGATTACGGCAGCGTTCTCGGCCTCAGCTTTGATGTCCAGCTCGTTTTACCGGCGAACTTCCGGGTCGATCCGACGTTGCGGCCCGTGCCAGCCGAATGCCCCAAGAAAGGCGAATGGCGCCGGTGATGACTCCTGCAGGGGTGAACGGATCGCGGCGGCCGCCCATATCCGGCAGCCGGAAAGACGGTTGTGGTTCACCGGCAATCACGTTTCGAGAGACCAACTAATCGGAGGCGTCGCATGACGCTCATCGCGGACCTGAAGGAATCGCCGGCAATCCTGTCGACAGCGTCCAAGTACACCGTGTTGAACGGCGTCCTCTACCTGGCCTCCGGGACCTTGCTGATGGTCTGGCCGGGCGCCGTGCAGACCTTGTTCTTGGATCCCGGCTTTGCAGGCCATGAGGCGGCACTGATGCGAGTGCTGGGGATGACCTTGGCGGTCATCGGCTGGTTTTATCTGTTCGGCGGCCGATCAGGTGGCAGGCAGGTCGTCGCAGCGTCCGTACTGGATCGGATCATTCTGTTGCCGCTCGTGCTCGTGCCGACGGCGCTGGCCGGAGTCTTTCCGCACACGCTGTGGTTGTTCGCGATCCTCGACCCGCTGTTGGGTTCGGTTGCCTGGTTCCTGCTTGCGCGAGGCGCTGAGGTACTGGCGTATAAAAGCAAAAGGAGGATCTGGCGGCCTCGATAAGTACTCGGAGCGCACGCTTCCTCCTGACAATGGCGAGCCAATATGGGGCTATATTCCGTTTCCGCTGCCGATAATTGGACTCGTCAGTCGAGCATCGTCGTGTATGCTGAACCCCGCGCCACGCATTCGCTTTCCAAAGGGTCAGCCATGGCCGAAAACAAAACCAAACCCACCCAAGCCAGCGTCGAAAGCTACCTCGCCGCGATCGACGACGAAACCCGGCGCAAGGACTGCGCAGCCCTGTCCAAGCTGATGACCAAGGCGACCAAGTATCCGGCGACGATGTGGGGAACCGGCATCGTCGGCTTCGGCAGCTATCACTACAAATACGAGAGCGGGCGCGAGGGCGATTCGTGTCTGGTCGGATTTTCGAATCGCAAGAGCGAGATCTGCCTGTATTTGTCAGCCGACGTCCTCGCGCAGGAGGAACTGGTGTCCAAGCTCGGCAAGCACAAGACGGGCAAGAGCTGTCTTTACGTACGCAAGCTCAGCGACGTCGATCTCGAGGTTCTGGCAAAGCTTGTCGTGAGTGTGGCGGCGCAGACGAAGCAGCGCTATGGGGTTGTTGGCGACGGCTGATTCCGCATCGACCTGCCCGTAAGGGACACAATCCCACCGGCCTTCAAAAGCAAAGTTGCTTAGTGATCTTTGCCGAAACGATCCAGCGATTCGCCACCTGACGGCGCGTGACCTCTACTTCGCGCGAGCACCCGCAGTCGCCGAAGCTCACCAGAAAATGATCGCCTTGCGCAGCGATTTCGCGCGGCGGTAGTCGTTCGACCATCGACCGGTTGCCGTCCGGAAAGTCCACTTCGCCGCGGTCGAAGGCGCGCGCGATCGCCAATGCCGTGTCGAGGTCAGTGGCGTTGCCGAGACGAAAATAGGTGGACGGATCTTCGTCGAAAACGACCTTGCGCTCGTCTTCGCTCTGCTCGCTGCAGTCCAGGTGTCCGGGGTCCGCGACCGTACACAGCAGTCGATTCGCGTTCGCCCGATGCGGGCCCGTGGGTGTCGGCGCGAATTCGATGTAGCCCTGTGCCGGGGTCACGTTCCGGTTGATGCAGGTGGTCATCCGTACATCACCCTGCTGCAGTGACGGAATGACCGACGTCAGCGTCGCATCGTCGACGTAGAGTGGAACTTCGCGCGCATCGTTGGCGGTCGGATCGATCTTGAAGGTGAAGCTTGCGGCGTCGGCGGATGCCGTCGCCAGTGTCATTGCCAGTCCGATGCACGTGTTCCACATGGCTATCATCCTTCCGCGTCGCGCCGACTGCGTCGCTGCCGCCGACGCTGCGCTGGTGCGGGATTTTAGCGGCCGTGTGTGGGGCGGCGTGCGTCCACACCGAGCGCCGCGATCACCGCGACACAAAACGTCACCTCAAGCAGCGCCGGCAGCCGCGCCGCCGGATACACCCATGCCGCAACGACGCCGTGGCAGAAGTAGAACAACGCAACGATGCCGAGCCAGAGCAAGGCGCGGCGTGCGCCGGTGCGCAGCGCGAACAAGGGCAACAGCAGCGGCGGCAGGGTCAGCAGCAGCGCGAAGGCCGGTTCCCCTCCGGCGGGTCGAGCGAGCCACAAGTACCACACCGGCTGCAGCAGTACGAGCAGGGCCCAGGCGACGAGCCCGAACGTCAACGGTTTCATGCACCCGCTCCGAGCTTCATCGCGACGGTCGCGACGCGTCGCCCGAGCGCGCGCGCCAGCACGCGCTCGTCCTCGTGGATCGCATTGTCGCCGTCGACACCGGCGACGTGACTCGCGCCATACGGCGAACCGCCGCCCTGCGTACGATTGAGTGCGGCTTCCGTGTACGGCACGCCGACGATCAGCATGCCGTGGTGGAGCAGGGGCAGCATCATCGACAGCAGTGTCGTTTCCTGGCCGCCGTGCATCGTGCTGGTCGAGGTGAACACGCCGGCGGGTTTGCCGACGAGGGTGCCGGAAGCCCATTCGGAGGCGCTGCTGTCGATGAAATATTTCAGCGGCGCGGCCATGTTGCCGAAACGTGTCGGGCTGCCGAGCACGAGGCCGGCGCATTCGCGCAAATCCTCGCGCGTCGCATACGGCGCGCCGTCGTCCGGTTCCGGCGACTGCGCGAGCTCGGTCACCGGCGCGACCGGCGGCACGCTGCGCAGGCGCGCGGCGAGGCCGGCTTCCTCGACGCCGCGCGCGACCAGCCGCGCGAGCTGCGCAACCTTGCCGGTGCGGCTGTAGTAAACGACCAGGATTTCGCTCATTCAGTGATCCGGTTTGGTTCCGACGACGCGCTGCGCTAGGCTCGCCCCATGTTCGCACGCACCCAGCAGTTTGCCAGAAGCCTGCGCGACCGAGAGCGCGCCGGCACCTTCCTGCGGTTCACCTGGCAGCGTTTTCTCGAAGACCGCTGCATGCAGACCGCCGGCGCGCTGTCGTACACCTCGGTCTTCGCGCTGGTGCCGCTGACCGCCGCGATCCTCGGCATCCTCGCCGCGTTTCCGGGCTTCGCCGGCTGGCGCGACCAGATCACGCAGTGGGTGTTCGACAATTTCGTACCGGCCGCCGGCAGCACGGTGCAGGGCTACATCACGCAGTTTGCCGAGAACGCGAGCAAGGCGACGGCGGTCGGCGTGCTCGTGCTGCTGTTCAGTTCCATCTCGCTGATGATGAGCATCGAGGATGCGTTCAATCGCATCTGGCGCGTGCAGGTTTCGCGCACGACGAGTGCGCGCTTCCTGATTTATTGGGCCGCGTTGACGGCAGGGCCATTGCTGTTGGTCGCGGCGCTGGCGATCAGCTCCTACGCGTTCGCGCTGCCGTTCATCGATGTGGCCGAGGCGCAGTTCTCGATCAAGGCGCGCGTGCTGGCCGCCTTGCCGTTCCTGATCGTCTGGAGCGCGCTGATTGCGGCCTACGTGGTGATACCGAACCGCACCGTGCGCGCACGGCTGGCGGTGGTCGGCGCATTCTTCGCGGCGCTGCTGTTCGAGGGCGCCAAACGCGGCTTCGCGCTGTACGCGACGAAGTACGCCAGCTATCAGCAGGTCTACGGCGCACTCGCGATGGTGCCGATCTTCATCTTCTGGATCTATCTGTCGTGGACGATCGTGCTGTTCGGTGCATCGATCACCGCGTCGCTGAGCGCGTTCGACTATCGCCCGGCCAACCAGTTGCTGCCGCGCGGGCAGGAATTCGCCGGATTGCTGCGCGTGCTCGCGCATTTCGTCGCCGCACAGCGCGGCGGTCGCGGTTTGCACAGCGACGCCTTGCTCAATGCGGAGCCGTTCCTTACCGACGATCTGTTGCAGCGCTATCTCGGCGACCTGCACCGCGTCGGCCTGATCCAGCGCAGCGAAGTCGGCGAATGGATGGTCGTGCGCGACCTGGCGACGACCGACCTGCTCGAAATCTACGAGGAAGGCGGTTACCAGTTGCCGCTGCATGCGCCCGACAGCGGCGGCAGCCTACAGCCGCCGGCGGCGGAACTGCTCGGCCGCCTCGGCGGTCAGATCCGCAGCGCGCTCGATGTGCCGTTGGCCGATCTGTTTCCAGCGGAGCCGGCGTCGGCCGATTCCGGATCATCCGCGCCGATATCCGATCGGCGTACGCCCCCTTCCACGGAGCCTGCATGAACGTTTCGCGATTTCTTCTCGGTGCCGCGCTGGCCTGCGGCCTCATCGTCGGCGGCACGGCCTCGGCAGCCGCCCCGAAACAGCTGAGCATCGCCACGCTCGACGGCAAGACCTTCGACCTCGCCTCGCAGCGCGGCAAATGGGTCATCGTCAACTTCTGGGCAACCTGGTGCTCGCCATGCATCAAGGAAATGCCGGACATCTCGGCGTTCGTCGCCAGCCGCCAGGACGTCGCTGCGATCGGCCTCGCCTACGAAGACACCGACAAGGCGGAAGTCGCCGAATTCGCCAAGTCGCATCCGGTGAAATATCCCCTGGCACAAGTGGACATGGACAAGCCGCCGGCCGATTTCGACATGCCGCGCGGATTGCCGACGACGTACCTGATCGCGCCGGACGGTACGGTTGCGAAGATCTTCACCGGTCCGATCACCGCGAACGATCTGGACAAGGCGATCGCCGAGACCGCGCGCCCGGCTGCCGCTACGAAGAAATCCTGAGCATGCCGGGTGCGCGCTTCCTCGTTTCCGGTCGCGTGCAGGGCGTGTTCTTCCGCGCCTCGACGAAGGCGTGTGCGCTCGAACTCGGTCTAGCCGGTTTTGCGAGGAATCTTCCGGACGGACGCGTCGAAGTCGTCGCCAGCGGCGCGGCCGCTGCGCTGGATCGATTGCATGCCTGGCTGCAGCACGGGCCGCCGGCCGCACAGGTTGCCGCGGTCGAGCGCGAGCCGGTGCCCGAACAGGCGCACGCCGGTTTCGAAAGCCGTTGAAGACGCCGCGCATGCGCAAGGGATCGCCTGGCGTCGGGACCGTGCCGCCGCGACCGCGGACGCGCACGGAGAAGCCCGAACTCGCCCGGCACGGACTTGCACGCGTGCTGTCGAAACTCGGTATTTGCTCGCGCTCGCAGGCCGAAGCGTGGGTCCGCGCCGGCCGTGTCAGCGTCGATGGCCGCGCGGTCTACGACGTCGAACGGCCGAGCACGGCGAGGGACAGGATCGCTATCGACGGTGTCGCGGTCGATGCACGCGAACGGATCTATCTGGCGTTGAACAAGCCGCGCGGCTACGTCACCACCGCCTCCGACGAGCATGACCGAAAGACCGTCTACGCCTTGCTCGCCGACGGGGGACTGCCGTGGATCGCACCGGTCGGCCGTCTCGACATGGCCAGCGAAGGCTTGCTGCTGCTCAGCAACGACAGCGCCTGGGCTGCGCGCATCACCGCGCCGCAGGCGCAGCTCGACAAGACCTACCACGTGCAGATCGATCGCATGCCGGATGAGTCCCTGCTTGCCGCCTTGCACGAAGGCATCGACGATCGCGGCGAACGCCTTGCGCTGAAATCGGCGCGCGAGTTGCGCCGCGGCCAGCGCCATGCCTGGCTGGAAATCGTGCTCGACGAGGGCCGCAACCGGCATATCCGCCGCGTCCTCGCCGCGTTCGATATCGGCGTGCTGCGCCTGGTGCGTGTGGCGATCGGTACGCTCGACCTCGGCGAGCTGGCGAAAGGCAGCTGGCGCCGGCTCGCAGCCGACGAAGTCGCTCGACTCGCGGTGCCTTCCGCGCCGGGCGATTGAGCGCAGCGGTCGGCGCGAACCCTCGCGCGTCGGGCCGCGGCCGAGCGCTCCTCTATCATCTGCAGGGGTGTCGCCACTTCAGCTCTGGGCTGTCGCGGAGCTGTCGTCCATTTATACATATAGCGCTGGAGAGCATCGTGGAATCGCATTCCGATCGGACCGACATCGGCTCCCTGCAAGCCATCGGGCTTGCGGTGGAGGAGGAGAGCGCTTATCGCGCGCTGCTGCAGCGGCATGGCGCGACGGCGACGGAGATGGCGGCCGCGCTCGGCTGGACCGCGCGCAAGGTCAACCGCGTGCTGGCCGCACTCGAACTCAAGGGCTTGGCGACGCGTTCGCCCGAACGCGTGCCGCGCTACCTGCCGGCACCGGCCGATATCGCGATCGAGGCGTTGATCCTGAAGCGCCAGGGCGAACTGCAACGCGCGCGTCTCACCGCGTCCTTGCTGCACGAACAATCGCTGCGCGGCGGCAATGCGCGCAAGAGCGAGCAGCGCGTCGTCGAGCTGATCACCGGCAGCGAGGCGCAGGTGCGCGTCTACGAGCAGATGCAGCACGCCGCGCGCCGCGAATTTCTCGGCATCGAGCGCCCGCCGTACGTGATGGGCGTGGCCAACCGCAACGCCGCACAAGGGCGCGCGATCGCGCGCGGCGTGGTCTACCGCAACATTTGCGACAGCAGCACGCTGGAACTGCCCGGCGCACTCGACCGTCTGCGCGACCACACGGCGGCAGGCGAAAGCACGCGCGTGTTCTCCGGCGTGCCGCTCAAACTCGTCGTGGTCGATCGCAGCATCGCCTTGATACCGCTCAGCCTCGAACACGTCTACGACGCCAGCCTGCTGGTGCGCTCGTCGACCTTGCTCGACGCGCTGTGCCAGCTGTTCGAAATGATGTGGGCGCGTGCCACGCCGCTGGTCTTCGCCGGCGACGAGGCCGTGCTGCAGACCGACCCCGGCCCGCGCCGGCCGGCCGACAGCGACCGCCTGCTGACCATGCTGGCGGCCGGCCTCAACGACAAGACGATCGCGCACGAACTCGATATCTCGATCCGCACGCTCGACCGCCGCGTCGTCGAATTGCTCAAAGGGCTCGATGCGCGCACGCGGTTCCAGGCCGGCTGGCTTTCCGCGATGCGGCGGCAGCCGGGTGCTGGTTGACGCGGCAGCATAGACGTCTAGATGGACAATGCTGGCGAAAATCCGACATGTCCGAATCCCGCCGCCAATGGCGTTGACGCGTGCCGATTCGTGCGCTGACACTGCAGGGCTTGTCCCACGTCAGCGCAGGATTCCCATGAAGTGCAAGTCGTCGTTGCTTTACAGCGCCATCCTGATCGCCTTGGCACCGGCCGTCGCAGGGGCAGGCGCCCGCGGCGGTACGTCGGTGCCCCCAGCCGTCGCCGCCGCGCGCAGCAGCACGCATGCGCCAATCAAGGCGCCGACCGGCGCCGGCGTGCTGTACGACCAGATGGCCGATTTCAGCGGCTTCGGTCTGCGCGTTGGTGAGTTTTCCAGTTCCTACAGCTCGTACGACTCGTACGGCGCGGACGATTTCGTGGTCTCCGATTCCACCGGCTGGACCATCCAGGGTTTCAATTTCACCGCGTTTCCGACGCAGAACGCGGCGCTGCCGACCACCGCGATCATCAATGTCTATCGCAGCAACGTGAACCTGCCGGGCGACACGGCGCTGTGCAGCGCGAGCGGTATCGCGACGACCTACGACCCGGCCAGCATGACCCTCGGCGTGACCCTGCCCAACGCCTGCGTGCTGCCGGCCGGACACTACTGGGTCGGTTTCGCGTTCGGCGAAGACGAGAACAGCTCGGCCACCGGCAACTGGGGACAGGTCACTTCGCTGCACAACTCGCCGGCGGTGTGGCGCGCGCCGCACGAGTCGGATACGGACTGCCACAGCTGGGGAACCTTCAGTGCCTGCGGCTTCGACGAGCACGGCGAACAGGACTACGCATTCCAGGTGCTCGGCGTCGTCGGCGGTGCCAGTGGCGGCGGTGGTGACGGCACTTGCGCCGACGGCCAGCCGACTTGCCTTGCGCTCACGCTCGCGCTCGACGACGGCACTGCGGCGACCTGCGGCAGCGCCAGTGCGCTGCAGGTGACGGTCGGCGACCGCGTCAACTTCTGCTACACCTTCACCAACGCATCGGCGCTGACCTTGAACTACCACACGCTCGGCGATGACGTCGCCGGCATGCTCTTCAGCAACCGGCCGGAGGAAGTCGCACCGGGCTTCACCTATCAGTTCAACCGCGTCGTCACGATCCGCGGCGATCAAGCGCCGACCGCAACCTGGCAGTCGCGCGACCAACTGGTCGGCTACACCGCCGACGGCGCTGCGCCGTACGATTTCGTCGACATCAGCGCGAATGGCACGCCGCTCGGGCTCGGCGACGACGATTCGGCGTCGGTGACGCTGCCGTTCTCGTTCTCGCTCTACGGCACCACCTCGAACCAGTTGTGCATCAACAACAACGGCATCGCTTTCTTCGCGCGCGCCGATACGTGCAACGGCTACTACGAGACCTCCGGCATTCCAGCCGGCGGTTTGCCGCCCTATGCCATCGCGCCGCTGTGGGAAGACCTCGGCGGCGATACCGGCGAGGTCTATTACGCGACCGTCGGCGACGCGCCGAATCGGCGCTTCGTCGTCGAATGGTACGACCGCTCGCCGCTCGGCGGCGACGCGACCCAGGGCTTCACCTTCGAAACGATTTTCGACGAAACCAGCGGCGCGCTCAGCTACCAGTACCAGAACACCGACGTCGGCGATCCGGATTACGACGGCGGCGCCTCCGCCACGATCGGCTTGCAGTACGACGCGCTCAACGGCAGCGAGTTCTCGCAGAACACGGCGTCGCTGGCGAGCGCCAGCGCAATCGGATGGACGGCGCAAGCGACGACCGCGTATACGACCACGGCGCAGGCACAGGTGACGGCCACGGCGGCGCTGATCGGGGTCGCTCCGGGTTCGATCGATGCGAGCGTCGCGATCGGCGGCACGGCCAGCAGCACCCTCACGATCGCCAACAGCGGCAACGCCGCTCTCGACTGGAGCCTCGCGACCGCGCCGGCGGCCACTTCGCTCAGCGGCTATTCGCGCTACACCGTGCCGCAGGGCAATCCCTACGCCGACCAGCACGTCGGCGCCGCGCCACGCAGCAAGGCGCGCGGGGCGGGAACGCGCCCGCACATTCCGTTCGGCGATGCCGCGACGATCGCTTACGCGTTGCGCACCGGCGGCAGCGGCGGCAGCGGCGGCGACTACGTGCGCTTCGATCTGTCCGACCCGGCCGCGCCGACGACGATCGCATCGCTGACCAATGAAGCGCTGTACGCCGGCGACTTCATCGGCAACGATTTCAGCAAGGAATACGTCATCAACGTGGTGTTCAACCAGCTCGAAACGATCGACACCGATACCGGTGCCATCACGGTGATCGGTGCGTTGTCGGGCGATTCCGCGTTCACCTGGTCGGGCCTCAAGTGGGATCCGGTCAGCAACAATCTCTACGCGGTCGCGGTGGACGGCAGCGATTCGCACAGCACGCGCCTGTACACCGTCGATCGCGCGACCGCGGCACTGAGCTACGTCGCCGATATTTCCGGCGTCGATACCGGCGGCGGCATCACGGTCATCGATATCGCGATTGACCAGGCCGGGCGCATGTATGGCGTGGAAATCGCCGGCGACGATTTCATCGCGATCGACAAGACCACCGGTGTCGCCGAAGTGGTCGGCTCGATCGGATTCGACGCAGGCTTCGCCGAGGGACTCGACTTCGACGACTCGACCGGATTGTTGTATTTCGCCGGCTACGACCTCGGCGCCGACACCGGCAATCTGTACACGATCAACCTCGCCACCGGCCACGCCGACCTGATCGCGCCGACCGGCAACGGCGACGAGTTCGACGCGCTTGCGATCGCCGCATTCGGCCGTGGCGCATGCACCACGCTCGGCGACGTGCCGTGGCTTGCGTTCGACCAGACCAGCGGTGCGATCGCGCCAGCGGGCAGCTCGACCGTCAACGTGACCCTGGACGCCGCGACGCTGGCGCCGGGAGACTATTCGGCAACGATCTGCGTGGCCAGCAACGATCCGCTGCAGCCTTCGACGGCGGTGCCGGTCGGTCTGCACATCGGCGCGGGCGATGTGATCTTTGCGGATGGGTTCGAGGGCGTTCCGTAAGCGCGCGGCCCGTGCAAGTTCGGCGGCGCCGGGTCCATCCCCGACACCGCCGACGAGCACGCGGGTTTGCCTATCGGAACGATGGGCCGAGGGCTCGTCGTAACCCTGCGCATGCCGCGGCGGCAGCGCGCACCATCTCGTGCTGCGGCCATTCGTCGATATCGGCGACGAAACCTACAGCGTGTACCACGACGTGAGCGCGGCCTGAGTCTGCGGCCGCGCACTGGCTCAGCCGATCACACCCAGTTTCCTGCCGACCTTCACGAACGCCTCGACCAGGCGATCGATCTGCTCGTGCGTGTGCGCCGCGCTCATCTGCGTGCGGATGCGCGCCTGGCCTTGCGGCACGACAGGGTAGAAGAAGCCGATCACGTAGATGCCTTCGGCGAGCAGTTCCTGCGCGAAGCTCTGCGCGAGCTTGGCATCGCCAAGCATCACCGGCGCGATCGGGTGCGTGCCGGGCCGGATGTCGAAGCCGGCCGCAGTCATGCGCGAGCGGAAATACAGCGCATTGTCGTTGACCTTGTCGCGCAGGGCCGTGCTCGACGAGAGCATCTCGAACACCTTGATCGATGCCGCGACCAGCGGCGGCGGCAGCGTGTTGGAGAACAGGTACGGGCGCGAGCGCTGGCGCAGCAGATCGATGATCGCCTGGCGCCCGCTGGTGAAGCCGCCGGAGCCGCCGCCCAGTGCCTTGCCGAGGGTCGAGGTGAATACGTCCACTTCGCTCATCACGCCGTGCAGCTCGGCCGAGCCGCGCCCGCTCGGACCGACGAAGCCGGTTGCATGCGAATCGTCGACCATCAGCAGCGCGTCGTATTTTTTCTTCAGCGCGACGATCTGATCGAGCTTGGCGATGTAGCCGTCCATCGAGAACACGCCGTCGGTGGCGATCAGGCGCGTGCGCTTGTCCTGCGTTTCGGCGAGGTGTTTTTCCAGCTCGGCCATGTCGCCATTGGCGTAGCGGCGGCGCTCGGCCTTGCACAAGCGGATGCCGTCGATGATCGACGCGTGGTTCAGCGCATCGGAAATCACCGCGTCCTGATCGCCGAGGATCGTCTCGAACAAGCCGCCGTTGGCATCGAAGCAGCTGGTGTAGAGGATCGTGTCGTCGGTGCCGAAGAACGTCGAAATGGTCCTTTCGAGCTGCTTGTGCAGATCCTGCGTGCCGCAGATGAAGCGCACCGAAGCGAGGCCAAATCCGTGCGTGTCGAGCGCATCCTTGGCCGCCGCGATGATGTCCGGATGATCGGCGAGTCCAAGGTAATTGTTCGCGCAGAAGTTCAACACTTCGCGTCCGTCGTCCGTCGTGATCGCGGCGGACTGCGCCGAGGTGATGACGCGTTCGGTCTTGTACAGGCCTTGCTCGCGAATCGAGTCGAGTTCGGTTTCTAGCCTGGCGCGCGCGCTGTAGGTCATCGAGGCGGATTCGCAAAGAAGGGGACGGCTATTGTCGGCCATTGGCGCTGGCGCGGGAATCCCGTCGTACTGGCGTTGCAGCTGCGCTGCCGTTTGGCTAGCGTAGCCGCCGTCGATCACCGACCCGGAGCGTCCCGTGCGTTCGTTCGTGCAGCGATATCGATTTCTCATCGGCCTCACGCTGGGCTCGCTGTCGGTGACGATGGCGGACACGACGGCGCGCTCGGCCGACGGCATGGCAACCGCGCCGTTGCAGGCAGCGCCGCAGGCGATGGTGTACTACCGTCTCGTCAACGCGGCGCATGGCGTGCACTGGTCGCTGGATATCCGCAACGACGATGCGCTGAACAACCAGCCGGTGCTCGCGCCCAGCGGCAATTTCTCCGGGCAGTATTGGCGGTTCACGCGCTTCGGCGACGGCTACTACCGCATGACGACGCTGTGGCTCGGCGAGCAGCGGTCACTCGATATCATCAATGACGGCCGCACCGATGCGACGGCCGTGCTGGCCGACAGCGCGCACGTCTCCGGTCAGCAGTGGAAGATCACGCCGCTGGGCGATGGCAGCGTGCGGTTGACGACACGCTGGCGCGGCGACGAAATGGCGCTCGGCGTGAGCGGCGAGGGCACGGCGCCCGGGCAATTGATGCTCGTGCGCGCCGATGGCGCCGAAGCGCAGCGCTGGAAACTCTTGCGCTGAGCTCGGCCATCACGCAGGCGGGCGGCTGCTGCCGTCGGGCTTGGATGACTGAGTCACGAAGGAGATCGACCCGGCGACGACCGCCAGCGTCGGTATCAACCCGTCCCGGCCACGGGGACCTGGTCGCTGGTCACATTCGGACGCTCGATGCGGCCGCGGCCGATGCGCAGCAGCGGACGTTCGATCAGCCGGTAAGACAGGTCGGCGACCACGCAACTGAGCACCAGCAGTAGCGGCAGCGTCCACGGCAGGCGATAGCCGGGGATACGTTCGAACACGTGCGCGTCGCTCAGCCACAGCAGCATCGGGTAGTGCCACAGGTACACGCCGAAGCTGATCAAGCCGAGATAGCGCAGTGGGCGATTGTCGAACAGCGCGCGCGCGATGCGGCTGCCGGCGGCGCCGGCGAACAGCGTCAACGCCACCGCCGCACCGACGATGCCGTGCCAGACGAACAGCAGCCAATGGCCTTGCCAATAGAACTCGTAGTTGATCTGGCTCAAGGTCAGCATGGCCACGACGGCGGCGACGCCGAGCAGAAACAGCGCATCGCTGGCGCGGGCGCCCGGCAGGCGTCCTGCGACGACGCAGCGGCCATACGCATAAGCGGCCAGCATGCCGAAGACGAACTGATCCAGGCGCCCGGGCATCTGCTCCAGCACGAGGACCTTGTGCGGGATATCCGCCGTCGGATCGAACAGCAGATGCCGATAGAGCTGCGTCTCGACGATGGCCAGCACCAGCAGCACGATCCAGCCGCGTGGACGCAGCAGAAAAGCGAGCAGCGGCAGCAGCAGGTAGAAGCAGAACTCGATCGTCAGCGTGTAGGCGACCGCATTCAGCGGGGTCACGCCGGAATGGCCGATGTTGAACCAGAGCAGCAGATTGCCGAGCAGTTGTTTGATTCCCGGCCATGCGCCGATGCCGAATACGCCGGCGAGCACCAGCAGCACCGCGATCTGCGCGTAGTAGGCCGGAAAGATGCGCAGGATGCGGCGCTGCCAGAACGTGCCGAGCGCAGGTCGCTCCGCCAGGCCCAGCTGCCAGCTGACGAACGGCAGGCTGAGCAGGAACGCGGACAGCGTGAAGAAGATATCCACGCCGGTCCAGCCGCCGGAGAATGCCGGCGTCAGGTTGATCACGTAGTCGCCGCCGCCGATCGTCATCGCACGCGGCACGGCTTCGACCCAGGCGTGATAGAGCAGCACCCAGAACGCGGCGAAACCACGCAAGCCGGTCAGCACGGGGATTTCAGTCGTCATGGTGGAACGGGCAGCGCGCATGGATGGGCCAGGGAGTCGCACGGCGGAGGCGGCACGCGGGGCGCCGATGACAGCTTGCAGTTTAGCGAGGGTGTCGCTGGGCGGATATCGGCGGGCGGGGCATGGCATTGCCAGGCATGGCGCGACGCGCACCCGTGCGGACGTTTGTGAGGCGCTGTACTTCTTCCGCGCGGCGGTCACTTTTCCTTGCCGTCATTCCCGCGAAGGCCCGAAAATCTTCACAACGGCAAAGCCGTTGATCCATTGGCTGTGCGAGCGAGTGCCCGCCAAAAGCAGATGGATTCCCGCGTTCGCGGGAATGAGTCGGCTCAAGGACGATGGCGCATCGAGGTTTCGCTGAACCGATTCGGCATTGCCATCAGCCGCAGGCCGAAATTCGAAACACCCAGCGTTAGTCGATGGTCAAATCGATCGGCTCGAATGCTGGGTGCGCGCAATCTGGCGGTGCGCACCGCGATTGCTGCCGTTCGTTGCGTGAAGCTGCCCTCGCGCGAGCGCACGATGCAGACAATTGTTCGCGCGTGCGCTCGAAGCGGCCATTCTCCGCGCGAGCGGCCAGATCGGATGCTCAGCCGCCGGTGAATGCGCCATACCGGCGCAGGCGCTGGTAGCGGCGTTCGAGCAGGGCCTTGTCGTCGAGCGGTTCGAGCTCGTCGAGCTGGTTCAGCAGCACGGCTTTCAGGCGGATCGCCATCGAGCGCGGATTGCGGTGCGCCCCGCCGAGCGGTTCGCGCACGACCTTGTCGACCAGGCCGAGTTCGAGCAGGCGCGGCGCGGTAAGGCCGAGTTGCTCGGCTGCATCCTTCGCGCGCTCGGCCGTCTTCCACAGGATCGATGCGCAGCCTTCCGGCGTGATCACCGAATAGGTGCTGTATTCGAGCATGTTGGTGACGTCGCCGACGCCGATTGCGAGCGCGCCGCCGGAACCGCCCTCGCCGATCACCGTGCAAATGATCGGTACGCGCAGGTCCGCCATCTCGAGCAGGTTGCGCGCGATCGCTTCGCTCTGGCCGCGCTCTTCCGCACCGACACCGGGATACGCGCCGGGCGTGTCGATGAAGGTCAGGATCGGCAGGCGGAAGCGTTCGGCCAGCTGCATCAGGCGCAGCGCCTTGCGATAGCCTTCCGGCCGCGGCATGCCGAAGTTGCGCTTGATCTTCGACTTGGTGTCGCGGCCTTTCTGATGGCCGATCACCATCACGCTGCGGTCGTTGATGCGCGCCAGGCCGCCGACGATCGCGGCGTCGTCCGCATAGGTGCGGTCGCCGGCGAGTTCATGGAATTCCTCCGCGATCACGCCAAGATAATCCAGCGTGTACGGCCGCGCCGGATGACGCGCGACCTGCGCGACCTGCCACGGCGTGAGGTTACGGAAAATCTCCGCAGTCTTGGTCTTCAGCTTGCCCTGCAGCGTCGAGATTTCATCGTCGATGTTGAACGCCTGACCATGGCTGGCATGGCGCAGCTCCTGGATCTTGGCGTCCAGGTCGGCAATCGGCTGTTCGAAATCGAGGAAGTTCGGGTTCATTCGCTGACGTTTGGCGCCGCGAGGGCGGCGCAAAGTCCGGGAGTATAGCGGCTCGGGTCGGGCCGGTCAGGTCTGGGGCCGGTCGCTGCCATGTGGACGTCACTCGGCGTGTTTCCAAGCGGCGCGGCTTTATCCGGCTATGTCTGCGCGTGCTAGCGTAGAGCCGAGCGCGCGGCCGCGTCGCTTCGATGGGGAACAGCGGATGAGTGTCAGCTCCAATTCCAAAGCGGTTGCCGCAAAGGGCTCGCCGAAGCGCGTGCGCCAAGGTGGCGAAGAAGAGCCGACGCGGACGTCGAACGCCACAGCCGGACTCTCGCCGAATGAAAAAGGCGAAGTCGAAAACAAGCGTCCGCCAAAACCGGCGGTGTTGCACGAGGTCATCCGCCGCGAAGGCGAGCACGAGCTGCGGCGCGCGGTAACTGCGCTCGCCTTTTCATCGCTCGCGGCCGGACTGTCGATGGGCTTTTCGATGGTCGCCTGCGCATTGCTGCATCGCTACCTCGGCGATCTTCCCGGCGGCTCCGTCATCGAAAGCCTCGGCTACAGCGTCGGCTTCCTGATCGTCATCATCGCGCGCCAACAGTTGTTCAGCGAAAACACGATGACCGCCGTGCTGCCACTGATGAGCGAGCCGAGCTGGCGCAAGTTCGGCCAGCTGCTGCGGCTGTGGGGCGTCGTCCTTGCCGGCAACCTCGTCGGCGTGGCGATCTATGCGTATGGGCTGCTGCATCTCGAGCAATTCGACGCGCCCACGCACGAATCCTTCCGCGACCTCGGCAAGGAGCTGATGCAGAACTCGCCTTGGCAGATGTTCACCAAGGGCATCCTTTCCGGCTGGCTGATCGCGACGATGGTGTGGATGCTCGCGGCGCTGGAGCAATCCAAGCTTGCGATCATCATCTTCATGACGACCTTCGTCGCGCTCGGCGGCTTCCCGCACATCATCGTCGGTTCGGCCGAGTCGCTGTATCTGGTGTTCTCGGGTGAGCTTGGCTGGTCCGGCTATGTCTTCGACTTTGCATTGCCGACGCTGGCGGGCAACATCGTCGGCGGCAGTTTCATCTTTGCGCTGATCAGTCATGCGCAGGTGCGCAGTGACAGGTAGGCATTGAACGAGTTGCGCGATTCGCTGCGGAGCTAGCGCCTGGGCTTGATTGATCGTCCCATTACTTGCGGACAAGCAGGTCGCGCTTTTCTCCAGCATTCCAAGCGTGATCAGGAGATCGCGACGCGCGAGTCCGACCAGGCGCGCGCTGTGAGGATCTCGAACAAGCCCTCGCGCCGCGTCCGCTTCGCGAGCGCGAGCAATGCATCGTCGCGGGTGATCAACGCGGTTGCACCGCCGTGCAGGGCCAGTTCGAGGAACATCTGGTCGTTCGGGTCGGCGCAGCGTGGCAGGCGGATGTCGGGGCGGGCGATCAAGTCGGCTGCGCGCAGACACGTGATGCGCGCGTCGAACGCTGCTGCATGACGCGCGCGAGTCGCCTCGTCGAAACCGAACTGCGGATAGGACAGCACGTGCAGCCACTCCGCGCGGCAATCCTCCCGTGTTATCGCAACCGCCCGACCGGCGCGCAACGCCGCGTCCAGCACGGCCACCTGTGGATCGACGAATACGAACAGATCGAGGCAGACGTTGGTGTCCAGTACGAGGCGAGGCAGGCCCGCTGTCATTTTGATCACGCCCGTGGCGCGCCGGCGCCGAAATTGAATTCCTACACTAGCGGTGAAAGCGGGTCCGGTGCTATGAAAAATGCACCCTGATCCTGCGGCAAAAAAAGGGGAGCCTCAAAGTCGCAGTCGACCTCCCGCATCGCGTCGCGCTGATGTTCCGGAAATAAAAAGCAAGTGCACTTCGACCCGGTGCCGCTCCAGTTTCGACGCCGCATAATCGAGTGGCCGAACTGCGGCACCAGCATTACCGCCGCATCCCGCAACAGTGGTCACGTTCCGGTTCCCGGGCTGTTATGACACCGTCATGAAAAAACTCGACCGCCGCACATTCATCCTGGCCGCCGCCGCACTCGGCGCCACCGCTGCCTTCGCCAGGTCCGGCATGTCCGCGTCGCGACGGCGCTGGGTCGAGCGCCGAGATCTTTACCCGGAAGGCGTGGCATCGGGCGATCCCGAAGCGGACAGCATCGTTCTCTGGACGCGTCGACCGGCGCCCAGTCGCGCGCGTATCACGCTGACCGTCGAGATGGCCATCGACCCCGAGTTCCAGCACGTCGTGGCGACGGCGCGCGCGCCTGCTCTCGCCGGATCCGACTGGACCTGCCGTGTGCTCGTTGCGGGACTCGAGGCCAGTACGGTGTA
>Ga0247776_10000122_pt1 | contig 17712 bp, 31 predicted proteins | sample UWRJL199509C5_FD_179912 | JGI IMG/M metagenome (GOLD analysis project Ga0247776, IMG submission 179912) | Plant litter microbial communities from Arlington Agricultural Research Station in Wisconsin, United States - UWRJ-L199-509C-5 | ecosystem: Environmental > Terrestrial > Plant litter >...
GATCGGCTTCGCCGCCGCACCCACCATGATCTGAACGCGCAACGCATCGAGCCCATCGCGCACCAAATTCAGGGTATGACTGTCGTTCAGCGCGCGCACGATGTGCGCCGCCGTTTCGGTGTCCTCCGCGACCGCCATCACCTTGCCGCCGCGCATGACGGCTCGATGCTGCGGCCCCACCGCGCCGGTGCTCCAGCGCAATTCGTCACTCATGATCCCTCATCCCTGATACGACGAAGGGGGCTCCGAAGAGCCCCCTTGCACGATCGTTGTTACTCGCCGGCCGGCTTCGCGTCCTTACGGACGCGGGCGAGACGCGCCTTCAGCACGTCCACCAGCGTGCCGCCGTCAGCGGTGAGCGCGGCGATGACGTTGTCGTTGTCGTCGCGGAGGTCGACGGCGAACTTCGCGCCGGTGGCGCCCGTCAGCTCCTCCTTCACGTCGTTGAAGGCGTAGGAGACCAGCGCGGCGCTGCCGTAGGCGCTGACGACGGTGGTGTTCTCGGCCTCCTCGATGGATTCGGTGACGTGGGTGATGTCGAGGCTGAACTTCATGATCTCTGTTCCCTTCCCTGAGGAATCGGCTCTTCCGGTTCCCTGAAACGCGCACAGTCTCGACTGTGCGCGAATCGGAGAATCAGACGCGCTCCAGCTTGAATTCCCAGCCCGTCCACTTCGAGAAGCCGGTGCCCGGGATCGGCTCCTTCTTCATGCGCCGGCCGCTGAGGCGCATGCCCACCATCTCGCTCTCGCGGCGCACCCGCGCCTCCTTGATGGCCTTGATGATGGCCTTCTTCTCGTCACCCGAGGCGAAGATGCCGCGGATGCCCTTGTCGTCCTCCACGTCGATCGGATCGAGGTTCCGATCCGCGATCTCCTGGGGGGTGTATCGGTACTCCGTCTGAAGCACGATCACCGTGTCGTTGAGCGGGCGCCCCGTGTTGACGGTGGTGGGCTCGTTCTTGTCGGGGTCCCAGTACTTCAGGTTGCCGGCCATGTCCCGCGACTGCCGGTCCACCGGGGGCTTCGTGATGATCCCGGTGCGCCACTCGCCCGGCATGGTGAACTTGTTGAACAGGCCGGGGAGCTTCTCCCCGCCGAACAGCGAGCTTCCGCCATCCTCGTTCTGATCGATGAGCCCCTGCGCCGGCGCCGGCGAGGTGGGCTGAGTCGCTGCGGCAGCGGCGGCAGCGGCGAACGGATCTGTCATGGTGAATCCCTTCGAGCAAACGATGAACGAACGTTGCATGTTGCGTATTCAGTTGTGTGCGAGAGCCTCGCATGCTTCGCCGTGAGGTGGTTACTCGCTGCCTCGGTTGGAGGCTAGAGCCTTCGGCAGGAGTCGAACCTACATCGCCTCCCCAAGGGGAGGGCTCTACCGTTGAGCTACAAAGGCTTGTGATCTGGAGCGCTCGGGCCATATGAGCCGTAGCCGCCGGAGCACCGTCGCTCCAGATCCCGTGTTGCGATTTTGAGCCTAGCAGATCAGTTTTCGTAGCGCGAGGCGCGCCCGCCCAGGCCCTGCTTCTTGTTCATCTGATCCTGAACTTTCGGTGTGATCTCGCGCTGAGTGGCGAGCTTGCGCCGAGCCTCACCTTCCGACGCTCCGGTGAGCTGAACGAGAAGTTCGGCGTCCGGCTTCACTTCTTCGGTCCCATCGCCGCGCGGGCGATTCCGCTGAGGAGTGCGCCGCCCACCTTGCGGGCGATGCGCCCGCCCTGCGGGTCAACGAAGTCGTACTGCTTGTCGCCCTTCTTCGGCGGCTTCTGCATCTGCACCACCTGAATCCGCGTGCCCTTGACGCGCTCGCCGTCCCGGCCGAATTCGACGCTGTGACCGTAGGTCTTCTTCGCCATCGGAATCAGCCCCGATTCCGGTGCTCTTCGATGATCCTGGCGCCCGCTTCCGGCGTCAGGTCACCGTTGCGCACGTCTTCGGTCACGTCGCGCTTGATGCGCTCCTGCCGATCGACCTTGCGCGAGTAGTTCGCATTCGCGTCTCGTGTGTGCAAGCCCATCCCTAGGCCCTCTCTCTCGATCCGTGTGGTGTGATGTGCTAGGACGTGATCGAGAAGCCGATACCCGGAAGAAGTGGGTTCATACCCCCACCTCTCAGCCGCAACCTGTCGCTTCCCGATCACTCACGCTTTCCGCCAGTCTTGCGAATGCCGTTCCCGTAGTGTCTGGCTTCCGTCGTGCCTTCGTGCTGTACCCCGGATGTTCTCAGAACTGCCTTCCGGGGGAGTCGGCATCCCTGCTGACAAGAAGAACACTAGTCGGAGTCAGTCGGGATGTCAACTGGATCGGGGAGATTTTCTCCCGGCCACTCGCTCAGCGCCTTCCGCGCCACGCTCTTGCCGTAGCTGCGCCGATCGAGCACCTCGCGGCAGAGGAGCGCCGTCTCCCACCCGAAGTCAAGATCGGCCTTCCGTAGGCGCGCCGGCCCCCCATCGCTCGGCTGATGCAGCACCACGCCCTTCGAGCACGACACGTACGACGCAGGCCCACGTTCGTAGCCATCGCCAGCCTCGTTCAGCATGTGCTGCGCACGCGCGTAGACCGCGAGCTGAGCATCGACTTCGAGCCACGTGTAAAACTCAGTCGCCTTCGTCTTCAGGTCTGCGATGAGCAGCTCGCCCGTATTCCGATCAAGCAGGATGTCATCGAACTTCCCCGCGGCATTCACCTCGGTATTGCGGATGACGCGCTCGCTGAGCCCCGGCATCCGCTCCAGCCCCGCCTCGCGCAGGAGACGCTCGGTCTCCTGCAACTGCTCCTGCATCTCAGGGGTGCCGATGAGCCCGCCCGTCTTGCCGCGGTACTCCCACGCCGCGTGGCGATTGATGCCCGCCTGGCGTGCTTCGTTGGCGCCGGCAGCATGCCGGGCACGCCCGGCGATGCAGGAGTCTTCGTCTTTCCACGTCCCGCTGAGCGCCTTGCGCAGCGTCGGGTGCTCCTTCAGCTTCCGCCAGTTCACCCCCCGCGAGTCGCCCTCATGCACGAGCATCGCCAGCTCCTCGAAGAGCGACGGCTGACGCACCAGCCCGATGAGCGTCTGCTCCAGCACCCAGATGCCCAGCGCCTTCGTGTCGCTGATCCCGCCCACCAGGTTGGTGGTGCGCCGCAACCCCTTCGGCACCCAGTCACCACCGCTCTTCGTGCCCTCCTCGCCAGGGAGGAGAGGGAGATGGTACCGGCCGTTATAGACGTGCCCGAAGCTCTTCTCCTCGGGAAACAGCGAGCTAGCCACGTTTAGGCTCCAATCGAGTCATCATCTCTCGAAGTTGATCGGCACAAGTGTTGAAAGCGGTGGCTTCTTTGTCGTTGTGCAGGGTGCCTGCGTACCAATCCCAATCCCCCACAAGCTCTGTCAGCGCTGCGCTGACGCGATGAATCAGGATCTTCTCCACTGCGTCAGCGATGGCCTGAATGCGCTCCGGCTCCTGCGGGTAGCGGAACCGGTTCTGATCGAACATCGAGCGACTCCCGGCTTCGGCCAGGAGGATCTCCGAGCGCTCCTCAGGGCTGAGCTTCATCAGTAATCACCCAAACCCTGAGGGCAATCCTTGGAATGCTCGGGGCCGCATCCACAACTAGTGAGCTTCATGACGCGGCTCCCTTCCCGTGGCTTGCGCTTCGGTCTCGCCGCTCAGGCGAGCCATGATGACGGCGCTGCACACCCGGAACAGCTCGCTGATCCATTGCGCCTGGTCTGCCTTCGCGCTCATGCGCCAGATGAAATCGTGCTCGGCCGGCGTCAGCTCGATCTGCTCCACCTCGCACTGAAGCTGGGCGAACACGGCTTCGAGTCCGGCGCTGACGCCATCCCCGCCGGACATCGCGGCGCGCGCGCCCATCACCTCGAAGCAGTCGAGGTGGTCGCGCGTCACCCGGATCACTCCCCGCCCCCAAAACCCCAGCGCTCGATGATGTAGCCCGCGGTGTGGTAGACGCCGAAGCCGTCGAACCAGATCAACGGATCGATGGCGACGCGATGCCATCGCGTCCCCCGGCCATCGTAGAAAATCGCGGCGTCCTTCGGAGTGGGATCGATGATCTTTGCATATTCCTCCAACGCGAAATAAAGAGCCTGTCGAAAATCTTCCGGCTCGCGTTTCTCGACGGCAGTTTCTATCGAACTGATCACATCATCTACGTCCTTCACTGCCACTCCCCGAAACCCCAGCGCTCGATGATGCTCGCCGCGGTAGCGGCAGCTTCTCCCTCATGCCAGATCATCGGATCGACTTCGCTGCGCTCCCAACGCATCCCGTCAGCGTCGATGAGAACCGTGGCGCTCTTCGGGGCGGGATCGATCACATCGAGTACCGCCTGAATCCCCGCGTTGTCTTCGCGCTTCTCCCAGTTCAGCACCCCATCCTTCGTGCTGCCGCTGGTGTACGCATCCATGTGCTTCTGCTCGATTTCCATCCCTACTCCTTCGTCTGCTTCAAAGCCTTGCGCAGCAAGCCAAAGTGCGTGTTCTTCGGTGGGCCGATCTCCTTGGCGATTTCCCGGTACATGCTCCGCTCTGCGTCATCTACAGCGTGGCGGGCACGTACGTTGTCGATGTGCATCGGATCGTCAGACATCTTGCACCTCTCCCCTGGCCGCCAGCATGAAGGCGACCACGGGATCTATCCTACGCGATGCAGTCAGGATTTCGACTGTATCCGTCAGCTCTCCTTTATTCATCCCCGCGGCCTTGATCCCCAGGTCCCACGCCTCGCGGAGGAGTGTGATGTTCGCCGGCTTGCTCCTCCACTCGGCGTTCGCTCCTCCGATGCGGTGCGCGAGTGCCTTGCCGGCCACGTTCTCCATGACTTCCTCAGCCCACGAGCACGCCATCTCCAATGAGAGCCCCCGATGTTCAGTGAGCCCCCCCTGTTCTCCAACGTGATTCTCGGGACAGAGGCAGCCCCTCCTCGTTCCGAAGCGCTGCGCGTAGCTGCTCCCGCAGGAGTAGAAGAAGGTGCCGGGAGTCTTCGTCAGCCACGCCACATCGAACGCTCCGGGCTCCTCACTCGGAACGAGGAGCACGTACGCCTTGCGGCCGATGGGGAGGAAGTAATGCTTCTCGAAGGTGTGCAGCCACGCTCCCGCGGTGGTGCGCCCCAGGGGATCGAAGTCGACGTGCTCCACCGGCCCCGTATACAGCTCCTCCTCGGGCCAGTTGGGAGCACTGTTTTGCTCCTCCTGCTCCTCCTCCCACATCTCCTCCATGCCGAGGAGCGTCAGCTCCTCATCCATCTCTACATCGTCGTTCGGCTTCTCCTCGGAAAGATCCACGAGCGAGCGAAGGTCATGGTTGCGGGATGCCCCCACCACATCGAGCACCAGGCAATCCCCACGCTCCTCGGGTGGGAGAGCGAGATTCGGGCGTAGACCGCGCCCGACCATTTGCTGATACAGAGGTGCACTCCGCGTTGGCCGTGCGATGACGATGCATGAAATCGTGGGATCATCGAAACCTTCCGTCAGCACGGCAACGCCGTGCACCACCTGTGTTTCTCCGCTGGCGAGCCTGCGGAGCATTGCTCGGCGCTCCTCGCGCCCCAACTTGCCGTGGATCGTCTCCGACTTGATCCCTTCAGCGTCGAACGCCTTCTCGCCATGCTCCGCAATCTCGACGGTGGGCCAGAAGACGATGCCCTTGCGGTCGCCGGCCAGCTCCTTGTATCGAGCTGCCACGATTTCGGGAGCAAGGGAGCGCTCCAGCTCCTCAGCGAGTGCCCCTTCGGCGTAGTCGCCCCCCTGCTTGCGCACCTTTGTGAGATCCATGGTGGGGATAACGATGCGCTTCCCGCGTACGTCGAGGAGATAGCCGCGCCGGATTCCGAAGCTGATCCCGTACGTCGCCGCGGGCTCGCTCCACACGTCGCTCAGCTTCAGCTTGTCTCCGCGTGCCAGCGTTGCCGTGAAGCCAGCGACACGCACACCGGCGCCAGCGAAGTGATCGAGGATCGCTCGATAGGTCGCGGCAACGGCGTGGTGGCACTCATCCACGATGATGAGCCCGATGCGCCGCAAAGCGTTGCGGCGCTTCTCGCTGCGCAAGCTCTGCACGCTGGCGACGATGACGCTGGCACTCACGTCGTTGCGCTCAGCCTTGACGATGCCCACCGAACGATGCGGGGCAACCTGGCGCATCTTCGCTGCGGCCTGAAGCACCAGCTCATCGGTATGCGCCAGGATCAGTACGCGACGCGTGGGATTGGCAGCCAGATACTCCTCCGCGAGGTGGGAGAAGATCACCGTCTTGCCGAGCCCGGTAGCGAGCACCGCTGGGATGGGGCGCAGCTCGCCACCATTCCAGCGCGTGTGAAACGCCTTGATGGTGGCGAGCTGATAATCCCTAGGCTTCAGCAACGTCATCGAATCGCCACCTCCAACAGGGCGAGCGGAGCCAGAACCGGCACATCGGCGCGCGCGTTGCCGATGAAGGAGAGATTGGAGATGAGCACCCAGCAAGATTCGGGAGCACCTTCGTCGTTGGTAATCGGGAGCGGGCGGCGCGAGTCCGCGATGCCGATGAAAAGCTCATCGATGTGATGGTGGGCGGGCTCGCCCTTGTGGGGCTTCGCCGGCGCCGGGTGCTCGGCCACCAGCCACGGCGCTGGATGGCTCCTCGCACCCGGAACGAGGATGTAGCGCGAGACGAAGGGGCGCACGATCAGGCCCGTCTCCTCCAACACCTCGCGCTGCGCCGCCTCCGCAGGAGTCTCGTCCTCATCGACGTGACCACCTGGGAACATCCACTTACTGCTCGCCTTGTGCCAGATCAGCAGCACGGCCGCCGCATCGGGGTCCAGGATCACCATCGATGCCGTCATGTGTCTCATAGCTTCTCCCAGGGAAATGCGCCCTCCGGACGCTCTTTGGCTGTCCAGCATGAATAGGAATCGTGCCGCTCTGCCCAAACGCGAAAGGAGGCGATGGCTTTGGGCGCCCATTCGAAGCCGGCGCTGTGGTATCGGTCGGCTTCTCGGCGCATCTGATCGAAGTAGTAAGAGACCTGGGCACGCCCGCACCTTGCGCAGCCACCGCAGGGCCCGTCCCAACCTGAGCAGTTGTACTCCTCGCCGCCCATGGCTGCCTCCATTTCCTCCATCTGTGCGTAGAGATCGGCGCGAGAGAGGATGAAGCGCGAGGTGCCGGACTTCAGCACCTCGCCATTCCCATTGAAGAGGCGCCAAACATCGGGCGGGTAGGTCTCATCAATGAAGACAGGGATGCCGAGAAGCCGATCGATACCACGCAGCCCGGTGGGCACCAAAGCCTGCTCCCGCAGCGTCTCCCACGCTTCCTTCCCCATCTTCACCTTCTGGGGAATCTCGCTGGGCGCCCACGTTACCGGCCAAAGATACTCAACCATCTCCCCGAACATGTTCACGAGAGACCTCCGCGCGTCAGCGTCAGCATTGCCCTACGCGTGGGGGTGCACAGGATGTCAACGGGGGAATCGGGCGGGAAGGTGAGTAGATCGGTGCGGCCGGCGAGCCGGACGTGCACGCTCGTGTGCTCGAAGGGGCGCACAAGATCCCACCACTTGCCGTCCGGCTTCTGAAACGAGCGCTCGATCGTGGTGTGCCAATCGAGCTTCGAGAAGCCCTCGATCACCGCTTCAGCCCCACCGAGGCGAACGCGATCGTTCTGCATCGTCTCCCCCCACGTGGCCGGCACCCACTCCAGAGGCTCCGCTGCCTCGGCTTCATCGAGAAAGCGCTTCTTGCACTCGTCGCACATGCTCTGCCCGTGCTCGATGGAGTTGCCGTCACCGGGGCACGTGTGGCCGCCGGTGTTGCACTCCTCGCACACAAGGTAGAGATTCGGGCAGCGGTTCGGGCTGTGCGAGTGATTGCACTCCTCGCAAGGGTGCTTCGGTTCGTGAATCTGCGCCGGATCGTTCTCCGGGCCGATCGGGGGCACGTCGATGGGTTCGACACGTACGACGAGTCGAAAGTGGCCCAGCTCCTCGCCGTAGTGCGTCGTGCTTACCTTGAAGGTGCCATCGCCCGCCCACGTCACGCGTGCCTGAATCTCTTCCGATCCCGGACTCAGTACGTTTTCGCTGATATCGATGAGGCGCATCCACTCCTCAGCCACCCCATGCGCGTACTCGCTCAGGTCGTCGGCAAGTCGCTGACGATTCATCACTCCTCCTCCTTCATCAGCTCTGAGTACTGCTCAGCGATGGCGATCACGTCGAGGCGCGAGCAAGCCACCGCGGCGCTGATTGTCCAATACACGCTCATCGTCGCAGCGACGCCCATGACGATCCCTTGCCACCAACCGGAGTTGAGAAACTGCGTCATGTAGAGCGCGAAACCCAGAGCGAGCGCCGCCTTCGTACGAGAGCGCTGATATTTGCGCCGCAGCTTATCTTTCACTCCTCCCCCTTCCCTGCAAACTTGATGATGCAGGCGATCCCGCCGATGATGAAGCACGTGACGCTCACCCACGTGAACGGGGAGACGTGCTGCTCTCGCGCGAGCGATGCCCACAGCGCACCCAGTAGCAGCACGCCGGCCGTAGCCAGCATCGCCAGACCCATGACAACCCACTTCATCGCTGCCCCTCTTTCCATCCGCGGCTGAAGACCTTCTGGAGCTTGCCGAGCAAGAGCGCGTCAACGTCCCAGCCCATCACATCGGCCATCGCGTACGCCGAAATGATCACATCGGCCAGCTCCAGCGCTGCCTCTTCCTCGGTGCCGGTGCGACGCGCCATCCCACGCCAACGACGCATGGCGCCCACAAACTCACCGGTCTCTTCGGCCAGCGCCATGATCTGCGCCTGCTCGGTGCCGCCGGCGCCGTTGCGCCGGCACTGCTCCATGATCTCTTTCACGGCCGGCTTCAGCCCACCCACGTACGCGGGCACCTCCACGTGATCCACCCTGTGCTCCTCTGTCTCAGTTGACTTATGAACTGACACTATCATGTGGTAGGTTGGATCTCAACTAGGGGCGGCCAGGAGGGCATGCGCCAGGGGAAGCGAAGGAGGTAGAGATCATGGCCAAGCTCGGACAGCAGATTCTGCTCTCACTACCCGAGAAGGAGGGCATCCTGGCGCTCGCGCTGGTGCGACAGGAGAGTCAGGCAGAGGTGGCGCGCAAGCTGGTGAGCATGGCGCTGCCGCAGCTCAACGCCGGCCACGCCGGCATCCTGAACGAGCTGTATGACGCCATCGACAAGATGGGTGTCGAGAGGCTCACGGCGCTTCAGGAGATGGTCACCGTGCGCGAGTACGACGGGGAGCGCAGGGCGATGCGCATCGGGGATCTGATGACGGCCGAAGGGAAGTATCGGAAGACGTTCCCGTGGCACCCCGAGGCTCGCGCGAAGCGCTAACGCCGGCGCACGATCGAGGGGGCTCTTCGGAGCCCCCTTTTTGCCCCTCGGGCAACGGTCGACGTAATCGTGTTACGTGGGGTAAGGTGTGATCATGAGTCGAACAGCAGCAGCCACAGCGGCGAGGATGAAGACGGCAGACGAGAAGATGGTGGCGCGGCTGCGGGAGCGAGGATGGTTCGTGTGGGGGCCAACCGCGAAGCCGAGTGAGAAGCAGATGGGCTCCTACGCGCAGCTCTACGCCACCAATGAGCTGGGTGAGACGTATCGGGTAGCAGGGTGGGAGGATGGCATCCCCCGTCTCGAAGACGGCAGAGGTGGGACGTTTCCGGGAATGTTCACCTACGTCTACACCATCGGCCCGAAATGATGAAGAGCCCCCCACCACAAGGGGCTCTTCACATTGCCAGCACTCCACACGCAAGAGATGAATAGGAGCATACCGCATGACGCCTGAAGAGGCACGCGCTCTCGACATTGCGCGAGAGATGGCGCGCGCGGGAATCCCGATCTTCGTATGCCCGCCCAACCCATACAAGCCGGGAAAGTACTTCTTCAAGGCGGGGTGGCCCAACGTGCCCGCCGATCCTGCGGTACTCGATGAGTGGCAGGAGGGGTGGGGGGTCGGCGCAGTCGGCGGGCTCACCGCGGACTTCCTCGACATGGACCCGCGCTCAGGTGGCATCGAGTCGCGTGAGGTGCTGAAGAACGCCGGCGAATGGCCGCTCTCCTTCGGGCAGCAGAGCACTCCCAGCGGGGGCACTCACGACGTCATCAGCGCCTCAGGGATCGGCAAGGAGACAGGTTTCATGCCTGGGCTCGATCTGCAAGGCGGGATGCCGGTTCCCGATGCTGAGGGAGATACGCATCGCGGTTTCGTGTGGCTCGCGCCCACCGTGGGTGTTTCGAAGGAGACAGGCGAGCTGGTGCCCTATCGCTGGGTGCACGAGCCCGACCTGAGCGCGCTCGATGAGTGGCGAGCCAGCGATGGATCGTGCACCGATGAGAGCGTGCGCGGAGTGACCGATCGGGTGCTGAGCAAGCGCACCACGCGCGTTGCGCGAGCACTTGATGCCTTCGATGCCACCAGCGAGAGAGCCGAAGGAGATGGAGGCAGCTCGCTGTTCGGGGCGCCGGCTGGTGCCGCTCGGGCGTTCACGATGGAGCAGGCGAAGGAATTCGTGCGCCCGCACCTCGATGCGCTGCGAGAGGCGAAGCCAGGGAACATCAATGAAATGGGGATGCGCGCCACCCTGGCCATCGAGCACTTCGTGCCGGCTTTCTGGAGCCCTGCCGAAGCCGGCGCCATCATCCTCGACAACCTCTCGCACACCGCGTATGACAAGAATGGCCCATCGGACTGGACGGCTGATCAGCAATTCATTCAGCGTCTCGATGGGCGCCGCCCGGTCAAAAACTCATGGAAAGCGCAGCTCGCTACAGTTTCATTTCTGGCGCCCGCCCCCGATCCGGGACCGATCGTTACGGGGCGTTTGCGAAAGGCAATGCTCAAACGCTCGCAGATCCACGAGCTGCCAAAACCGGAGCCACTCATTGAACACGTGCTGTTTCGGGAAAGCATCGCAGTGCTGAGCGGGAAATTCGGCACTTACAAAAGCTTCGTAGCGGTGGGAATGGCGTGCTCGCTCGCCTCAGGGCGCCCGTGGATGGGTTACAACGTGCCTGAAGCCGTGCCCGTCATCTATGCGGCAGCCGAAGGTGCATACGGATTGAGAATGCGTATCGATGCGTGGGAGAAGCGATATGGAGAAGTGCCCGATGATTTCTATCTGATCCCCATTTCTGCGCGCATCACCAATCGGGATGACATGGCCGAACTGGGGGAGCTGGTGGGAGAAACGGGGGCAAAACTGGTGGTGTTTGACACTCTGCACGCCAGCACGCCGGGGGCAGACGAAGACAAGGCGTCGGACATGGGACCGGTGGTGGATGCCCTGCGCATGCTGCGGGAGAAGTACGGGGTGGCGGCGCTGCTTCCCCATCACACGGGGCACGAGGGGAAGCGGGCGCGGGGGAGCAGTTCAATCGAAGATGACGCTGACGTCTCCTTCGTCATCGATCTCGCGGGAGAAGACCGCGGCCCCGAGACTCAGCGCGTGATGAAGCACCGCAAGACGAAGGATGAGGCACTCCTGCCCCCGATGCCCCTGAAGCTGGAGCTGATGGAGGGCACCGGGAGTGGTTACGTGCGCATCGCTGACGCCTTCGAGCAGGCGGCCGGCGAGGAGCGGGCTCCTGATATCGGCCAGGAGAAAACCATCCAGGAGCCCCAGGAGTGGACGAAGGGCTTCACGCACCCCTCCGCGGAGATGCAGCGCCGGATCTTGCAGACGCTCGCTGACGTGGGTGGGACGCTCGGGCGCACCGAGAGCCAGGTTCAGGGGTTGATCGCAGAGCGCTGGCACAACCGGAAGGTGGGGCGAGGCCCGGGGCAACTCAATCGCCAGGCGTACCAGAAGGCGTGGGCTGCGGTGGTGGAGATGGGGTGCGTACTCCGGATTGAGGGCCAGAGATACGGGATCGACCCCCTGTCCATTTTGGGAGAGAAAAATACCCCCCCCCAGTTGGCCAGTGACTAGATGAATCACTGGGGGTGTGATTCACCTAGTCTTGCGCCAATAGTGATTCATAGTGTTGCAGCGTGATTCACCCCTCTGAGCTGGAGTGATGCAGACCTCTTCACTTCGTTGCAGTCTCGTTTTACCCAGTGTTGCAGTCAGGGGGGGTCTCTAGAGAGACCCCCACCTGCAACGGTGGGTGCGGCCAGGTGAAGGGCGACCCTGCATCAGAGGGCCTATCAGTTGACATCTGCACTGAGACCGGAGGAGGATGGAGTCATGACTGAGAATCAAGATCAATCGCAGGGGGATACCTCCCTGGCCGATCCAGCGCACTTCGCCGGCGTCGTGCTTCCGACCATCGGTCGACTGCAGAATGCCCTGGGGCGCACCCGCGTCTGCATCGAGTACCTGAGCGAGCGCACCGGCGAGCACGAGAAGGCTCTCCTGGCCGATGCACGAGCCCTCGAAGAACGCCTCGTCAGCCTCCTGAGCGAGACGCTGGCGGGTTCGCGGGGCTCGGGGGTAGCTCAGGTGGGGGTGGAGGCTCTCGGGGCTCCTGAGGGCGCTCAGTGCCATTGGTGCTACTCGGGGCGTACTGATTGCCCCCGGCATGCCAGAGCAGTTGACATCTCGACTGGCTCTGAGTAGGCTGGACGCATGATGAAGCTGAGCAACACCGCAGAAGACCGGCTCGCCACCGCCGCGGGCAGTGCGCAGGGTGCCACGGTGCGGCAGGGGCCGGGGTGCGAGGAGCTGAAGGCGAAGGGGCTGATCGGCTTCAACCTCGGGCTCACGCGCACCGGCTCGATCGAGAAGGAGAAGCGCGACCGCGAGGCGCTCGATGCGGCCTTCGGTCCCGAGTGATGGTGCTGACGCTGATTCCCATCCTGTGGCTCGGCTACTGGGTGGGATTCGTCATTGTTGACGGAATGAGGGATGAGGATGGCAATCGCTGATCACGTGTGGCGCCCCGGCCCGAAGGGCGAAGAGCAGAAGTGCGGCTATATGAACTGCCGGGGACTGAAGAGCGAGCACTATCGCGCGATCAAGGGGCAGACGCCGCGGAAGCGTCCGCGATGAGCAGGTGGGTGTTCGAGGTGGCCGGCAAGCCTCGCCCGAAGGGTTCGATGGTTTGCCAGGGCGGCCGGCAGCATCATCTCGTGGAGAGCGTTGCGGGCTCGAAGCCGTGGAAACTGGAGATGGTGCGTCAGATCCGTGACCAGCTCGACATTCGACCGCTGAAGGTCGGCAACCGCGTCACCGGGTGGGCGGGGGGCTGGGTGCCGCTTCAGGGCCCGATCACGGTGCAGGCGCTCTTCTGCTTCGAGCGCTGCGGTTGCGAGCTGGATTACCCGATGGTGCCCAACGATCACGGGGATCTTGACAAGTTGTGTCGCAACCTCGGGGATGCACTGGAAATGTCGGGGCTCATCAAGAACGATGCCCAGATCGTGCAATGGATCGCCTCGAAGCTCTGGGACACCGAGGCACGTGCGTGCGTGCGAGTGGAGACGCTGTGAGCGGTCTCGGCTGGTTCGTGCTTGCGGTGGTGGTCGTCAAAGCGATGGCGCTGCTTTGGGTCTTCGTCCACCTGTTCCGCTGGTGGCAGGAGATTCGGGAGATGGAGCGCCGGCAGCGCGCCGATCGGGATCGGAGGCGTAATGGAGATCGGCTTTGAGTTTGAGGAGCCCGAAGCGGTGGAGGCGTCGCACCTGCTTCGGGCTCGCTGCGTGAAGTGCGGCGCTGAGGCGCTCGCGGTGGAGGAACATGTGCGCGATGCGCTCTGCCAGGAGTGCCGCGGTGGGAGCGTCGTGGGAGAGCTGGGAGCGTACGCCCCGGTGGTGGGCTACCCGCGGGGGGAGCGGCCGGCGCGGGAGGAAGAGAGGGCGATGCATCCTGCACCGGCGATGCGCTCGCACCTCTGCCCGAACTTCGGGCACGTGCTCCCCGTGGTGGTGGAGAGGATCGCTCGCATCGCGCGCGGCGCCGGCTGGCGCGTCTCGGTGTCGCACGCTCGGGGGCGAGGCATCCACGGGAGCACCGGGCGACCCACCGGGATGCGGGAGAGCTGGGTGGTGCGCTTCTGGGGAGCACGCGAGGAGCGCGCCGTGGCGGTGTACAGCTCGCCGGGGGGATGGGGAGACATGTGGATCTGGGGCCCGTCGCGTCCGTGGTGGAGCTGCCCCACCCTGGCCGATCTCCAGTGGTGGCTCACGCAGGCGATCGATCCCGATTGGTATGCCGGCGTGATGGTGCGCGTAGCTGAGCAAGCGCTGGCGAAGGAGGAGCACGCCGCCTGCGTCAAGATCATGCGCGAGCTGGGCGTGGCCGAGAGCGTGCGCCTCTTCGGGCTGGAGCTGGAGATCCCTGAGGTGTACGCGCTCACTGCGATCAAGGCCAAAAAGGCGCGAGAAGGATCTAGCTAAACCAGTTGACATCTCGACTGGATCGGCTAGACTATGGGTATGACGATGACGCAGGAGCACACAGACCGGGCCGAGATCGAGACCATCATCGCCGCGGAGGCGGGTCACGACCTGGGGTGCTTCGAGGCGAACGCCGAGAAGATGATCGAAGAGGGGCTCGTGGAGGAGGGCGAGCTGGGGGAGATCACTCCGGACGGGACCGCGATGGAGATCCGGATGTTCCGGGAGATCGCCAACGGCACCCGGGCCTGTGAGTGCCAGGTCGTGTGGACCGCGGAGATGATCGCCGCGGAGAAGGCGGCTTTCGAGGAGTGATCGAGGAGGGGGCTCCGAGCCCCCTCTCAGTTCAAATATCAACTGACACGTTTCAACCGGCAGAGGGAGAACAAGATCATGAGCTTCAAGGGTATGAACCGGGACGCACTGCGCAAGGCTGCCGCGGAGCGTTCGATCGCCGGCCGCTCGAAGATGAGCGCCGAGGAGCTGAGCGAGGCGGTACGCAAGAGCGTGCAGAGCGCGCCCACGCCGATGGGCAACGGGCGGCGCGAGGCGGCCTACCGGGCGCAGAACGGCAGCGCGAAGCTGACGCCGGCGCAGGTCCGGCGCTCGGTCAAGAAGGCTGGCAAGCTGGCGGGCAGCGCGAGCTGAGCTGATCGAGGATGGCGGGGCTGCGGCCCCGCCTTCTCGCTGTTTAGGAGTCTTAACAGTAGGGATCGAGAGGTACGCTACGATCGACACCGAACGTTCTGCCTAGCCCTGTATGGAGATGATCATGAGTAGTGCCGGCGAAGAGCTGGAGCGCGCCGTGATCGCTCGCCGCGGGAAGCGAGGGGCCGCGCGCCTCGATGGTCGCAACGGGCAGGTGATCCGGCGCTACACGATCTATCGGCAGACGATGGAGCAGATCGCTGACGATCTGGGCATCTCCGTCACGCGCGTGTCTCAGATCGTCGCTGAGTGGCGCGCGAGCACACCGGCCGTCGATCTCGATGCGATGCGTCAGCAGAGCCTCGCGCTGTATGCGGAGCTGACCGAGCGCGCGCTGGAGATTGCCGATCTCGCCGGCGCCCCGGTCGCGGTGGGCAAAGACGGCATCGTGTTGCGAGATCCTGAGACCGGCGAGGTGGTGCGCGACCACAGCGGCCGGCTGCGTGCGCTGGAGACCGCGGCAAAGATGGACGCCGAGACGCGCAAGCTCATGGGGCTCGACGCGGCCGGCCGCATGGAGATCAGCGGTAGCGTCCGTTATGAGCTGGTGGGCATCGATCCTGAGGATCTGTCGTGAATGCCTGGTTCTGGGTTGGCGTGGGCGGTGTGGGTGCCCTCCTGGCCGCTCTCATCTACCTCATCGCGCGCCTCCCGCGCTGGTAGACAGTCGAGATTTCAACTGATACACTCAGGGCATGATGATGATGCGGAATCAGGTCCCTGAGCGGTTGTGCGTCGATCATTCGGGCGCCTCGATGGGTGGACCTAAGAGTCGGTGCCCCGCGTGTAAGCCCATCGCGCTCGATATATGCTGCCGCAAGGGTGGCGCTACCGTGGGGCTCCAGCGCGCCGGGTTCTACGTCATCGGCGTTGACATCGACCCACAGCCCGGCTATCCGGGGGATGTGTTCGTGCAGATGGACGGGCTGGAATTGCTGAGAAGGCTCACCCGCACCAACGGATGGTTGGGTCCGTCAGAGCTTGCTCGCCCTGCGTTCATCTGGCAGTCTTGGCCTTGCCAGGAGGGGAACAACGCGACTGCAAGCAATCGAGCGCGCGGGATCAAGGATGATCACGAGCAGTTCATCCCCCGCGCGCGGGGGCTATCCGATCGAATCGGCATCCCTTACGTGCTGGAGCAGCCCACAGCGAGCCGTAGGGATTTGATCCGCAGGGATCTCACGCTCTGCATGGACATGTTCAAAGGTGACATGGCACCGCCGTGGGTCCAGAAACATCGCAGCTTTGAGCTGTCTGGCTTCTCGGTGCGGCAGCCCACGCATCCCGAAGGTCCGGTGCGCGGTGGCTCAATGGTGGGCTTCCCGAAGCCGGCGGGGCACGCGACGCGCGTTCGCGGGTGGCGTCACGGCACCGAGTATCCGGGGCTGTACGTTGCGGGCTACGGCAACGGCGGTGGCAAGGGCACGCCTGAGGAGCTGGCCCATGCCATGCGCATGCCCTGGGTGATCGAGGGAATGGGCAACGCTACCGGCGAGCGACGCGCGCGACAGTTCGATCTTCAGGAAGCCATCCCGCCCGACTTCAGCGAGTACATCGGAAGGGCGTTCATGGCTACGCTCACTGCATGACCGATGTGGTGACGAAGCGGCTGGAGTTGCGCGGCGCGGCCAGGGAGCTGTTCAAGCGGCGCGAGGATGAGGTGCTGACGTGCGGCGCGGCCGGCACCGGCAAGAGCTTCGGCGCGCTCTTCAAGATTCACATGATGTGCCTGAAAAACGGCGCCTGCGAGCGAGGCTGCCAGATCGAGCACGAGCACCACGATCGAGGCATGCGCGCGCTGATCGTGCGCAAAACGCACAACTCCCTCACGTCGACAGGTCTGGTCACCTTCAAGCAACATGTCGCGGTGGAGGCGCTCGAAGCGCGCATCGTGAAGTGGTACGGCGGATCGGGCGCCGACCCTGCGCAGTTCATCTACGCCAACGGATCGCAGATCATCGTGGGCGGGATGGACAACGCCACGAAGATCATGTCATCTGAGTACGATGTGATCTTTGTGCAGGAAGCGACCGAACTGACGGTGACTGACTGGGAGAAGCTCACTTCGCGTCTGCGCAACGGGCGCATCAGCTTTCAGCAGATCATCGCTGACTGCAACCCTGAAGGCCCGGATCACTGGCTGAAGCTGCGCTGTGACAGCGGCAAGACGACGATGCTCTACTCGCTGCATCAGGACAATCCGATCCTGTTCGATGCGGCCGGCGTCGCTACCGAGCGAGGGCGTGCGTACCTGAAGAAGCTCGACAATCTCACCGGCGTGCGCAAGCTGCGCCTTCAGGGCGGGATCTGGGCTGCCGCAGAGGGGATCATCTTCGATCGGTGGAATCCCGCTGTTCATCTCGTCAACGACAAGAAGCTTGATCCTCGGTGGCAACGCATCTGGAGTATCGACTTCGGTTACAGAAACCCCTTCGTGTGGCAGATGTGGGCGATCGACCACGACGGGCGCATGTGGCTAGAAAAGGAGATATATCAGACAGAGATGCTCGTGGAGGATATCTGGGCGCAGAAGATCAAGCCTGTGGTGATCAGTCAGAAGGGCGAGTGGAAATACCCGCGTCCGGACTGGATCGTCACCGATCACGACGCAGAGGACCGCGCGACCTTCGAGAAGCACAGCGGCC
>Ga0247776_10000123_pt1 | contig 17706 bp, 15 predicted proteins | sample UWRJL199509C5_FD_179912 | JGI IMG/M metagenome (GOLD analysis project Ga0247776, IMG submission 179912) | Plant litter microbial communities from Arlington Agricultural Research Station in Wisconsin, United States - UWRJ-L199-509C-5 | ecosystem: Environmental > Terrestrial > Plant litter >...
CACTCGCAGCGCCTGACCGCCGACAGCCCCCGCTTCCGGCGCACCCTCGCCGCGGTCGAGCACACCCTCGCCGACGACTCCGCCGTCGCCAGAGTCATCCCGCCGCAGCCCGGCGTTTCGATCTCCCGTGATGGTCACACCGCGGTGGTCCGTGCGACCGCCGCCAAGGACCCGAACGAAATGGTCGCCGCCGCCGGCGAGCTGAAGTCGGAGGTGGCCGATGTCGCCGCCCCCGGCGTCGAAGCGAACCTCACCGGCGCCGCCGGGATGTGGTCCGACTTCAACGAGGCCAACAAGGAGGCGATGCTGAAGTCCGAGCTGTTCTCCTGGCCGGTGACGCTGCTGATCCTCGTCCTCGCCTTCGGCTCGTTGGTCGCCGCCGGGCTGCCGCTGTTGCTGACGATCGCCGGGCTGGTCCTCTCCGCCGGCGTCCTCTACCTCGGCACGCTGGTCTCGCCGATCTCGATCTGGGCGATGAACTTCGCCCTGATGTTCGCCCTGGCGCTGGGCATCGACTACGCCCTGTTCGTGACGATGCGGTTCCGGGGCGCCCTCTTCGGCCAAGGCCTGGAGCCGGCCGAGGCGGTGGCGAGCACGATGGACACCGCCGGCAAGGCGGTCCTCTTCTCCGGCCTGACGGTCGTCGTCTCCCTGGCCGCCGTGCTGCTCGTCCCCAGCCCGGCCTTCCGCTCGGTCGCGCTCGGGATCATGGTCTCGGTCCTCTTCGTCCTCGCCGCGACCCTGACTCTGCTGCCGGCGGTGCTGGCCAAGCTCGGCACCCGCGTCGACAGGCTCTCGCTGCCCTGGGCGCACTCGGGCGAGCACCGCTCGGCCCGGTTCGCCCGCTGGGGCGAGCTGCTCTGGCGGCGGCCGCTGCTGTTCGGCGGCATCGGGCTGGCGGCGCTGCTCCTCCTCGCGCTGCCGGTGCTCGGCGCGCGGACGGGGATGCCCTCGATCAAGGTCGTGCCGCAGGGGGACCACTCGCGGGTCGGCTACGAACAGCTGAGCGAGGCCTTCGGCCCCGGCGCCCCCGGCCTGCTGCAGGTCACCGCGCCGGCCGGCGCGGTGCGACGGGTCTCCGCGGAGCTGCAGCGCGACCCCGGGGTGGCGACGGCACTGCCGCCCCAGGTCGGGCCCGGTGGCACCGCGCTGGTCGAAGCGATGCCGGTCGCCGCCCCCTCCACCACCGCCTTCAACGGCACCGTCGACCGGCTGCGCTCCGAGCTGCCCCCGGCGGCCCAGGTCGGCGGCCCGGCCGCCGAGAACCGCGACCTCGAGGCAGCGCTGGCGGCGAAGACGCCGCTGGTGATCGGCGTCGTCCTCGGCCTCGGCTTCCTGCTCCTGCTGATCGCCTTCCAGGCGCCGCTGGTCGCCGCCCTCGGCGTCCTCACCAACCTGCTCTCGACCGCCGCCGCCTTCGGGGTCGCGAAGCTGATCTTCCAGGACGGCAACCTCAGCGGCCTGCTCGGCTTCGAATCGCAGGGCTTCCTCGACGCCTGGGCGCCGGTCTTCTTCTTCGCGATGGTCTTCGCGATCGCGATGGACTACACCGTCTTCCTGCTCTCCTCCGCGCGCGAGCACTGGGAGCGGACCGGCAGCGCCCACGAGGCGATGGTCGGCGGCCTCGCCCACTCCGGCCGCATCATCCTCGCCGCCGGCGGGGTGATGGTCGCGGTCTTCTTCACCTTCGCCCTCTCCGGCCCGCTGCCGCCGAAGGAAATGGGCGCGATCCTCGGCGTCGCCGTCCTCCTCGACGCCTTCCTCGTCCGCCTGCTGCTGGTGCCGGTGCTGCTGCGCCTGACCGGCGACGCCGCCTGGTGGCTGCCGGGCTGGCTCGACCGGCTGCTGCCGCGGGTCAGCTTCGGTCACGGTGGGAGACTTGGCGAGTGCGAGTCCTCGCCATCGTCCACCAGCGCGACGCCGGCCCCGGCGTCTTCGCCGAGGCGATCGAGGAAGCAGGCGGCGAGTGGACGCTGAGCGAGCGACCCCAGCCGCCCGCCGACCCGCTCGGCTACGACGCCGTGCTCGTCCTCGGCGGGGCGATGAACGTCGACGAAGGCGAGCGGCACGGGTGGATCACCGAGGAGAAAGCGCTGCTGCGCGAGCTGCTTGACCGCGAAGTGCCGCTGCTCGGCCTCTGCCTCGGCGGGCAGTTGGTCGCCGAGGCCGCCGGCGGCGAGGCGCGGCGCGCGTCCGAGCCCGAGATCGGCTGGCATCAGGTCGAGGTGACGCCCGAGGGAGCCGACGACCCCCTGCTCGCCCCCCTCGCCCCATCCTTCGAGGCCTTCCAGTGGCACAGCTACGAGTTCCCCCTGCCCCCCGGCGCCGTCCCCCTCGCCCGCAGCGAGGTCTGCCTGCAAGGCGCCCGGATCGGCGAACGCGCCTGGGCGCTCCAGTTCCACCCCGAGGTCAGCCGCGCCGACGCCCTCCACTGGATCGAGGACTTCGAGTCCGACCCCGACGCGGTACGGATCGGCATCGACCCCGCAATGCTCGGGCCGGAGACCGAGGCGAAGATCAGCGCCTTCAACGACCTCGGCCGAGGTATCTGTCACCGCTGGTTGCAAGGCGTCGGCTGAGACTCCTACCCTTGGCGCTCCGTTTGCAGAAGAGAACAGAGGAGATCGAGTGTCCCGTCTTACCGTCCGCAGCCTTCTTGCCCTGATCGTCGTCTCGGTCGCCCTCGCGGCGCCGGCCGCCGCCGGCGCCGCCACCGTCGTCAACGGCAACTTCGAGACCGGCACCCTCGCCGGCTGGCAGCAGTTCAATCAGACCGGAGCCGGCGAATGGTTCACCTACGAAAAAGAGGGAGCCGAAGAAGAGTTCTTCTTCCCACCGCCGTCCGGCACCTTCGCTGCCGCCGACGACCAGGGCAGCCCCGACCTCGACGTCCTCTACCAGGACATCTTCCTGGAGCCGGGTTTCAGCCACCAGCTCGCATTGACGTTCTATTACCGCTCGTCGGAGCCAATCGTCGTACCCAGCCCAGAAGCGCTCGCCCTCGAAGGGCTCACTGAGAACCAGCATGTGCGGGTCGACGTGATGAACCCGGCGGCGCCGATCGACTCGGTGAACTCCTCCACCATCCTCGCAACCCTCTTTGCCAACAAAAACGGCGATCCGGAAGTCGTTCCTCCTACGCACCTGTCGGCCAACCTCTCGGCCTTCGCGGGGCAGACCGTGCGGCTTCGGATCGCCAACTCGGTGACCGAGGGCCCGTTCAACACCGGTCTCGACGACGTCTCCATCACCAGCACCCCGCTGCCGCCGCCTCCCCCTCCAAGCAATGCGATCACCCGCGGCAAGCTGACGCTGAACAAGAGCAAGGGGACCGGCAAGCTGGCGATCAACGTGCCGGGGCCGGGAACGCTCGTCGCTGTCGGCAAGGGCAAGAAAAAGAAGCTGAAGAAAGCGAACCTGACGGTCACCGCGGCCGGGACGGTCAAGCTGCCGTTGAATCCGAACGGCGCCGGGAAGAAAGCGCTCAACTCGACCGGCAAGCTGAAGACCGGGGTCGACGTCACCTTCACGCCGACCGGCGGCACCGCCGCGACGCAGACCTACAAAGTCACGCTGAAGAAGAACCTGAAATAGGGGCGCGCCGGTCCGGGTCAGTCGACCTGGACCGGGGTGAGGTAGGCGGCGGAGAGGCCGCCGTCTACCAGGAAGGTGCTGGCGGTGACGAAGCTGGAGTCGTCGGTGGCGAGGAAGAGGGCGGCTTTGGCGATCTCCTCGGGCTCGCCGAAACGGCCCATCGGGATGTGGACGAGGCGCTTGGCGGCGCGGTCGGGGTCCTTGGAGAAGAGCTCCTTGAGGAGGGGGGTGTTGACCGGGCCCGGACAGAGGGCGTTGACGCGGACGCCGCGGTCGGCGAACTCGACGCCGAGCTCTCGCGAGAGAGCGAGGACACCACCCTTGGATGCGGTGTAGGAGATCTGGGAGACGGCGGCGCCGGTCGTCGCGACGAAGGAGGCGACGTTGATCACCGAGCCGCCGCCGACGTCGAGCAGGTGCGGGATGCCGTGCTTGCAGCAGAGGAAGACGCTGCGCAGGTTGACGTCCTGGACCCGCTGCCAGGCCTCGAGGTCGGTGTTCAGCACCGAGCCGTCGTCGGTCGGGTTGATCCCGGCGTTGTTCATCAGCACGTCGATGCGGCCGAACTGCTCGCGCGCCTCGGCCAGGGCGGAGCGGACCTGCTCCTCGTCGGCGACGTTGGCGGCGATCGTCAGCGCCCCGACCGCCTGCTCGGCGTCGAGGTCGATCCCGACCACGGTCGCACCCTCGGCGGCGAAGAGGTGCGCCGAGGAGGCGCCGATCCCGCTGGCGCTGCCGGTGACCACGCAGACCTTGTCCTGCAACCGTCCCGCCATCAGCTTCCCCCCGTCGCGTAGAAGACGTTCTTGACGTCCGTGTAGTGATCAAGCGCGTCGGGGCCGAGCTCGCGGCCGACGCCTGACTGCTTGAAGCCGCCGAAAGGGGTGGAGACGCGGACCGAAGTGTTGGAGTTGATCGAGATCACCCCGGTCTCCAGCGCCCGCGCGACCCGCAGCGCCCGCGCCCCGTCCCCCGTCCAGACCGAGCCCGAGAGGCCGTAGATCGTGTCGTTGGCAAGCCGCACCGCGTCCTCCTCGTCGTCGAAGGGGATGACGCAGGCGACCGGGCCGAAGATCTCCTCGGCGGCGGCGCGGTGGTCGTTGGCGACCGGCGCCAGGACGGTCGGCGGGAACCAGTAGCCGGGCCCGTCGGGGGCGCTGCCGCGGATCGCGACCGGGGCGTCCTCGGGCACGTAGGAGGCGACGGTCTCGCGCTGGCCGGCGGAGATCAGCGGCCCCATCGCGGTCGACTCGTCCAGCGGGTCGCCGACCGCGATCCCCTCGACCGCCGGCTGCAGCGCGGCGAGGAAGTCATCCAGGGCGGGGCGCTCGACGAGGATCCGCGAGCGTGCGCAGCAGTCCTGGCCGGCGTTGCCGAAGACCGCCCCCGGCGCCGCCGCGGCGGCCGCCTCGAGGTCGGCATCGGCGAAGACGACGTTGGCCGACTTGCCGCCCAGCTCCAGCGTCACCCGCTTGATCGTCTGCGCGGCGCCGGCGGCGATCCCGCGGCCGACCTCGGTCGAGCCGGTGAAGGCGATCTTGGCCACGTCGGGGTGCTCGACCAGACGCCGGCCGCAGACGCTGCCCGGCCCGGCGACCACGTTCAGCACCCCCTCCGGCAGGCCGGCGTCGAGGGCGAGGACCTCCAGCTCCAGCGCGGTCAGCGGCGTCAGCTCCGCCGGCTTCAGCACGACGCAGTTGCCGGCGGCGAGCGCCGGCGCCACCTTCCAGGAGGCGATCGTCAACGGGAAGTTCCAGGGGACGATCAGGCCGACCACCCCGAGCGGCTCGCGGAAGGTCATGTCGACCCCGCCGGCAACCGGGATCGTCTGGCCCAACAGACGCTCCGGCGCGCCCGCGTAGTAGCGGAAGGTCTCGGCGACCATCCCGATCTCGCCGCGCGCGTCGCCGATCGGCTTGCCGGCGTTGCGCGCCTCCATCGTCGCCAGCTCCTCCGCCCGAGCCTCGACCGCGTCGGCTAGGGCGTGCAGCAACCGCGCCCGGTCCGCGGGATCCACCGCCCGCCAGGCGGGGAACGCCGCCTTGGCCCGAGCCACCGCCGCGTCGACCTCCTCGGCCCCGGCCCGCGGCACCTCGGCCATCACCTGCTCGGTGGCCGGCTCGATCACCTCGATCGCACTCACCGGACGGCCTCCGTGTCGCCTTTTTGTCCCCTGGGGGCACTAAAAGCGCCACGCGCCGCCTCCACCAGGGCCGCGATCACCTTGCTGCTCTCGTCCTCCTCCGGGTGCCAGATGACGCCGAGGGCGAAGTGCCTGCCGGGCAGCTCGATCGCCTCCGGCAGGTCGTCCTCGGCCGACCATCCCGACACCCTCAGCCCCTCGCCGAGCCGGTCGACCCCCTGGTGATGGTGGGACCAGACGACGAAGCTCTCCACCCCCGCCGCGGTGCAGGCCAGCGAGTCCGCGTCGAGCCGCACGTGGTGCTCGGAGAAGGTGCCGGCGACGGAGCGATGCGTCTCCGCGCCTATCGACTCCGGCAGGTGCTGGACCAGCGTCCCGCCCAGCGCTACGTTCAGCAACTGCATCCCGCGGCAGATCCCCAGCACCGGCATGTCGCGCTCCAGCGCTCGCCGCGCCAGCGCCAGCTCGAAGGCGTCGCGGTCGGGCCAGGTGCCCTTCGTCTCCGGGTGCGGCTCGGCCCCGTAGCTGGATGGGTCGATGTCGGCGCCGCCGGCCAGCATCAGCGCGTCGACCCGGTCGAGCAGCAGGTCGGGATCCTCGACCGCCGCCTCGTCGGGCGGCAGCACGATCGCCACCCCGCCGGCCCGCTGCACGCAGCGCACGTAGCTGCGCGGCGCCAGCGTCACCTCGTAGCCGTCCCAGACCCCCCAGCTGACCCGCTCGACCGCGGCGCAGATCCCGATCGCCGGCGCGCCGCTGCCCGCCGCGCCGGTCATAGCCGCTCGAAGCCCCGGTAGCGCTCCCAGTCGGTGACGGCTGCCTCGAAGGCCTGGATCTCGATCCCGGCCCGGTTCAGGTAGTGGTCGACGACCTCGCCGCCGAACGCCTCCTTCGCCACCTCGCTCGCCGCGAAGGCGTCGCGCGCCGCGTAGATGTTCGACGGCACCCGCGGCTTGTCTGACTCATAGGCGTTGCCCTCGAAGGCCGGCTCCAGCGGCAGCTCGGCGTCGACCCCGTGCAGGCCGGCGGCGATCATCGCGGCGAGCGCCAGGTAGGGATTGACATCGGCCCCCGGCAGCCGGTTCTCGACCCGCAGACCCTCGCCGTGGCCGACGACCCGCAGCGAGCAGGTCCGGTTGTCGTGCCCCCAGGCGACCGCGGTCGGCGCGAAGGAGCCGACGGCGAAGCGCTTGTAGGAGTTGACGTGCGGCGCGTACATCAGCGTCAGCTCCTCCATGCAGGCGAGCTGGCCGGCGACGAAGTGGTCGAACAGGCCCTTGTCGGCGGCGAAGGCGTTGCTGCCGTCCTCCCGCCCCAGCGAGCAGTGGATGTGGCACGAGTTGCCCTCGCGCTCGTTGAACTTGGCCATGAAGGTGATCGCGTGGCCCTCCTGGGCGGCGATCTCCTTGGCCCCGTTCTTGTAGATGACGTGGTCGTCGGCGCAGCTCAGCGCCTCGCCATAGCGGAAGTTGATCTCGTGCTGGCCGAGGTTGCACTCGCCCTTGGAGTTCTCGACTTCCATCCCCGCCCCGGACATCTCGTTGCGGATCCGGCGGATCAGCGGCTCGACCCGCGCCGTCCCCAGCAGCGAGTAGTCGATGTTGTAGAGGTTGGCCGGCTCGAGGTCGTGGAAGCCCTTCTTCCAGGCCTCCTCGTAGGTGTTGCGGAAGACGATGAACTCGAGCTCGGTCGCGGCCTTGGCGCTCATCCCCCGCTCCGCCAGCCGCGCCAGCTGCCGGCGGAGGATCTGCCGCGGCGAGGCGGCGACTTCGCGACCGTCGCTCCACTGGACGTCGGCCATCACCATCGCCGTCCCCGGCAACCACGGCACCAGCCGCAACGTCTCCAGGTCCGGGACCATCTCGAAGTCGCCGTAGCCGGTGTCCCAGGAGGACATCGCGTAGCCGCCGACCGTTTCCATGTCGACGTCGACGGCGAGCAGGTAGTTGCAGCCCTCGGCCCCGTGCTCGAGCACCTCGCCGAGGAAGTGGCTCGCGGTCAGCCGCTTGCCCTGCAGCCGCCCCTCCATGTCGGCGATCGCGAGCAGCACGGTGTCGACCGCGCCGTCCGCAACCGCCTTCTTCAGCTCCTCGACCGTCACGGCCGGAACGTTACGCCGCCGCGGTCATGGCGCGCCCGGACCCACTTCGGGCTCGGGGCCGATCTCTTTCTCGAGGTCGATCTCCCGCACCTGACCGGTGAAGTGCTTGCGCGCGGTCGTCATCCACCCGATCCAGGCGAGGAGGATCACCACGCCCACCGTCAGCGGCGCGTAGTTGAACGACTCCCAGGTGAATTCGTCGTTCCAGGGAACCGCCAGCGGGGTGAAGGGGAGGCAGAAGATGATCGTGATCAGGCCGACCCAGAAGGTCGCGAACGCGTTCATCCACCTGTACTTGGGGCCGTTGTTCCAGGGGCCGGGCTCGAAGTCGTCGCCCATCCGCCAGCGCAGGAAGATCGGGATCACGTAGGCGATGTAGAGGCCGATGACGGTGATCGAGACGACCGCGAAGAAGGCGAAGGGCACGTTTTCGCCGTTCCCCTTCAGCGCCGGCAGGGTGATGATCAGCGCCGCGGCGGCCATCGCCAGCACGGCGTAGACCGGGACCCGCTCGGAGTTGACCCTGGAGATCCGGCCCGAGACCCGGTGGCCGAAGCCTTTGTCGCGCGAGAACGCGTAACACATGCGCGAGGCGCTGGTCAGGCAGGCGGCGCCGCAGAAGAGCTGGCCGACGACGGAGATGATGAGGACGAACTTGCCCCAGCCGGAGCCCAACGCTTCGACCAGCAGCGTCGGCGCGAAGCCCAGCGCTTCGTTGGCGCCGTCGACGTTGGTGACCGCAAAGGTGATCGCCAGCAGCACGATCCAGCCGATCAGGGCCGAGTAGAAGATCGACTTCCACACTCCCTTCGCCGCCGATTCGGAGGCCCCGTGCGTCTCCTCGGATATGTGGGCCGAGGCGTCGAAGCCGGTGATCGTGTACTGGGTCAGCAGGAAGCCGAGCGGCAGCACGTAGAACCAGTACATGCCGTCGCTGAAGCCGCTGTTGTTGATCCGGTGGCTGAAGACGAAGCTGACGCTCTGGTGGGTGTCGGGGACGATGATCAGGACGAGGACGATCGCCGCGACGCCGATCACGTGCCACCAGACCGAGACGCTGTTGACCAGCGAGAGCATGTGCGTTCGTCGCACGTTGACCGCGGTGTGGAGGGCAAGGATCAGGGCGAAGAGGAGGAAGACCTCACCGAGGATGTGGACTTCGTCGCCGAAGTTGACCCCGAGGACGTTCACTTCGTAGAGGCCGAGGACGACGTTGAGGAAGGTCGCGCAGGCGTAGTCGACCGAGGCGACCACGGCGACCAGCCCGATCAGGTTGAACCAGCCGGTGAACCAGGCCCAGATCGGCCCGCCCAGCCGTCCCGCCCACCAGTAGATACCGCCGGCGGTCGGGTAGGCGGAGACCAGCTCCGCCATGCAGAAGCCGATGATCAGGATCGGGATCGAGATCAACGGCCAGCCGATCGAGATCGCGATCGGGCCACCGTTGTTCCAGGCCTGGCCGTAGGTGGTGAAGCACCCGGCCAGGATCGAGATGATCGTGAACGAGATCGCGAAGTTGGAGAACCCACTCCAAGCCCGGTTCAGCGACTGTTTGTAGCCGAGCTCGGCCAGTCGCTGTTCGTCACTGCTGGGGGACGAAACGTTGCTCTCCATCAACCCTCTCCCTTCCTGAGCCTTCCCAAGCTCCGGATTAAAAGGTTTAGCGAACCGACCTATAAGGTTCGTGCGAGCCTAGAACCGCCTTTGACCCCTGTCAACCTTGACCCGCGGCGCCGGCAGTAGAGAATCTCCTCCTAACCCGATGGCACCGCTCGCAGACATCCTCGGTCCGATCTCCGCGCGGCTCGGCGAACTCGAAGGCGATCCGGTCGCGCTCACCGGCGGGATCACCAACCGCAACTACCGGGTCCGCTTCGCCGGCTCCGACGTGGTCGTGCGGCTGCCGGGCAAGGACACCGACCTGCTGGAGATCGACCGCGCGGCGGAGAAAGCGGCCGGTGAGCTGGCGGCGCAGGCGGGGATCGGGCCGGTGGTGGTGGCGATGCTCGACGACCCGCCCTGCCTGGTGACCGAGTTCGTCGAGGGAGAGCCGATGCAGCCCGAGGAGCTGCGCGAGCCGGGGGCGATGGCCGAAGCGGCGACCGCGCTGCGCGCCCTGCACGGCAGCGTCGAGCGGCTGCCGATCGAATTCTCCAGCTTCCGCATGGTCGAGACCTACGCGGCGCGGATCGCCGACCGCGGCGCCGAGGTGCCGAGCAGCTACGAGTGGGCGATGTCCGCCGCCCACCGGATCGAAACCACACTGGTCGGGCCCGAGCACGAGCCGGTGCCCTGCCACAACGACCTCCTCTCCGCCAACTTCATCCGCTCGCCCCGCGGGCTGCGGATCATCGACTGGGAGTACGCCGGGATGGGCGACCGCTACTTCGACCTCGGCAACTTCGCCGTCAACAACGAGCTCGACGAGAGCCAGGAGGCGGAGCTGCTGACCGCCTACTTCGAGTCCCCGGCGAGCAGTTGCCGGTTGGCGACCCTGCGGCTGATGCGCTTCATGTCCGACTTCCGCGAGGCGATGTGGGGGGCGGTGCAGAGCACGCTCTCCGATCTCGACTTCGACTTCGACGAGTACTGCGCCAAGCACTTCGACCGCATGCGCGAGTCGGCCGGCGACGGCCGGCTGGAGTCGCTGCTGGAAGAAGCCGGCGGTGCCGCGGGCTGAGCTGCCCGACCGCGCCCGCTGCGTAATCGTCGGCGGCGGGGTCGGCGGCACCTCGCTCGCCTACCACCTGGCCCAGCTCGGCTGGGACGACGTCGTCCTGCTCGAGCGCTCCGAACTGACCTCGGGCTCGACCTTCCACAGCGCCGGCCTGGTCGGGCAGCTGCGCGGCTCGGTCTCGCTGACGAAGATGATGATGCACTCGGTCGAGCTCTACCGGCGGCTGAAGGACGAGTCCGAGTTCGACCCCGGCTGGGTCGAGTGCGGCGGCATCCGCCTCGCCTCCAGCGAGGAGCGGATGGAGGAGCTGCGCCGCCAGGCCGGCTGGGCGAAGACCTTCGGGCTGCCGCTGGAGCTGATCTCCGCCGAGGAGGCGAAGGAGATGTTTCCGCTGATGTCGACCGAGGGAGTGCTCGGCGCCGCCTGGCTGCCGACCGACGGCTACATCGACCCGGCGCAGCTGACCTACGCGCTTGCCGACGGCGCCCGTCGCGGCGGGTGCCGGATCTTCACCAACACGCGGGTCACCGGGATCGAGGTCCGCGAGGGGCGGGTGCGCGGGGTGCGGACCGACCGCGGCGACGTCGAGGCCGAGGTGGTGGTCGACGCCGGCGGCATGTTCGCGGCCGAGATCGCGCGGATGGCCGGCGTCCGGGTGCCGTTGCTGCCGATGTCCCACCAGTACCTGGTGACCCAACCGCACGAGGAGGTCCGCGAGGCGCGCCGCGGCGGCCACCTCCCCACCCTGCGCGACCCAGACCTGCTCGTCTACTACCGCGAGGACGGCGACGGGCTGGTGATGGGTGGCTACGAGCGACGCAGCGAACCTGCCTTCCTGCCCGGCGGCCCAGGCCGGGTCGAGGCGATCCCGGCCGACTTCAACGGCCGCCTGCTGGAAGAGGACTGGGAGCGGTTCGAGGAGATCACCGAGAACTCGAAGCGGCGGGTGCCGGCGATGGACCGGATCACCGTCACCAAGCTGATCAACGGGCCGGAGGCGTTCACCCCGGACAACGAGTTCTGCCTGGGGGAAACCGAGGTCGCGGGCTTCTTCGCCTGCGCCGGCTTCTGCGCCCACGGTCTGGCCGGGGCGGGCGGGATCGGCCAAGTCGTCGCCGAGTGGATCGCCGAGGGCGAACCGAGCCTCGACCTCTGGCACATGGACATCCGCCGCTTCGGCGCCCAGTACCGCTCCCCCGCCTACACCCACGCGCGGATCAAGGAGACCTACGAGGCCTACTACGACATCCGCTACCCCAACCACGAGCGGCAGGCGGGGCGGCCGCTGCGGGTCTCGGCGGCCAACGCCTGGCACCGCGAGCACGGCGCCGCCTTCGGCGAGAAGTCCGGCTGGGAGCGGGTCAACTGGTACGAGTCCAACGCCGCCGCCGGAGACGAGGGCCTGCGGCCGCGTGGCTGGGCCGGGCAGCACTGGTCGCCGGCGATCGGCGCCGAGCACCGCGCCACCCGCGAGGCGGTCGCCCTCTTCGACGAGTCTTCGTTCGCCAAGCTCGAGATCGCCGGTGAAGGGGCGGAGGCGTTCCTCGAGCTCCTCTGCGACAACGAAGTCGGCCGCGAGGTCGGCCAGATCACCTACACGCAGATGCTCAACCACCGCGGCGGGATCGAGTGCGACTTCACCGTCGCCCGGCTGGCCGAGGACCGCTTCTCGATCGTCACCGGCACCGCCTTCGGCAACCACGACCGCGAGTGGATGCGGCGCCGGCTGCCGGGTGGCGACGAGGTGCGGATCGACGACGTCACCTCGCGCTGGGCCTGCTTCGGGATCTGGGGCCCGCGGGCGCGCGAGGTCCTGCAGCCGCTCACGCCCCAGGACCTCGGCAACGAGGCCTTCCCCTACATGACCCTGCGCGAGACGACGGTCGGCAACGTGCCGGTGCGGATGCTGCGGGTGACCTACGTCGGCGAGCTCGGCTGGGAGATCTACTGCCCGACCGAGTACGGGCTGGGGCTGTGGCGAGCGCTGTGGGAGGCGGGGCAGCCGCATGGGATCCTCGCCGGCGGCTACCGGGCGATCGACAGCCTGCGGCTGGAGAAGGGCTACCGGGTCTGGGGCACCGACATCACCCCCGATGAGACGCCCTACGAAGGCGGGGTCGGCTTCTGCGTCAAGCCCGAGAAGGACGGCGGCTTCCTCGGCGACGGCGCCCTGATCGAGGCGCGCGAGCGGGGACCGCGGGCGCGCCTGCGCTGCCTCACCCTCGCCGACCCGCGCTCGATCGCGCTCGGCAACGAGCCGGTGCGGGTCGGTGGCGAGATCGCCGGCCGGGTGACCAGCGGCGGCTACGGCTACACGGTCGAGCGCTCGATCGCCTACGCCTACCTGCCGCCCGAGGCGGCCGAGCCGGGGACCGCGGTCGAGGTGGAGATCTTCGGCCGCTGGGTCGAGGGCGAGGTCGCGACCGAGCCGCTCCTCGATCCCGAGGGCGAGCGGATCCGCGCCTAGGCGGGCGCCTGGTCCAGGCCCAGCGGCGCCGGCAGCAGGCCGGCGAGGATGTGCTCGGTGCCCTCGCTGTGCTCGCGCATCTGCCGCACCGCCTTGGCGCCGTCGCCCTTGCGCAGCACCTTGATCAGGCGGCCGTGCTGTTCGTTGGAGCGGGCGAGCACCTCCGGCGGATGGGCGATCAACGCGATCAGGTCGCTCATCTGCGACTGCACGTCGGTCATCGCGCTCAGCAGCCGCGGCGAGCCGGCGGCCTCGGCGATGCCGATGTGGAAGCGGATGTCGGTGCGCCGGTACTCCTCGAAGTTCTCCAGCTCCCCGGCCATCTTCGCGGCCAGCTCCTCGAGGCGGTCGAACTGCGCCTCGCTGCCCCGCTCCGCCGCCAGCAGCACGGCGCCCGACTCGATCGCGACGCGGTAGTCGAGGATCGCCCAGGCCTCTTGGCCGAGGGTCTCGCCGGCGTGCTCGGTCAGCGGCGGCTGCTCGGCGACGAAGGTGCCGCCGCTCCGTCCCCGCAGCGAGACCAGATGCCCGCTCTGCACCAGCGCGGTCAGCGCCTGGCGCAGGGTCGAGCGGGAGATCCGCAACTGGCGCGCCAGTTCCCGCTCCGGCGGCAGCTTGGCGCCGGGCACCAACAACCCGGCCCGGATCGCGCTCCCCAAGCGCTCGACCGTCTCCTCGAACGTGCTCGCAGGAGTGACCGGCATGAACACAGCCTCAAGGGCTGCATCGCGCTCCATAAGTACAACGGTACCGCCGCTTAGGAATCCGTGTCCATGTAGCGCTGCAAAGCCTCTCGTGCGAGGTCCGCAAGCGTGCGGTCTTCGTCTTCGGCGCGCTGGCGCGCGGCGTTGAGTTCTGCCACCGAAACGGAGAAAGAAATCGTCGGCCTGGTCTCGCTGTCAGCGAAGAGCGGTTGCTTCAGAAAGCGCCATTTAGCCTCCGACAGGTCGTATCCCCTCTCTGCCTCGGCAGCCAGTTCCTCTTCCAACTCAGGGGTGAACTCCTCCCCCGACTTGAGAAAGATCTTCTGCCGCCTCTCCTCTTTTGGCTGATCTTTCACCTCTGCCATCTTCTCACCTCTTCGTACATGTTCCGGAAGCGTGGGCGCAGCTCCATCGCGTGAATCACAAGCAAGCTGTCGCCGGACGGTTCGACCGCGATGACCTCTATCGGGACCCCGCCGGCGTCAGCTCCCAGCAACACAAGCCGCTTATCGCCGGCAGCGGGGTCTCCCGCCGATGGCTCCTGCTCGAGCGCCAAAGCGCAGTTTTCGACCACGTAACGGATCCGCTTTCGCGAGATTCGATGCTTGGTTGCAGAACGAGTCCATCTGATCCTCTTGAACTCAGCAGAGAGGTTTTGTCTGAGTAACGTAGCACGCTGGTCAGGTCTTGCCAGAGCCAGCTCAAGAAGCCACTGGGGATCGGACTCTTCGTACCGAGAGTCCTCATCGTCGCTCCAATCCTCCCTCCAGATAAAAACGAAAGCGCGGCCACCGTGATCGAGATGCAGGTACCGGCGCGTTTCATGGTGCTTGTAGGCATGCAGCCGAATCCCGTCCTCGAGCTCGACCTCGTGCATCCACATGAACTCGCCGAGGTACTGGGGCGCCAGTCGTATAAGCGGCTCCCAGACCGGGGCTTCGTAGTTGATGACGCGTCCTCGTTTGGGGCGAAGTCGATGCATCGGCCCAGCCTCCAGAGGAGGCTGTGACCGAACAAGACGCGGGAGTGCCGCTTGTGAAGATTCTCAGCGACGGAACTGCAACAGGTACAGCTAGGGGCGGATCTTCACCCCGCGCTTGGCTTTGTTGTTCTTCAGATTCGGGTCGGCGACGCCGGAGCGGACATTGGCGCGAACGCGGGCCTTGCCCGGCTTCGCCGTCTTCACCTTCACCCGCAGCTTCTTCGTCTTGCCGGCGGCGATGTCGCCGAGGCGGCAGGTGAGCTTGCGCTTGCCTTTCTTCGCCTTCGCCAGCCTGCAGGCGCGTTTGCCGTTCAGCTTCGGCGCGGTCACCTTGCCGGCAGATGCGGGGACGGTGCCCTGGAGGACCGTCCCGGTCGCCACGCTCGGCCCGGCGTTGCGGACCGTGATCAGGAAGGCGAGCTTGCCACCGACCACGGGGCGTTTCGGCTTCGGCTTGATCCTCAGCTGCAGGTCGGCGCTCGCCGCGGACGCGGGCGGCGCCGGCACCAGCTCGAAGGCGCCGATGTCGCAGGCGCTCCCCTGCGGCCGGCTCACCCCGCGCTGGTCGGCGGGCGGGCAGCCGGCGTTGGTACCGGCGTCGACCGCCGGGCTGCCCGGCTGCAGCGCCAAGGTGTCGGTTTCGCCGCCGTTGTTCTGCAGGCCACCCAGCAGCGGGTTCGTGCTCTGCTTGCTGCCGGCGTCGGCGAACATGCAGCTGGCGTCGCCGGAGAGGTTGTGGTCGGAGGTGACCGTCGCCATCAGGGCGCAGTCGCTGGGCCCGGCCGGGCCGTTGTTGCCGGCGACGATCGTGTTCTTGACCGCCAGGGCCGCCGAGCCGCCGATCGTCGGTTCGGGGTTGTAGACGGCGAGGCCGCCGCCGAGGCCGGCGGTGCCGACGCTGTTGCCGGCGATGGTCGAGTTGACGATCGTCCCTTCGCTGCCTTCCACGCTCGCGGGGTCGACGGCCAGCAGGACTCCCCCGCCCTGAACCGCGACCCCGGTCGAGTCGACCGAATTGCCGCTCACGGTGGAGCTGACCATCGAGAATTTGCCGAGTACGTAGACGCCGCCGCCGAGCCCCTCGATGACGCCGCCGGTCACCCGGTTGCCCGAGATCGTGCTGTTGGCGATCGTCAGCACCGTTTTGTTCACGCCCTCCGGCGGCGCCGAGATGCCGGCGCCGTTCTGGCTGGCGACGTTGCCGGTCACGTTCACCCCCTGCAGGACCGCTTCTTCGCCTTCGTAGGCGAGCACCCCGCCGCCGTCACCGGGAACCTCGCCGCCGAGTATCGGGTTGGTGTTGCCGCCGGTGATCGTCATCCCTTCGAGCACGCTGCGGTCGGCTTCGAGGTTGAACACGCGCGAGGCCTGGTGGGCATCGACCGTCGTCCGGCGCGCGCCGGCGCCGCGGATCGTCACCGTTCCGCCCCCGAAGACGACCAGCTCGCCTTCGGAGACCCCGTAGTTGCCGGCGGGCACGAGGACCAGGTCTTCGGCGTCGGCCGATTCCCCCGCCCGCGAGATCGCGTCGCGCAGCGAGCAGGCCGGATCGGTGGTGCAACCGCCCGGCACGGTGGTGTCGGCGGTCGTGTTGACCGTGAAGGTCGCGGCCTGGCCGGCGGCCGGCGCGATCAGGGCCAGCGCCGAAAGGGCGGCGGCAAGAGCTATCGACTTCGTGCGCATTTCCCCTACCTCGTACTCGGTTTTCAGTAGGTGGCCGGGTACCCTCGTCTCCAACCGGTAAACGACGTGGGAGGGCGACCGCAGTAAGCGGATCAAGAGACCCGGCCAGGGCACGAAGGGGAACCATAGATATAACGGTTATGTTCTATGCTTCCAACATGAGTCGCAAGCTGAGCCTCCGCTGCGGGGTCTTGGTGCGGGAACTGCGCCGCAGCAAGGGGATGGACCAGAAAGAGCTGGCGCGCAGAGCCGGCACCGAGCAGCCCGCGATCAGTCGCATCGAGAGAGATGTCCACTCTCCCTCACTCGTCACCCTGAACGGCATCCTCGAAGCGATGGGAGAGACGCTGACTGTCGCCCCCTTGTCGCTTCAGAATCCGGTCCCCGGTGGCAGCAACCAGTCGATCGCGGAGCTGCGGTCCGACTACCGAGACCTCAGCCCCTCGGAGCGCCTCGCCCAGGCGGCCCACCTGAGCGAAATCGCCACCGGGCTCGCAGCGGAAGCGGAAGCGTGATCCGGCCACTGAAGCCAGAGCCCCTGCTGGCGGTTCTCGCGGCTCACGAGGTCGCCTTCATCGTGGTCGGCGGCTACGCGGTTGCGGCTCACGGTCACGTCCGCGCCACCAAGGACATCGACATCTGCCCCGACCCCGGCGAGGCAAATCTGCAGAACCTCGCCAACGCCCTTGATGAGCTGGAAGCACAGCTGATCGGTTTGGATGAGTTTTCGGGCGAGTTCGACCTCGCACCAGACCTCGACGGTCTCAAGCTCGGCAGCAATTGGACCCTCAGCACCAAGCACGGCCGGCTCGACGTCTTGCAGCACATAGCAGGCCTTGGCAAGGACGGGGGCGGCTGGAAGGAGCTCTCCCGCCATGCCGTCACCCGCGACTTCCTCGGGTATCAGTCCCTCTTCTGCAGTTACGAGGATCTGATCGCGATGAAGCAGGGCGCAGGTCGTCCACAGGACGAGATCGACATCAAGAGCCTCAAAGCCGCCCGAGGAGAACTCTAGGTTCGGGATGCCTCGCAGCGCAGGCGTCAACTCGCGAGAGTCCAAGCATCTGAGCGGCCGGGGCGCTCACGCTGATCCATCCATCGCGCAGTGCCCCGACCGCATCCCCCGCTAGTTGCCCTTGGTAATGGCCGAGCGCGGAATCGTCGTGTCGCAGCACAAAGCGGTCATGCGGCCCCTCCTTTCCCAGGCTGAGGCCACCGTCGCCGGTTCGCCTGAAACGCCTTCTACGAAGCAGCTCTCTCAGGGACCGGACTGTTCGAACGTGTGCTGGTACTGCGTGGCGGGGCCGCTGCCGTAGATCGGGTTGAAGGGGGCCTGCTGAGTGCAACCCGTGGCG
>Ga0247776_10000125_pt1 | contig 17382 bp, 20 predicted proteins | sample UWRJL199509C5_FD_179912 | JGI IMG/M metagenome (GOLD analysis project Ga0247776, IMG submission 179912) | Plant litter microbial communities from Arlington Agricultural Research Station in Wisconsin, United States - UWRJ-L199-509C-5 | ecosystem: Environmental > Terrestrial > Plant litter >...
GGAATCCGCCCCGTATCTCGGTGGCGGTAACCGGTGGGTGCGCGAGGCCGGGATCTGGTACGGCCGGCTGGTCGCGCTGCCGGTGGCCTTTGTGGCCCGGCTGGTCGAGTGGGTGTGCGAGCGCCCCACTCGCGCGCTGATCTTCAACATCCTGCTCTTCGCCGGCCTGGCGATCTTCTTCTAGGAGTCACCGATGATCGAAGTCAACAGCGAGATCCAGGGCCTGCAGGAGTCGATCGAGCACGCGCGCCTGATGCTCGACGCGGCCGAGCTGCTCGGTACTGCATCCGGCGAGTTGTTCATCAGCCACCTGCGGGACTCGGACAACGGCCCGAAGACCATCGAAACCGCCCTGAACGTCCAGGAGGGCTTCGACAACATCCTGGCCGAGGCAGAAGCCCTCCTCGATCTCCTTGAGGCGCAGCTGGCCGTCAAGGAGGCCTCTGACGCCGTCGGGGGCGAGCACGGCAACAAGGCGTTCTTCGCGCAAGGCGAGTAGCAGGAGCCGCGGCGGACCTACCCGTAAGAGGTCCGCCGCGGTTCACACCTTAACAGCTAGGTACGACAGGAGTAGCCATGACCACCACATCGAGCCGGCCAGAGATCCGGCTTTCGGACTACACGAACTGGATCATCGACCCGATCCGCGACCGAGTCACCACCGCAGCGCGCGATTACGCCGACCGGCCAGTCGCGCCGGGCGCCAGCCAGGAGCAGCTGGCCGAGATGGCCAAGCCCTGGGCCGCCATCGCCGCGGTCGCCACCGCAGCCGCCGCCGGCCGGGTGGCCATGGCCACAACGGGGCACCAGGCCGAGGTTGCACTGGCTGTCGCAGTAGCGGCCTTTGCGGCAGCCGTCGTGCTCGGTATGGCCGCGGGCCGCCGCATCACGGACCGCCGGCACCGGGTCCGGGTGCGCGCCTTCCTGGCGGCAGCCGCGAGCTGGATCTCCGTCGCGATGGTCACCGGCGTCTCCTCGGAGATGCTCTACATCCTGGCGGTGCTCGGCGTGGGCATGAGCCTGTGGCACTGGCGCGAGCACGGCCTGGGCTACGGCCCGTGGGAGGCCCTGCAGACGCCGGTCAAGGACCGGGTCGATGTGTTCGGCCCGCGGTGGGAGCAGAACCTGGCAGCCGGCGGCCGGATCCTCAGCGGCACGAAGCTGACGGAGTGGGAGCCGTTGGAGTTCGGGGCGCGCTACGCCCTGATCGTCGTCCCCGGCACGCACACCATCGACGAGATCGAGTCCCTGTTGCCGCGGATCCGTTCAGGCCTGCGGCTGAAGCAGAGTCATAAGATTCAGCTCGACGAGCACCCGGAGTTGGAGGCGCCGGCCCTGCTCCTGACGATCATCGACACCTCGCCGGTTGCAGCCGGCACCCGGTGGCCTGGCCTGGGCGCGATGAACGACGACGGCACCATCCGGATCGGCCCGTACCTCGATGGCGAGGGCGGCGCGCTGTGGAAGCTCTACTCGCGCAACCGCATCCACAACGGCATGATCGCTGGCGGTACCGGCTCCGGTAAGTCCCGGCTGCTGGAGAACATCGCGGTGACTGCAGCCGGCAATCAGCTGTTCCCGACCGCGGTGTGGTTCGCGGACGGCCAGGACGGCGCGTCCAGTCCGATGCTGATGCGCCACGCCGATTTCTACGCCGGTAAGCCGGAGCAGATCGTGGCGATGCTGCGGGAGGCCGTCGAGGTCATAGGCATCCAGCAGGACGAGAACAAGGCCCTGGGCCTGCAGGGCTTCACGCCGACCCCGGACCGGCCGGGCCTGCTCGTCATCCTCGACGAGTGCAAGCTCGTGCTCGACAAGCAGAACAACCCGGAGCACTGGGAGGAGACGCAGCAGCTGGTGGCCCGGATCGCCACCACCGGCAACAAGGCGGGCGTCGGCATCATCCTGGCCGGCCAGGAGGCGACACTGCCGACGTTCGGTGGCGGCGGTCAGTGGCCGGCGGCCATCCGGAACAACATCAAGGGCGCCAACGGCGTGCTGCTCAAGAGCGAGGAGGCCGCCGGCGGCAACATCTTCGGCATCCCTGCCCTGACCATGCGCCAGATCCCGAGCGGCGGCGGCTACGGGTACGTGGCCGGCGGCGAAGGCTCCCGCAAAGCGATGATGCGGGGCTTCTACGACGACGACGAGCAGATGGCGGCGAACATGGGGGCCTTCGACTGGCGCTCGGTCTCCCCGGTGACTGCTCTGGACCTGAGCATCGCCTACCGGGACCGGAGGCTGACCGCTGACGAGGACCTGGCCGGCGCGCGGGAGCGGTACGAGAACCGGCGGCGTCGGCACGCCAACGGGGACACCTCGACCAAGCCGCTGGCCGTGATCCCCGACCTGGTCCAGCCGCGCGGTGGGTCCGCGTTCACGAGCTTCACACTCAGCTCGCCGTTCGTGGGTCCCGCCAAGAAGATCACTGCGGGGCAGGACCGGGTGCTGCAGGCCGTACTGGACGGCCACAGCAACTGGCAGGACATCAGCAAGGCGTCCGGCCTGGGTCGCGACCGGGTCTACGCCTACCTGAAGGACCTGACCGGCATGGAGCTGGTCCGAAAGGACAAGCACGGCCAGTGGGTGGCGATGTCGTAGCCTGAGGGCATGACCGAACCGGAAGAGCCGCCCGTCGAACCCGACCCCGAGCCTCCACCGCCCCCGCGAGAGCCGGATATCACCCCGGTCCCGCCGAACCCCGGCCCTCCGCCCGGGGACGGCTAGAACAGAGACAGGCCCTACCGGGCGCCACCGGTAGGGCCTGTCCGTCTGTGGGCGGTCAGACGTCGATCCCGGTGTCACCAGGGTCAGGCCCGAGACAGGTCACGATGATGTGCACGCCGCCTGTGTCCGGCGGCAGGCTCACCGTGCCCGTCCCGGAGAACCGGGCAATGCTCAGGATGACGCCGGCCGCGGTGGTGTCGGTGCCGGGCACCACGTAACCCACGATCCCCGGCCACGAGTCGCCGCCGGCCCCGTCGTTGTCATTGGTCTCGACCCGCCCGATCTCCGTCGAGCTGGTTGTGGCCGTGCCGGATGCGTTGTAGCGGAGGTCCGCCTTGTAGCCGCCCACCGCCGTGAAGGTAGGGCGCAGGCCCGAGGTCTTGAACTCGTAGATGAACCCCGCTTTCAAGACCATGCCGTCGATGCGCAGCACGCCGAGGAACGTGGTGCCCGAGGTCGGGCCGGCGCTGGCCGTACGGTTGGCGCGGTATTGGATACCCCGGCCATTGATGTCGCTGGCGTAGATCGGATCTCCTGCCGCAACCATCGCGGCCTCCCCTCAGAGCGCGTAGCGGGCCTGTGCCTGCTGGTGCATGGTGAGCACGTCTCCCGTGCTGTGAGTCTTCACAATGCCGTTCACGCTGCGCGTGACCACAGCCTGCTGGAGGTACGGGCCTGTTCCGGTGGCCGCCGTCATCGATGTGACCGTGACGCGCTCCCCACCCACCATCCAGTCGTAGGGCAGGCTGGTGGTCGACCAGACATCGCCCCGGTCCGCGGTCGTGATATCCCAGATCGTCTCGGTCAGGGTGATGGCCTCCGCCAACGTGGAGGATGCCGAGGTTGCGCGTCTGGTGGTCAGGTCGTAGGAAGCTACCTGGAACTGGCGGTTGGGCCGGCAGGTGAAGGTGATCTTTCGGGTGTGAGGACCCACCACCTCGGAGATGCCGATGACGTACATGTCCAGGAGGTCGGGCGTCCTCCCCGTGACGGTGATGCGCTCCCCGATATCCACCTGGGATGCCGCGGCGGCCAGCGACGGCGTGGCGACCAGGTCCAGGGTGACAGACGGGTAACGAGGGTCGTCCACGGTGCCCCGGTTCAGGTGCCAGGCAGCCAGGTCGGGCAGTCGGTTCTCGGTGTAGACGTTGACGTCGATCGTCTTCACATAGCGACCCACGCCGGCCGGCGGCGGCTGGACAGACAGAGGCCCTGTGGTCTCGGTCGCAAACGCCTCCCCGCCATCACGCTGGCTTACGCTGATGTCGTTGGCCGTCGACTGATTGTCAATGACCTCGCGCATCGGTGGCGCGATATCGCCGGGGAACGTCAGCGCTAGCGCCACTGGTTGTCCATAGCGCCGAATCCGGGTGCGAAAGGTCAGCCCGATCTCGTGCCGGGAGTCGTACAGCATGCCGTCATCGGTGTCTGCGCACTCCTGGAGGATCTCGATCAGCGTGGCGATCGGCTGCGGCCCCATGGGTTCAGTAAGTGACCCGAGGCCGCGCAGATCGTAGGCCAGTCCGTTCTCGCGCATCAGTCGAGCGAATCGGTTGCCAGCTGTCTCCCCGGGATACCCATTGAAGACGTTCACCTGGTCCCCGGAGATCAGGTTGTCGGCTGTGCCGCGGAGGCCGAACACGTGCCCGAACCAGCCATTGATCGTGTGCGCATTGGCGGCGATGGACCAGGACGCCAGCGTGCCCAAGGTGGATGATGCGAAGGTTCCTGACAGCCCGTAGGTGACGGTCGCGCCCTCTGGGTACCAGGCCATCGCGTATGACACGGTCCCGCCCGAAATCGAGCAGGTCACCCGCATACGCAGCCACTGGTCCGGTGCCGCCCCGGTGCCGTAGAGAGTCAGGTCCGTCAGCAGGGCGGCGCCGGCCCCCGACGTGGCCGTGAGCGTGTAGGTGGCGTTGTTGGCAAGGATTGCCCAGCGAGTACCGTCCGAGGTCTTCCAGGAGAACAGCGGCAGCGATGTCCCCGACGCCGGCAGGGCCGCGAGGCGGAAGTTCAGCGTGACCTGCCATCCCTGGGTCGCCGAACCGGATGCGGCGAAGATGCCGTAGATGGACCCGAGCGTCCCCAGTTTGACCTGGACGTCCGAGCCTCCAGGGCGTTCATCCTGAGCGAAGTCCACGTCGACCACGCTGGCGGGAATCCCCCCGGCCAGCACGTTGGTCGCCTGGGTGGCATCGCGCGAATCCTCCAGAGGCCAGTAGCCCGTCAGCGTGGTGAATCCGGTCGTTGAGCGGTAGATGGTGGACCGTAGAGGATCCTTCCATTCGCCTAGACGGCGCAGGAGGCCGTTGCCTTCCAGATCTGTCCACGCGTCACCCTTGGTGCCGTCGAACGAGCTGGACTGGTCCGGCTCCCAGGAGGCAGCCTCCAGTACGTTCCGGGCATTGAAGAATGTCACGTCGTCGATGTAGACCGCGTCATCGCCGGCCACACCGGAGGCGTCCTTGAGGTAGCGGACGAACACCTCACGGGCGCCTGTCGCGCTGGTCACGACAGGCACAGTGATTCGGGTCCAGCCGATGATCCCCGAGGTGGCCAGCCGCAGCACGCCGCCCGTGCTGATCCGCAGGTTGTCGCCGGCCGCGGTCGAGACCCGGTACCAGAGCGTGCACATCGTGGAGCCGGCGGGCGCAGCGATGATGGCGTCAGAGAATGAGCCCGCGGCTGTGGTGCCCGACTTCAGGGACCACGAGCCTGTATGCGCCTGGGTACTGGTGCGCGCCCAGGGGTTCGGGCTGGACCCCGATGTGATGGTGATGTCCAGGGTGGCGTCCTCGAAGCCCTCGCGAGCTACCACAAAGGCCGGCATGACCTGGGTGTTGCGACCGACCAGGCCGTAGAGGTCGCTCTCGGGGTTCGTCGGCCGGTACCGGTCATCGCGGTTGTCGAAGGTCAGCGTCCCTGACGAGGGCCGCTGACTGGAGCCCTCGTCACCGTTGCCGCGGGTCGCCCGGATGTCCTCCCGGCTGTAGACGTCGCTGGTCACGTCCTCCCAGTCGTCGCCTACCTGGAGGAACACGCTGATGAGCTGCTTCACTTTCCCAGCACCTCCTGGACATTCCCGCCCTGCCGCTTGATAGCCGCGGCGAGAACCTCCACCAAGGCGTCATCGAATGCCGTGCCGCCGGACCGGACGACGATTTCGAGTGACGCCCCGTCGCCTCCACGGGTCTGCACCCGCTCGCCGGCCTGCAGGACTGCGAGCATCTCGGAACCAGGAGTGCCGGGCACGACGCCGCCGGAGTGGAAGCGCGGGATGTTCGGGACGCTGATGCTGTTGCCGCCGATGCCTGGCACCCACCCGGGGACGCTCCAGCTGAGTCGACCAATGGTGTTGTTCCAGGCGTCCGCGATGAAGTTGAAGGCGTACCGGAACGGCGCAGTGATGAAGTTGGCGATCTTCCCGAAGGCCTGGCCGATCCAGCCGGGGACCTTCTTCAGCCAGTCCCAGGTGTTGCTCGCGGCGTCCTTGATCCAGCGCCAGGCCGCGGCGCCGGCCTTCTTCACCCAGTCCCAGTTCTTCACCAGCAGCACGATGATGGCGATCAGCGCCACGATGCCCAGGATGATCCAAGTGACGGGGCTAGCGAGCTGGGCGGCGTTCCACGCCCACTGAGCGGCCGTGACCAAACCGATGATGCCGATCACCCCTGACAACAAGGGGGTGATCATGTTGATCTGGTCGGCCCACTTCTGGAGGTCCGGCGGGTTGGCTTCCTTCTGGGCCTCGTTGAAGTCCAGAGTCGCTGCGGTCGCATCGATGGTGGCCTGATTGGCGTCGGCCTGGGCCTGCTTCACATCCTCGTGGGACTGCTTCAGGTCCTGTTGGGCCTGCTTCAGGTCGATAGACGCCTGCTTGGCCTCGTCGCTGTTCTTGCCGTGCTCCTTGACCGCCTCGTTGTAGTCCTTCTGAGCCGCCGCTGCGTCCAATACGGCCTGCTCAGCATCGATCTCGGCTTGGCCGATGTCGAGCACGGCCTGGCGCCCGTCGATGAACGCCTGGTTGGCATCCTCCTGGGCCTGTCGCATGTCCAGGGTTGCGCGGGCCAGCTTGGCGGCCTTCTCCGCGGCAGCCTGCTGCAGATCTGCCATCGCCTGCACGGCGGCACCTGCATCGTCGACTGCGGTACTGGCGCCATCTACAGCGGCCCCCAGTTTGCCAACCTTCGAGGTGTACTCCTCGGTCTCCTGGCTGGCCTTCCGCATGTCGTCACTGGCAGAGGTGATCGAGTCATCGACGCCTTTGACCGCGCCCTCGGCCTTCTTGCCGGCCTGGGCAAGCTTGGAGGCGTCCCCGGCAAACTCCAGGTTGACGGTGTTGGCCATCAGTCCACGTCCAATCCAGCGGTCCGAGCGACATCCGTCAGGGACTCGGTGAGGGCCTTCTCGATGTCAGCGCGGATCACCCGCAAGGTCGGATAGATGTAGCGCCCCTCGGAGTAGAAGGGCCGACTGACTGAACGCCTGATTCCGGTCTTGCCGCCGAAGTCCAGCCAGGGGTAGTACGGGGCGGTCCGGCCGCCGGCGACAATCCTGGCTGACGTCCTTGTGGACTTCGCCCTCAGGCTTGCGCGGGCAGCACCAGTGCGGCTGGGGATCTGTGGACGGGTCTTCTGGATGAGCAGGTCGGCTACACCGTTGAGGGCAATCCTCAGACCTTTTGGGGCCTCGCTGTCGAGGCGACGCAGGCCGCGGTTGAAGTCAGCGAGGCCGACGACATTGACCTTGAGGTCCTGCATGGTCTACCTCGCCCTCTTCGATTCGAGTTCCTGCCGTTGGGCAATCCGCTGGTAGTAGATCGACCACCCGATCCATTCCGGTGCCGTCATTCGCTCCCTGAGATCCTGTACCAGCATCCCCAGCTTCTGGGCCAGGAAGTGGTCAAACTCCAGGTCAGGACTCTGCTCGAACGCTTTTGTACTGCTCCTTCTGCGAGTCCGGCCCGATACCCGAGAGCGCGTTCACCTGCTTTGCGACCTCATTGATCTCGCCCGGGATGGAGTTCTTCTGCCAGGCCGCGACGTCGTCCTCGCCCATCTTCGGGTCGAGCATCGCGGCGGCCAGGATGAACCGCTCCTGCTGCAGGTTGTCCTCGAACTTCCCGGCCTGGATCATCTCCCAGCGTGACAACGCCCGGAACTTGATGACTCCGACGCCAGGCACGTCGTACTCCCCGACCAGCCCGGTTACACGGTCGGCCAGCAACTTGGTCTTGTCCATGGGGTGGCGCCCCTCTCTGGTTACGCGGCCTGAGCCGTGGAATTGATGACGTCGGACAGCTGCAGATCGCAGGACCAGGTGACCATGTCGGCCACCGGGTTCGTCTCCGTGTACTTGAGGACCAACGCCTGGACCTTGTCCTGCGGCAGCCCGCTGCCGGCGCCCTCAGGCTGCCGGATCCATTCGACGACAGTGCCCACGAGCGGTTCGATCACCGCACGCGGGCCGGTGACCGCCGTGGAGTCGTAGATGCCGGACATCGTGCCGGTTCCGCCCAGGAGGCCGCCAGAGAAGACGTGAGCGTCCTTGCCGTACGTAGTGACGTCGTGGGAGTCGGAGTTCTTCTCCATCTGCGACGTGGTCGTGTACGCGCTCAGGTTCTTCGCAGCCAGAGAGACGAAGGTCTTCTTACCGTGGATAAAGGCCATGACAGTGCCTCCCTTTCAGGCGGCCGGCGTGCCTTGGCACGCCAGGTTGATGGTGAGGCCGGCCGCCATGTAGTCGACGCCGGCGATCGTGACCACGTCGAACTCCACGCTGGCAACCGTCAGGTCATCCCAGGTCTCGCCTTCGTAGTCCTCAAGGCAGAGTTTGATGGATTTTTCTCCCTCGTCCGAGACGTATTCCGAGAGCGAGTCCCGACCAGCGCGGTCAGTCACGATGCCGACCACCAGCCAGACCTTCAATGCCTCGACGCGCGTCATCCCGCGGCCGTACGTCTGGTCGTACTGGACGCTCTCGGGGTAGGAGACGATGGCGGCGGGCGGCGTGATGGTCTTCGGAGGCTGGGCATGGATCCGGAGACCGGGCACAGTGCCGAGGCGCGTGGCTATTTCCTGCATCAGCGAGGCGAGGTTCATGCGGCCCACCACTCTCGGCGGTACTTACTGCCCAGGGCGGTCTTCAGATCAGGATCCAACGTGGCGAGCAGGCGCTGCTCGGTCCCCTCGCTGGGAGAGCCCGCCATGCCGAACGGGCTGTCTCGACGAGCCGCAAACCGGGCGGCCTGGATCAGCGTCGCATTCTTGACGGCCGCGGGGACCTCCGCCCAACCCCAGAGCCCGCTGATAACCAGGGGGCCAGGGGTACTGGTGATGATCCGGGTGAAGGGCTTGCCCTTCTGCTCGGCGTTGGTAGGCCCCAGCTCGTAATCGGCTAGGAGCGTCCCTACGCCATCAGCGACCTCCAGGGCTACCACGCTCTGCAGGTCGTCGATTTCCGTCGTCCAGGAGCCAATGAGGCGGTCCCAGGCCGTGTGGTACGTCCGGTCCTCAACCACGTCGACAGACCCGAACTGCCGGTGGCAGAAAGTGTCTACCGCGCGGGAGGCGGTCGTAGCCCAGATGCCGATGAGCGCGTTGTCGTCGTCGTCGGTGATGCGGAGGTAGGACTTCACCTCGGCCGTCGTCACGTAGTCGGGCTCCCAGGCCATGACCGCCTCCTCTCAGCGCTTCGGGTTGGTGGCCTTGACGGCCTTGGTTGCCTTGCCCACGAGGGTGCCGAGGGCGCCTGTGGCGTGGGCCTCCAGATGCGCGATGCGCTCCTTCAGCTCCGTCACCTCGCGTTCCAGTTCCTCAACGCGCGCGGACGACTCGTCCGGGGTCACGTAGTCGGCCGGCATATCAGGCCACCGGGTCGTACGTGACCTGCCGGACGCCCGCAATGTCCAGGTTGGCCAGCGCGATGTCGCCGTAGATGCCGATGGTCACGAACGAGAGCTGCGGGATGTTGGCCGTCTGGACGGTCGCCCCGAAGTTCCAGTCGAGCCGCTCCGGCGAGGACGCCCAGCCGCGGACCTTGGCCGGGTCGAACAGCCAGCTGTTCGCCGACGCCGTACCGGTCGCGCCCAGCGCCCAGGCCGGGACGACCCGAGTGCCGGCCACGTTCAGCGTGCCGAACAGGTTGGCCGCCGTGCCGTTGGCGTTCATCGGGTTGATCATCGGGTAGAGCTTGCGACCGGACGTGTCAGTCACCCGCGCCAGGGTCTTGTAGAGGTCGATGTGCGCGGCCATCGCCGAGAACCGGTTGCCGCCGCGGACGAACTGGAGTGCCGCGATGGCAGCCTCGAAGTCGTTGGCGCTGATGATGTCCGAGGCGTTGGTGCCGGCACCAGCCGTGATGGCGATGTCGGTGGCCGCGGTGAGGGTGTTCAGGAAGGTGGCTACGGCCGCCTCCCGGTCCTCGTAGTACTCGCGGAGCATCTGGTCCCACAGGATGCCGGACAGCTCCGGACGGCCGCCGCGGCGCGCGGCCTGGCGGGTCACCTCGACCTTGCCCCACACCTGGGTCGGAGTGATGGTCTGGCTGGTGACGACGTAGCTGCCGCCGGCCGGCTCGGTGCCTTCGGTGGCCGGACCGACGAGGGCCGCGGAGCTGGAGAACTTCGGCACATCGAACGACGTACCGTCCGTGGTGCCGGAAGCGATCATGTCCCAGAGCGGGGTCACGTAGTCCATCTGCGGCTGCCACAGCTCGGGCGCGTACCGGTTCGGATTCAGGGAGGCCGTGTCTGCTCGGTCGACGTCGGCGTTCTTCGGGTTGAAGGCCGCGCTGATCAGGGCGTTGACACGGGTCGCTGCCTCGTGGTCACCACCCTGAGTGTTGATGACGCTGAAGACGTCCGAGCTGAAGTCGTGACCGTTACTGCCGCGGTCGAAGACCGACCGGCCATCGACCCGGGCGACGTTGTACGGCAGCGACTCGCGGACCTTGGTCGACGCCACGGGGCGGACCGCCGGGCGCACGGTGTTGTAGGCCGCGTTGCGGGCGCGCAGCTCGGCCTCCTTGTTGGCCTTGGCCAGCTCGGCTTCCAGCCCCTCGTACTCGGTGACCTCGTCATCGGTGAGGCTGCGGTCCGCGGCCCCGTCGACAAGCGCGGTCATCGCGGCGGTGATTTCCTCGATGGTGCGCATCTACCCTCCCTGGGTAGTCAGGGCGCGTGCTCGCGCCTGGATCAGCCTGGTCCGGTTATCCGGCCCAGATATATGCTTGCCGGCCACCCGGTCGACCAGCTTGGCGTCAACCGCCTGCTGAGCTGAATACCAGGTGGTCGCATTCATAGATTTCCGCCAGGAGGCCGGAGACCCCCCAGCGCGAGCGGCGTAGTAGCCCGCGATGTCGTTGGATACCTCGTCGGCCAGGTCGGCCATCTCCCGCAGGTCGGCGGGACCGCCGATCCCGACCATCTGAGCGTCGTGGATCATCATCCGACCGCCCTTGGCGATGTCGATGGTGTCCCCGACCATGGCCAGGAAAGAGGCTGCGGAGCCGGCGAGTCCGTCGATGTGCACGTTGATCGCGGCGGGCGATGCATCCAGGGCCTCGAACATGGCCACGGCGTCGTAGACGAACCCGCCTGGTGAGTTGATGTGCAGATCCAGGCTAGAAGCCTTGATGCCGTGGACGGCCTGCACGAACTCTGTGGCATCACCATCGAAGCCGCCGATCATGTCGTACACGTAGAGCTTGGGAGTGACCGCGTTGGTCAGCGTGAAGCACGGAGTGTCGCGCGGCTGCACGGCATCGTCCGCAGCGCGCCAAGCGGCGCGCAGGGCGCGGAGGTTACTCGGCTGGCGCATCGGGCTCCTTCTGGGCCGGTGCCGGCTCCGGCACGGGAGGCGCCGACGAACCCAGGGCGTCCCCGCCCTCGACCGGCGGAAGGTTGCGGATCTTCCGTGCCTCGTTCACGGTCAGGAACGGGCGGCCGGTCTGCTTGAGCAGCAGCTCAATCTCCTTGTCGGGCGAAGGTCGCTCCAGGCCGGAGAAGTCGACCTCCAGCCAGCGCGGCCGAGCCAGCAGACGCGAGCCTCGGCCCTCAACCCGTGATGCCCAAGGACTAAGGACGGTACGGCCCAATGCGCGGTTCTGTTCCTCAACGCCCGTGCCCCAAGAGGTCTGCTTGTCGGTCTGCATCAGCAGGTGCGGCGGGACCCCCGTCCATCGCGCGATTTCCTCGATCTGGAACTGCCGAGACTGTAGGAACTGCGCGTCAGCCGCGGACATGGTCCAGGGGGTGAACTTGAGCCGCCGGTTGACCAGCGCGATGCGTCCGGCGTTCTCATAGCCGCCAGTGGAGCTGTCGAGCGCCCGCTTGATCTCGGGGACGTCATCGGTGATGTCTACGTCATCATCTGGCGTGGCGATGCCGGAGATCAGCGCCCCGGAGGAGAACATCTTGCCCGCGGCGCGATCTCCGGCAAGGGTGATGCCCAATGACCCGGTGGCCACCTGGAGCAGGCCAAGACCGCGCTGGCCGTCGAGAGACAGTGCGGGGACGTACCAGAAATCGTCGGCGTCGAGCCGGACCGACCGCCCGCCCTCCAAGGTCACTCGGAACCACAGCCCGCCGCGTGGCATCATGCTCTGGTTCTCGAACTCCTCGGTGGTCGGGTCCTCGACGGTGAACGAGATCGGGTGGACCAAGGCGAGCCGGGCGAGGCCGCCTGCCTCATTCCTGACCTTCAGAGCGCCGGCGCGACCGTGAATCATTAGGTGTGCGAACAGGGTCTCTTCCCACTCGAACTGCGTTTGCCCGTCCGGGCCGTCCGGGTCATCGAAGATGCTCGGTACGCGCTCGGTGTCGCCATTGGCGTTCAGGCGCAGAGACCGCAGCGGGAGGCTGGCGAGGGTGCCCGAAACGAGCGAGACGGCACGGAAGAGGGCCGACAGGTTCATGGCCGTGGACTCGTCCACCATCGGGTCGACATAAGACCCGGGGGAGAGGAACTGAGCGAAGAACGGCGAATTGACGGGCACGGGCGCGACATTGCTGGTCTTGCTCCATGGCCATCGCACGACTGCATCATACCCCACGGGGGTATCGTGGGCTGTATGTCGCCTGATCAGCCCCCAAGTCTTCTGGAAATCGTTCGAGCGGCAATACGGGGTCTCGATCTGGATGATGCCGACTCCGCGGTTGCTGCGCTTGCGCTGACCTACGCCGGCGACATCTCGGATGGCGGGGACCTGGCCAAGCTCGGTCCACCGCTGCTGTCGTGCCTGGAGTCGCTCGGGATGACCCCGCGAGGTCGGGCTGTCATCCACCGGGGGGTGAAGAATGCAAAGCCTGCCAGCCGCAACGCCCTCGACGACCTCCGCGCCCGTCGTGCTCGGAAGAACGGAACCCCGGATCTGGACGCCAGCGTTACGGGAACTGGCGCCTGATACCTCGTTCGGATTCGACGTCATCGACTTCGCAGAGGCGATCGGGTGGCCGCTGGATCCATGGGAGCAGTGGGCCGTGATCCATGGCGGGGAGCTGCTGCCCGATGGCCGGCCACGCTTCCGCTTCGTGCTGATCCTCGTAGCTCGCCAGAACGGCAAGACCACCCTGTGCCGGGTGCTGGTGCTCTACTGGATGTTCATCGAGAACCAGGCGCTGATCCTGGGTACCTCGACTAGTCGAGACACCGCCAAGGTCTCATGGCGCGAAACCATCAAGATGGCCAAGGCCTCCGAACTGCTCGATAGCGAGCTAGACCAGGACGACTACGTCCGCGAGACGATCGGCGAGGAGTCGTTCTTTCGCAAGTGGCTCGACGACAACGGGGACGAGCAGCGCTCTGAATACCGGTTCGCCGCACCGAATAGGAGGGCCGGCCGGTCGTTCACGCTCCGCCGGCTCCTGATGGATGAGCTGCGCGAGCACAAGGACTTCGACACCTACGACGCGGCCGTCAACGCCATGAACGCGGTCTGGGATGGGCAGGCCTGGGCCATCACGAACCAGGGTGACGCCCGGTCGGTAGTCCTCGACCAGTTGCGAGACGCCGCGATCGAATACATCGAGACCGGGAACGGCGACCCCCGGCTGTTCATGGCCGAGTGGAGTGCGCCCAATGGCGCTGACCCCACGGATCCCGAGGCACTGGCCATGGCCAATCCGAACCTGAACCGCAGGATCATGCTCGACGACCTGATGGGGCAGGCGATCCGGGCCAAGAGCACCGGAGGCGAGGTGCTGGCTAGGTTCCGGACCGAGGTTCTGTGCCAGCGCGTGACCCTGCTCAATGCCGCCATCGACCCGGACGCGTGGGAGAGGGCCGGCCTAAATGACGCGGACCTGGTGGACCTGGCCCAGCATCGGCGCCAGCTGGCGCTCTGCCTGGACGTCAGCCTGGACGGGTCTCACGCCACGCTGGTGGCTGCTGCCGCCATCGAGGGCCTGATCTACGTCGAGGTTGTCAAGGTCTGGCAGGGGTACGGCGCGATGAAGGCTCTGCGCTCGGACCTCCCTGGGCTGGTGACCAAGCTGCGTCCGCGCGCATTGGGGTGGTTCCCGAACGGGCCGGCCGAGGCCGTAGCCGCCGACCTGGAGGCCAGGAAGGGCAATCGACTCTGGCCACCTCGGGGCGTGAAGGTCGAGGGGCTCGCCAGTGAGGCCACCGCGGTCTGCATGGGCCTTGCCGAACAGGTGGCGGCCGGGATGGTCCGGCACCCACGCGACCCCATGCTCACCAGCCACGTCAGCCAGGCACAGAAGCTCCCGCGAGGCGACGCCTGGACCTTCACCCGACGCGGAGCCTCTCCGATCGATGGCACATACGCTCTCGCTGGCGCTGTACACCTCGCTAGAACGCTCCCGCCGGCCCCGGCGCCTCTGGTCGTGGTGCAGGCGGGGTGAACCCAAAAGCCCCCTCAGCACGGCGCTGAGGGGGCTGGAGGTGGCAATCTAGCGAACGTCGCGCACAAAAAAACACGACTGCGGGTGTTTCGAGGCCGCCGGGCTCTGAACTTTTTCGATCACCAGCGACTGACCGAGCGCGGCTCCGGTTCGCGCATCGGCTTCGCCTTCGGACGGCCGAGGTTGCACGGCGCACATGCTGCTCGCAGGTTCGACTCGTGGTCAGGGCCTCCGAGTTCCTTCGGGATGATGTGGTCCACGCACGTGGCTACCCGCGTGCACACCCTGGCAGTACCAATCCGGCAGAGATACCGGTCGCGCTCCAGAACGTAGGCCCGCAGCCTGCGCCACCTGGTGGTACTGCCACCGCTCCATCCTGCGCTCATGCCGCCAGCTCCCCGGGCTCGAACCACTCCAACCTATTCAGGCCAAGGTCGGCCAGCCAGTCGCTCACCGCGTCGTCACCGCCGGCGGAATGGATCTCCTTGACGTGCTTCCCTGGCGCGAGGACTGCCTGATCACCACGTTCCCGCAGCCAGTCGTAGACCCAGTGGATCGTGAGGTAGTCCTCCATGAGGACTGCCGAGTCGTCGTACAGAACATCTTCACCAACAAGACGGATGAAGAGGTTCATGTCCTGGCGGTCGAGCCCCCCATCTGTTGTCGATGCGCTCTTGCGCTCTTGGGGATTCAGGCCTGCGTCGGAAGCGACGAGCGGAGCGAGTGCTTCGGACGAGAGGGTCTTAAGTTCTTCTAGTTCAAGTTCTTCTAGTTCGTATCCCTCTCCTGGGGACCTCCCCCCCCTATCCAAGGGATACCCCCCTCCCTCAGTCAGGGACACCCCCCCATCCCTCTCCTGGGTACCCCCCCATCCCTCTCCTGGGGACCCCCCCTCCCTCTCCTGGGGACCCCCCTGCTGATCGCGGGTGAGCAGCAGCTTGTGCCGGCTGGACAGTTGCGCCCCGTCCTCGTTTCGTCGTTGTTCGGTCAGGATCAGGCCCGCATCCTGCAGTTCCTTTAGGAATCGGTCGACCCCCTTGGCCTGGCTCAGGCCGCATTTCGCTGCGAGCGTCTTCCGCGTGGGCCAGACGTAGTCGTCGCTTCGGCGCTGGTTGCGGTAGCCCAGCATGACCACGTAGAGCCACGCGGCACGATCGGAGATCTTCTTCGCCTCGACATAGGCAGCCAGCGAGGTGGGAACCGTGGTGAAATTGCAGGCCAAATCCGGGTCTTGCCCGTGTCGTGCATCCATGGTATGTTCCTTACGAAGCGTTGAACGGGAGCCGCACACCTGGCCGGGTGGAGCGGCTCTTTTCTTTGTCACTGCTCGGCTGCAAGTGGCAGCCCCGTGTATTCCTCCGGGACCTCTACAGCCACCCCCGCGGCCTTCAGTTCGTTGATCCATCTTTCGTGCCGGCGCCGCGCGGCGGAGGCCGAACGAGCCTGTCGCGCCTTCGTGGTGTCCCGAGTGTGCGGGTTCGTTGTCTCCATGCCATGAACCTACTTTAGTTGACAGTCAGGTGTCAACTGTCGTGTCCAGGGCAATTTCTGGGGTCATGACAGTTGACAGTCACAGTCAACTGGAGTAGGTTCATGGCATGGAGCGCAAGACGATCTGCCGGTACCTCCGCGAGGGGGCCAAAGGGCAGTGCACAGCAGAGGCGGTTGACAGCCACGGCGAAATTCTTCTCTGCATCACCCACATGGCTCGCGCGATCGAGCTGGTCAAGCGGAAGCGGGAGGCACTGGTATGAAGGCCATCGCCTGGACGGTGTTCGTGTCGTTCATCGCCATCAGCGCCACTGCGAACTTCATGCACGGCCAGGACCGGCTGGGCGGCGCGATGATGGCAGTCATCCCGGTCGGCTTCGCAGCCACCATCTTCCTGGTCGAGTCGATGATCTCGAAGGGCCACCGTTCCCGCTGGGCCTTCCTGGCCGCCGGCGTGGTCGGCACTGGTGCTGGGATCGCGTCCTACGTCGGTCTCTACACGATGGCGATGGACCACGGCGTCCCTCAGGCCGTCGCAGCTCTGCTACCGCTTGCCTACGACGGCGTTGTGGCGGTGGCATCGCTCGCCATCCGAGCAGGCGGCACCGAGCAGACCAGAGCACCCGAGCAGAGCACCGAGCAGAGCACCCCGAGTACCGAGCAGAGCGTTCTCGTGGTCGAGCACCGAGCACCCGAGCAGCCCGCTGTAGTGCTCGGCGGTGCTCGGGGCGAGCCGGGTGAACTGCAGGTCAGTGAGGCCGAGCAGCTGCCGAGCACGACCGAGCAGAGCCCGAGCACCCAGGCCGAGCAGCCGACCGTGCCGGTTGCCGAGCACCCGCGCACTGAGCAGAGCACTGAGCCCGAGCACCCGAGCAGCCCGAGCAGCAAGGCCGAGCAGATCGTGCTCGATTTCGGGCCTGATCCGGAGGCCTGGCCGAGCGACCGAGCAATCGCCGAGCACCTCGGCTGCTCCCCAAGTACCGCGCACACTGCGAAGAAGAAGGCCCAGGCGCTGATGGCGCCGGCCGAGCAGTAAGCAACCCGCCACCTCGAATCACACCACCAAGCAGGAGGAATGATGACTACCTACAGTGAGAACCGGAAGTTCCGGCCCGCTACGCAGGCCTCCGGTTCCGGGACCGAGCAGACCACCGAAGCGGGACGTACCGGAACGTATGGGACGGAAGTTCCGGCCGGTATTCCGGTCACGGAGAGTGGCTTCCGGTCCCTGATCATCCCCCCGAACTTCCTCGTCGAACCGCGGCCGGCCTGGACTGAGCTGCTCGACTACGCGGAAT
>Ga0247776_10000126_pt1 | contig 17273 bp, 23 predicted proteins | sample UWRJL199509C5_FD_179912 | JGI IMG/M metagenome (GOLD analysis project Ga0247776, IMG submission 179912) | Plant litter microbial communities from Arlington Agricultural Research Station in Wisconsin, United States - UWRJ-L199-509C-5 | ecosystem: Environmental > Terrestrial > Plant litter >...
TCGTGCGATTGCGGAGGAAGCAAAGGGGCTTCGGCAGGGCTTCGAAGCCGCGCACCGCAGTCTGTATGACAAGCCGAAACCAAGGGATGGCGACATTGCTGCGGCCGATGCAAAGATTTGGGATGAAGTACGCGCGCTACCGACCGAGAGACGCACGGCGCTCGCGACGCGCATGCTCGAAGGAAAGGAGGACCGTACGCTCATCGCGCTGTTGCGAAACCCGAAGCCCAACATATTCGGCGGAGTAGTCGCGTCTACGCTCCCGCGCTCTTGGGAGGCCTATGTGCACCGGACGAACCCCGAAGCGGTTGCCACGACCAGGGCGCGCGGTGAACGCGTGGAATGGCTCGACATGATCGTCAACCAGGCGCAGTCGGCGCTGCCCCCGGCCCCTATCGCGTGAACAAAGTGATCCAACCAATAGGTCCGCAAACTGAAATGCCCGGTGCGGTGGCAGAAGGGTGCAAGTCGGTGCACGCCGGAAACACCACGCCGGGCACCCCGAACGTTCGAAAGAAGAAGCTCGTTACCGGGACACGGAAGCCGCCGCCACGCGACGCCGCAGAAAAGATCCGCGAGCTCGCTGCAGCCGGCTGGTCGAAGATCGGCATCGGGCGCCAACTCGGTGCATCGAACAAGTTGCTGAACGTCTGGATGGACACCCATCCAGAGCTTCAGGACGCTTTCGACGAAGGCCGCGACCGCGAGCACAACGCTTTGTATGACGTGCTCTTCAACGCTGCTACGAAGAAAGGCGACACGACGGCAGCAATGTTTTTGCTGAAGTGCAGGCACGGCTACCGTGAAGGAACGCTGCCGGAAAACTTCGGGCCGTCCCTCGTCATTTTCGGCATGCCCGGTTCTGCGCCGGCGGAGAAATGGGTCAGCCCCGCGCAGCGCAAGGTGATCGAGCATGAGTAGGGCTCGCCTCGCTGATGCTGTGTCGAACTCGCTGCCGATGTCGTCTTTCCAGCGTGACGTTCTCGGCGCACCTGAGGTTTATGACCTGTTTCTTGGTGGAGGTCGTGGGGGCGGCAAATCTTACGCGTTAGCCCTCTTGGCATTGCGCCATGTCGAACAGTACGGAGCGCGAGCTCGCGTTCTCTACATGCGAAAGACCTACCAGGGGCTTGCTGACTTCGAGTTGGTCACCAGGCACTTATTTGGGCTGATCTACGGCGGTCGTGCCCGCTACAACTCGCAGACACATACCTGGCGGTTCGACAATGGTGCCTACGTTGAGTTAGGCCAACTCGATAACCCAGGGGACTATCAAAAGTACCAGGGGCGCTCGTTCACTTTGCTTCTCGTGGATGAGGGCGGTCAGTTCTCCGACCCAGCGTCGCTCGACATCATGCGATCGAACCTTCGTGGTCCGAACGACATGCCGATCCGCATGGTCATCTCTGCCAATCCCGGCGGACCCGGCCACTACTGGCTCGCGAAGCGGTACGTCTTCGCCGCAGCTCCTTGGACACCCTTCCTTGAATCACGAAGCAAACGCAACTGGCTGTACTGCCCATCAACGTTCGTGCAGAACGAATTCATCGACCGCGCGCAATACGAGGACCAGCTCGAGGCCGCATGTCCCTCCGACGCCGAATTGCTACGGGCGTGGAAGACCGGCGACTGGGCCGTTGCGCGAGGTGCCTACTTCGCCTCCTGCATCGACGAGAACCGGAACGCCGTCGATCCCTGGGCGGAGATCCCGCGTGATCCCTACACCGGCAAGCTGTGGAAGAACTGGCTTGCGCACGACTACGGGAGTTCCGCGCCGAGCGTGACCTACGTGATGGTCGAGTCTCCGGGCGCGAATGGTCCGGACGGCAAGTTCTACCCACGTGACAGCCTCATCGTTGTCGACGAGCTTGCGACAGTGCGCGGCGAGCAATTGAACGTCGGGCTAGGCTGGACGGTACCGGTGCTCGCCGAGGAACTGAAGGGGATGTGCACGCGTTGGGGTATCCCTGCGCAAGGCACGGCCGACGACGCCATTTTTGCGCGCTCCGGTCATTCGACCGGATCAATCTCGGATGAGTTCTCCCGCGCAGGCGTGCATTTCTACGCCGCGAAGAAGGGCGATCGGATCACGGGCTGGACAAAGATGAAGCGCTTGCTCGCCGATGCCGGAAAGCCTGACGTGCCCGGGCTCTATATCGCGCGCACCTGCACGTACTTCTGGCAGACCGTGCCGAGTCTGGCGCGTGACCAGAAGCGCATTGAGGACGTGGACAGCAGCGGGCCAGACCACGGCGCTGACGCGATTAGGTATGGATGTTTGCGTGAAAACCGCACCGTTAAAGTTCAGCCACTACGTTTCTGACAATGACTGCCAGACGACGATAACCCCACACAAACGAAAGCCGCGCAACCCTGGCAGGTAAGAGCGCGGCTTTCGAGGAGATAGTTACAATGGAAACTATATCACCAGACGCACTCGCGTCCAAGTCCGACGCCTGGCATTGGCCGGAAGACGAGTACGGCCTCTATCTCGATAGCAAGACCGTAATTCGCGGCAACGGCGGGCATGCGCTGGACGTATTCCTTCGCGACGCCCAACCGCACGAGTGGGCTTGGCTGCGCCGTGAACTGCGCGGCATCGTCAAGCGGCATTCCTGGCGCTGGCCGTGGCGGCAGGATGCGGTGCGACTCCTGGCGGCGATGGCGAATGGCTTATGCGTCGCTTGACAGCCGCCATGAGTCGAGCGCATCGTATTTCTGTCGCGGTCCATCCCGCGATCGGGTTTAGTCGCCCGAGAATCAAGGCGCCCAAAGCGCCCATCGTCCGATGCCGGCGTTTTTTTGTTGCCGTCGTCTGGCACGTGGCGTGCATTGCCCACTCAATGGTGGGCGGCGTGTGGAGCTCGCAAGAGCTGCCGGTTCCTTGGTTCCGGTCGACTAACCCGCGCCGTCCGCCACCTTCGTTTAGTCGCGAGCTGGCGGACTCCTCAAACCAAGGAGTCCTGCACCTATGAGTCCGTCTCTGCTGATTCAACTCGATGCGATCTACGCGCGCTATTGCGACGCCGTGCTCGCTGCCGACGATACCTATCCCGTTCCGCCGCCATCGCCGCGCGCGTCCTTCCTGCGGCTCGCCACTGTCGACGGCGTGGAGGTGCAGGCATGAGCAAGCCACGCAATCCAACCAGCTTCGTTATCGAAATCGAGCAGCGCGATGAGATTCGCAATGCTCTGCTCTGCGGCCTTGCTCTGCTCGGTGAGTTCAAAGAGCGCCGGGACGCATGGAAGGTATTAGAGTTAACCAATCGGCCCGCGCCGGACACATTAAAGCCCATTGATCCGATTGGGCGCGCGGACGATGTGAGCATCTTCGCAAGCGCACTGCGCGATATCCAAACGCTGGAGGTGAGGTCATGAGCGCGCACCCTCACATGGTCCAAGCGTCGCCGAACCTCATCTTCGGAATGGCGTTCGACGGGAGCACGACGTCACGGGAAAGCGCCGACAAGTTGGCGCGCGCTGCGTTTGCGGCACAGCTAGCCCTGCGCTCCTTGTTGGAGCACGAGGAGGACTTCCCGCCTTACGTACTCAAGGCGGCTGTGGACGGCGCGACGGTGTTGTTGTCGCTGTCGCTTGCGATGACGGACGATCTACATCCTGAGAAGACGGAGGCACAGCCAATGTGAAAGCGCCGCCCGACTCGGCGCGCCTTTGGACTCAAATGGAAGTCAACTACTCACTCGGCAAGAAGAAGGCCGACAACCAGCCTGCACAGCGCGTCGCGGGGTCCTTCGCGGACTTCGCGATCGCCGTGCTTGCTGCGCGGTCTGACGTGAAGGGGAAACTGTACGTCTGCGGGCCTTTCGCGCCCGCGGACGACACGCCATTTCATCGCGAGCGCGGTGTCGTCAACAAGAGCCACCGGTGCGCCCGGTGCGCGCGCGAACGTCGTTTCATCGGATTGGACGTTGACCACTTCCCGAGCACCGAGGCCTACGCGCTCTTCTGTCAGCTCTGCGCGAAATGGTCGGCGATCGTCTACAACACAGCCAGTCACACGCCGGCGGACCCTCGAGCTCGCGCCATCATCGAGGTCGATCGGCCGATGGCGCGTGCCGAGTGCATGGCCGCCAGCACGGCCTTGCGCAATCGTATCGTCGCCGAGATTGGTCAAGGCTTCGAGTTCGACGTTTGCCTAGACCGCCCCGAACAGCCGATCTTCACGCCGACGACCGGCGCGTGGTCGGTCGTCCACGAGGGCGCAGTTCTGTCGGTCGACGAACTTCTCGCCGAGTCTCCGGTACCGCTGAAACAGGTTGAGCGACCCTACGAACCATCGAACGGTCTCGGCGATCTTCGTCCGGCGCTCGAATTCATCGCCGGAACCGATCGCGATACGTGGCTGGCGGTCGGTATGGCAATTCATTCGACGGCGGCGCCGGAGGCCTTCGATATCTGGAACGAGTGGGCGGCGAAATGGCCGAAGCACGATGGCGTCGATCAGCGGCGCGTCTGGAACTCGTTCTCGCTCAATCCCCAAGGCCTGAAGCTTCCAACCGTATTCAAACTGGCGATGGACGCAGGCTGGCCGAACCCGCGCTCGACCAAGAACGATCCGCGCGCGCGCGTGGTCGTCAGGGCAGGCTACATCCACGAGGTGGCGGATGCCTTCGAGTCCGCGATGATCGCCTCACGACAACCCATCTTTGCTCGCGGCGAGGTGCTGGTGCGTTACGGCATCGCGGATCCGCAGAAGCACGTCAGGCGGGACACGCGTGCGCCGGTACTCGTGCAGGCGACGCCTCCGATGCTCAGGGAGATCGCAGAACGCTCCTGCCGGTTCGTTCGAGAGTCGATCAACCACGAGACCGGCGAGCCGCGGACGCAGACCATCGATTGTCCGGGCTCGTTGCCGACGGTCTACTTAGGGAGAGTAGGGGAGTGGGGCGTTCCCCATGTCGTCGGCATCGCGGAGGCTCCGATTCTTCGCGAGGACGGCACCATCGTTTCCGAAGGATACGACGCTGACTCGCAGGTGCTGATCGCCGCGCCTGGCCAGTGGTTGGACGTGCGGCAACGGCCAACCGTCAGTGACGCCAAGATTGCCTGCGCGCGACTGGAGGCGCTGCTCTCGGGATTCAGCTTCGTAGCCCCCGAGGATCGATCTATGACGCTTGCAGCGATGCTGACAGCGATCGCACGGCCAACGCTGCGAGCCGCTCCTGCGTTCGGGTGGTCGGCTCCGGTTCGCGGCTCAGGTAAGTCCAAGCTAGCTGACGTCGTCGCTGTGATCGCGACTGGCCGCACAGCCGCTGCGATCGCATGGGCGGACACCGAGGAGGAGTCTGAGAAGCGAATCGGTGCCGCGGTCCTGGCTGGCGACCCCGTACTGCTGATCGACAACATCGAGATTCCCGTCCGATCCCAGATTCTCAATTCGATGCTGACCCAGGAGGCCGTGGCGATTCGCATCCTCGGCAAGTCACAGATGCCGCGGGTTGCTGCACGTGCGCTGCTTCTGTTGACCGGGAACAACCTCATCATCTCAGGAGACCTGACGCGTCGTGTGTTGGTCAGCGAGATCGACCCCGGCGTGGAACGGCCAGAGGAACGTGCTTTCACCTTCGATCCTGTTGAGCTCGCGCGCGCGCAGCGTCGGGAGCTGGTCGTCGCTTGTCTCACGATCCTTCGCTACGGCTTGTTGGTCCCGTCCCAGGCGCCGCCACTCGGCTCTTTCGAGCAGTGGTCACGCCGTGTCCGTGACCCGCTCATGGCGCTCGGCTATGCGGATCCGTGCCTGGGACTCGCGCGACTGGCCGCAGCGGACCCTGAGCGGGAACTAGCGCTTGAGTTGCTGACGGCTTGGCAAGATTGCTTCGGCGCAACCCCAACCACTGTTAGGGTTGCCATCCACGAAGCTGAGTCAAGGCGAGACGGCAGCTTGTATGAGGCGATCGTCGGCGTAGCAGGCGGCCCGGGCGGACTGAATTCGCGACGATTGGGTAAGTACCTTCTCCGAATCAAGGACCGTATCTATGGCTCACTTCTGATCCGGCAGGGGATAGACCGACGCACCTGCAATTCGACATGGGCCACGGAGGTCAATCGGGGGGCGATGAGGGAGGCGGCGTGAGGAGTGACCTCGTGTTGTGCGAAGCAGCAGAAGGTTCGCACTTGGCGCGGCAATTGCTATCGATCTACTCTCTGACCATGCAGGGGGAGGTGGAAGTAATGGATATGAGCCAACCGTGGCTCCAGCAGTGCTTGGCGCTCTGCGGGCAGATTAAACACATCGGCGAAGAGATGCTTTGGACTCAGCGCCCCAATCACGAAGGATCGCTTGCGGCGCAAGCTGTGGTTCTAGACGGCGACTACACGACAATTCCCGGCGTCTCGTTCCTGGGAGAAGTCCAGTACCGTCGGTGGGGTCTTTATCAGTCGTACGGCCTGCTTTACCGTGAAAGCGGCAAGGGCATGCGAGTTGTCATGCTCGAGGTTCTTCCGTCGCACGTCCGTGGCCATATAGACGGCGATGGGGAGGTGCGTGGATCGCACGTTCACTATGGCGATGCGCGCGGTGTTGAGGTGTCGCATGCGGTGCGACAAGTCAGGTCAAGCATTGACCCGAACTCGTTCCGCCCATGGATCAAGCGGTTCCTGCGCTATGCTACTTTGCGAGAGGTCGAGCCCTACCGCATAAGGGCGCCGTTCGAAGGCGACCTATTTGGGTGATGATGATGCTTCCCGCGTGCAACAACTTGATGCGGTCTCTCGGTTGGTCGTGCAGCGAGCTGGCTGGGCATCCGCCGGCGCTTTACGTGAGCACTCCGCTAGCGCTGCCTGGCGGCAAGCCACTGGATTTCTATCTGACCGAAACGCGTGGGCACTACGATTTCACTGATGATGGCCTGACGATGTTCGGTCTACGGGGCCTCGGATTTACGCTGGACGATGGTAGACATTGGCGCGGGCTCGCGACCATCGCGGAAGACCTTGGCTTTCGACTAGACGACTCCGGAGCCTTCGTAGCTTCGTTCCCTGCCGATCGTTTGTGCGAGTGGTCCGGGCACATTCTTCGATTATTTGGACGCGTTCTCGACTGGCAGGGCCAGCACTTCGCGGAAGCTGATACCGATCTATCGCTGACCCTTGAGGTGGAGCGAATCCTTCGACGAAAGAGGCCAGAACTTCCGCTTGTCATTTCTCCGACAGCAATTCTGCCGATGTCTACGGAGCTTCGATTCGACTTCAAATGGGGCGAAACGTACGTAGATGCTGTATCGCCAAAAGCGCGCACAATCTCTTCGCGTCTGCGCAAGACGGTCCAGTTTCTAAGATGGGGCGGCGAACGTGAGAATCTCCTCTTCGTGGTCGACGATCGCGACCAAGAGAAGTCGGAAGCGGCGGACAGAGAAATTCCCAACCTGGCAACGCTCACAAGAGCGGTGAAACTCAGTAATCTCGAGCGAGCGGCTTGATCGGTATTGTCCGGAAAACTGACGCCCAACGCCCCGATGAAGCGTTACCAGTTACTCCAGAAGAATGCAGCGATCGCCACGATACCTGCGATGAAGCTTCCACAGGTCAGCACCATGGCCGCAGCGATCACGGTCAGCTCTGTCTCGGTGAGTTGACGTCGTTTGGAGTGTGGAAACATCACGGCGGTCATTAGGAACCCGACCGACGAGATAGCGAGAGCCGCCAGGAACGATGAGACCGCCAATAGGACATACCCGCGCGCCTTCGGGTGTGCGAACACCCTGTCAAGCATGGTGGCTATCAGAAGAATCGACCCTGCCGATAGGGTCGCGATGTGTTTTGCATACTCGCTCAGCGCTTTGTACTGGTCGCCCTTGCTCGCGTGCCAGTCTGATACTGGTTGATCATCACTCATCTTCGCTCGCTTCTATTTGAGACTGCCTGGATTCCACGTTCCCACCCCGCCGTGGCGCGAGCAGGTACCGCTGCGGTGCTGGCTGTGGCTGCACGTGCCATCGCGGCACGCCGCCGTCGCATCTGAGCAGTTGCTGTTCGGCCGGGGCACGCACTGTGCGCCGTTGAAGTAGCCAGGCTGGCCCGTCCAATCCGGATGACCGATCGTGGGCGGCACTGTGCAGAGCTGCATCCCGGCGGCGTGTGCCGACGGCGCAGACCCCACCGAAGCGACGGCGGCTCCGACCAGGAGCCAGACAAGTGCGCGGTGCTGGATAGGATCCATGCGCGATGGCAAGCTAGTTCCGTGCCAATTCTGGCGCGGACGCTGACAGCTGTAAAAGCATCCCAACATGGCAAACATACATCGTTGGCCCGTTCGGGCTGCGAACCCAGTCACGTGCTCGGCGGTCATCGAGCCATCCTGTCTCGATGACCGAGACTGTTAAGAGCGCGGTGAGGTCGGACAGATGAAGGTGCGATACACGTTCGATGTGAGCGGCGAATTCAGGCTGACGATCGCCAGAACACTAATTATCGAAGACGCGACGGTTACTGTTGAGCTCTCGCCCGAGAACGTGTTGCGCAAGTTGATCGTCACCTTCCCCTTGGGGCCAGGTGAGAAATTGCCATCAATAACGCCTTCCACTGAGGCTGGCGTGAAGATGAATTTTGACATCCCTTCGTACAAATCCATTGACCATGCGATTGAGCTCGCGAGAAACCTGGAGGACCAACTGTGCGTATTCGGATTGGACACAGTAGACACCGACTCCTACGTAGTCGAATGGATTGCTGAAACCGAGGACGAGAAGCGTCAGCTTCTGATCAGCCAATTTCGCGCAAGCCAAGGTGTTCCAGACGAGTTTTACGCGTTGTGGCGTCCGTCTATGTTGAAGGCGGCACTGCTCTCTAGGCATCGCGACGAAACATTCCGCATCCAACTGAGCTTCTTTCGCGCAGGTTGGCGGGAGACAAAGCAACTAAGATGCGCCGGTGCTTTTATGTATTTTTTCTTCTTTATCGAGAGTCTCTACGGAGACAACGAGGTCAAGACTCGGCAACTTGTGGCGGCATTCTGCGCTTCAACGGAACTATCCGATGCCACTCGCGAGGCATTGACGACGCAGTCTAAAAAATCTCCCTATGCGTCTCTTTCTGTTGCCGAAGCGTTTCAACGCATGGTCGATAGGCGTGGCTTCCTCTTCCACAACCAAGCCGTGCGCAAACGCGAGTGGGCGGAGCCCATTCACACAGAATTCGCGATCGATGCAGATCTGCTGAGGCAAGTCTCATCAAGAATCGCTATTGCGCGTCTTTGGCCTGCCGGCACAGTTCCGCCTAGGGCAACCGTACACGACGACGCGTATCGAATGTTGGGCGAGCACCTGGAGGCAAATCGCCGAGGCATCTCAGCTGGCGAAGGTGTCTAAGTTCTGCTTCTGCTGTGCAGCGGCATGTGTCAAGACAAACATCCGACGACGGATGAAATGCCTTTTCCCGTTCTATTTCGCTTTTACTCTCTTAAGTCCACGAGCCGGGTGCTCGTTACCTAGTCCTTTGTCGCCCGCTATTGGAGCGGGGCAATGGATGGGCACAGAGAGCATGGGGAGGGATGCACGTTTCAAAGTATCAAAAACATGTTGTCGCCAGAAGGGCCAGCAAATATGAGTGCAACTCTGCATGAAAAAGGAATCGGCTTCCTTTTTGTCAAACTCCTTTTTCGTTTCGAACACGAGGGCAAAGGTTGCCTCGATCTGAAACAAAACTGGAACAGATTCAGAGCTACCGCTGTCTTTCGACGCGTCGGTACCATTCACGCCGACAGCGCGAATTGCGAACTCACAATATGCACGTAACATCGTTCGCGCATCGGCACCATCGCGCTCTTCAAGAGTGTAAGTTTCGCAACGATCAAGTCGATGTCTCGACTGTGGCTTGAGACTCTCGAACTCCAAATAGTCGTTAGGCTGGATGAAATTGCTCTCCCACAGCACAACGTCTCGAATTCGAGCGAATTTTTTTAGCTCTTCAGCATTCATGGGGTTGCGGCGACAGGCTGCCAGTCGTCGTCAGAGTTTTCAGCAAGCGTCGTCGATATATGCGCTATCTGCATCGCAGGGCGACACCGCTCCCTGCGCGTACTCAGTGGAATTACATCGCAAAGATCGCTCCAACCGAGCTCCTTTCCAGCCTTGGCAAACAACCAATCCCGCGCGACCGGTACTTCTTTGGATAGGCGAAGGAGCAAATCCATCTGAAAACTTTGAAGAACTTCACCTCGTTCGTACTTCGAGAACGCGTTAACTCCGCCGCCATAGATCGCCGACGCCTCAGCTTGAGTCAAGCTGAGAGATTCACGAAACGCCTTGATCTCATGTCCGACCAGCAAACCATCCGCAGCACGCTTGGCGTCCGCGAAGCGGAGGTCGTTACGCTTGGCTTGCTCGGGCGTGACGATCTCCTCTTTGCAAGCGGCGCATACCGAGAACTCCACCCCGTGGACTTCGATCTCCTTACCGCCATACGGCAACATTTCAGTTGCCGTCGCGACAACGAGGCCGTTCGCGTTGCAAACCGGACAAGGGTTGGACATCAGTACCTCTGGAGGTGAAAACTTCGAAGAAAAATCTGCTCAACAGGATTCGTGCGGAAGCAAAGCTTCACGTACAGTTCGTCAATGAACCCTGAAGGGCCAGCAAAATGGGGATGGTAGACGTCGTACTCCAATCCATCGCCGTAATCCCGACGGCCACGGTAGTCACCAGGCTTGAGCGCAGCGAGGCATTCGCAAAGGGCGGCATGCGAGTATCCGAGCGTCTGAAGGTCTAATTGAACTTGGCGACTCATGCCTACACGGCCTCGTCGAGCACAAGAAGCAATTGCTGCAAGTTCGTATAGTGGCGTTGTAGGCACTATAAATCAACCATGATGGTTAGAGGTGTGCCACACGTCACGTCTAGGCGGCTGCGGCTTGCTTCGCCGGCAAGTGCGCCAGCCAGTCACAACTTGTGTCGAATTCCACCCTAAGACACAAGATGTTGTCCCCCGTAGCAGATGATGTCACATCGCTGGTCGCCGCGTGTGAAAACGCGCGGCAAAACGACACAGGCCCTTACCGAACGGCACCGACGTAAGTCTCGCTCTGCTGGCCAAGACGCAGGGGGCGAGCGCCCACGTGTGATAGGTCAAGTCGTACCGGCTTTCTACGCGGCGAGCCTGTGTTCGTAGTATGGATGCCGCTTGTCGTCGAAGATCGCGTAGAGCGCGGCGAGGTTCCCCGGCTCGGGATTCAGCCACGCATCCAGGTACTCGGGCTTGATGTTGATGATCGTGCGATCGTGGCCGGCGGCGGCGACCTCGGGCTCTGGCTCGTCGGTGATCGCGGCGAACGAGATCAGATCGGGTTCCTTGCCGGCCGGGTCTTTCCAGTGAGACCACAGGCACGCGACGAGCATGGGCTCACGATCGCGCGGGGTGAACTGGATGACCTTGTTCTTGCCGTCCGGTCCCTCGACGTTCTCGTAGAACGTGTCGACGACCATGATGCCGTGATGGACGCCGAACAGCTTCTTCCAGAAGCCTTCCAGGCTGTTCCTACGGGCGTTGTAGGTGCCCGGGTATTTCGCATCGAAGAAGGCCGGCGTGCCCTGCACGCGGCACTGGTAGCGCATCGGACGCACAATGCGCTGTCCGTTCTGCTCGATCATCACCGGCACCTGCCAGCCGGGGAACATGCGTGCGTCGCGATCCTCGCTCGTGGTGCGCTTGATGTCGGCCAGCTTGCCGAGCGCCTGCTCGACCTTGTTGCCGGCGATGCGCTGGTCGTCCTGGGCCTTCTTCGTGGTCTTCAGCTGGAGCGTGCGCTCTGCATCGGCGAGGCGCTTGCGCTGCTTGAAGATCTCCTGTTCCAGTCGCGACGTCTCGGCAACGTTCCACTCGTCGATCACCGCCTTGATCTCGCGTTCGGCGTCGGTCTTCGGGTGCGCGAACCACGACTCAACGGACTTAGGGACGCGCACCTTCCCGCCTTCGCGGCGCTCCCAGAAGATGCGGTAGAACTCGGGCAGGCTCAGCAAAGCGCCGAAGGCCCGGACGAACTTGTCATAGTCGCTGCGGATCTGGGCGGAGTAGCACATGGCGAGATTTTCCCTTGGTATGCCTGAACGCGCTACCGCGCAGGCTTCGGGAAGGCATCCAGTTCCTTCAGCACGGCGGCAAGCCCCTCGTCCGACTCGACAGCGAGCACGAGCCGATCAGGCGACTCATGGTCGCGGATCGTCCGCGGCCGCAGCCAGCCGTCCGCCTTGTCGCGCAGAATCCAGTTCGCCGCGCGCCAGACGACACGCTGCCGCTCCCGGCGCTTGATGCCGTCGTACCAAAGGCCGAACGCGGACGACACGGGATCTCCGCGGCTGGCCGGCAGCTCGGGGGAACCTGGCACCGCTGCGCCTTGGAGGCGCCGGCCGACTTCGTACAGCGCGTCAACAGCGTCCTTCGCCAGCTCGTTGCGCTCGCGGTAGCTCCGCGTCTTGATCGTGGCGATCTCGTGCCCAATGCGATTGCACGCCTCGATATAGGTGGATAGGTCGGTGCTGGTGTAACGCCGTTTGATATCTCGGAATTTCGGGTCGGCCATGCGCAGAGGATAGCCGCGGACGTCTCAGACAGCGCGACATACTTGCCTCGCGGCCTCGCTCTTACACGGGTGTCTGAATGCTCGCCCCCGGGCCGGACATTTCATTGGCGGATGTTCACCGCCCGCGCCCCATGTTCGCGGCTCCAGCCAACGCCAGGAGAACGCTATGCGACGCCACGAAGTGAAGCCCGAACAGATTCAAGAATTGCTGTTGCAAGCGCTCGAAACGGAGCGCGGCGGCATCAAGGTGTACACCGCCGCCGTGTCCGTGGCGATCAACGACGACCTGAAGGAAGAGTGGTCGAAATATCTCGATGAAACCAAGCGCCACGAGCAGATTTTGACCACCGTCTGCAACGCGTTGGACATCGACCCTGAAACCGCCAGCCCGGGACGCGCGATCGTCGCCCACCACGGGAAAGGTCTCGTCGAAGCGATCGAACTGGCAAAAAGGGGCGGCGACCCTGCGGCCGCGCAGATCGTTGCCGCCGAATGCGTTGTACTCGCGGAGACCAAGGATCACCAGAACTGGGAACTCATCGGACAGATTGTCGAGCACGGCAGCCCTGAACTGGCGAAGGTCCTGAAGCCAGCATTCGAGGAAGTGGAGAAGCAGGAAGACCATCACTACTACCACACCAAGGGATGGACGCGAGAGCTGTGGATCGAGTCGCTCGGTTTGCCGGCCGTACTGCCCCCGCCGGAGGAGGTCAAGAAGGTCGAAACTGCCATTGGCGCATCACGCGCGGAGCAGAGCCGCGAGAAGATGCTTTAAGCGGTTCGCCAGACGACTGCCAGCAAACATTCCGCCCCACGTCTGGAGGAAGGGCCCAGTCTCGGCCTTCGCGGCTGGGCTTTTTCCTTCCCACGGCCTTTGATACGATTTTTCCGGCCTTGATCATGGACGAGAATCTTTGTCGGAGAGTCAAACATGACGATGTGTCGGCCAAGCAAGCACGCGGCGTTTTCCTACCAACGAGCCAGCGTTGGAGCCTTAGGCTATCGACCGTCACAAGCTCTCAGGGGGTCGCCATGATGGGAACACGTAACGTGGCGCTTGCCGCGCTGATCGCACTCGCCGCTGCACCGAACGCCATTGCGCACGACGTACCACGCATTGACGGTTCGTCCGCCGCCGCTGCGCAGAAGAGCTTCGAGCGGATGAACATGCAGCTCAGTCAGAAGCGCCGGCAGGACCTCGCAATCGCCGTGCTCAAGATCAACCTGATCGGCGTCAACAGCGCCAAGGAAACCATCGACAACCCCGAGCTGCTGAACGTAGGGATCGGTCGTATCAAGGAGCGGGTTTCCGGCATGACCGCCGACGAGATCATCAAGTACGCGGATGCCAATGCGACCGTGAAGGTCGAGGTGTCGAAGCCATAGCGCCGAAGGCGATGCGTGGCGTGGACGCTCTGAAAATTCTTGACGCAGCGGCCGAGCGATCGCCCACGCCGGCGAGCGATCAAACAACCATCCGGCTATCGAAGGACGTGCGGCGCCGACTGAAGGTGATTGCGGCTACGAACGGCGTCACGCTCGTGGCGCTGGCGGAGACGATCCTGAGTGATCTCTGCGGCACGTACCAACGTGAGAAGGGAGTCGAACTGCGGGTGCGTCGTCGCGCCTGATCGCGCTGAGGATAGCGGCGGGCATCTCAGGGAGCGCGACGTACTTGCCCTGCGACCTCGCTCTTGACCACCGCGCGTCTCGTCGTAAAATCGTCGGTCGTCTGCGCTGCGAGCTGCTGGTATGAGTTTCTCCGCTTACATCGGCACGTTGCATGAGAGCTTGGAGGATGTCGCCTGGCGCGTACACCATCTTCCGGCCGACATCTCGATCGTCGTATGGGTCGACGATCGCGGCAACGTATACGCGTCCGAAGCTCATAGCGCTCCTCCAATCACGGCGGACCAGATCGTCGGCTCTTACGCGCGCGGCCCCAGCCTGGAGGCGATCGAAGAAGATCTGCGTGCCGCGCTCTGCGATCGCGCCGGTCGGCAGGCCTGACTAGGCTCGCTAGACGCCGAATGCGCAGTCCTTGGTGACACTTCCATCAGGATCCTCAATCTCGACGTAGCTCGGGACGCCGTATAGCGTCCAATGCGCGCGTGCGATTGATCTGGCGGCAGCGACAGCCGTCTGTTTCGTGCCGAACATCGAATCGATGGCGCCGCTTTCCAGCTGGACCGCCCAAGTTCCGCGCAGCCATACAACCCGGTAGCACGTGCGACCATCTGGTGCCATCGCTACGCCGGTTGATCCAGGTCAGATATTCGGCCCCCTGCGGATTCACGACGGTCGTTGAAGCGGCGCATCCAGTCACTCAACGCCTCTTCGGTGATGTCGATCAGCAGCCGTTTTTCCAGAGCGGCGGCGACCTTCAACTGATCCCGAAGAGACCTATCCACCTTCAACAGTCCGTCGCGCACCGGCCGGAATCTCTCCGGCGTGCAGTGGTTTTTCTTCATTGCTCTCTCGGGTAGCGGTCATCGTCGTCGCGCCCGCATGCACGATCGGGGATTGTCCCTTTGTAGATGAATCGAGGCGAATAACCCAGTAGACGACGCTACTCGTATACCCGTACGACCGCGCGGCGGCTCGGGCGATCGCGCCGAGGAGCATCACAGATGGCGAGGGTTCCTTCACACCCGCGCATTCAGGTGTAGGAGCGCACCGTGTCCACAACAGGGGAAACCTATCAATAATTTCGTTGCAATCGGGGCGACGTCGATCGTCCTACGCGTAAAACCAGTCCACCTCGTGCCGATTCGCTGCGTACGATGCGGCCACGACTCCACGCTAGAGCGCGAGTTGGCATGCGACACGCCCGTGCAATGTGTGTCGTGCGCCGAGGTTTCGGAGTTCCGTCAGTACCGTGAAGCGTGGTGCGAGGCTCAGCGCGCGGCGCTCACCTTCGCATGTCCCGAAATTTACTTTCCCCGCGATCGGCTCCTTCGCGAATATTCGTAGGAGCGTCGAGTGCTTTTCGCAAGGCCCCCGCATGAAATGGCCTACATCGCCGAGTGTGATCGCTTGTACGGGCTTTGGCTCGCCGCCGACGAGTCGCTTGAGTCAATCAAGACGGGCGAGACATCAGTCCAACTGCTCGCGCATGCGCAGCAGATCCGTGGCGAGCTACAAGCGCTGCACATCGCATTCGATGCGGCGGTGGCGCAGCACTCGCTGTCAGCCGCCTAGCTCTCGGACAAGCACATGGCGGCTCGTGCTCCTGCGCGGCTCGGTCTTCCGCACCGGGGCTTGAGCGAACCACGCTCAGGCTTTTATGGCCTTGCGGCACGTTGCATCGCACTGCGACCACGAACCGGGTTTGCGTTTCAAGTGCTGGTCGAGACGAACCTTCAGCGACTCATCGAGATGATGTGGTGCCCGCCCCGCGAGACATTCGGCGATATGGCGTGTTTGCCAGCCGAGGCATGTCGCCTAAAGCGACCCGATTCCTGCCGGCCGCCTTCGCTTCAAACAGTGCGCGGTCTGCCCTTTCCAGCAGGTCCTGCCGCGTAGTGAATGATTGGGCCGGGACTGCGTGTGCAAGCCCAACGCTGATGGTGACGACACCGGCCGTCGATGTCGGATGAAGTATCGACTCCGCGGCAACTTCGCTACGCATCCGCTCGGCAATCGCCAGAGCAGATGCCTCGTCCGACTGGGATAGGATCACGACAAACTCTTCGCCGCCGTAGCGAGCAACGCTGTCGCCTTCTCGTTGCGCCTGATTCAACAGCGTGTTTGCCACGCGTTGAAGGCAAGCATCGCCCGCACTGTGCCCGAATTGGTCGTTATAGGCCTTGAAGGCGTCGACATCGATGAACAAGAGAGATAAGCCCGAGCCGTCGTGCAGCGCAGCGTCCCACGCACGCGCAAGCGCCTCGTCGAAGCTCCGACGATTCGGTATGTTGGTTAAGGGATCCAACTGAGCGAGCGTCTCCATTCGCGTGTGCGCCCGATGCAGCGCGACGTGCGTTCGCGCATGCGCCGCTTCAGTCAGCGCGGAGCGGAATGCATAGAGCACCAACGCGGTCATACCGATCGCCGCGCCGACCAAGGGTCGATCTTTGGCGATGACGAACCCCATCAACATAGCGCCACCGGTCAGCAAAGCCGGCGCGAGCAACAGCAAAAGACGGTGAAGGCGCGTGCGCCGCAGGCGATCGCCGTCATGCTCGGCACGAGGCGTCGACGCCGACGTGAAGATGAATAGCGCAACTGGCGCATCTACGAGCAAGAACATCAACGCCGAGGACGTAACGTCCGCGCTCCACGCCGTGCGGTCAACCGCAAACGAGACGACGGCGTTGCCCACGAGCAACACGCAGAGCCGAACGGCAAACGTCCGTTCTTGGCGCGTGGGCTGCAGGAGGATGCCGCCGACAGAGAGCAGCGCCAGCAGACCGTTCTGAACGTCGCGATAAGTATCAGCCAGTGTAGACGACACGGACGGCACCGAGACGGCCGTATCAGCAAGTAGGTGCGGGAAAAACAACAACGCGGTGGATGCCGCTAGTAACGCCGCCTGGGCGCGATCGAACCACCGCGTGTGCGGCAAAACCATGCGATCACTTGTGCGCACCATGGCGACGAACCAGGGGATACCGCAGAGCGCCAGGACGAAAATAAACGGCAGCGCACGCGAAGAGTCGACCCCGGCGAGGAGCGCACCTGCAGCGGCACCGTACCCAGCGAGCCACAGGACGAATCCTATGGCGATCACGAACCAACG
>Ga0247776_10000127_pt1 | contig 17255 bp, 21 predicted proteins | sample UWRJL199509C5_FD_179912 | JGI IMG/M metagenome (GOLD analysis project Ga0247776, IMG submission 179912) | Plant litter microbial communities from Arlington Agricultural Research Station in Wisconsin, United States - UWRJ-L199-509C-5 | ecosystem: Environmental > Terrestrial > Plant litter >...
TTCCCGGCCTGACCGCGATCGACGTACGCAAGGGCCTGCGCCCGCATCCGCTGCCCGGCCGTGGCGACCTGGTCAGCGCCGCCGGGCCGGTCCAGACCGGCTCCTACGGCCAGGACCAGATCCACGCGTTGGAGTTGCACGTCGCCCGATGACCTCCCGCCGCTTCAGCCAGGTCGACGTCTTCGGCAGCGGGCCGTGTTCGGGCAACCCGGTCGCGGTGGTACTCGACGCCGAGGGCATGGGAAAGGGGGAGATGCAGCGGTTCGCCCGCTGGACCAATCTCGCCGAGACGACCTTCGTGCTGCCGCCGGCCGCGCCCGAGGCCGACTACCGGGTGCGGATCTTCACCCCGGTCTTGGAGCTGCCCTTCGCCGGCCACCCGACCCTCGGCACCTGCCGCGCCTGGCTGCAGGGTGGGGGAGAGCCACGTAATCCCGGCGAGATCGTCCAGGAGTGCGACGCGGGCCTGGTCCGGATCCGCCCGGACGGCGAGCCGCTTGCCTTCGCGGCGCCGCCACTGGTCCGCTCCGGCCCGGCCTCCGACGAGGACACGGCGAAAGTCGCCTCCGCCCTCGGCGTCGACCCCGGCGAGATGCTCGCGGTCGAGTGGGTCGACAACGGCCCCGGCTGGATCTGCGCCCTGTTCGAGAGCGCCGAGCGGGTCCTGGAGCTGCGCGCCGGCGCCCTCGACTTCGACCTCGGCGCCGTCGGCTTCCACCCGCCCGGCGCGGAGGCGGCGATCGAGCTGCGTGCCTGGGCGCCGGTCAACGGCCTCGCCGCCGAGGACCCGGTCACCGGCAGCCTCAACGCCTCGGTCGCCCAGTGGCTGCTGGGCAACGGCCGCCTCAGCGCCCCGTACGTCGCGACCCAGGGCACGGCGATCGACCGCGCCGGCCGGATCGCGATCTCCGCCGACGAGGACGGGACGGTCTGGGTCGGCGGCCAGGCCGAGACGGTGGTCGCCGGCTCGGTCGAGATCTAGGCGCCGGCCCGACTCGCTCAACCGTGGACGCCGGTCCGGTGGACCACGGCGTGCCCTTTGCCGCGGGCGATCAGCCAGCGGTTGACCGGCCAGGCGACCAGGCCGGCGATCACCAGCGCGAAGGCGAGGCTGGCCCAGAACAGCAGGCTGTCGAGGCCGGCGTCCATCGCCCCGGGGACGGCGAGGACGATCAGGTTGTCGATCACCTCCATCGTCGCGATGCTGAGCGTGTCGGAGGCGAAGGCGATCGGGACAACCGCCCCCAGAGCCATCCCCGAGCGCAGCAGCGGCAGGCTGGTCAGCGCGTAGCCGAAGAAGAAGGCGAGGAGCACGGCGAGCGCGATCGTCGCCAGGTTGGAGAGCCCGAGCGCGGTCCCGATCGCCAACCCCGCCACCTCGCCGATCGCGCAGCCGGTGAGGCAGTGGACGGTGGCTGAGAAGGCGACGGCATTGAGGTTGTGGTCGGTGTTCATGGTTGTCAGCGTAGCATACCCCCTAGGGGTATAGGTGTTGAGGGCTGACAGGAGCTTCCCCCAGACGTTCCAGGGGGCAATGAGAGCAACCGAAAGGGAGGCGAGATGAGACGCCCGACCAGCAGCTTCAAACGCAGGTTCCGCATCGCCGTGGCGCTGGTGCCGGCCGTGGCGCTCGCCGCCGTTGCCTTCGCCAACACCGGCTCGGCGGCGCCCGCGGGCTCGGCGAACCTGAAGGTCACCAAGTCCGACAGCCCGGATCCGGTCCGGGTCGGCGCCACCCTGACCTACTCGATCGGGGTGGAGAACCTCGGGCCTTCGCCGGCGTCCGGGGTGACCGTGACCGACGACCTGCCCAAAGGGGTGGACTTCGTCTCCGCGGTCGGGCCGGGCGGTCCATGCGCGGTCCAGAAACAGAAGGTGACCTGTGCGGTCGGCTCGTTCGACCCGATCGGGGTCGACTACGGCGGCACCTCGGCGACGGTGACGATCGTGGTCGTCCCTCGCGTCGCGGGCACGATCCGCAACAGCGCCGTCGTCAAGGGCGACCAGAAGGACCCGGTCAACTCCAACAACAAAGCCTCTGCGACCACGCTGGTGCTCGGGGCGGTCAGCTGCCGCGGCGTCGCCGCATCGATCGCCGGCACCACCGGCGACGACGTCCTGCTCGGGACCCCTGGCCCCGACGTGATCGCCGGCCTCGGCGGCAACGACCGGATCGTCGGCCGCGCCGGCCGTGACCTGGTCTGCGCCGGTGGAGGCGCCGACTACATCGGTGCCGGCTCGGCCGCCGACCGTGTCTTCGCCGGTGCCGGCGCCGATCGGCTCCTCGGCCGTGGCGGCCTGGACCTGCTCAAGGGCTCGGCCGGAAACGACGTGCTGAAGGGCGGCCGCGGGGACGACCGCCTGCGCGGCGGCCGTGGCTTCGACCGCTGCCGCCCCGGCCCCGGCCTCAATTCGGTTCGCGGCTGCGAGCGCTAGCCGGCCAGGGAAAAAGAGCCGGCCCCCAGTCTGGGGGCCGGCTCGAGTTAACTCGGGTTCGCGCTGGGCGCTAGCCGATGTACATGATCGCGATCGCCATCGCGTCGTCGATCAGGTGATGCCCTTCCGGCACGTTGTAGATCCCGTGCAGGCGGATCGTCTGGCCTTTGGTGATCGTGGCGATCGGGTTGCCGGTGCAGACGTTCATCCCGGAGACGTGTTTACGGCCGTCCAAGTGGGTTACGTAGCCCGGAGCGCCGTAGCTCGCCACCGAGTTGCAGAGCAGCGATTCCCCGGCGCTTTTGTTGGTCAGTTCGATGTTGACGCCGTGGTCGTGGATGTGACCGGCGGCGGCGATCAGTTTGCCGCCGAAGGTCGAGGTCCAGTCGTAGTGGGTGTCGCTGAGCCCGATCGGGACTTCGATGTAGGAGTTCAGCGAGCACTGGTTGGCGTCCATCCAGACCGGCCGCAGCGGAGCCCGGCTGGTCGCGTCGGTGCCGGTCGCGTACTTCCAGGTCATCCGGATTTTCACCGTTTTGCTGGTCGTTTCCCAGTTCATCAGGTCGAAGACCATGTTCCAGGTCTCTGAGCTGTTGACCTTGTAGCCGTAGGGCAGCGAGGTGAGGTCGACCGCGGTGCGCTCGTCGCCGGAGGCGAAGAAGCGTTCGCCGAGCAGACCCGGGCCTTTGCCGGCGCAGGTGACGTCGGACTTGCCGCTCGACTGGGCCGCGAACATCGCGTGGTGCAGCATCGGCCCTTCTGTGATGGTCGCTTTGCTGCCGTTTTCGTAGACCAGGTCGGGCGTCATGCCGATGATCGTGCACCCGGTGCACGGCTTGGCGATGTTGCTGACGATTTTGTTCGTGATCATCCCCGCGTTCTCATGGTCGTGCGGGTCGCCGTTGCCGGCGGGGATCGTGTACGGGCCGTAGTCGATCGTTTTGGTCGTGATCGTCGCGTTCGCGGTCGCCGGTACGGCGAAGAGCGCGAGCGCGCAGACGAGCAACATCAAGCGTTTGGTCGCTTGCATCAAATCCTCCCCAAATGAGTAGAAGCGACGTTCTCCCTGCGAGAACGTCAATTGAGTACTCGGAGAACCTAAAGCGAGTGCCCACCGGGCGTCAACCGTAGTCGCCCACACCGCCCGACTTGAGGTAGGGGACTTGACAGGTGACTATTTAGTCACCTATTGTTCCCGGTCATGGACGAGGTCTTCAAGGCGCTGGCGGATTCCACCCGCCGTGGGCTGCTCGACCGGCTCTTCGAGCGGGACGGGCAGTCGCTGAGCGCCCTGGAAGAGGGCCTGCCGATGTCGCGCTTCGGCGTGATGAAGCACCTCAAGGTGCTGGAGGAGGCGGGCCTGGTGACGACGCAGAAGCGCGGTCGCGAGAAGCTGCATTTCCTCAACCCCGTCCCGATCCGGCTCATCCACGACCGCTGGGTGAGCAAGTACGCAGAGCCCTGGGCCTCGGCGCTCAGTGAGCTCAAAACCGAACTGGAGGACGAGAAATGAGCGAAGAGCAGGCCTACACCGTGGTCGGAGGGCGCGGCGCGATGACCGTGTTCGAGATCTACATCAAGACGACGCCGGAGCGCCTCTGGGAGGCGATCACCAGCGAGCAGATGCGCAAGCGCTACAGCTTCGGGGTCGGGACCGTCTCCGAGTGGACCCAGGGCTCGGAGTACAAGGCGGCGGTCCCCGGGGTGATCGAGATCGCCGGCGGCGAGAACCTCGAGGTCGACCCGCCGCGGCGCCTGGTGCAGAGCTTCAACGCCCTTTGGAGCGAGGACGTGCAGCGCGAAGGCGAGTCGCGGGTGACCTGGGAGATCGAGCCGGTCGGCACCTCCTGCCGGCTGCGGGTGACCCACGACCAACTGGACGCCGAGGCCAACGACGAACTCTACGGCGGCTGGCCGATGATCCTCTCCGGCCTGAAGACTCTGCTGGAGACCGGCGAGGACCTCGACACCCCGGGTTCCCTGCGCTACTCAGGCGCGGCCGGCGCCTCCGGCACCTAAAAATCAGGCTGGTCTTCTCGCGGGTGCGGTTCGGCTACCCGGCCTCCGGGTAGCCGGAGCAAACCCGATTAAGGAGACAACCAGTTTGATCACTCAACCGACTTTGGAGGATGTACGCGCCCTGAGCGAATGGCGCCCGCCGCTGGGCGTCCTCTCCGTCTACCTCGGTTATGACCGGGCCGACCGCAACGGTGCCTGGCGGACGGAGCTGCGCAACGGCCTGGACGCGATCCTCGAGTCGCAGGGGGAGGCCGAGCACGATCGGCGACTGGCGCTGCGGGCGACGGCGAAGCGGTTGGCCGTGCGCTTCGAAGAGGGCGACCTGCGCCCGCCTCCTCGCGCCGAAGTCGGCTTCGTCGAGGTCTCCGAGAAAGAGGGGGCCGAGCACTGGTTCGGAGCCGGCGTCGAGCTTGTCGCCGAGTCCTGCGTAGAGCTCGGCCAGAGCCCGGTGATGGCGCCGCTGCTGGAGCTGTGCAAGCGCGGCACGCCGCGGGGGGTCGTCCTGATCTCGGCCGAGCGGGTGCGGCTGCTCGGTTGCGTCGAAGGCGTCTTGGAGGAGCTCGAGGACTGGGAGCTGAGCATGGCCCGACTCGACCCGCGCGGGCCCGGGCCCGACAGCCCCGGCCTACTCGGTGAGTGCGGTGGGCTGGTCGCCAACCGGGCCGCGGCGGACGGCTTCGGGGAAGTGATCGCCTTCGGCTCCACAAGCGATTTCGAGAGCTTCGAGGCAGACTTCAACTACCCGCGAGCGGAGCTGGTCTTCGGCGGCGACGTCGACCTGATCACGGCTCCGAAGGGCAGGGTCGCCGACGTCGCCAAGGAGGTCGTCGCCCGCCTCGAGGAGGAGCGGGCGCGAGCGCTGGTCGGGCAGGCGATGGCCGGGCCGAAGGGCGGCCGCGCCGCTGGTCGCCGGGAGACCGCCGAGGCTCTGGCCGAAGGGCGGGTCGACCACCTCGTCCTCGACGCCGCGATCGACGGCGGCGAGGCCGAGTCCTTGGTGCGCGGCGCGCTCGCCGGCGGCGCCCGGGTGACGGTCGTGCGCGGCGAGGCGGCGGCGTCGCTGGCCGAAGCGGAAGGCGTCGCGGCGATCCTCCACTGACAGCTCCGGCGTGTGACCCCTGTCCGGTTGCTTGTCCTCCTGCGGGGTAGCTGGAGGGAAAGAGAGATCGAGGAAAGAGGAGCACAACTTGAGTGAGCAGGAGCAGGTAACCGGAGGACCGCTGGGCAAGGCAGTCGGCCGCGCGAAGCAGATGGTGGGCGCGGCCCTGGGCCGCGACGAGCTGCATCGCGAGGGTCAGCTGCAGGAGGTCCAGGCCGACGTCCAGGCCGAGGCCGACGAGAAGGCCGCAGCGGCGGCGCGCAAGGACGAGGAAGCCCGGATCGAGGCCGAGCGGGCCGAGACCGAGGCCGAGCGCAGCAAAGTCGAGCTGGAGGCGGCGGAGATCGAGGCCGAGGAGCAGGCCGAGCGGAAACGCGCCGAAGCCGAGCAGGAGGCCGCCGAGCGGGCCCGGGTCGAGAAGGCCGCGGCCGAACGCGAGCGACTCTCAGGCGAGCAGCGGTCCGAGGAGAAACGCCGGCAGGCGGCAGCCGAGCAGGGCGCCGCGAAACGGGACGCGGCCGAGTTGCAGCGGGAAGCCGCCCGCGCCGAAGAGGCCGCGGCCACGATCGAGTCCAAGGAGAAAGACTGATGTCACTACTCACCGTTCCCAAGACGGTCGTCGGTTCGTCGCTGAAGCTGGCGCGGGCGCCGTTCGAGTTCGCCGCCGGCGCTGTCGGGGGCCTGAGGACGCCCTCGGCGGCCACCAAAGAGCGCGAACGCGCCGACCGGCTGCGCGAGGAAGCCGAGCTGCGCGAACGCGAGGCCGGGCAGCGTCGGGCACGGGTCGAGGAGGCAGCCGACAAGGCGGCCGCCGAGGCTCGTCGTCAGGCCGAGCAGGAGAAGCGCAAGGCGGACAAGCGCCGGCGCGAACGCGAGGCCAAGGCTGAGAAAACCGAGGCAAAGAAGAAGGAGCAGACGGCGAAAGCTGCCGCGAAAGCGAAACGGGCGAACGCCAAAGCGGAGAAAACCGCCCAGTTGAAGAAGCTCGAGGCGAAGGAAGAGAGCATCGAGGCGAAAGCCGAAGCCGTGGCCACCGAGCGGGAGGCCGAGCGGTTGGAGCAGAAGGCCGGGGCGGCCAAGGAGGCGCGCAAGAACGGGAGCGGCGCCTAGGCGCCGCCGTTCAGCCGCTGCCATCGAGGCGGTCAAAAACCGTTTCGACCGGCGCCCGGCAGGGAAGACAGACCGGCAGGAGGCAGTCATGGAGCGCATGGAACAGCACGCTTTCCAGCACCGGGCTCTCGTCTACGAGGGAGGCGACGAGTACCTGGCGGGGACGATGCCGTTCGTGCGTGAGGCGCTCGCCGCCGGCGATCCGATCCTGGTCGCCGTGGGCGAGGCGCAGAGCGAGCTGATCGCCGGCGAGCTCGGCCCCGACGCCGACCGGGTTCTGTTCGTCGACATGCACAGGGTCGGCGGCAACCCGGCCTTGGCCATTCCCCTCTGGCGGGACTTCGTCGAGCATCACGGCGGCCGACCGGTGAGGGGCATCGGCGAACCGGCCTGGACAGGTCGCGGCGGGGCGGCGCTGGAGGAGTGCCACCGGCACGAGTGCCTGCTCAACCACGCCTTCCATGGGACCGCCTGGGACCTGCTCTGCGCCTACGACGCGGAGTCGCTGGGCGACGAGGCACTGGAGCGCGTCGCCCGCTCGCACGAGCTGATCTCGCGCCAGGGACGGACGGAGCGGAGCGCCCGCTTCGAAGCCGACCCCGACTGCCTGGCCGGGGAGCTGCCGCCGCCGCAATCGCACCCCGAGGTCTCCGCCTTCGGGCTGGACGAGCTGGGTGAGGTGCGGCGGCAGGTGGCGGCGGCGGCCGAGGGCTCCGGCCTGGACCCGCGCGGGGTCGCCGACCTCGTCACCGCCGCCAGCGAGCTGGCCGCGAACAGCGTCGTGCATGGTGGCGGGCACGGCACCCTGCGGCTCTGGCGCGAGGAGGACGACCTGGTGGTCGAGGTCGAGGACGGCGGTGTGATCGAGGAGCCGCTGGTGGGCCGGTTGCGGCCGATGCTTTCGCAGGAGGGCGGCCGCGGCCTCTGGCTTGCGAACCAGCTCTGCGACCTGGTCCAGATCCGCTCCGGGGCGGCCGGGACCAAGGTCCGCCTCCACGTCTGCTCCCACGAGGGCGCCTTCGCCTGAGGCCCGGCGCGCCCGCCTCGCTACTCGAGGCCCTTCTCCTCGGCCGCCTTGTAGGCGATCTGGAAGAAGTCGGAGATCGTCAGCCCCGCGAACAGCGAGGCGACGAAGCGGGTCACCCGCGGCGCGAAGAGCAGCCCGACCGAGAAGGCGGTGACGAACCAGAGGTCGAGGCAGTAAGGGCAGGTCAGCAGTTCGCCGATCGCCTTGCGCAGGCCCGTCCCGCGTGAACTCTCCTCCAGCTCGGCCGGCCCGCCCTTGCCCTCCAGCTCGGTGAAGGGCGCCCGCAGCGGGCTCGTCACCTTGGTCTTGGCGACCACCCGGCTGAGTTTGTGCGCGGCGGTTCCGACCAACAGCAGCTCTCCCGGATCGATCTTCTCCGGCAGCTCGCGGCCCTGGCGCCTGGCGATCGCCAGGGCGCCGCCGACCAGCGATCCGAAGAGGCTCATGAAGGCGAGATAGGGGCCGAACGGCGGGCGCTTCTCCTCTGGGGCGTAGCTGCTCACCGTCGCCCCGTACCCGGGGCGGTGAGGCTTGCAACCCCGGCGCGCAGCGCACGGCTACGATCCGACCTTGATGCAGCGCTTCAACGTCACGGCTAACGATCTCCCCGGCTATCGGGACATCCAGATCGAAGGGGAGCTGGACCTGGCCGTGGTCGACCAGCTCGACGAGGTGCTGACCGCCGCCGTGGCCGAGTGCAGCCGCGTCCTCGTCGGCCTCGGCCGCTGCGCCTTCATCGACTCCTCGGGCATCGCCGTGATCCTCCGCGCCCACAACCGGATGCGGGAGGACGGCAACCAGCTCGCCGTCTACGCGCCCTCCGACCAGGTGCTGCGGGTGCTCTCGATGACCGGCCTGACCGCCAACGGGCTCGTCTTCGACAGCGCCGAGCAGGCGCTGACCGCGCTCGGCCCCGAGTCCTGAGCGCCGGGCGCCCTCAGTGGGTGCCGCGGCGGAAGCTGATCGCGCGGCCGCCGCTCGCCCGGCAGCGGTGGGAGTCGCCGTAGTAGTCGCGGCCGGTGAGGTCGCAGGTCCAGCCGCGGATGGTGATTTCCCAGTCGTGCTGGAGGCGCTTGTTCATCAGCCGGGTGTAGCGGACGATCACCCCACGGGCCTCTTGACAGCCGACCTTCTGAACCTTGATCCGGTTGACGTAAGCCCACTTCATGTCCTTGCAGGGCTGGGAGGGTCCGCGCAGCGGCGGCACGTTGGCCGTGGCCGGGGCGACGAGGACGGCCGCGCAGGCGAGCACTAGGACCAGCGCCAGGAGCTTCGCGGGCAGGTGCATGCGCGCATCCTGACCGATCCGCCTCCCAAGCGCAAGCTTTGCTGAGTGCTCAGCCGAAGCGAGGTTCGAGCCGCTGGAATGTGCGCCACCAGCCGGAGTCGAGTGTGGCGTGCTCGACCGCCTGCAGGAGCGAGCCGTCGTCGTCGTGCAGCTCGTAGCTGACGACCGGGGTCTCGCCGTCGAGCTCGACGGAGACGACGCGAGCCATCATCAGGAAGGGCGGGCAACTGAGCCACACCTCGCCTGGCTTCGGAAGGGTTTTGACGTTCGGGCTCGCCATGGGTCTTCGGTACCCCCTGGTTTCGACGCGGTAACCGAGAACCTTCCCCCAAAACCGGGAAATCTCGAGGCCTTTCAATCAGGAGATGAGCTCGATCACTTCCCGCTCGATCCGGTGGCGCTGCTTGGCGCTGAGGCGGCCGTTGGTCGAGCGCGGCGGGTCGATCGTGGCGCCGTCGCGGAAGCGGTCGAGGACGCGCGGGTCGATGTAGGAGGCACGGCAGACCGCCGGGGTGTTGCCGAGCGCCTCGGAGACCTCCTCGACCGCGCCCACGATCGCCCGTTTCGCCGCCGCCTCGGAGCTCGGCTTCTCCTCGCCGGCGAGGGCGACCGCGGCGAGCACCGTCCCGTGCCAGGTGCGGAAGTTCTTGGCGGTGAACTCGTCGCCGATCTTCTCGTGGATGTAGTCGTTGATCTCCTCGGAGCGGACGTCGACCCATTCGCGCCCCGCGCGGTAGGCGAGCAGGTCCTCGGGGCCGCTGCGGCGCCGGTGCATCGTCTCGATCGCCCGCCGGGCGGCGGCGTCGCGGATCGACTGCACCCGCCGCTGGCCGCTCTTTGCCGGGAAGTCGAAGACGACCTCGTTGGCCTTGACCGTGACGTGCTCGCGGCGCACGGTGGCGAGGCCGAAGCTCTCGTTTTCCTCGGCGTAGACCTCGCTGCCGACGCGGAAGAAGCCGAGGTCGAGGAGGCGCACGGCGCAGGCGAGGGCCCGCTCGCGCGGCATCCCCTGGCGGCGCAGGTCGGCGGTGACGGCGCGCCGCAGCTTCGGCAGCGCCAGGGCGAAGCGGCGCACCAGCTCGAACTTGCGCTCCGCCTGCCGCTCCTGCCAGCGCTGGTGGTAGAGGTACTGCTTGCGGCCCGCTTCGTCGTACCCGGTCGCCTGGATGTGGCCGAAGGGGTCGGGACAGATCCAGACCTCCTTCCAGGCCGGCGGGATCGCCAACTGGCGGATCCGTTCAAGCGTCTCCTCGTCAGCGATTGCCTCGCCGGAGGTTTCCTCGTAGGAGAAGCCGCGCCCCCGTCGGCGTCGGCGTATCCCCGGCGACCCGCAGTCGGCGCGGCGCAGTCGGCCGCGTGCCATGGGCGGTTGGTACCCCGGGGGTGGGTGTGTCGAACCCAAGCCGAACCCCATCGACGCCTCCGAGGGCAGGTAGGCGTCGATGGGGTTCGGCTTTTGAGCGCGTTTCGTGTGAGAGTCGGCGCGATCTGCGCACCACACGCGCGCTCTTCCCCGTCAGCCTGACCGGGTGCCCACCGAGACCGCAACAGTCCCCCGTATAGGTGGACTGTCGCGGTCTCGCGAAACGGGGCCGGGGGAGGAGGCGATCGCAGAGCTTGCCGGGCACCAGTTCGGGGTCCTCTCCCGGCACCAGCTCCTCTCACTCGGCTTCTCTCGCAGGGAGATCGAAGCTCGGGTCAACGCCCACCGCCTCAATCCCCTGCACCCCGGCGTCTACGCGGTCGGCCACCGAGTGATCCCACGGGAGGGCAGATGGATGGCAGCGGTCCTCGCCTCCGGTCTAGATGCCGTCTTGAGCCACTGGCCCGCCGCAGCCCTGTGGATGATCCGCCCCAACTCGCGCTCGATCATCGACGTCACCACCCCGCGTAAGAGCCGCTCCTGGAAAGGGATCCGGCGCCACCACTCGCCTCTCCCGGCCGACGAGACCACCGTGAAGGAAGGGATCCCGGTAACCACCGTGCCCCGCACCATCCTCGACCTCGCCGCCACCGAGTCAGCAGACGTGGTCGAGAACCTCCTGCGCGAGTCCGAATATCTCCAACTCTCCGACCGCCTCTCGCTCCCCCACCTGATCGAGCGCTACCCGGGCAGACGAGGCACCCGCAAGGTTCAGACTGCCCTGGATCGCCTCGAGGAAGAGCCCGAAGGCCGCAGGCGATCGCGCCTGGAGGAGCGCTTCGCCCCCTTCCTGCGCGTGCACCGCCTCCCCATACCCCGCTTCAACGACTGGATAGTGCTGGGCGCTAAGCGCTACCAGGTCGACTGCCACTGGCCCGAGGTCCGCCAGATCGTCGAGCTGGACGGCTGGCAGGGCCACAGCACCAGGAGCGCCTTCCAGGAAGACCGCGCCCGCGACCGTCGCCTTGGGGCCGCCGGCTACCGGGTCACCCACATCACCTGGAACCAGCTCGACGACGAACCGGAGGCGATCGCCGCGGACCTGCGGGTGCTGCTGGCTAAACGCCGTTAGCCGGCTCGACCCGGAAAGCCGACCGCAGGGGGTTCGACGGCTTGAAGAAGGTCGCCGTCTGGGTCTTCACCTGCCAGGGCGCCGGCAGCATGCTCCCCGGCGCGCCGAGGAACCTGGTGAAGAGGACCGAGGCGCGGCGGCAGGTGATGCCCGAGCGCGAGGGGATGTAGAGCAGGTACGGGCCCCTGGCGAAGAAGAGAGGGCCGATGTAGGAGCCGGCGTTGACGGTGAAGTTGCCCGGGCAGAGGCGCCCGAGTTCGCTGTTGCCGCCACCACCGCCGCCGGCGCGGCTGACCGAGAAGCCCGGCAGGCCACCCCGGGTGAAGGAGGCCTTGCCGCTGCCTTCGGAGACCGCGCGCCACGGTTTCGGCAGGTTGCCGTCCCAATCCTGGAGGAAACGGGCGAGGAGCTGTGAGGCCGCCTGGCAGCTGAGGCCGGTGTCGGCCGTCACTTCGTAGCTGCCGGCGGGCAGGCTGACCGCGCCGATGCGGTCGTCGTGCAGGACTTTGAAGCTGGGGCAGACTGCCGCCGAGGCTGAGCCGGCGCCGCCGAGCGCCAGCAGCGAGAGCGCGCAGACCAGCGCCGGCAGGAAGGACGCGGCGAGGCGACGGCGGGAGGTTCGGACGGGACCCACGGCGGCGAAAGCTATCAGCGCCGATCCGTAGCATGCGGGCGACCGATGCCCGAACCCGTCAAGCGCAACCAGCGCTACATGCCTGGGCTGGACGGGCTCCGTGCGATAGCCGTCCTTTCCGTCATCGCTTTCCACCTCGGCCTCGACTGGGCTCCCGGCGGCATGCTCGGGGTCGGCGTCTTCTTCACCCTCAGCGGCTACCTGATCACCGACATCCTGCTGTCGCAGCTGAACGCCCGCGGCAAGATCAAGCTCACCGCCTTCTGGCTGGCCCGCGCTCGCCGTCTGCTGCCGGCGCTGTTCCTGATGCTGGCGATCGTCGTCGCCTGGGTGACGATCTTCGGCCCGGCCCAGCCGGACCAGTTCCGCAAGGGGGTCGTCTCGGCGATCTTCTACGTCAACAACTGGCAGCAGATCTTCGCCGAAGTCTCATACTTCGCCCGCTTCGAAGCCGAAGGCCCGCTGGACCACCTCTGGTCGCTCTCGGTCGAGGAGCAGTTCTACATCGTCTGGCCGTTCCTGCTGCTGGCCGGGGTCAAGCTCGTCCGCGAGCACCCGCTGCCCTCCGGCGTGCGCCCGCGCCTCGCCCTGCTGACGATCGCCGGCGCGCTCGCCTCGACGATCCTGATGGCGGTCCTCTACGAGCCGAGCTTCGACCCCTCGCGCCTCTACTTCGGCACCGACACCCGCGCCGGAGGCCTGCTCTTCGGGGCGGCGCTGGCGATGGTCTGGCCCAGTCGCAAACTCAGCCGCCGGATCGCCCCCCAGGCACGCAACCTGCTCGACGGCCTCGGCATCGCCGGCCTGGCGGTGATCGCGCTGATGATCTGGCGCACCGGCGAACTCTCGCCCTTCCTCTACCGCGGCGGCTTCATGGTCCTCTCGCTGGCGACCGTCCTGGTGCTGATGCCGCTCACCCACCCGGCCTGCCGCCTCGGCAGCTGGATGGGGGTGCTGCCGCTGCGCTGGGTCGGGGTCCGCTCCTACGGGATCTACCTCTGGCAGACGCCGATCATCGTCCTCACCACGCCGCAGGGCGTGCAGCACAAGGACGATCTCGTCCGCGCCCTGCTCCAGGTGGCGGGGATCTTCGCCGTCGCCGCCCTCTCCTGGCGCTTCGTCGAGGAGCCGATCCGCCACGGCGCGATCGGCCGCTTCTTCGCCCGCCGCCGCGCGGTCGGCTGGAAATGGGAGACCTTCGCGCCGCCGATGCGGGTGGCGATCGTCGGCACGGGCCTGGTCCTGGTGATCGCCGCCGCCGGCATGGCCGGACTCAACTCGGGCTCGGCCGAAGGCAACAACGTCAGGGTCGAACAGGCGCGCGCTGAGGGAACCACGAAGCCGCCGCCGCTGACCCCCGAGCAGGCCAGCTCCTCGACCAAATCGAGCTGCAAAGCCGTCGTCCACATCGGCGACTCGACCTCCGAGGGCCTCGACGACGCCGAATACCTGCCGATCGAATCGCAGCGGATCCCCGCCCGCTACGCCGAAGTCGGGGCCAAAGAAGTCCACATGGAGGTGCAGGGGGCGACCTCGATCGAAGAGCAGTTCGAAGGCAATCCCAACGCCCAGGAAGTCGCCGCCGCCTGGAAGGCCGAAGGGTTCAAAGGCTGCTGGGTGCTCGCGCTCGGCACCAACGAGGCAGCCAACGTCGCCGCCGGCTCGACCGTCACCGAGCGCGAACGGATCGAAAAGATGATGACCATCATCGGCGACGAACCGGTGCTCTGGGTCAACGTCCGCTCGCTGGTCGAAAAGGGCGATCCCTACTCGAAGGAAAACATGGAGAAGTGGGACGAGGAACTCGTCGCCGCCTGCGCCTCCTACTCGAACATGCGCGTCTACGACTGGGCCTCCGACGTCAAAGACGACTGGTTCATCGAAGACGGCATCCACTTCACCTCGCCCGGCTACGCCGCCCGCGCCGAGTTGATCGCCCAGGCGCTCGCCCACGCCTTCCCGGAAAAAGGCGAAACCGAAGGCGGCTCCAAGAAGTGCGTCGTCAGCTGAGGCCGGAGATCTCGACCGGCGCCGGGTCTCCGGCGGGCTCGAATCCCATGATCCGCCCGTAGAAGTACAGCTCGGATTCGAGGCAGCGGATGTTCGTCTCGGCCTTGCGGAAGCCGTGCTGCTCGCCCTCGAACGGCAGGTAGGCGTGGGGGACGCCGTTGCGCTCCAGCGCCGCCGCCATCGCTTCCGCCTGGTTGGGCGGCACGACCATGTCCTCCAGCCCCTGGAAGAGGATCACCGGCACCCGCAGCTGGTCGACATGGTTGATCGGCGAGCGCTCGCGGTACAGCTCGGCCTGCTCGGGATAGGGACCGATCAGCAGGTCGAGGTAGCGGGACTCGAACTTGTGGGTGTCGCCGGCGAGGGACTCCGCGTCGGCGACGCCGAAGTAGCTGGCCCCGGCGGCGAACTCGTCGTGGAAGGTGAGCGCGCAGAGGGTCGCGTAGCCGCCGGCCGAGCCGCCGCGGATCGCCAGCCGCTTGCCGTCGGCCTCGCCCTGCTCGGCGAGGTAGGTCGCCGCCTTGACGCAGTCCTCGTTGTCGACCTCGCCCCAGGCGCCGCGCAGGCGGTTGCGGTAGGCGCGGCCGTAGCCGCTGGAGCCGCGGTAGTTGACGTCGACGACCCCGAAGCCGCGGCTGGTCCAGTAGAGGAACTCGCGCGAGAGGGCGGGGGTGACGTGGGAGGTCGGCCCGCCGTGGCTCTCGACGATCAGCGGCGGCAGTTCTTCCTCCGGTGCCTCGAAGTCCGGGTTGCAGGGCGGGTAGTAGAAGCCGTAGGCGGTCTCGCCGCCGCCGGTCGGGAACTCGATCGCCCGCGGTCGCGAGACGTAGGCGGGGTCGACCGGCGCGTCGCTGGAGGTGCGCACCACCTCGGTCTCGCCGGCGGCGACGTCGTAGACGACGACCGCGGTCTCGCTCTCCGGGGTGGCGGCGGCGAACGCGACCCGCTCGCCGCGCGCCGCCAGCGCCGGGAAGCCGAAGTCCGTGAACGGCAGGCCCAGGTCGGCCGGTTCCCAGCCCTCGGGCTGCAGCAGCGCCAGCCGTTCTTCGGCCCCCTCGGTGCGCACGCAGGCGATCGCCCCGCTCTCGAGGAAGGCGAAGGTGGCGCCGCCGAACAGCCACTGCGGGTGGGCGAAGTCGGCCTTTTCCTCGGTCAGCTGGACCAGCGCCCCCTCCTCGCCGCTGAGCTGGCCGCCGGGATCGCCGGCGCGGTAAAGGTTCCACCAGCCGTCGCGGTCGGAGGCGAAGTGGAGGTGGCCGTCGGGACCCCACTCGGGCTGGAAGACAGACTCCTCGGCGCCGCCCGCGACCAGCCGCTCCTCGCCGCTGTCGGCGAGCGGTGCGACCCACAGCTCGGTCCCGTCCCAGGGCATGTTCGGGTGGTCCCAGCAGGTCCAGGCCAGCCACTCGCCGTCGGAGCTGATCCGCGGGAAGGAGTAGAAGTCGCGACCGCCGGCAAGGACCTGCGGCTCGCCGGCGCCGTCGATCGCCAGGGAGACGATCTCGTTCACCGGTTCGCCCCCGGCGGCGACGCCGCGTTCGCGCACGCAGACGACGGTGCGGCCGTCGGGCGACGGGCGCAGGTCGGCGTAGCGCAGCGCGCCGGGGCTCTCCGGCTCGGGTGAGATCGCCACCGGCTCCTCGCCCAGGCGCTGCCGGTAGACGCGCTGGTCGGCGAACTCAACGAAGAGGAAGAGGTCGGGCTCGACCAGGCACCAGGCGCCGCCGCCGTACTCGTGGACCCGGGTCCGCACGTTCGATCCCTCGCCCGTCGCCGCCTCCGGCTCGCCGCTCGGGGCCTGCCGCATCAGCACCGAGCGGCCGCCCTCGTTCGGCCGCCCTTCCAGCCACCAGACGGCCCCGTCGTCGGCGATCGCCGGGAAGGCCAGCCGCCGCCCGGCCCGCGCCACCGCCGCCGCGTCGATCGGCGAGGTCCAGGAGCCGTAGGGGGCGACGGGGCTCATCTACTCGTCGGCCTCGACCTCGCGCAGGCGGTGGCTGTCGACGTCGTAGACGAAGCCGCGGACCACGTCGCGGTGCGGCAGGAAGGGGCTGCGCCGGACCCGCAGGATCGACTGCTTGACGTCGGCGTCGACGTCCTGGAAGGACTCGATCGCGAAGGCGGGGGAGACCCCGGTCGTCTCCTGCAGCTCCATCCGGAAACCGTCGTCGGTGATCTTCTGCATGCCGCAGTCGGTGTGGTGGATCAGCATCACCTCGCGCGTCCCCAGTCGCCGCTGGGAGATCGCCAGCGAGCGGATCACGTCGTCGGTGATGATCCCGCCCGCGTTGCGCAGCACGTGCGCCTCGCCCGGACCGAGCCCGAGCGCGGCGAAGACGTCGAGGCGCGAGTCCATGCAGGTGACGATCGCCAGCTGCCGTTGCGGTTCGACGTCGAGGTGCCGCTCGGCGAGGCCGGTGGCGAAGACCTGGTTGTTGCCCAGCAGGGCGTCGATCGTGTCCATGGCGCGCCAGCCTAGCCAGTGCTCGCCGTCAGCCGAGTTTCCGTGCCTGCGCACCGGGTAGCCGCGGAGCAGGCGCCACTAGCCGTAGACGACCAGACATGGGAGACAGATCGATGGAGACGAGCAGCATCGGAAAAGGCATCCTCGACGGGGACAGAGAGACCCGCGAGCACATCGTCGAGCTGCTGACCAAGGCCTACTGGATGGAGATCGAGACGGTGATGAGCTACCTCTCCGCCTCGACCAACCTCGACGGAGTCCGCGCCCAGGAGATCCGCGAGTCCCTGGCCGAGGACATCAAAGAGGAGCTCGGCCACGCCGAAGAGTTCGCCCGGCGGATCAAGGAGCTCTACGGGGTGGTCCCCGGCTCCGAGGGCTTCGAGGCCGAGCAGAGCTTCCTCCAGCCGGCGGCCGAGCAGACCGACGTGATCCACGTGATCCGCGGCGTGATCGAGGCCGAGACCGGCGCGATCGAGCACTACACGGGGATCGTCGAGGAGACCGACGGGGTCGACCCGGTGACCCAGGACATGGTGATCGCGATCCTCCGCGACGAGCAGGGCCACCGCCGCCTCTTCGAGGGCTTCCTGCGCGAGTACGAACTGGAAGGGAAAGCGTAGGGCTTTAGGCTGCGCAGCGCATGGCCGCCGTCGCCGACCTGGAGATCCGTCCC
>Ga0247776_10000129_pt1 | contig 17087 bp, 16 predicted proteins | sample UWRJL199509C5_FD_179912 | JGI IMG/M metagenome (GOLD analysis project Ga0247776, IMG submission 179912) | Plant litter microbial communities from Arlington Agricultural Research Station in Wisconsin, United States - UWRJ-L199-509C-5 | ecosystem: Environmental > Terrestrial > Plant litter >...
AGCTCGGCGGTGGCGGCGATGGCGCCGGGCACCAGCGGGCGCCCCCAGATCAGGGTGACGTCGCCGAGTCGGCCGTTCTCCCCGCGCCAGCGGCCGATCACGTCGTCGTTGAGGTCGATGCGCCAGTCGGGATTGTCCTCGGCAAGGATGTCGGTGAAGTCGGCCTTGGCCTCGAAGTCGCCCGGCTCCCCCTCCGGCGGCTGCACGTAGGAGACGTGGCCGAAAAGCTCCAGCCCACCCTCCTCGCTCTCGGTGCGGGCCGAGCCCGGGACCCAGACCCGGCCGCCCCAGGCGCGCTCGGGGAACCAGTCGACCTCGGCCGGCACCTCCGCCCCTGCTGGCAGGTCGCCGATCGCGCCGACGGCTTTGGCGAACTCCTCGCGCAGGCGCTCGGCGAAGCGCCCGTGCGGGATCCCCTCCTGGGTGGTGTCGGCGATGAAGCGCGGGATCGGTCGCGGGTTGGGCCGCACTAGAGGCACTCTCTCAGGTCCGACGCCGCCCGCTCGGGCGGGTAGACGTTGATGTCCACCCCGGTGCCGAGCTCGAAGCCGGCCTTGATCGTCAGCCGGGGGGCGATGTCGACGTGCCAGTGGAACTGGTCGGCGCCGCGGGGGGCGGTGCGGACCCAGAGGTTCAACTCCGGCGGGCCGTCGAAGAGCTTGGCGAGGGCGGTCATCGCGGTGCGGATCATCGCCGCGCCGCCCTTGTCCTCCTCGAAGCGCGCCGTCTCCTGCCGCGGGATCACCCGCAGCTCGAAGGGAGAGCGCGAGGCCCATGGGCAGATCAGCGCCGCCTCGTCGTCGATCGCCACCAGCCGGTCCTTGCGCCGCACCTCCTCGACCAGAACGTCGCTGAGCAGGCCGCCCCCGGCGGTGCGTTCGCCGTAGGCGCCGACCCGCTCGCGCTCGCGGGCGACGGCGGCGGGGACGAAGGGCAGCGCGTAGAGCTGGGCGTGAGTGTGCTCCAGCGAGGCGCCGGCGCCCCCGCCCTCGTTGACGATCAGCTGCAGGTATGAGGCGTCGACGTGGACCCGCATCCGCTCGCGCCAGGTGGCGATCGCGGCGGCGAATTGCTCGTCGTCCAGCTCGGCCATCGCCGTCAGGTGCTCGGGCGAGTTGATCAGCACCTCGTGCGAGCCCTCGGCCGGGCGCGAGGAGAAGAGGTCCGGTTCGCTGGCGCGTTTGGAGGCGAGCAGGGGATCGCCGCTGCTAGCAAAGGAGCCGGCTTCCGCCGCCGGTTCGGTCTCTCCAGCCGATCCCTCGCCCCCGAGCGCCGGGTAGAGGTTCGGCACCACGCGCGTCTTCCAGCCCGGCGTGTCGGCCTCGCCGCCCCCCGGCCGCGTCGCGTAGAGCTCGGGCGGGGTGCGATCCTCGCGCCCCTCGCAGAAGGGGCAGTTCTCCGGCCCCTTCTGCTCGCTCGCCCGCGCCGAGAAGCTGTCCGGACGCGCGGCCCGGCCCGGGGCGAGGATCGTCCTCAGCCCGGTCAGCTGGTCGATGCGTACCTCGGGGGAGCTCAGGAGCGGGAGGGGGGGAGGTCGCCTACGTCGGGATCGTCGGCCGCGGGAGGCTCGGGCGGCGGCGGGGGCGGTGCCGTCGGGCGGGCCGGCCGCTCGGTGCCGGCGGCGCGCGCCGCCGAGCCTTTGCCGACGAAGGGCTCGAGCACGTCCATCGGCAGCGGGAAGACGACGGTCGTGTTCTGGTTGGAGCCGATTTCCAGCAGCGTCTGCAGGTAGCGCAGCTGCAGCGAGGCCGGGTTGGTGCTGATGATGTCGGCGGCGTCGGTGAGCTTCTGCGCGGCCTGGAACTCGCCCTCGGAGTTGATGATCTTCGCCCGCCGCTCGCGCTCGGCCTCGGCCTGGCGCGCCATTGCCCGCTGCATCTGCTCGGGGATCTCGACGTCCTTGATCTCGACCGCGGTGACCTTCACGCCCCAGGGCTCGGTCGACTCGTCGATGATCTTCTGCAGCTCTTCGTTGAGGCGCTCGCGGTCGGCCAGCAGCTGGTCCAGCTCGGCCTTGCCGAGCACCGAGCGCAGCGCCGTCTGGGAGATCTGCGAGGTGGCGATCAGGTAGTTCTCGACCTCGACCACGGCGCGGTTGGAGTCGACGACCCGGAAGTAGGCGACGGCGTTGACGCGGCAGGGGACGTTGTCGCGGGTGATCACCTCCTGCGGCGGGATGTTGAGGGTGATCGTCCGCAGGTCGACCTTGACCATCCGGTCGACGAGCGGGATCAGCAGGATCAGACCGGGGCCCTTCTGGGCGATCAGGCGCCCGAGCCGGAAGATCACGCCGCGCTCGTACTCGCGCAGGATCCGGACCGAGGCCCCTGCTGCGATCAGCGCGAAGAACGCGAGGACGATGAGAATTCCTGCCACTGCCTCCATCAACCGGCTCCTTCGCTCGTGTGGACCGCGGCCTGCGGCTCCGGGCGCACTACAAGCGTCAGCCCGTCGACCGCCTCGACCCTGACTTTATCCCCCTGCCGGATCGGGGCCGCCCCCTCGGCCAGCCGGGCGCTCCAGATCGTGCCGCCGAGCCAGGCCCGCCCGTCGGGGTCGATCGAGGTGCGGGCCTCGGCCGTCGACCCGATCATCTCCTCGGTGCCGGTGCGGACGTCTTCGTCGCGGTGCGCCTCGAGGACCTTGCGGCTGACGAAGTAGAAGGTGACTCCGGAGACGATGCCGAGGGCGATCAGCGCCCCGCCCGCGTAGTCGGCGGCGTTGCTGTCGGAGCCGAAGGCGGCGACCCCGGCGACCGTCAGGCCGGCGACCCCGAGCACCGCGAGGATGCCTCCGGTCGGCAGCAGCAGCTCGGCGAGCAGCAGCCCGACTCCGATGATCGCGATGACGACGAAGGCTTCCATGGCCTTCGATTATCCGCTCTTCAGCGCGTACCGGCGGATGTCGGCTTCGAGTTCGGACTCGTCGCGGTACGGACCCTGTTTGAGATAGGCGAGTTCCCCGGAGTCGTCGTAGAAGGCGGTGTCTGGCAGACCACCCAGCGCCCCGAGCGAGGAGAGGATCTCTTTGTCCGGGTCGGTGTAGCTGGGGTAGGGCACCGGCTCCTCGCCGAGGAAGGTCGAGGCGGCGTCGTTCGAGTCTTCGGCGTTGACCCCGAGGAAGGCGACCTGCTTGCCGTAGCGGGCAGAGAGCTTCTGCAGGACTGGGAACTCCTGTCGGCAGGGGATGCACCAGGAGGCCCAGACGTTTGCCACCACCGGGTAGCCGTGCAGCCCGGCGATCCGCTTTTCATAGGCGGAGGTGCCGCCGTCCAAGAGCTCGTTGCCCTGCTTGTAGAGAGCGGCCAACGGTGCCGGAGCGCCGGCCAGCGCCTTGGCGTAATCGGGGGGCGGGCCGCCGTAGTCGCCGCCCTCGGAGCCGCCGCAACCGTTGCCGAGAAGTACGGTCAGCGCCAGCGCCCCTACTGCGAAGAGTGGTCTCAATCGCGCGCCCATCCGATCCGTGGGTACAATACGTACGTTCGGTTCGCGGCTCGCGAATCGCATTGAGTTTTCGGGGGAGACGCAAACGGGCGATCCCTCGCAGCCTCGTTCACCTTGTCCCGGCCGTCTGTCTTTCTTCGGCGGGGAACGGAATCCCAGAAGCCTTTCATGGCCAAGACCACTGACGTTGCCGCTGCGGCGGCAGTTCCCTCAAGCGCCGACATAGAGCGGGCAGCGGCGTTTGCCCGCGAGCCCTTCCTGCTCGACGGCGAGGGGCCGGAGGCGCTCGCCCCGGGCACCGCCCGCCGCCGCGCCCTCGACGCCTCCCTGAAGGAGCTGGACGAAGGCGCCGAGTACCCCTCGATCCAGTGGCGGCGCGACTTCTCCCTGCTGCTGGGGCTGGAGCGCTTCCTCGCCGACGAACCGCCGAAGCTGCTCGACGGCGCCGAACTCAACCCGCACCAGGTCGACGCCCTCTCCGGCACCCTGGCCGAGCTGATGGGACAGCAGCAGACGGGCGGCGCCGCGGTGGTCGAGAACGGCAACGGCGAGTCGAACGGCGACGCCGTTCCCGAGCTGGACGCGGCCGACGCCGAGGAGGTCGAGCCCGACGAGGAGGACGAGGAGCTCGCCCCCGACGAGGAGCCCCAGGACTGGGAAGAAGGACCCGTCGAGGAGGACGAGGAGGTCGTCGAGGAGGCGCCGGAGGACCCCGGTGCCGAGCGCCGCTTCTGGTTCGAGCACGCGACCGGAGCCGGCAAGACCGTCGCCGCCGTCGGCTTCGTCGAGGCGACCCGCACCGGCGGCGTCCTGATCCTCACCCACCGTCGCAACCTCGTCGACCAGTTCATCGGCGAGATTTCCGACCGCGGCTACAAGGAGCGCCTGCGGCCGCCGCTGTTGGGCAACCGCGACGACCCCGACGGTCCGGTCACGGTCGAGACCTACCAGTGGTTCGTCCGCAACCACAAGAAAATCTCCGACGCCTACTCGATCGTGATCTGCGACGAGGCGCACACCGCGCTGGGCGAGAAAACCAGCGCCTGCATCCGCGAGCTGCAGGGTCCCGTCTACATCGGCATGACCGCGACCGGGGCGCTGATCGCCCGCCACGTCGCCGACCTCTTCCCGACCCAGACCTCGCGCTTCGACCTCGCCCAGGCGGCCCGCCGCGGCGTCATCGCGCCGCTGCGCTGCCTGCGGATTCCGCCCGGGCCGGGGGTGCGGACGATCGCCAAGGTGCCGCTGCGCAAAGGCGAGGTCGACCAGGACTTCGACCAGGAGGAGCTGGCCGCGCTGCTGGACCAGGAGCCCTTCAACGTCGCGATCGCCGACCTCTACCGCTCCCGCTTCCGCAAAATCCCCGGCGTCGTCTACACCGCCGGCGTCCAGCACGCGAAGAACGTCGCCAAAGCCTTCCGCGACGCCGGCATCAACGCCCAGGCGGTCTCCGGCGAGACGCCGAAGCGCGAACTGGCCGAGATCCTCGCCGGCTTCGAGCGCGGCACCGTCGACGTCCTCTGCAACGCGATGCTGCTGGCCGAGGGCTGGAACAGCCCGCGGGCGACGATCTGCATGCACTTGGCGCCGACCGCCTCGCGGCGGATCTACCAGCAGCGGGTCGGCCGCGTCACCCGTCGGGCGCCGGGCAAGGAGGCGGGGATCGTCCTCGACTTCGTCCACCCGGCGACGACCCACGACGAGACGATCATCACCCTGCATAGCCTGCTCGACCGCGACGTCTACCGCGGCGGCGCAATCGTCGTCGGGCCGGTGCGCCGCGGGCGCGGGCGCAAAATCCGGGTCGAGCGGCGGATCGTCCCGGTCTCCGACGTCGAGGAGAAGCGGATGGAGGTGCTGGAACGGGAGATCTGGCGGATCGCGGTCGAGAACCTCGACTACCCCGAGCAGCACGCCTGGGCGGCGCTGGCAGGGGCTCGGGTCAACACCCAGGGCTGGCGCCGGGCGCGGGCGATGCTGCAGAACGACCGCACCAAAGAGCTGCGCAAACGCTTCCTGCTGACCTGCGTGCAGCGCAACCGCAACGCGCAGCTGCGGCTTAAAGCACTGGGGGAGATCGCCGACCTCGGCGACGGCGAGGCCTTCGACGACGCGATCGAAATCGTCGGCACCTGGAGCCGCGAGGACAAACGGGCGGGGACGAAGACCCTGCTGCAGGCGCTGATCGACAAACGGATCGGGCGCCGCGACCAGGCGCAGGCGTGGGTCTGGCGGCTCGCCGAATACACCCGCGAACTGCACGAGGAGTACGCGGTGCAGCGCTGGCCGGAGACGAAGCGGCTGCTGGGCCTGCTGGTCAACTCCTCCGGCCGCGCCCACGGCCGCAACGCGCGGCGGCTGGTGCACGCGGCGCGCAAACAGGATCGCCGCCTGGCGGTGGCGCTGCTGGCGGCCGCGGTCTCGCACACGCCCGAGGGCGAGGAGGTGCTGCGCGGGGCGCGGATGCGGATGGCGCGGAAACCGTCGGCCGTCGCCCGCGAGCTGCTGAAGAACTTCCCCAAAGGCGGCAAGCGCCGCCGTAAAAGGAAACGCAACAAAGGTTCCGGCGACGGCAACGGCGCCGGGCCGGAGGCACGCTCCCACGGCAGGAAGCCGAAAGGCCGGCGGTCGAAGAAGTCAGAAGCGGGTGAGGTGGACCTCGCCGGCGCCGACGGCGATTCGGTCGCCGGCGGGGGTGACGACGAGCAGGTAGCCCCGGTCGTCGACGCCGTCGGCGACTCCTGAGCCTCCCTCCCAGGCGACCTCGCGACCGTGGAGTGCGTCGCGCTTGCGCCAGTTGGCGAGGACTTCGGGCGGCTCTGCTTGGACCCAGTGATTCAAGCGCTCGTTGAGCGGACCCAGGAGAGAGGGTCCGGCGGACAACTGAGGGGAGGGTCCGGCGGACAACTGAGGGGAGGGTCCGGCGGACCCCCTCTCCTGGGTCCGTCGATCGTTGGTGAAGAGCGAGATGGCGCGGTCGCGGAGCTCGCTCGGGAACTCGTCTTCCTCGATGAAGAGGTTCAGGCCGATGCCGATCACTGCCCAGCTGTTTTGAGGTCTGGCCTCGATCAGGACGCCGGCTAGCTTGCGGCCTTCGATGTGGATGTCGTTGGGCCACTTGACCTTGCAGTCGAGGTCGGGGTTCAGCTGCTCCGCGGTCTCGCAGACGGCCAGGGGGACGGCCAGGGGGAGCATCGTGTGGCGGTCCTCTAGAGGGCGGACGATTGCCGAGTAGAGGAGGGCTTTGCCGGGGGGTGCGGTCCAGGTGCGGCCCTGGCGGCCGCGGCCGGCGCTCTGCTCGGCGGCGGTGACGACGGTCCCGTGCGGCGCCCCCGCGGCGGCCAGCTCGCGGGCGCGGGTGTTGGTCGAGTCGGTCGAGCGGTAGTGCCTGTGGGGGCTACCGAACGTCATCCAGCAGGGCGCTGAGGAGGCCGTCGATGTCGTGACGCTCGGCCTCGACGTCGACCTCGAGGCCGGCGCCGCGGACGGTCTCGCTGGTGATCGGGCCGATCGAGACGATGCGGGCGTTCGCGGGGAAGCGGTCGCCGAGGGCAGAGGTGAGGTTGGTGACGGTCGAGGAGGAGGTGAAGGTGACGTAGTCGGCGTCCTGGGCAGCCTCGACCTCGTCGTCGCCGGGCTCCTCGCGGACCGTCTCGTAGAGGGCGACGACGTCGACCTCGGCGCCGCGCTCGCGCAGCGCGTCGGGAAGGACGTCGCGCGCCTCGGCGGCGCGGGCGACGAGCACGCGGGCGCCGGCGACCTCCTCGTCCTCCAGCGCTTCGATCAGCCCCTCGGCGACGAAGCGCTCCGGAACTATGTCGGCGAGGACACCTCGCTCCGCCAGCGCGCGCGCCGTTCCCGGGCCGATCGCCGCCACAGTGACGCCCGCCAGCGCGCGCGCGTCGAGGCCGGCGTTCTCCATCGCCTCGAAGAGGAGGCGGACTCCGTTGGGGCTGGTCAGGCAGATCAGGTCGTAGACGCCGACCGCGCCGGCGACCTTCTGCACCTCCTCGCTGTCGATCCGCGGCTCGATCCGGATCGCCGGCAGCTCGACCACCTCGGCGCCGAGGCCCCGCAGGGTCGCCGCCAGGCCGCTGGCCTGGGCGCGCGCCCGGGTGACGACGACACGGCGCCCGTGCAGTGGCCGCCGCTCCAGCCATTCGAGCTGCTCACGGCGCTCGGCGACCTCGCCGACGACGATCAACGCCGGCGCCTTGATCTGCTCGCGCTCGACCGCCTCGGCGATCGTCCCCAGGGTCGCCGTCACCGTGCGCTGGCCCGGCCAGGTCCCGCGTTCGATCGCCGCGGCGGGCTCGTCGGCGTCGCGCCCGGCCTCGATCAGCGCCGCCGCGTTCCGCTCCAGTTTTTTCACGCCCATGTAGAAGACGAGCGTGCCGGGGAAGCGGGCGAGCGCCTCCCAGTTGAGCGCGCTCTCCTCCTTCTCCGGGTCCTCGTGGCCGGTGACGAAGGCGACCGCGGAGGCGTCATCGCGGTGGGTGACCGGGATCCCGGCGTAGGCGGTTGCGGCAACCCCCGCGGTCACCCCGGGCACCACCTCGAACTCGACCCCGGCCTCGCGCAGCGCTTCGCCCTCCTCGCCGCCCCGGCCGAAGACGAACGGGTCGCCGCCCTTGAGGCGGACGACGCTCCTGCCGGCGCGCCCGGCCTCGACCAGCCGCGCGCCGATCTCCTCCTGCGGCACCGACGGCACCCCGGGCTGCTTGCCGACGTAGACCAGCTCCGCGTCCTCGCGGGCGCCGGCCAGCGCGCCGGGCGGGATAAGGCGGTCGTAGTAGATCGCGTCGGCAGTGGCGATCAGCTCCAGCGAGCGCGCCGTCATCAGACCGGGGTCGCCGGGCCCGGCGCCGACCAGATAGACGACTCCCGCCCGGGCGCTCATTCGCCTGTTCCTTTTTGGTCCAGGACAACGAAAAGGAACAGGCGAATGCTCACGCCAGCTCCTCGGCGCGGTCGAGGAGCTCGCGGGCGCCGGCGCCGAGCAGGCGCTGGGCCAGTTCCGCCCCGGCCAGGGCGGGTTCTTCGGCGTTGGCCTCGATCCGGTCGCGCAGCCACTCGCTGCCGTCGGGCAGGCCGACGAAGGCCTCGATCGCGATCGTCCCGCCCGCGACCCGGGCGTGCGCCCCGAGCGGGCTGGCGCAGGTCGCGTCGAGCAGGGCGACGACGGTCCGCTCTGCGGTCAGCTCCCGCATCGCCTCGAGGTCGTTGATCGTGGCCGCGGCGTCGATCGTCTCCTCGTCATCCGCCCGGACCTGCAGCGCCAGGGCGCCCTGGCCGGCGGCCGGGACCATGCGGTCGGCCGGGATCGCGAAGCCGATCTCGTCCTCACGACCGAGCCGGCGCAGGCCGGCGGCGGCGAGGACGATCGCGTCCAGCTCCCCCTCGGCCAGCTTGCGCAGGCGGGTGTCGACGTTGCCGTGCAGCTCCTCGACCCGCAGGTCCGGGCGCGCCGCCAGCAGCTGGGCGCGCCGGCGCAGGCTCGCGGTCCCCACCCGCGCCCCCTCGGGGGCGTCGTCGAGGGAGTCGCCGGCGCCGATCCAGACGTCGGCCGGATCCTCGCGCCGCGGCACCGCGGCGATCTCCAGGCCCTCCGGCATCGCCCCCGGCAGGTCCTTGGCCGAGTGCACGCCGATCTCCGCCGCGCCGGCCAGCAGGACCCGCTCGACCCCGCGCACGAAGCGCGCCTTGTCGCCGGCCTCGCCGTCCGATTCAGCCTCGACCAGCTCCGCCCCGCCGAGGCGGTCGCCGACCCAGCGCGCCTGCGTCAGGGCAAGCGCGCTCCCGCGCGTCGCGATCCGCACGCCTCAGTCCTTGCGGCGGCGCAGCTCGGTGACGTTGTCGCCGCGGGCTTCGACCTCGGGCTCGGTCTCGACGTCGAGACCGAACAGCTCGCGCAGGGCGCTGACGAGGTAGTAGGACTCGCCGGAGCAGGCCGAGCCGCGAATCCGCAGGGTCGGGTCGTGCAGCAGCCGCGAGGCGATCGCCTTCGCCATCTTCTCGAGCCGCTCGCGGTCGGCCTCGCTCAAGTTCTCCCAGCGGTTCTCGTTCTCAGCCAGGACCCGGCGCACGACCTCGTCGCCGTGCTCGCGCAGGGCGCTGATCGTCGGCACCACGCCCTGCAGGCCGAGCCAGCGCTCGAAGCGGTCGAGCTCGGCCTCGATGATCAGCTCCGCCCGCCGTGCCTCGGCCTCGCGGCCGCTGGTGTTGCGTTCGACGATCTGCTGGACGTCATCGATGTCGTGGACGGTGACCCCGGCGATCTCGCGGCAGGCGGGCTCGATGTCGCGCGGCACGGCCAGGTCGATCGCCAGCAGCGGCCGCTCCGGGCGGGCCTCCATCACGTGTTCGAGCCCGTCGCGCTCGACGATGTGGTGCGGCGAGTTGGTCGCCGAGACGACGATGTCGGCGCTTGTCAGCTGCTCGGGCAGCTCGTCGAAGCGGACCGCGGTGCCGGCGAAGCGCTGGGCGAGGCCGATCGCGCGGTCGTAGTGGCGGTTGGCGACGAAGACGGTGGCGACGCCGCGCGCGACCAGCGCCCGGGCGACCAGCTCGGCGGTCTCGCCGGCGCCGACGACGAGGACGCGGCGGTCGGAGAGGTCGCCGAGAGTCCGGCGCGCCAGCTCGACCGCGACCGATGGGATCGAGACGCCGGTCTCGCTGATCCCGGTTTCCTCGCGGGCGCGGCCGCCGGCGCTGAGGGCACCGCGGAAGAGGCGGTTGAGGATCGGCCCGGTCGCTCCCTCGACCATTGCCAGCTCATAGGCGCGTTTGACCTGGCCCTGGATCTCGGCCTCGCCGAGGATCATCGAGTCGAGCCCCGCGGTCACCTGCAGCAGGTGGCGGGCGGCCTCGCCGGCGCGCAGCGAATAGAGGTGGCCGAGCAGCTCGGTCGGGCGGATCTCCGCCTGGCGGGTGAGGACGCCGAGCGCGGTCGACTCGGCCTCGACCGGGTCGGAGACGATCAGGTAGAGCTCGGTCCGGTTGCAGGTCGAGATCGCCGCCGCCTCGTGGATCCCGTTCGCGGCGGTCAGCTCGGCCAGGGCGCCGACGGCGCGGCCCTCGGTCAGCGAAAGGCGCTCGCGCAGGTCGAGCGGCGCGGTCTTGTGAGAGACGCCGAGGGCCAGCAGCTCAGGCACTAGGCGCTCACCTCCTCGCGCCTCTCCTCTTTGCGCTGCTCGGCAAAGGAGGCGACCTCGCCCAGCTCGCGCTCGATCCGTCCCAGTTTCGCCGCCATGATCGCGACGTAGACGACCAGCAGCACGACGAAGACGATGTAGGCGCCGGCGACGTACTTACCGGCCTCGTCGAGCGGCAGGGCGGGGGCGCCGAGCGGCAGCAGGGCGGCGAGCTCGAGCATCAGCTCACCTCCGGGGCGATCCGGGAGCTGCCGCCGGAGACCGGCGCGTCGAGGGCGCGGCGCAGGCGCTTGACCTGGCCGGAGGCGCTCTTCGCGGTCAGCTCGAACTTGACCAGCGTCGTCCACAGCAGCCCCATCGCGACCAGCGAGCAGAGGAAGGTGAGCATCATCTCGCCCGGCATCCCGCCTTCGGCGGTGGCGAAGGTGCGCGGGTGGACGAGGCTCTGCGCCATCCGCACCGCCATGAAGTTGAGCGGCACGAAGGCGCCGGCGGTGATCGCGAAGACCGAGGCGTAGCGCGCCTGCCGGTCGCGGTCCTCGATCGCGTAGCGGAAGGGGTAGTAGGTCGCGTAGAGGAGGAAGACGATCAGGAAGCTGACCAGGGTCGGCTCGTCCCAGACCCACCAGTGCCCCCACGAGGCCTTCGCCCAGATCGAGCCGGTAATCAGGACGGCGACGCCGAAGATCACCGAGAGGTGGATCGAGACATACGAGTAGGCGTCCCACTTGCGGTTGTCGGTGCGCAGGTGGGCGATCGCGAAGACGCCGCCGACCACGAAACCGATCAGCGCCACGATCGCCAGCGGCACGTGCAGGTAGAAGATCTTCTGGATGAAGCCCTGGTCGCCGTCCAGCGGTGCGTAGAAGAACACCAGCGAAAGCGACAGGGCGAGCATCGCCACGGTGGCGATCGAGAGGGGCTTGAGTCCTTTGCCGTACATGCTCCAGGGGAGGGGCGGAAGCGTGGCGCCCGGTCAGTCCTCGAGGAGGAAGTCGAAAACGGCGTAGCCGACCAGGCCGAAGATCAGATCGTATAGGCCGAGCACCATCAGCCAGGTGCCGAAGCGGTCGTAGGAGGGACCGCCCAGCGACAGCAGCGGCTCGGTGGCGCCGGTGGCGGCGATCATCAGCGGCACCGCGAGGGGCAGGAGGACGAGCGGGACGAGCAGGTCGCGGGCGCGCGAGTTGACCGCCATCGAGGAGATCAGGGTGCCGGTCGCGGCGAGGCCGAGGTCGGTGAGCAGGAGGACGAGGACGAGCGGGCCGAGCCCGGCGGCGTCGTCGAGGAAGAAGACGGCGAAGATCGGCACCGCGACCAGCTCCAGCGCCAGCAGGTAGACGAGCAGGGCGCTGACCTTGGCGGCGAAGAGGACGCTGCGGTCGATCGGCGCCAGGCGGATCGCGTCGAAGCCGCCCTCCTCGCGCTCGGCGACGAAGAGGCGGTTGATGCCGAGCACGGCGGCGAAGAGGAGGGTCGCCCAGAGGACGCCGGAGGCGAGGCTGCCGGAGAGGGCGGTCCGGTCCAACCCAAAGCGGAAAATGATGAAGGTGGTGACGGAGAAGAGCGCCATCGCCGGCAGCGACTGCAGCGTGCGCAGCTCCGAGCGCAGGTCCTTGGCGAGGATCGCGGCGAAGGCGGTGCGGGAGGGGGTCACGAGACCACCGCCGTCTCGCCGATCCCGAGGCGCAGGACCTGATCGGCCTCGGGGAGGTGGCGCTCGGGGTCGTGGGTGACGACGACGCGGGTACTGCCGCTGCCGGGGCCGATCAGGGCGCGGGCCAGCTCGCGCCCCTCGACGTCGAGGTTGGAGTCCGGCTCGTCGAGCAGCAGCAGCTCCGGCTCGTGCAGGACACAGCGGCAGATCGAGAGCCGCTGCCGCATCCCGGCCGAGAGCTCGGCGACCCGCTCGTCGGCGCGGCGCTCCATGCCGACCGCGCGCAGCAGCTCCTCGATCCGCGCCTCGGCCGCTTCGCGCTCGACCCCGTGCAGGCGCGCCTGGAAGCGCAGGTTCTCGCGGCCCGAGAGGTCGCGGTAGAGCAGCGGCTCGTGGCCGAGGTAGCCGATCTTGCCGCGCAGCTTCCAGGCCTCGCCCGGAAGCGAGCAGCCGAGCACCGTCGCCTCGCCGCCGCTCGGCCGCAGCAGGGTGGCGAGGATCCGCAGCAGGGTCGTCTTGCCGGCGCCGTTGGGGCCGAGGACGACCAGCGAGGCGCCCGCGGGCAGCTCGAAGCTGACGCCGTCGAGGGCGGGGCGGTCGCCGTAGTCGCGCCGCAGCGCCGCGACACGAATAGCGGGCACGGCCTTCTCCTGCGCGGGGGGCATCTGGAGGGATTCTGCACCGTTGCGGGCCGCGCGCGGTTCCATCGCTTAGGCTGCCGCGGCAATTTCGCCCGCGCCGCGAGGCGCACGACAAGGAGAATCGATGAAGAAGACCAGTCACCTGGCCGCGCTCGGCGCCGCCGTTCTTGCGGTGCTCGCCCTCGGCGCCTCGGCGGTCGTCGCCGCCGGTCCCGGCGAGACCGTCAAGGTCAAGTCCGAAGTCACCCTCGGGGCCAGCGGCTACCAGGGCAAGGTCAAGGCGGCCAACTCCAACTGCGTCGGCGAAAGGATCGTCGTCCTCAAGCAGAAGGGCAACGGCGTCCTCAGCCGCTCCGAGTCGAAGCCGAACGGCAACTGGCGCGCCGACCTCGAAGCGCTGAACGAGAACATCAAGATCCCGGCGATGGTCTACGCCGAAGTCAAGCCCTCGACCCAGGCGACCGCGGGCCCGATCTACAAGTGCCAGGCCGCCGTCTCGAAGACGGTCGAGATCGCCGGCGGCTGAGACGGCGCGCCGCTAGCGGCGCTTCTTCTGCAGGGTGCGGCGCCCGACCTTCATCAGCGGCGCCGCACCTTCGCGCAGCGCCTTGGCGCGGACCTCGCCCTTGCCGTAGAGGATCTTCGCCGAGGCTTTGACCGCCTCGCCGAGGGCCTGGTCGTAGGGGTGCCACCAGAAGTCGCGGGTCAGGCCCGGCTCCCAGGCGTTCATCTTGATGTTGACGCACTCGTAGAAGCCGAATTTGGAGTGCGAGCGGCCGAGGCCGGAGTCCTTGACCCCGCCCCAGGCGCACTGGCAGGCGCCGTGGCTGAAGGAGTGGTCGTTGACCCAGACCATCCCCGACTCGATCCGGCGGGCGATGCGGGCGCCGCGCTGGCGGTCCTTGGTCCAGACCGAGGCGCCGAGGCCGAACTCGGAGTCGTTGGCGAGGTCGATCGCCTCCTGCTCGGAGTCGACGACGACGATCGGCAGGACCGGGCCGAAGATCTCCTCGCGCATGATCCGCATCTCGTGGGTGACCCCGGTGAGGACGGTGGGGGCGACGAACTTGCCGGAGAGGCCGGGCGGGTCGACCGGGCCGCCGCAGCGCTTGGTCGCGCCAGACGCCTCGGCGTCGGCGATCAGGTCGCAGACGATCTCGTACTGGTCCTCGGAGGTCATCGGGCCGATCGCGGTGTCCCAGTCGAGCTGGTTGCCGACCTGGAGCTTTTCCGTCTCGCGGACGACGCCCTCGACGAAGCGGTCGGCGATGTCGCGCATCACGTAGACGCGCTCGATCCCCGAGCAGGTCTGGCCGGCGTTGGCGAAGCCGCCCCAGACGGCGCCGGAGATCGCGTTGTCCATGTCGGCGTCGGAGCAGACGATCATCGGGTCCTTGCCGCCGAGCTCGAGGACCGAGCCCTTGAGGTCGGCGGCGCAGACCTCGCCGACCTTGCGACCGACCTCGACCGAGCCGGTGAAGAAGACCTTGCCGACGCTGGAGCGGCAGAGCGCGTCGCCGATCCGGCCGCCGCCGTGGACGACCCGGACCAGGCCCTCGGGCAGGCCGCCCTTCTCGAAGACGTCGCGGATCCGCTCGCCCAGCAGCGGCGTCAGGCTGGCCGGCTTGAGGACGACGCCGTTGCCCGCCATCAGCGCGATCGCGACCTCGCCGAAGGGGATCGACCAGGGGTAGTTCCAGGGGGCGATCACGCCGACGACGCCGATCGGCTCGTAGCTGAAGCGACCTTTCTTGGAGAGCGTGAAGGCCTGCGTCATCGGCACCTTCTCGTCCGCGAGGATCTTCGGCCCCTGCTTCGCGCACCAGTGCAGCGCGTCGACCGTCGGCAGCAGCTCCATCGTGTAGGACTCAGTCAGCGGCTTGCCCTGCTCTTCGCTCAGCAGCTTGGCGATCTCGTCGATGTCGTCGAGCAGCGCCTCTGCCGCCCGCTTCATGTAAGCGGCGCGGGTCTTCGTCGGCAGCTCCGCCCAGGCGGGCTGGATCCGCGCCACGTCGTCGACCACGCCCTGCACTTCCTCCGGCACGATCGTCGGCACCGAGCCGACCAGCTGCCCGGTGGCCGGGTTGAACGACTCGAGGGTCGAGGTGGACTGGGCCGAGGTGGGTACTGCCGTAGCGCTCTCCATACTTCGATTCTACGGTGGCCGATCAACTATTCGACACGGGCGACGGCGGCAGGGCGGATCGCGGGCCGGGTGCAGCGGTCCCGGCCGACGCGCCGCTGGCGGTGCGGATGCGCCCGCGCTCGCTGGACGAGATGATCGGGCAGGAGCATGTGGTCGGTCCCGGGTCGGCGCTGCGCAGCGCGATCGAGAGCGGCAAGCCGCACAGCGCGATCCTCTACGGACCGCCGGGGGCGGGGAAGACGACGCTGGCGCGGATCGCGGCGGCGGGAGCGCAGGGCGCCTTCGAGGAGGAGTCGGCGGTCAACGCCGGCAAAGCCGAGATCCGCAGCGTGATCGAGCGGGCGCGGGAGCGGCGGCGGGCCAACGGGCGGCCGACGATCCTCTTCCTCGACGAGATCCATCGCTTCAACAAGGCCCAGCAGGACGCGCTGCTGCCGGCGGTGGAGGAAGGGCTGCTGACTCTGATCGGCGCCACCACCGAGAACCCCTACTTCGAGGTCAACTCGGCCCTGCTCTCGCGGGCCCAGGTCTACGAGCTGCGGCCGCTGGAGCCCGAGCAGGTGGAGGAGCTGCTGCGGCGGGCGCTGGCGGACCCGGAGCGGGGGGTCGCCGACCCGCCCAAGGTGACCGACGAGGCGCTGGAGATGCTGGCGCAGCGCAGCGGCGGCGACGCCCGGGTCGCGCTCGGTGCCCTGGAGCGAGCGGCCGAACGCGTAGCCGACATCGGGCACAGTGGGGTGGGCTCGAAGTCGGCTGCGGTCGACGTCGCCGCGGTCGAAGACGCGATGCAGCGCAAGGCGATCGACTACGACCGCCAGGGGGACCGCCACTACGACTTCGTCTCGGCCTGGATCAAGGCAACCCGCGGCTCCGACGTCGATGCCTCCCTCTACTACCTGGCGGTGATGCTGGAGGGCGGCGAGGACCCGCGCTTCATCGCCCGGCGGATGGTGATCCTCGCCTCCGAGGACGTCGGCAACGCCGACCCGCAGGCGCTGCTTGTCGCCGACGCCGCCGCCCGCGCGGTCGACCGCGCCGGCCTGCCCGAGTGCGCGCTCAACCTTGCGCAGGCGGCGGTCTACCTCGCCCTGGCGCCGAAGTCGAACGCCTCCCACAAGGCCCTCTCGGCGGCCCGCGCCGAGGTCCGCGCCGACGGCGCCAAGACGCCGCCCGACTACCTCCGCGACGCCCATTACCCCGGTGCCGAGAAGCTCGGCCGCGGTGAGGGCTACCGCTACGCCCACGACGAGCCGGGCGGGGTCAGTGGCCAGCCGCTGCTGCCCGAGGAGCTGCGCGGCCGCCGCTTCTACGCGCCTACCGATCGCGGCTTCGAAGCGGAGCTCGGCCGCCGCCTCGCGGAACTTAGAAAGAAATTAGACAGCGTGTAAAGCGGGGCGCAACTTCCCGGCCTCGATGGGGTTTTCAGGATCGGCTCACCAAGCTAAGCCAGGGAGAGCCGACAACCCGGCCGGAGGCCTGGACTGGGGGGCTCCGGTCGGATTTGTTGCAACAGGGGGGACGAGGGCGTCGAGAGGACTGGGCTCGACGCCCTCTTCGTTTGTCTACTCTGGACCGATGGCCGGCAACCAGCCCGAGAAGCTCCGCCTCGGCGGGATGGCGCTCCGCAACGGGCTGCTGATCCACGGTCCCACCCACTGGGCGGCGGCGGTGCGTGACCGCGACGGCGGCATCGAAGTCGCGTCCGAGCGCAAGCCGGACCTGGCCCCGAAACTGGTGGCGAAGATGCCCGGGCTGCGGGGGCCGCTGAAACTGGCCGAGGCGCTGCTGGTGCTGCCGCTGATGCGGCGGCGGATGCCGTCGGCCCGGCTCCCCTTCGAGGACGCCCGCGTGCTTACCGCCGCCGCGGCGACGATCGCGCTCACCTCGCTGCTGCGCAAGCGGCTGCCGACCGGTGCGGTCCGCGAGGGTCTGGTGCAGGCGATCGGCGCCGCCCCCGCGCTCGTCGCCCTCAGCGACCGCGACCTCGCCGCCTACCACGGGGTCGAGCACAAGGCGATCGCCGCCTACGAGCGTGGCGCCGGAACT
>Ga0247776_10000130_pt1 | contig 17028 bp, 12 predicted proteins | sample UWRJL199509C5_FD_179912 | JGI IMG/M metagenome (GOLD analysis project Ga0247776, IMG submission 179912) | Plant litter microbial communities from Arlington Agricultural Research Station in Wisconsin, United States - UWRJ-L199-509C-5 | ecosystem: Environmental > Terrestrial > Plant litter >...
AGATGGCGGACCTACGAGAACCGACCGAACGGGCGCATGCTTTCCACGGGCTTTAGCGCGATCGGCCCAGCGCCCCCGTCCGAGCCTGGCCAAACGAGAGTCTCCAGCCGCGCGCCGCAGGCGCCGCGCGTCATTCTCTCTCTCCCGCGTCGTCCCCGAGCACGCGTCACTTGATCGCGGAATCACTCACAATCAGCGGCAATTTCTTATGCTTCAAGCGCTCAGGCGCGATCGGCGTCTCTAGACCTTCGTAACCGCTACCATCGGGGCGATGGCCGAGCAGCGCAAACTCGCGCCGATAGTCGGAGAATTTGCCGCCGTTGCGAACGGCGGCGACGAGCGCGAGGCCTTCGGCTTCGCCGCCTTGAGCGAGCACGTATTCGATCCAGGCCCACTTGGCGCTGACCGCGCGCACGTCTGCGCGGCCGCGTAGGCCGCGACGCAAACGATCGAGCTTGGCGTCGACGCGGGCGACGCCGGCGTACGGCATGCGATCGAGGGGCGTGTTGCGCTTGGCGCAGAAGGGCGCGACGCCCAGCGCGATCGGGCAAACCTTGGATAGCTCGCCCACGAATTTGACGCACTCGTCGATGTCTTCGTCGGTCTCGCCGGGTAGGCCGATCATCAGATACAGCTTCAAGCGATCGAAGCCGTAGCGACGGGTGCGCTCAGCGGCCGCAATGTAATGCGGTTCGCGACCGCGGCGATCGATCAAGCCGCGCATGCGCTCGCTCGGACCGTCGAGCGCGGTGGTCAGGGTCTTGTGGCCCGCTTTGCGCAGGGCCGCGACGAACTCTTCTTTGAGGCGATCGGGACGCAAGCTAGACAATCCGACTTGCAGGCCGCGTTCGGCAAGCTCGCTGACAATTTCGATGATTTTCGGGTGATCGCTGACGGCCGCGCCGACCAGGCCGACCTTCTTCACGTCGGCCGGGATCTTCTCGAAAATGACCTCTTTGGGCACGATGCGCATGCCGCCGTTGGTCGAGCGGCGCATCACGCAATAGGTGCAACCGCGCGAACAGCCGCGTTCGCTCTCGATCAGGAACATGTTCGAGAGCTCGGTATGCGGCGTGCGGATCGCGCTGTACGCGGGCAAGAGCGCGTCACTGCAGGCGCCGATCTTGGCAAGCTGGCTGCCGTGGTGCTCGGGTACGAAGATGTTCGGATGCTCGGCCAGGGCTTTGAGCGCGGCGGCGCGGTTCGGCGCGCGATAAATGGTCTCGATCGCGAACTCGACGATGCTCTCGGCCTCGCCCATGACGATCGCGTCCACGATCGGCGCCAGCGGGAGCGGGTTGGAGAAGGTGAGCGGACCGCCGGCGAGGATGAATGGCGCTCGATGGTCGCGTTCGGCACGCAAGACCGGGATGCGCGACGCATCCAACATCCGGACCAGGCCGGCGATCTCCAGCTCGTAGGCGACGCTCACGGCCAGGATCGGAAATTCGCCGAGCTCCCGCAGGCTCTCGTAACTGAGCGGCCTTTCGATTTCGGCTCCGGCTCGGTCGCCCTCGTCCGGCAGGAACACGCGCTCGCACATGGCTTCAGGCATGGCTTGAATCGCGCGGTAGATGCGCTGATAGCCGAGCGAGCTCATGCCGACGTGGTAGGGCGAGGGATAAACCAAGGCCACGCGGGCCGGTGCATCCTTGTCGATGCGACCGATCTCATCAGACAGCCGCGTCTGAATGAGGCGTCTTGTCGCACTGGAAAGCATTGGCGGCCGAGTATAGCTGGAATACCGCCTTCGGCGAGACGAGGGGGCTGGCCCAGGCCAACTTCCACCCAACCCCCAGCCCAAAACCCATTGTATTGTAGCGGGGTGAAGCTCGTTTCCTTACGGGAGCCCAGCGCGCCGGACAGTTCGCTGATTTACGATTGGAACGCTGGGGGCGACGCTCGGCCCGCGCCGCTCACGGTCACCCTCTTGGATGAGACGCTGCGCGATGGCTTGCAGAGCCCGTCGGTGAGAAACCCGTCTCTGACTGAGAAGCTCGCTGGCCTCGAGCTGATGAACGAGCTCGGCATCGAGTACGTGAATGTCGGCTTGCCCAGCGCGTCGCCGCGCGCGCTGTCAGAGGCGGTCGAGCTGTGTCGCGCAATCGCGACGCAGCGCTACGCGATCCGTCCCGTATGTGCAGGGCGAACCTTGGTCGATGACGTGCAGTCGATCATCGAGGTCTCCCAGCAGGCCGGGCTGCCCGTGGAGGCATCGTTATTCGTTGGCTCGAGTCCGATCCGGGCGGTGGCCGAGGATTGGGATTTGGATTTGTTGCTCTCGCGCTCGAAGAGCGCGATCGACGCGGCGCGCCAGGCAGACCTGCCGGTCACGTTCGTGACCGAGGACAGCACGCGCGCGCGGCCGGAGACGCTGCGCGCCTTGTTCTTGCTGGCCGTCGAACGCGGCGCGGCGCGGATTTGCTTGTGTGACACGGTGGGCTTCGCGACACCTGAAGGCGTGGCCGCGGTAACGCGCTTTTCTCGGGAAATCGTGGGCGATCGGATTGGAATCGATTGGCACGGGCACAACGACCGCGGGCTAGCCGTGGCCAACGCGCTGAGCGCTGCGCGCGCGGGGGCCGATCGCCTACACGCGACGGCCCTGGGCGTCGGCGAACGCGTGGGCAATCCCCCGATGGAGCAGTTGCTCGTGAATTTGCTGCTCTCGAACGCGCCGCGCACGCTGACCAGTATCTCGAGCTACTGCGAGCACTTCGCGCGCGTGCTCGGCATCGTGATCAGCGACAATCAACCGCTGGTCGGCAAGAACGCGTTTCGAACCGCGACCGGCGTGCACGCTTCGGCGATCACGAAGGCCGAAGCCAAAAGCCATTGGCTCGGCGATCACGTGTACAGCTTCCTCGCGGCCGCGAGCATTGGTCAGCATGCGTCAATCGGCATTGGCCCGATGTCCGGTGCGTCCAACGTCAAGCACTGGTTGGCCAGTCACGACATCAGCCCGAGTGTTCCCTTGCAGCGCGCCATCATGGAGCGCGCTAAATCCGCGGATCGCGTGCTGACTGACGAGGAACTTTTGTCGGTGGTCAGCCGCGTGCGACGGGAAATGTAAGTCGCGATAATTCGGAAAATACCGGCGATTTACCCTCAATAAAGCCCGACTTTCTCCGTTCTAAAGGGCGTGAGTGAATCGCTAGACCCGATGCGGTTGGTGCGCCAGCAGGTGCTGCACATCCCAACCAGTTTGATGAGCGCGGCTTCGGCCCACACTGTCAATCCGAGCTTCGACGCAGCTAGACCGGGCGTGGCAGCCCGGCCGGCGCGCAAGCAGTCCTTCAACGTCATGGCGCTGGCTGCGATCTCGGCTGTGGTTGGTTTGGCCGGGGCGAGCGGTTTGTCCCACCTTCACGCACGCCAGCCATCGGTCGTGCAAATCGTCAGCGGCAACCCCGCGCTGAAGAAGGGCTCAGACGGCGAGACGGTGCGCTGGCACTCGAACACGAGCAAAGTCTACTTCGACGCGTCACTCGACAATGCCGGCAAACAGGCGCGCGAAGCGGTCCAGCTCGGCTTCGGAACCTGGATTAGCACAGGTGCCAAGTTGCCGAGTTTGAAATTCGACACCACCAAAGACGCAAAGTTCGGCCAAATTCCGAACGGCAAGAGCGAGGTGATGTACGGGCCGATCACGGTCGCCGGGCACGAGAACGATCTGGCGCTAACCGTTACCTTCTCCGATCCGAGGACCGGCGAAGTGGTCGAGTCCGACATGATCTTCAACAGTCGGCATCCGTTCGGGGTCCTGCCCTATGCAAGCGCGAACTCGAAGTCGACGAGCGCTGAAAGCAGCGCCGGCTGCGATCAGAAGTACGACCTGCAGAGCGTTGCCACGCACGAAGCCGGACACTTCTTCGGTCTGGGCGAGGATTTCGACAGCAAGCCGGCCACCATGTACTACACGACCGGCCGCTGCGAGACGAACAAGCGCGTGCTGCTGGGCTCCGACGAAGCGACCATGAACTCCCTGTACGTGGCCAACACCTCGCAAGCCTCCGGTGACGATCCGGGCAGCGAGACGGCCAAGGGCTGCGGCGGCGCACGCATCGGCCAAGGCCAGACGAGCGGTTCGGTCCCCGTGCTATCGCTGGTCGGCTTGCTCGGGTTCGTGGTCTGGCGCCGCCGTCGCGCTTGAGCGCGTCGTTTTTCAGGCGATTTTTCGGATCCTGACCTTTACGCGGCGGGCTTGGGCGGACAAGCTCTGCGCGCCGTGAACGAACCGCCCCCGAGTGCAAAGCCGCCTGCGAAGCCGGGCGCAACGCAGGAAAAGAAACAACGCCGCGCATTGAGCCACGTGGGCGGCGAGGTCCGTGTGGTGGGCGGCTCGGAGCAAGATCGCGAGCGCCTCACATACGCGCTCTCCGTCGATCCGGACGAGAACGCCACCATGGCGCACGTGCATGGCTTTCATCCCTATCCGGCGCGTTTGCATCCGGAGACGGCGAGCCGGCTAGTGGAGAGCTTTTGTCCGCCGGACGGGCGCGTGCTCGATCCGTTCTGCGGCAGTGGCACGGTGCTGGTCGAGGCCAGGCAGCTCGGGCGTCAAGCCTTCGGCATCGACGCCAACCCGCTCGCGGTCGCGCTCGCGTCGCTCAAATGCCATGGATCGACGCCCCAATTCGCGGAAGAGCTGACTGTCGCTGCGGCTGCCGTCGTGGCCCACGCCGACGCGCGGCGCGTGCAGAAGCTCGGTCCGACCCACAAGTATGGCGCGGCCGATCGCGAGGTCTACGACGCGCACGTGCTGCTCGAGCTCGACGGGCTACGCGACGGCATCTTCAAGATCAAGGACACCGAGGTTCGGCGCGGACTCTTGCTCGTGCTTTCAGCCGCGCTGACCAAAGTGAGTAAGAAGGTCGGTGACACCGCGCCGCGCACTCAGCCGAAGCGACTCGCGGGTGGCTTTACGATCCGCTTCTTCGAGACCAAGGCCAAAGACTTAGCCAAGCGTTTGCTCGAGTACAGCGCGCTCCTCCCGGCCTCGGCACCAGAGGCCAAGTGCGCCGTGGGCGACGCCCGCGATCTGTCGCAAATCACGCCCGAATCGCTGGATCTGATCCTGAGCTCCCCGCCCTATCCGGGCGTGTACGACTATTTCGACCACCATCAGCTGCGCCTGCGTTGGCTCGGTATGGACGAAACCGCGTTCGAGGAGAACGAGATCGGCGCGCGGCGGCGGCTCTCGGGCATCGGCTTTCAAGCGGCGGTCGAGGCTTGGGAAAATGAGTTCGGCGCCTGCTTGGACGCCTTCCGCGGCGCGCTCGCGCCACAGGGCAGCATCGCGCTGGTGATCGCGGACTCGGTGCTGGGCGGCCGCGCGCTGTACGCCGACGAAGCGGTCCGCGATTTGGCGATCGCCCACGGCTTGGTCTTGGCTTGCCTGGGCTCACAAGAGCGCCCCTACTTTCACGAACCAACGCGCGCAGCCTTTCGCCAGAGCCCTCGCCGTGAGCACGTGCTCGTCTTGCGGCACCCCAGTCGTAAATCCCTTCGGTATCGATGACCCATCAAAATCGCCTGGCCTCGGAGACGAGCCCATACCTGCTCTCGCACGCGCAAAACCCGGTCGCTTGGTACCCTTGGGGGCCAGAGGCGCTCGCCCGCGCAGCCGCAGAAAACAAGCCGATTTTTCTGAGCATTGGCTACGCCGCCTGCCACTGGTGCCACGTCATGGAGCGCGAGTCGTTCGAGAACGAAGCGATCGCCGCGCAGATGAACGAGAGCTTCGTGTGCATCAAGGTGGACCGCGAAGAGCGCCCCGACTTGGACGAGATTTACATGGCGGCGACGGTCGCGCTCTCGGGCAGCGGCGGCTGGCCGATGACCGTGTTCCTGACGCCCGAACAGCAGCCGTTCTTCGCGGGGACCTACTTCCCACCCGTCGACAAGTACGGCAGACCAGGGTTACCGACTCTGCTGCAAAACATCAAAGACTTGTGGCAAACCGATCGCAAAACGCTGCTCGAGCAAGCAGCCGAGCTCTCCGAGCACATCGCAGGCCAGGCGCGGCTGTCCGCACCATTGGCGATTGGTCGAGATGCCCTGCAGAGCGCGGCCCGCCAACTGCACCAAAGCTTCGATTCGCGCCACGGTGGCTTCGGCAAAGCGCCCAAATTTCCGCCATGTGCGGCGCTTTCGCTGCTACTGCGTCACCACCGAAACTCGCCCGATGCGTCCTTGCTGGAGATGATCACGAGCACGCTCGACGGCATGAAGAACGGCGGCATGTACGATCAGCTCGCGGGTGGCTTCGCGCGCTACTCCACGGACGAGCGCTGGCTGGTGCCGCACTTCGAGAAGATGCTGTACGACAACGCGCAGCTTGCGAGCGTTTACTTGGACGCCTACCAGGCAACGCACGATCCAGAGTACGCGCGCGTGGCGCGTGAAACGCTGGACTACGTGATCCGCGAGATGCAAGAGCCGAACGGCGCATACTTCTCCGCTACCGATGCCGACAGCGAGGGCGTCGAGGGCAAGTTCTTCGTCTGGACGCTCGACGAAGTGCTGGAGATCTTGGGACCGGAAGCGGGCGAACACTTCGCCGCGTATTACGACGTGACCCAAAAGGGCAATTGGGAAGGGCAGAACGTGCTCAACACCCCGCGGCCGCTCGGAAGCGTCGCCGAAGAGCTGGGCATGCCCGAGCCCGTCTTGCGCGCCGAGCTCGATCGCTCGAAGAAACAGCTCTATCAGGCTCGCAAACTGCGCGTACCGCCGCTGCTCGACGACAAGATCTTGAGCTCTTGGAACGGCCTGATGCTGTCGGCGATGGCCGCTGGCTATCGCGCACTCGGGCACCGTCACTACCTGGATTCGGCCGAGCGCGCAGCTGACTCGCTCTTGGCGCGGATGGCGCGGCCGGATGGCGGCTTGTTCCACACGGCCCGCGCTGGTCGCGCGCACGTACCCGGCTTTCTGGAAGACTATGCCTTCTTGTGTGACGGTCTGATCGCCCTGTACGAAGCGGGCGGCTCGGTGCGCTACTTGCTCGAGGCGGGGCGGTTGGCAGAGCGCATGCTCGCGGACTTCGACGACCCCGACAGCGGTGCGTTCTTCAACACGGCCCAGGGCGGCGAAGCCCTGATCGCGCGGCCGCGCGAGGGCTACGACAACGCGATCCCGAGCGCGAACGCGGTTGCCGCGCGCGCTCTGGCCAAGCTCGCCAGTCACCACGACCGCCAAGACTACCGCGAGCGCGCCGCGCGCGCGCTGCACGCCTACGGCAAATTGGTGGAGCGTTCGCCGCGCTCGTTCGCGACGTCGCTGTGCGTCGTGGATTTTCTGCTGCAATCGCCGCTCGAAATCGCGCTCGCGGGCACAGCGGGTGAACCGAGCTACGAAGCCCTGCGCAAAGCTTTGGGCGAGCGCTACTTGCCCAATGCCATCTTTTCGCACGTCGATTCGTCGAAGCCGGCTGAAGAAGCGGACGCGCTGCCGCTCAGCCGCGGCAAGACCACGGTCTCCGGCAAGGCCGCGCTGTACGTGTGCCAGAACTTCACTTGCGCGGCGCCGATCCTCGAAGTAGCCGATTTAGATCGAGCCTTGGCCGGTGTCGTGCCGGCAAAGTCCGCGCTCAGCATCGGGCGCAGCGCGCTCACCGGGCGCGCTACGGCGACCGGCACGCAAAAACGCACCGAGCGACTCGGCGCGCAGGCGCGCAACCAGCTGGCAGATACCGGCCTGTTCGTCAGCGGCATCGGCTTTGGCGGCTATCGTGTGGACGACCAACACCCGGAGCAACGCGCCGCGCTCGAATTGGCGCTGCGCTCAGGCGTCAACTTGGTCGACACCGCGAGCAACTACGCCGATGGACGCAGCGAGCGACTGGTCGGTGAAGTTTTGTTTCACTTGACCGACAGGCGCGAGCTCGAAAGGGGCGAGGTCGTGGTCGTGAGCAAGATCGGTTACGTGCAGAACCAGAACCAGGAGCTCGCGGCCGCGCGTAAGGCGTTGGCCAAGCCATTTCCAGAGATGGTCGAATATAGCGAGAGTTTGTGGCACTGCATCCACCCCGAGTGGCTGGCGGAGCAACTGACTCGCTCGCTCGAACGCCTGGGCCTGCAGACGCTCGATGTCCTACTGTTGCACAACCCCGAGTACTTCTTGGCCGACGCCGCCAAGCGCGGTGAAGGCCCGCTCTCCGCGGTGCGAGACGAGTTCTATCGCCGCCTCGAGAGCACATTTCGCTATCTCGAAACCGAAGTCGAGCGCGGCCGCATCGCCTACTACGGCGTCTCGAGCAACACGGTCACGGCCGCTCCCGCGGCGCGCGACACGACCGAGTTCGAGCGCATGTGGGCCGCCGCCGAGGCCGCGTCCCCGGGTAAACACCACTTTCGCGTGCTTCAGCTTCCGCTCAACCTGCTCGAGAGCGGCGCGGTGTTCGAGCAAGGAGGCGCGCAAAGCCTGCTCGCTCAGACACAGGCGCGTGGCGTGGCCGTACTCGGCAATCGCCCGTTGAATGCCATTCGCGGCGGCAGCATTTTGCGCTTGGCGTACCCCGTCCGCCCGGAAAAAGCGCCTAAATTCGAGTTCATTCGCGGCAATCTGCTGGCTCTCGAGCGGGAGTTTCGCGAAACCATTGCGCCCGAGCTAGAGCTCGGTGGTGGGCTCGAAGCCGATGACTTGTTCGCTTGGGGTGATCGCATCCTCGAGATCGAGCCGCGCGTTTCGAGCTTGGTACAGTGGGAAGAAATCGAGGCGCACGTGATCGCCCCCGAGCTGGGCAAGGTGCTGAAGGGCTTTGACGGCGCCTTGAGCGGCGAGCTTGCCGAGCGCTACCGCGATTTCCGCGGTCGCTATTTGCGCGATCTGGAAGGGCTATTTCTGGCCATGCGCAGCCTCGCGGCCGATCGCAGCGCGGGTCGCTTGCGCGTGCTTTCGAACGGCCTTGAAGCGCACTTGGAACCCGGCTTGAGCTCGGAGCCGCTCTCGCGCCAAGCACTGGTCACTTTGCGCGCCGTGCCCGGCCTGAGCTCGGTGCTGCTCGGCGCGCGCCGGGCCGAGTACGTGGAAGATGCGCTCCGCGCGCTGGCATTGCCCAAGCCAAAGGACGCGCTCGGCGCTCTTTCAGCGTTGCGCGAGAACTGACGCCGCACTGCGCAACCTTGTGAACTGGTTGAACCAATTTGCGTAGCGGGCTTCACAGTTATCCCCAGAACGGTGTGTAAGTTGTTGAAATCAGGTGTCAATCAATTGGCACGAGATTGGCTCTGGATGGCCACATGCACCCAGCGCTTGCGTGTGTCGGCGTCGCTGTCTGTTCGCTGTGGAATGTCGCTGGCTGGGTAGCCCTGGCGCGGGTGACGCGCCCATCCAAGCAGCCTCCGCCGCAGGTTGCGAAAGTGAGCGTGCTCAAGCCACTGAATGGCGCTGACGAGGATCTGTACCAGAACCTGCGTAGCTTCTTCGAGCAAGACCTAGCCGAGCTCGAATTGGTGTTCGGTGTGACCAGCCCAAGCGATCCGGCGCTACCGATCGTGAGGCGCCTCCAGGGTGAATTTCCGAACGTGCGTTGCGCGCTCGCGGTGCACGAGGGCGGCGCTGCGCTCAATCCGAAGGTTCGAAACTTGCTCGGCATGTTGCCGCACGCGAGTCACGATCTGCTGCTGATCAGCGACAGCAACGTCCGCGCGCCGCGCCACTACGTGCGCGAGCTCGCGGCTCTACACGCAGGCGAGCGCGTGGGCATGGTCACCAATTTGTTCGCTGGCACCGGCGAACGCACGCTCGGAGCGGCGCTCGAGAACATCCAACTGAACGGCTTCTGCGCCGCGGGCTCGGCCCTGCCCACGCTCAGCGGGGACGCCGCGGTTGTGGGCAAATCTACGCTATTTTCGCGCACGACCTTGGATCGCTTGGGCGGGCTCTCACGCTTGTCGTGCGTGCTCGCAGAGGACTTCGTGCTGGGCAAGATGTTCCAGAACGCCGGTCTACGCGTGCTGATCGCGCCCACCGTGCTCGAAAGCCCGAACCGCAAGCTCACGTTGCGTGCGGCCTTCGCGCGCCACCTGCGCTGGTCGATGTTGCGCTGGCGTTTGCGGCCGATGGTCGCCTTGCTGGAGCCGCTGACCAGTCCCCTCTTGACGTTGCCCTTCGCCTATTGCGTGTTCGGGCATTTCGCGTGGCTCTGGCTGCTGGCCCTGCTCGCCGTGCGAGACTTGGGGGGTTGGGTGCTCCTGCGCGGCTGGGGTCGCGCATGGATCCCGATCTTGCTCGGCCCGCTGCGCGAGTTAGCAGCGCCCTTTGCCTGGCTGATCGGCGCATTCAAGCGTCACGTGAGTTGGCGCGGACAGCGCTTGCGTCTGTCTTCGGGGACCTTGCTCTACGCCGAGGGCTCGGCAGAGCTGTGAGGCCTACAGCCAGTCCTAACAGCTCTTAGCCCAAGCGCGCTGCAAAGTCGGCCGAGGCCGGCACGACCGGACGGATCCCAAACACCTCGAGATCGAGCACCTGCCGCACGATTTGGAATTCGCTACACAGCTCGCTCACTTCCAGATCGAGGCCGAGCAAATCTCCGCGCTTGATGCGCTTTTCGATCTTCTCGGATAGCGATGCCATGCGTAGCGCTCCGAAGTTGCCGCACGCCCCTTTGACCGAGTGGATCACCATCAGCAGCTTGCGTTCACCGCGCTCTGCCGCTGCCTCGCGCAGCGACTCCAAACGCCGCTCCACGTCTTCCACGAAGATCAGTGATAGCTCCTCGACGATCCGCGGCGAGCCCGCTTCGTCGGCCAGCTCTCGCAGGCGCGACAGGTCGACCGAACCGTTCGCGGCCGCCGGCGCGCTCACGGGAGTCACTGGGCGTGGAACGGACGCGGCCAACGCTGGCTCCGCGCTTTCTTGCTCCGACTCGTAGTTGGCCATCGACAACCAATGCGAAGCCTTGCGGCGTAGCGTGGAGAGCGAGAACGGCTTGGCGATGAAGTCATCCATGCCGGCTTGCAAGCAAGCTTGACGCACGCCAGGCACGGTACCAGCGGTGATCGCCAGGATCGGCACGCGTCGGTTCGGACCTTCGACCGCACGGATTTGGCGCGTGGCTTCCAGGCCGTCGAGGTCCGGCATGTGGCAGTCCATGAGCACCAAGTCGTATCTGCCTTGGTGGAACTTGCGTACGGCTTCGCGCCCGGTGGGCGCCAATTCGACCTCGCAATTGAGCGTACGCAGGACGCGCTCGATCAGCATGCGATTGAAGTCATTGTCTTCCGCGAGCAGCACGCGATGGACCTCGTTCTCGGCTCCCAGGCGAAACCCGATCGACGTCAGCGCGCGCGGCGGCGGAGTCGACTTGGCTTGCTCGGTGACCTCGCTCAGCATCTGGTCGATCACGCCCAAGAGCTGCTGCCCCGAGCGGTGCACGTTCTCTGCGGCTAAGCGTTGCTCCGGGTCGAGCGACCCTTCGAGCAGCAATTCACTGGCACCGATCACCACCGTCATTGGCGTGCGCAGATCGTGTCCGAGCGCGGACGAGGCAAATTGCAGGGGATTGTTCGGCTCGTCGCGGAAGCGGTGCGCGAAGCGCAAGAGCAAGGTCTGCCACTGCTCGAGGCTCGGAACCTGATCTGCTTCGACGCCTGCCGAAGCGAGCTCGCGCAGCATCTCCGGCGGTAGGGAGAGCGGGGGCTCGCTCGCTAAGCCGGAGCTCATGCGACATCCCGCGACAGATCGAGGGTCGCGATACGCCGATAGAGCGTGGCCCGACCGATACCGAGCAGCTTGGCGGCTTTGCCGACGCTGCCCTGGGTCGCGCGCAAGGCGCGTTGAATCGCGCGCCGCTCGAGCTCGCGCAGCGGCAAGATCTCGGTCTCGCCGTGGCCGTTCATGCTCGAGCCGTTGCTCGGTACCACCGACAGGCCGAGCGAGGGCAAGCCAAGCTCGCGAATGTCGGGAGGCAAGTCCGCCAAATTGATTTCGTCACCGCGGCAGGCCAAAAGGCTCCTGTGCACGACGTTTTGTAGCTCGCGCACGTTGCCCGGCCAGCGGTGGCGCGACATTGCTTCCAGCGCCTCGGGCGCGATGCGATGCACTTGCCGACCTACGTCCGAGGTCAAGGTGCGCAAGAAGTGCCCGACCAAGAGCGGGATGTCTTCTACACGTTCACGCAGCGCAGGCAGGTGAATCGGATAGACGACCAATCGGAAGTAGAGATCTTCACGGAAGCGCCCGGCTTCCACTTCCGCCCGCAAGTCGCGGTGCGTCGCGCAGACCATGCGCACGTCGATCGGGATCTCACCAGAGCCACCGACGCGGCGAATGGTCTTCTCCTGCAACGTACGCAGCAAGCTGGCCTGTGTCTGCAGGCTCATCTCGCCAATTTCGTCCAAGAGCAACGTGCCACCGTTGGCTTGCTCGAAGCAGCCACGCCGAGTCTGCGTCGCTCCGCTGAACGCTCCGCGCTCGTGCCCGAACAGCTCCGACTCTTGCAGTGACTCGGGAATGCCCGCGCAGTTGATGGCCACGAACGGGCCGCGTTTGCGCGGTCCACCGCTGTGGATGGCGCGCGCAACCAGCTCTTTTCCAGTGCCGCTCTCACCCGAGACGCACACCGCGACTTCACTCTCGAGCACCCGTTGCACTTGATGAGCCAACTCACGCATGGGCGAGCTCTTGCCCACGATCGCGCCCAAGACCGAGCGCTCGGTGAGCGCGCTCTCCAACCGACGCACGTTGATGACCAGCTCGCGCCGTTCGCGCGCGCGGTGCACGGCGAGCAACAAGCGGTCTCGGTCGAGGGGTTTGGTGATGTAGTCGTAGGCGCCCGCGCGCATTGCGGAGACGGCGGTCTCGATTTCGCGTTGCGCGGTCACGACGATGATGGGCAGCTCCGCGTCACGCGCGCGGAGGTGCTGGATGACCTTGATCCCGGTGACCTCACCCAGGCCGAGATCCACGCAGGCAACGGTCGGCAGCTCGCCGTCCGCTTCGAGCACGCTGCGCGCGGAATCATGCTCGGCGACACGGTAGCCCGTTCGCTCGAGCCAAAACCGCATCAAGCGGCGCGCGGTGGGGTCATCATCGACCACGGCGACTAGGTCTGAGGTCCCTTGAACAGACACGGCGCCGTTTTCGTCTTCGATCATCGTCCGTTAGAGGAAACGCACGATCTGGTCCCACCTTTAGACGCGAGCTATCTCAGCCGATCAGATTGAGACGGCGGGCACCGTCATCTAGCTCCAGTATCGCACCCTGTACCGCTCGATAAATACCGATTATTGCTCGCCTTTGTGCAGAGCAGTCAGGCGCCCGAAATGTGTTTCGGGCGTTGGAACGGCGCTCGCATTGCTGGCAGTCAAAGTGGCCGCCGCACATAAAAACCCGAGTCTTACGAAGTTCCCCCTTCTCCACGGCATGCTCCGCGCAAATGGCGAGACCGTCGAGGGCCCGCGCCGAAGCGATTGGTTCGACGTTTTCGTCGACGAGCGCGACAACCTGGTGCTCCTGCTGCTGGACGTCCGCAGCAGCGCCGAGTCACCGGCAGAGTTCCTGGCCGGCCTGATGGACAACACCAAGGCGACTTTGCAACGCTACGAGGCGCTGCACACGGTCGTCGGCGAGCTCGAGATGCAGCTCGCCGTCCACCCCGGCGTCGAAGCCGGCCTGGTGATCCTGCGCATCAGCCAGCAGGACGCCAAGGTGGAGCTCTTGAACGCCGGGATGCCCGTGGTCGTCAATACCAGCCCTGGCGGACGACTCGACTTCTACCCGGCCCAATCGAGCGCCGTCGGTCGACGGGTGGGCGAGGTGCATCCGTACGAACTGATCCCGTTACGCTGGGGCGGCACCTGGCTCGCCGTCTCCGACGGCATGGTCAATGGTGCACTCGATGAAGAGAGCGTCGCCACGCTGTGTGCAAAGCTCGAGCTAGATAGCCGCGGAATGCTGCTCGCCCAAGCGAGCGTGGAAGAACTCTACGATGCCTTCCAAGGCGCCGCAGGCGGAGGCGCAGGCGAAAGCGCCAGAGCCATGCGCTTTCTACGCGACGACGCCACAGCCGTGCTGATCGGAGCGGACGGCGGAGCTCGTTTCAAATCCGGCATCGTCTAAACCCCGAGCGAGCTAGATCCAGAGCGGATAAGCGAGTAAGGTTCTGGATCGATGAAGATCCAAACCGTCACCATCGAGCGCTTGCGTGATGCATTGCTGCAGAGCGGGCGACGGCCAAGCATCGTGGTCTCTTCGGCTTATGAAACGTTGACACGCGAAGGCTTGCTGACGCCTGAAGAGGTTGGCTCAATCAATCGTGTTGGACCCTTGGCCGAGACGATGTTCTTGATGATGGCGGCCGACGGGACGTTGGCGGAGGTCGAGCGCGACGCAGTGCGCGGCGCGATCCGCGGTTTGACCGACAATTTGCTACGTTCCGGCACCGTGAACGTGATGCTCGAGGGCTACGCAAAGCGCCTCGCAGAGAGCGGCCGCGACGCGCGGCTCCACGAGATCGCCGAGGAACTTACCGAAGATCCGATCGAGGCCGAAGGCGCGTTCGCACTCGCCGCAGCCGTCGCGCTCGCCGACGACAATGTGAGTGATGAAGAAAATGCCTTCATCAACCAGCTCGCCGAGTGGTTCGGGATCAGCGATGAGCGAGCCGCCGAAATATTGGATCAGCTCGAGGACGATCGCGAGCCGCAGTAATTCCACTCGCACGCGACGCGCGCGAGTGGCAGCGTGGCGGGGGGTGAGGAGAAAGAGCAATGACCTTTTCAGGGCGTTGCTTGGGGTGTTTGGGAGTTGGGATACTGTCCGCACAATCAGGCACAAACAGGACAAATGTGGCGCTGAGGGTGCCGGGGACCTGGCGAGCGCGGAGCCACTAGTGAAATTGACAAATTGATCGACATCGACGCGCACACTGGCTACCAATGCTGTTGTGAAAATCGCCGTCGTTGGTTCTGGGTACGTTGGGTTGGTGGCTGGCGCCTGTTTCGCTGATTCAGGCACCAATGTCATGTGTATCGACGTGAACGAGGCCAAGCTCGCCAAGTTGCGAGCAGGCGAAGTTCCGTTCTTCGAACCGCGCTTGGCAGATCTGCTCAAGCGCAATTGGCCCCACCGCTTGGACTTCACGTCCAGCTTGGTGGATGGCATTCGCGGTCGAGAAGTGGTGTTCGTCGCCGTCGGCACGCCGCCGCAAGAAGACGGCTCTGCCGACCTCTCGTACGTGCTCGGCGTCGCGGAACAAGTCGCCAAAGCCGCCGAGCACCCGATCACGCTCGTGCTGAAGAGCACGGTCCCCGTGGGCACCAACGATAAAGTGCGCGCGGTCGTAGAGCGCTTTGCCAAACACAAGATTAGCGTCGTCTCCAACCCGGAGTTCTTGAAAGAGGGCGACGCTGTGAACGACTTCTTCAAGCCCGATCGGATCGTGATCGGCACGGACGACAACCACGCGTTCGAGCTCTTGGAGCGCTTGTACTCACCGTACAACCGTCAGCGCAGCCGCATTCAGCGGATGAGCCCGAAGAGCGCCGAGATCGTCAAGTATGCCTCCAACGCCATGCTCGCCACGAAGATCAGCTTCATGAACGAGATCGCCAACCTGTGCGACGTGGCCGGTGGTGACGTGGAGCACGTTCGGCTCGCCGTCGGTTCCGACGAGCGCATCGGCATGCAGTTCCTGTATCCGGGCCTCGGCTTCGGCGGCAGCTGCTTCCCCAAGGATCTGCGCGCCTTGGTGCGCACCGGCGCTGACTACGGCCTGACCATGGAAGTCTCCAGCGCCGCGGTGCGTGCCAACGAGGTGCCCGCCAAAACCATGATCGCACACATGGAGAAAGACTTGGGCGGCCTGGGCGACAAGCTGATCGCCGTCTGGGGCTTGGCCTTCAAGCCGAAGACGGACGACGTGCGCGAAGCCCCCGGCATCAAGATGATCGCCGAGCTCGTGGCGCGCGGCGCGCGCGTCCGAACCACGGATCCGCAGGCGCGCGAAACCGCCCGTGAGAGCATGGCCTCGATGGGCCTGCTCGACCGCGTCGAGATCTTGGACAACGAGTACGAGACCTGTCGCGGCGCGGACGCACTGCTCTTGGCCACTGAGTGGAACGAGTATCGGAACCCGGAGTTCCCGCGCGTGCGCGAGCTGATGCGCGGTCGGCACGTGTTCGATGGCCGCAACATGTGCACGCCGAGCGCTGTTGCCAGCGCCGGCCTGGCCTACCGCGGCATGGGTCGACCCACGCTCGGTTATTGAGCCTCGCCGCCGTTTCCGGCTCGGCTATTGCGCTAGGGTTGCCTGCGATGCGGCGGGCAACCCTTTTTGCTTTCTTGCTGCTCGGTTGTTCCACACGAACAACGCCGCCAGAGGGCGGAAAGCGCGCGCCTACGACGCACGTGCCGGCACTGCCGCAGCCCGCGCCCGCAGCCAGCGACGGAGCTCGTTCGGCCACGAGCTTCGTGCTCGAAGGCGGAGTCGTATTCGGAGTCGGCAAACAGAACCTACTGATCGACGCCGGACGAGTGCTGGCGGTCGGCGTGAGTCACGACGCGGCGCCGCGTGTGGTCAATGTCAGCGGGCGCTACCTGGTGCCCGGCTTCATCGATAGCCACGTCCACCTGGCGTACTACTCGGAGGGCGCCGCCGAGCTGGCGTCGAATGGGATCGTGGCCGTGCTGGATTTGGCTGCGCCTACCAAGGCGCTGAGCATCACCCATGCGCCGCTACGCGTGCTCAACGCCGGCCCGATGATCACCGCGCCCGCGGGCTATCCCACGAATGCCTGGGGCAGAGACGGCTACGGTCTAGCCGTTTCGGACCCCGCTGCCGGCGTCGCCGCGGTGGAGACGCTGTTCAAGGCCGGAGTCCAGGCGATCAAGGTTCCGCTCACGGCCGCGCCCACGCTGGATGACGCGACCGTCAAGGCAGTCGTCAAAGCAGCGCACGCGCACCAGCTCAAGGTGTACACGCACGCCCTCGAGGACGCGAGCGCGGCACGCGCTGCGGCCGATGGCGTCGATGTCTTGGCGCACACGCCCACCGAGGCACTCAGCGAGAGCACGCTCGAA
>Ga0247776_10000131_pt1 | contig 16928 bp, 15 predicted proteins | sample UWRJL199509C5_FD_179912 | JGI IMG/M metagenome (GOLD analysis project Ga0247776, IMG submission 179912) | Plant litter microbial communities from Arlington Agricultural Research Station in Wisconsin, United States - UWRJ-L199-509C-5 | ecosystem: Environmental > Terrestrial > Plant litter >...
GCCTGCGTGATCGCCAGCACGTGGTTCTCGTTGAAGCTCGTATCGAACGACGAACCGCGATGACCGGAGGTACCGAACGCGACGCGCTGAGCCGCGACGGAGGGATCCGGTGTGCGGCTGTAATAGGCATCGAGCAGCGCGGCGATGTCGACCAGCGGCGCTTCGGTTGCCGTGTGTCCTGCAAGGGGGTTGATCGTTTCGCTCATGTGCCGCTCTTGCGCTGCGCGCGGTAGCGCCGGATCAGCGTGTTCGTCGAACTGTCATGCGCGAGTTGCGGCTCGTCCTTGGCGGTCAGTTCGGCCGCGGTCTTCTTCGCCAGCGCCTTGCCGAGTTCGACCCCCCATTGGTCGAACGAATCGATGTCCCAGATCGTGCCCTGCACGAACACGCTGTGCTCGTACAGCGCGACCAGGGCACCGAGCGTGTGCGGCGTCAGCCGCTGGGCGAGAATGGTGTTGCTCGGGCGATTGCCCTCGAACACGCGATGCGGCACCAGCGCCGCGGGCGTGCCTTCCCGGCGCACCTCGTCGGCGGTCTTGCCGAACGCGAGCGCTTCGCTCTGTGCAAACAGATTCGCGATCAGCAGATCGTGCTGCTCGCCGAGCGGAGCGAGCGCTTCGCAGAAGCCGATGAAATCGCAGGCGATCAGGCGCGTGCCCTGATGGATCAGCTGATAGAACGAATGCTGGCCGTTGGTGCCGGGTTCGCCCCAGTAGATCGGGCCGGTCGCGTAGTCGACACGCGTGCCGTTCTGCGTCACGTGCTTGCCGTTGCTCTCCATCGACAGCTGCTGCAGGTACGCCGGAAAGCGTTTCAGGTACTGCTCGTAGGGCAGCACGGCGACGGTCTCGGCGCCGAGGAAATTGCTGTTCCACACGCCGAGCAGGCCGAGCAGCACCGGCAGATTGCGCTCGAACGGCGCGCTGCGAAAATGCTCGTCGATCGCGCGGAAGCCGGCCAGCAGATCGTGGAATCCGTCGGCGCCGATCGCCAGCGTCGTCGACAGGCCGATCGCCGAGTCCATCGAATAGCGTCCGCCGACCCAGTCCCAGAAACCGAACATGTTGGCGGTGTCGATGCCGAACTTGGCGACTTCGTCCGCATTCGTCGATACCGCGACGAAGTGTCTGGCGACGGCGGTCTCGTCGCCCCCGAAGGCCGCCAAGGTCCACGCGCGCGCGGCGTGCGCGTTCGTCAGGGTTTCCACGGTCGTGAAAGTCTTCGAGCAGATCACGAACAGCGTCTCGCCGGCGTCGAGGTCGTGCGTCGCTTCGACGAAGTCGATGCCGTCGACATTGGAGACGAAGCGGAACTGCATGTCGCGCCGGCTGTAGTGACGCAAGGCCTCGAATGCCATCACCGGTCCCAAGTCGGAACCGCCGATGCCGATGTTGACGACGTTGCGGATGCGCCGGCCGCCGTGGCCTTTCCATTCGCCGCTGCGCACGCGTTCGGCGAACGCGGACATGCGCTCGAGCACGGCGTGCACGTCCGGGACGACATCACTGCCGTCGACCTCGATGACCGCGTCGGCCGGCGCGCGCAACGCGATGTGCAGCACGGCGCGGTTCTCCGTCGTGTTGATGCGTTCCCCGCCGAACATTGCAGCAATGCGTTGGGACAACTGCGCGGATTGGGCGAGTGCCTGCAGCAGACGCAAGGTTTCGTCGTCGACGCGCTGCTTGGAATAATCCAGATACAGGCCGGCCGCCTCGGCGGCGAAACGCTCGCCACGCTCGGGGTCGGCCGCGAACACGTCGCGCAGATGCACCTGCCGCTGGCGTTCGGCGTGGGCCGCGAGCGCGTGCCACTCCGGCCGCGCAGTCAACCCGGTCGTCGTCGTGGAGGCACCGCTCATCGTGCCGCCTTCGCGCCGTCGTCGAGCTTGGCGCTCTTGTCGGCGATGCGCTTCATCAGCTCCTGCCACGACTTCACGAACGCCTGCGCGCCTTCCAGCTGCAGACGCGTCGCCAGCGCATCGACATCGACGCCGGCCTGCGCGAATGCCGCGAGCGTGCTTTCCGCATCGCCGCCGTCGGCCGCCATCGCGCCCTTGATCTCGCCATGATCGGCGAGTGCGAGCAGGGTTTTTTCCGGCATCGTGTCGATCGTTTCCGGTGCAGCGAACGCTTCGACGTACAGCGTGTCCGACGCCGCCGGATCCTTCACGCCGGTACTCGCCCAGAGCAGGCGCTGCGGCCTTGCACCAGCGCTCGCGAGCCGCGCCCAGCGCGACGATGCGAGCAGATCGCGATAGGCGCGATAGGTGCGCCGGCCGATCGCGACGCCGAGACGATTGCGCAGATCCTGCGGCACCTGCTCGGCGACCGCACGGTCCCAGCGGCTGATGAACAGCGAAGCGACGGAGACGATCTTCGGGTCGAGACCGGCGGCGATGCGACGTTCGATGCCGCGCAGATACGCTTCGGCGGCGGCGAGATAGTGTTCGCGCGAGAACAGCAAGGTCACGTTGACCGGCACACCGGCGAAGATCGCCTCTTCGATCGCGACGACGCCGGCCGCGGTGCCCGGAATCTTCACGAACAGGTTCGGCCGCTCGGCCTGCGCATGGATCGCCTTCGCCGCAGCGATCGTGCCAGCGCTGTCGTCGGCGAGCAGCGGCGACACTTCCATCGAGACCCAGCCGTCCTCGCCGTGACTCGCTTCGAAGATCGGCCGGAACAGATCGGCTGCACGGCGCAGATCCTCCAGCGCAAGATCGGTGAAGAGCGCCTCGCCGGACTTGCCGGCGCGCGCTTTCTCGGCGATGCCGGCGTCGTAGGCGGCGGTCTTGCCGATCGCTTCGTCGAAGATCGTCGGGTTCGACGTCAGGCCGGTCACCGACAGCTCGTCGATGTAGCGCTGCAAGGTGCCATCGTCGAGGATTTCGCGCGTGATGTTGTCGAGCCAAAGACTCTGGCCGAGTTCGTGCAGTTGACGGGTCGGTTTCATGCAATCTCCGGGTAGGAATGGCGCAATGTCCGACCGCGACGTGAGGGCGGGCAGGGCCAGAACGTCAGTGTACGGGACTCGGCGCCACCATCGCCCCAACGCCGCCGCGGCCGCTAAGCCGTGCTTAAGCATCGCTGGCGAGCAGGTGCGACGCGTATTGGCAGCCACGCTGCGGGAGTCGCCCTGGAGTGAGCGCATGCTCGAATGCAGGTGTCGATGGCAAGACAGCAGGTGGTGCCGCGACGCAGCCCGCACTCGATGCGCAATATGGCCGTGATCGCGCCGCTGCTAGGCGACGCGCGCCGAGATCGCGTCCACCTGCGCGGCGTAAGCAGGGCTCCCGGAACGCCGGCGCAGCACGCTCACGGCGTCCGCACGAAGTTGGCGACCTTCTTCGCGATGCGCTCGCGCAAGCCCTCCAGGCCCGCCGCGGCGAGTTCGCGCAGCATGCGCCGGTCCGCATCGGCGAACGGCGAGCGCTTGCCGCAGTGCGCGATGATCAAGGCGAAATCCTGCGCTTCGCCGAGCACGACCGCGAGCCGTTTGCCATGCTGCTGCATCGGTTCGTGCGCGCCGACGTTTTCGCCGAGCGCACGCTGCTGCTGCGACCAGCGTCGCGCGCGCCGGCGCCAGCGATGCCAGTCGGTGTCGCGGGTACTGGCCAGCGCGCGCGCGCCGGCTTCGTCCAGATCGAGCAGGCTGCGCGTCAGTGCGGCATCGACATCGGCCTGCCGCACGACGTTCCAGGGCAACGCGGGCAGCGCGGCCTGCAAGGTCGACAGCAGTGCGCGCTTGTCGCCGAGCAGCGGATCTTCGAGCAGCTCGGCGCGCGCTCGCGCGGCACGCGCGGCGGCGGCGCTGCGGCGCACGCGGCGCAGCACGGCCAACGCTGCGGCCGTGCTGGTCTTGTCGATCAAAGCGTCCAGCGCGACGACGAACGCATGTGCATCGCGCAGCTTCGACAGGCGCCGGTTCATGCGGCCGAGTTCGCGATCGATCAGTGCAGCCCCGGCGCCGAGCTGCGGCATGCCGAGCGCGAGGGTGGCACGCGTGCGGCGAATCGATTTGCGCGCCTGATGCACACCGGTATGCAGGCGCCCGCCGCGCCAGCCGAGGCAGGCGATTGCGCGTGCGAGTTCGCCGGCGGCGTAGTCGAACAGCACGTTGCCGGGCTGTTGCGCGGCCTGCGCGTCGGTATCGTGTGCGACTGGCTCACTGTCCATATCGTTCGGTCCGGATCAGGGCGGCGCCAAGGCCGGTCTGCAGAAGGGCATCCGCCGCGGCCTCGACGAACGCGTTGGAACCGCAGACGAAGGCGTGCCGCGCAGAACCGTCGACGCGTGCCAGCGTCTCCGCGAGCATAGCCGCATCGACCCGGCGCGCGTAATCGCGCTCGCGCCGTGCCGGCTCGCGGGTCAGCACGAAGACGAGCTCGAAGCCGTCATGACGATCCTGCAGGGCGAGCAGTTCGTCGCGGAAGATCAAGTCGTCCCAGGCCCGCGCTGAATAGAGCAAGAGGGTCGGCAGGGTGGCGCGGCAGGCGGCGCGCTCGCGCAGCATGCTCATCAGCGGCACGATGCCGGAGCCGCCGCCGAACAGCAGCAGCGGACCGCCGTCGGCGACCGACCAGACAAAATGGCCGCCGATCGGACCGCGCAGTTCGATACTGTCGCCGACGACGGCGACGTCGTGGAAGAACGGCGACACTTCGCCCTCTTCGAGCCGTTCGACGGCCAGTTCGATCACTCCGGCCGTGGCGGGCGCGGATGCGATCGAGTAGCTGCGCTGCGCCTGATAGCCGTCCGGCGCGGTCAGGCGCACATCGACATGCTGGCCGGCCTGGAATGCAAACGGTTGCGCCAGATCGAAGAAAAAGCTCTTCACGCGCGGCGTCTGCAGCGCAATCGCACCGATCTTCGCCGGCTGCCACAGCAGCTTGGTCGGCGCTATTGCGAAGCGTGGCCCGTCAGTCGCCACTGAAGCGCTGCTCGCGCCACGGATCGCCGTACATGTGATAGCCGCGCAGCTCCCAGAAGCCCGCCTCGTCGCGCTGGGTGAACTGGAGCGCGTTGACCCACTTCGCGGATTTCCAGAAATACAGATGTGGGACCAGCAGGCGGGCCGGCCCGCCGTGCGGCGCGGCGAGCGGCGCGTCGTCGTACGCGAGCGCGATCATCGCTTTTCCGCCGAGCAGATCGGCGCTCGGCACATTGGTGGAATAGCCGTCGAACGAATGCGCCAGCGCGTAGCCGGTCGGCGCCGCCACGCCGGCCGCGGCGAGCAGGTCGTCGATGGTCACGCCGCGCCAGCGCGTGTCGAGCTTCGACCACTGGGTCACGCAATGGATGTCGCGTGTCAGCGTCGTCTGCGGCAGCGCGTTGAATTCGGCCCAGCTCCAGCGCGCGATCGGCTTCGGGCCGACCTTCAGCGCAAATGCCCAGTCGGTCGTCGCGATATGCGGCGTGGGGCCGGCCGACAGCACCGGGAAGTCGTCGGTCGGCGTTTGGCCGGGTGGCACCCGGTCTGCGCTGCCTTGCCGGGGCCGACCGCTGAAACCGCGTGTGACCATGCGAGCGCTCCTCGATGGATGACAGGGACTTTGCGGCGGGAAGCTGCCGGCGTGCCTAGGGTGCCACGAAACCGCGCGTCCGGTATCGCGCGCATCGTTGCGCTTGACGCGGCGCGCCTACTTGCGCACATCCTTGGCGTGCAAGCGACCAAGCGGGGAACCTGCGCATGCTGCTGTTCGAATCGATCATCACCGTTCTGCTCGGTGCCGTGCTGCTGGCCGCGTTGGCGCGCCGCGTCGGCGCACCGTATCCGACTTTTTTGGCGCTCGGCGGCGCGGCGCTGTCGTTGCTGCCGGGCATTCCGCACTTCGGACTGGATCCGAACCTCGTGCTCGCGTTGTTCGTCGCACCGGTGCTGCTCGATGCGGCATACGACACCTCGCTGCGCGATCTGAAGGACAACTGGGTGCCGGTCGCCGGTCTCGTGCTGGTCGTGGTCGGCCTGACCACGCTCGCCGTGGCCGCTGTCGCGCATGCGCTCGTGCCCGGTATGCCGTGGTCGGTCGCGGTCGCGCTCGGCGCCATCGTGGCGCCGCCGGATGCCGCCGCGGCGACCGCCGTGTTGCGCCAGGCGAACCTGCCGCAGCGCCTGGTGACGATCCTCGAAGGCGAGAGCCTGCTCAACGATGCGACCGCGCTGCTGATCTATCGGCTCGCAATCGCCGCAACCGTCAGCGGCACGTTTTCGCTCGGCCAGGTCGCGCCGGCGCTGGTGCTGACCGTGCTCGGCAGTCTCGTCGCCGGCTTTGCGCTGGCGTGGCCGATGGTGCGGCTGATCCGGCGCGTGCACGACATCCCGAGTTCGATCATCGTGCAGTTCGTGACGACCTTCGGCGTCTGGATCTTCGCCGAGCGCATCGGCTTGTCCGGCATTCTCACGATCGTCACGTATGCGATCACCGTCGCGCGCGTCGGCGGCGGCACTATGCCGGCGCGCCTGCGCGTGCCGTCGTTCGCCGTGTGGGACACGGTGATCTTCATGCTCAACGTGCTCGCCTTCGTGATGATCGGCCTGCAGGTGGGGCCGATCTGGACCCGCCTGTCGGCTTCCGCACGGCTGGAATACGGCATCGTGGCGCTGGCGGTGCTGGCGACCGTCATCGTGGTGCGGCTGGCCTGGTGCATGAGCTACAACGCATTCGTGCGCTGGCGCATCCGCCGCTTCGGCTTCCACCCGCCGCGGCCGATGCTGCGTCCGACCGTGCAGAGCGGCCTGGTCATTTCCTGGTGCGGCATGCGCGGCATCGTCACTCTGGCGGCGGCGTTCGCACTGCCGGCGGATTTCGCGCAGCGCGATCTGATCCTGCTGACGGCGTTCTGCGTCGTGTTCGGCACGCTGGTGATCCAGGGCATCAGCTTGCGGCCGCTGCTGGCGTATCTGCGTTTCCACGACGACGCGCCGGTCGAGCGCGAGTTCCAGCGCGCGCGCGCGGCCGCTTACACGGCGGCTCTCTCGACACTCGACGGCGAGACATCGCCGGAAGCGGAAGCGCTGCGCCACGAATATCGCAGTGCCGCGCGTGATCCTTGCGTCGGCGGCGAGCCGAACGCCGCGGGCGAAACGGTGCTGGCGGCGCTGCGTCGCCGTGCCATCGAAGCTGCGCGCGCGACGAACCAGCAGCTGTGGCAAAGCGGCGACATCGGCGACGCGGCGTTCAGCCGCTTGCAGGAGGAGTTCGACTGGGCGGAGCTGAGCATTCCGTCGGCCTGATCGCCGGCTGCGCGCGGCCGATGGCCAACCACGCCGTTGTGCGATAGGAGTTCGCCACGATCCACGCAGCGCAGGCGATCGCCGCTGAAATCATGCCGCCCGTCCATTGCGTCCGATCCGGCGGCAGCGTGAACAGACCCGGGTCCCAGACGAGCGCCGTGATCACGCCGAGCATGGCCGCTTCCGCCGTCGCGGCCAGGCGCGGCCACACCCCGAACAGCAGGCCGAGGCAAGCGGCGAGGCTGCCGGCACCGGTCAGATAGACCCAGCCGAGCGGAAACGGCAGCTAGTGCGGAACATAGGCGGCCGTCTCGGTGGCGTAGACGAAGTGCGACAGACCGATCATCGGCAGCGAAGCGACGAAAAGCCATCGTGCCGAGTGGATGCCGTTCGTGCCGACGACGAACGTCGACACGCGCCAGCACTGCAAACCCGCGTCGGCGGCGAGTGCAATCCACACGCCGGCGAGCATCAGCGCGATCTCGCCGAAGCCGAGGCAGGTCGCTTCCATCTGCGGCATCGACACAACCGCCGGCAGCTTCAGCAGCACCAGCCAGAGCAGCAGGAAGACGAACAGTGCACGCAGCGCGAGCCGGCTCGCCGGATTCAGCAGCAGCACGATGCCTGCCGTTCATTCGATCGCGGCGCAGGCGTCGGCGATCGCTGCGCGTCCCGGCAGGGGCTCGATCGGAACGCGCTGCCAGACCAGCGCGAAATCGGTGTATACGAAGCCGAGCATGCCGAGCCCGATCATCGATACGGCGAAGGCGCGCACGCTCGCGGTCGTGCCTACGGTTTGCGCCGACGCACGGTTTGCACGCGCGGCATCCAGTGCTGGAGTTTTGCCAGCGTCGAAGGAGGGGAGCGGTAAGGAGACTCGGGCCATCGTGCGAAACGAGTCGGCGAAGATGCTCTTTTGTAGCACCGCCCGCGGGCCATATGCGCGCGCCCAGCTGTGTATTCCGCGCGAATCCGGGTTGCGCGGATTGCGCATCTCGCGCAGGTATCCTGCCGGCCGACTGCATCGTCATGCGCCGGCGTTTGCCGCAGCACTGGAAAATCGGCGCCGCAAAAATGAGGGCCGCGTCGTGGGATCACGCGACGCGGCCCTGCGGACAGGTCGAAACGCTATCCAATGCGAGCCGGGAGTGGACGCGCTTAAGCGGTCCGTGCGGTCCGACTCCCTCTGACTAGAACGTATAAAAGGACCAAATTCGGTCATGCCGTCCGACGGGATGCCGCGAGGCGGATCGGATCTCGGTCGCGGGTCGCTACCGAGGTCGAGATCGACCACGAGTGCCGCATCGCTGCGCGACATCGACGATGCAGCGGCGCCAGGCGCCACCGGCGCGCCGGCGAGCGTGTAGCCGTGGCCTACCGAGGGGCGTCCGATGCCGGCGCGGCGATGGCGGCATCGACCAGCATCGCGGCCGTGTCGCGCGCCACGCGTGCAGCGCGCGGATTGCGATCGATATACGCGGACATCGAGGCGCCGTCGTAAAGCGACACGAGCTGCAAGCCGAGCAGGCCGGGGTCGGCGGCGCCCACCTCCGCAGCGAGCTGGGTGAACAAGGTCAGCGTCCACGCGCGCGATTCATCGACGGCCGCCTTGACGCTGCTGCCGGGTCTGGCTTCAGCGCCGGCGCGCGCAAACGCACAACCGCTGAACTTTGGATTGGCGGCGGCTTCTGCGAACACGTCGAAAAGGCTGAGGATCTTCGCGCGCGGCTGCTCGTGGCGGGCAATGCGGTCGCGCATGCGCGCCTGACGCAACTCATGGCGGCGTTGCAGGTAGGAGCGAACCAGCTCTTCCTTGCTGCCGAACAAACCATAGAGCGACGCCTTGGCCACGCCGGCGTGCGCGATGACGCGGTCGATGCCCACCGTTTGAATGCCTTCCTCGTAGAAGAGCTCGTCGGCGGCGTCGAGTAGCCGTTCGCGCGGGGAGCGACGCTCGACCGTAGCAGATTCCGTTTTCATGCCTTGACAATAACAGACAGGTCTGTATGATGCAACGAGAACAAAGACAGACCTGTCTGTTCACATTTGGATGGCCATGAAAACCAGCGCATTGAGTCTCGTTGCACCGTCACCCGGCGGAAGCGGCGCCGCGCTGTCCGAACTTCCGGCAAGGACCCCGGGAGCCGTACTGGAGCTGGCGACTGCGAAGGGGGACGGCCTGCTGTCGCCTACGCAGGCGTTCTTCCTGTTGGCGTCGATCACGATTTCCTTTCTCGCCGGATCGAGCGCGCCGACGCCGCTGTATGCAACGTATCAGTCGGCTTGGGGATTTTCGCCCATCGTGGTGACCGTGATCTTCGGCATCTATGCCGTCGCGGTCCTGGTCGCGTTGCTGTTTGCCGGCCGCTTGTCCGACCATCTCGGCCGGCGCCCGGTATTGCTCGTGGCGATTGCGGCACAGGCATTGACGATGCTGCTGTTCGCGACCGCTGGCAGCGTGACGCAGCTGCTGGTCGCGCGTGTCCTCCAGGGCCTTGCTGCAGGTGCGGCGGTCGCTGCGGTCGGTGCCGGCATGCTCGATCTGGACCGCAACCGCGGCACCGTCGCCAATGCGGTGGCGCCGGCCTTTGGAACCGCCACGGGAGGCATTCTCGCCGGCCTGATGGTGCAATACCTGCCCGCGCCGACCCACACGATCTATGCATTCCTGGCCGGCGTGCTGATTCTTCAAGGCATCGGCGTCGCCTTGATGGCCGAGACGATTTCCCCGCAGCCCGGTGCGCTGGCTTCGCTGAAGCCGCGTTTCAAACTGCCCGAGGCGACGCGCAGGCCCTTGCTGCTCGCGGTACCGATCCTGGTCGCGAGCTGGGCGCTGGCTGGTTTTTATGGCTCGTTGGGACCGATGCTGGTGCGCGGCATGCTCGGTTCCAATTCACCCTTGCTTGGCGGCTTGGCCTTGTTCGCGCTGGCGAGCAGCGCTGGCGTCGCCGTGCTCCTTCTGCAGCATCGAGCGCCGCGGGCAATGATGAGCGTGGGCGCGCTCGCGTTGATCGCCGGCGTCGGTATTTCTATCGCGAGCCTTCCGGCGCATGCCATCGCTGTGTTTTTTCTCGGAACGATGATTGCCGGTGTCGGCTTCGGCGCCGGTTTCCAGGGCGGCGTGCGTACGATCCTGCCATTCGCCGAGCCGCATGAACGCGCAGGCGTGCTGTCGCTGATCTTCATCGTGTCGTACCTGGCGATGGGCTTGCCTGCCGTCATCGCCGGCGTATTCGTTGCCCGTCATGGCGACATTCTGGCCACCGCGCAGGGATTCGGCGCGGTCGTCATCGCGCTGGCGGCACTGGCGCTGGTCGGCAGCACGCGGCGCAGGGCCACGAAATGAAAGGCCCCTGGTCGCCGCGAGACAGCCGTTTGGAGATTTGGATTCTTCGGCTGAGGCGTGCCGGAATCGAGCGGGATATTAGTCATTGAGCTAGAATGTCGGCGATTCTCAATGAAAGGGCTCGAACGAATGGCAATTGATATCAAGTCTCTCAATCATGCTCAGCTGGGCGATCTGATTGAGCGCGCACAGGCACGGCAAGTGGAACTGCGCACCGAAAATGCGGACAAGGTGAGGGCGAAAATTGCCGCTCTGGCGAAGGCGGAAGGCTTCGATATCGACGCCATCATGGGCACCGCTAAAAAAGGCCGCGGCGCGCCGCGCGGCAAGGTCAAGCCGAAATACCGCAATCCCGCCGACAAGAATCAGGTGTGGTCGGGTCGCGGTCGGCACCCGTTGTGGTTCGATGCGGCGATCAAGGCCGGAAAGACCGAGCGCAGCCTTCTGATCAAGTAATCGGGTTGCCCGAAAGCTGCAAGTATGGCCGGTGCTGCGAGGGGACTTGCGGCACCGGCAGCAATTTTCAAGCGCGAGGCGGGACCATGGTTACCGGCATCGAATGCACCCGGTTGATCATCTTGAGGACATCGGGGAATTGCGCCGCACGTCGGATTGATCCATCCGTTGTCGTCGCAGTATAAGGTCGATACTCTTAAATCCGTCACGCAATGCGACGGATCGCTGCCGGAATCGGTGTGTCCGAAGCGCCAGCGCAGCATCGACGATGAGGCCGTTCCTTCTGCTGGCAATCCCTCCCGCTGCGTTGGCGAAAGTGCCCGACATTCATGCCGGCGAGCTCGCCGCCAACACCCATTGAAATTCCGCCACCCAGTATCGAAAGCGCGCGTCGAGGAAGACCGCGTTCAATTCCGGCCGGAACGATCAAGTTCACGGTCGCATACGGACGATCGAAGACCGGCGACGGACAGCGCAATGATTTCACTCGCAGCCGCCGGTGCATCGACGCCTGAATACGTAAGCCCTGCCTGGCGGATATCCATCATTTGCACCGGCGATGAAGAGCCAAGCGCGCTACGTCGTCGTTGACGACTATTTACGCGATGCGGACGTTTCTTTTCGGGAATGACTGCTAGCGTGAATGCGTGGTTGTCAGACGCGCTTCCGATCCGTCCGCAGCAGGCCATTCCATGTTCCGATGGAAATCTCAAGTTTCAATGCAATCCGCTTCGACGCAAGTGCCGAAGACACATCATCACGCGATGCCGGCGCAGGAAACGGACGGCGGCCTGAGCAGGCTCGGCTGTTTCGTACTCGCGCTTCTCATGCAGGTTTCGTCGACGCCGGGTCTGGCCAGGGACGCGTTTCGCTTTCAGCGAAACGACCGCAACCGGGGCGAAGCGTTGCGTATTCCGATCCTCGACGAAGAGGGGCGGTCGTGGACCATGGAGGGGCGTGTGTGCCGACCGGACAACGTCGTCAAGCCGCGACTGGTCGTCATCAATCATGGTGCGCCGGGCCAGGCGGTCGAAAGACTCGGGATGCGCTTGGGAACGTGCGACAGCGAAGCGGCGCAATGGTTTCTGCGCCGTCGATTCGCGGTGGTCGAGGCGTTGCGATTGGGTTACGGAAGGACCGGCGGTCCATGGACCGAGGGCTATTCGAATTGCGATGACGCAGACTTCTATCGAATCGGTCTGGAAACAGCGCGGCAGATCAAGACGATCGTCGATTTCGCCGCAGCCCTGCCGGGTGTCGATCACGATGGCGTGATCGTGGTCGGAGAGTCGGCGGGCGGCTGGGGAACGCTCGCCTACGACAGTATCGCGCACTCGAATGTGCTCGCCTTCATCAATATGGCGGGCGGGCGTGGCGGGCACATGGACGATCGTGCGAACAGCAATTGCCATGTGGAACGGCTGCTGCAGGCTGCGGCGCAATACGGCCGGACGGCATCCTCGCCGATGCTGTGGGTGTATGCCAGGAATGACACGTACTTCGGTCCGGAGCTCGCCGCGAAGATGGACCGCAGCTTCGTCGAAGCGGGCGGAAAAGTGGACTTCGTGACGCCGGAGGCGTTCAGCGACGAGGGGCACAAACTGTTCTTCGGCCGCTCCGGTTCCGACACTTGGGGACCGGTCGTCGAGAAGTATCTTCTGAACGTCGGAGTGCAGGGCGCGCATTAGGCGATCGGCCGATCGCGTCCGATACAACACGGGTGTGCGCTGCTCACCGGTGCGGCGGAAGCGAGCGCGCGTCCGCGCCTTGACCAGGTCGGTCGTCGCCATCGAGGCCAGCGCAAGGTACGCCGACGACGTGCAATCGGTCGCCGCCAGTTCATGCCCACCGGATTCATGCCCATCGGAACCGTCTTTGCTATCCTGTCGGCGGCGTCGCAAGCCGCCGCCGGGTCCGCGGGAAGGGTTCAACCCACTTGACGTTTGTCTGAAGCCATCAGCCTTTATGCAGCCGGGATTGCGGACCTTCGGCATCATTGCATGGAGGTTGTCATGAAAGAGCTGCCGACGCGGCCGCACCTCGGCCATCTGAAGAAACAAGCCAAAGATCTGCTTTCCGCGTGCCGCCGATTCGACGCGCCCGCTCTGGCCAGAATGCGGGCGGCATTGCCCGCCGCAGCGAATCTCGATGACGCGGCCATCGCCGCGATGGATCTGCGGCTGCACGATGCGCAATCGTGCGTCGCGCGCGACTACGGATTTCGATCCTGGTCGTTGCTGAAGGACTATGTCGATGCAAAGACTGCGTCGGCCGATAGCGCACAGGCGTTGCGGCGGCGCTGGATGGCGTGGACGTTCGGCGCCGGCTACCACCCCGCCAAGCCGTCGCTCGCGGCGCGCATCCTCGATGAGCATCCGCAGCTGATCGCCGGCGATACGGCGTTGGCCTGCGCGGTGGGCGATGTCGCGAGCGTGCGGCAGCGGGTATCGGTCGACATCGAATGGGCACGAACGCGCGGCGATGCCGCCGCGATGTCGCCGCTGCAATGCGCGTGCTTCTCCGGTTTGATCGGCTTGCCCGCGTTCGCGCAAGGCATACGCGCATGCGCCGGGCTTCTTCTCGCGGCCGGCGCCGACGTCGCCGATCCGATGATCGACCCGGCATTCCCCGACGAGCCACTCAGCGTTCTGTATGCCGCCGCCGGACGCAACCACGATGCCGGCTTGACGCGCCTGCTGCTGCAGGCGGGTGCGGACCCCAACGACAACGAATCGCTGTATCACGCGACCGAAGTCGAGGATGTGGAATGCGTCCGCCTGCTCCTCGAGGCCGGCGCACGGGTGACCGGTACGAACGCGCTGTTTCGTTCGCTCGATTTCGAACATCCGCGCACGACACGTCTGCTGCTCGCGCACGGCGGCGATCCCAACGAGCCGGGGCCGCTCGGGAGTCCCTTGACTCATGCGATCCGTCGCCGGCGTTCGGCGGAGGTCGTTCGCATCCTTCTCGATGCGGGTGCCGATCCGTCCTGCTGCAATGCCATCGGGATGAGTGCCTATCGGCTGGCTCTGCGCATGGGCTTGACCGAGGTGGCGGAGCTGCTGCGCGAGCGCGGCGCACGCATCCAGAACGACGATGCCTCCGCGGCGTTCGCCGTCGGCGAAGCCTTCATCGGCGCTTGCGCGCGTGCCGATCGTGCGGCCGCGTTCGCCATCCTCGCGCGCAATCCCGGGCTGATCGACGCGATGAGTGCGGAGCAGCTGCACGTACTACCCGCGCTGGCTGCGGAGGGCTGCGACGATGCGGTGCGCATCATGGTGGAAGCCGGCTGGCCGATCACGATCCGTGGCGGAGACATCCGCGGCAGCGCACTCAACCACGCCGTGTTCCGCGGCAACAGCGAGCTCGCGCGGTTCCTGCTCGCGCATGGCGCCACCTACGACGAACGCCATGCTTACAACGACAACGTCTACGGCACGCTGAGCTTCGCCTCGACCGCGCAGGCGAACCCGGACGGGGATTGGCTCGGCTGCGCGAAGGCGCTCATCGAAAGCGGCGCGCCGATACCGGATGCGCATTATGTATTTGTGGAGGAGGTTGCGGAGTATTTCGCGGAGCTGCGCGCGGCCGCCGACGGCTGAATCATCTCCAGGTGGTGTGTCCGTCGCCGTCATTGCGCGAAAGTGGGGGCCACTGCACATCGTGCGAGGGATGCCCGCTCCACCCGCTTCGTTGTCGCAACGGGCTGCGCCGAAAGGACAGGGCTCGACCGGCTCATCCGCGCGCCGAGCGATCGACCGATACCTTCGTGCAATGGACCCGCTTTGCCAGCGCTGACCTAATCGTGGCGCGCGCAGCGTCCGTCTTGGCCGGCTCGACCCGAAGCGCGAAGGTTCGCAGCAAACGCAGCGAAGAATCCAACCCGACGGAGGAGGCTGACCATGAAGAACACAGGCAGGCTGACGATGGCAGGTGGTGCGGCAGCGCTCGGCATGCTGGCTGCGGGAGCGGCCATCAGTGCACAGGACAAAGACAGGTTGAAAGCGCCGGACGGCCTTGCGTTTTCCGAGTTCAAAGGCTACGAGGACTGGGCGACGATTTCGGTCAGCCAGACGGCCGACACGATCGAGGTGATTCTCGGCAACCCCGCGATGATCGATGCCTATCGGGCCGGTATGCCCGCCAACGGCAAGGCGTTTCCCGACGGATCGAAGATGGCGAAAATTCACTGGAAAGTAAAAAAGAGCGCCGAGGCGCCGGCACCGACAACGGTGCCGGACACCTTGCACGACATCGACTTCATGGTGCGCGACAGCAAGCGATTCGCCGACAGCGGCAACTGGGGCTACGCGCAGTTCGACTGGGCCGCGGATCCGGGCGCGTTCAAGCCGTCGGTCAGCGGAACCGGTTGCGGATTCGGCTGCCATACGATCGTGGCGAAAAAAGATTACGTTTTCACCGACTACGGCAAGCGGTGATCCGCGCGCTGCCGCGGTGGAGTTTCTTCGCGCGCTTGGCGAACGCTCGGATCCTGAGCAGTCGCCAGCGAAACCGGCGCGATCGGCGCCGCGAATTTGCGCTGGCTCCGAATCCATGCGCCTCGACGATCGGCTGCACACTTCGGTGTGCGGCTGCCCGAACTGCGAGCGGCTCGCGGAGCGGCGAAATCATGTAGACGACCCGGCAATCCGGGCTCATCGGTATTCACCGCATCGCTCAGCACATCCGTTCGGCCACGAGCCCGAGCTTGATGGCGCTGCCGACGAGTGTCGCCAGCGAGTCGGCGCACATCTTGCGCATCACGTTGCCGCGGTGCGCCTTCACCGTGATCTCGCTGATGCCGAGCTCGCCCGCCACCTGCTTGTTCAAGCATCCCGCGACCACCAATACCATGACCTCGCGTTCGCGCTGGGTCAGAAGGGCGTGTCGCTCGCGCAGCGTACGGATCTCGGCTTCTTCGCGTCGCGCCGTCCGGCTGCGCTCGATGCCGCGGGCGACCGCGCCGAGCATCACCTCGTCGCACAGCGGTTTCAGAAAGAACTCCAGCGCGCCAGCCTTCATCGCCTGCACGGTCGTCGGCACGTCGGCGTCGGTCGCGGTGAAGATGATCGGCATATCGCTGCGATCGATGGCCATGCGCGCCTGCACATCCAGGCCGCTGGTGTCGGATAGCGTCATGTCGATGACCAGGCAGCTCGGCGCGCAAACCCGCGGGCGGGTCAGGAATTCCTCCGCGCAGGCAAAGGTTTCGACGGACCAGCCTGCCGCTTGGAGCAGCGCTTGCAGCGCCTCGCGCAACGCGAATTCATGCTCCACGATGTACACCACCGGAGTGGCGCCTGCCGCAGGCAGCAGCCTCGCCCGAGCATCGCAGGTGTTGGTCCGGCCGATGTAGCGCCGCATCGGCAGTTCGCTGCGCGAGTCGCGTTGCCCGCGCCACGCGCGGTTCAGGCCCGCACCCGTTTCCAGTCTTGCATCGAACATCGTGCTGTCCTCCGTCGGCGCCATGCTCCGCACACCGCGCAGCCCAGGAAAAATCACGGAACAGTCGCGCTGTGGTCATCCTACGCGCGTGCGTTCGCGCCCGAAACACGAATTCGGGCACTCGGGCGGGCACTCTTTCGGACTGGTTGAGAGCGCTGCAGAGGCAGCCGCATCGACGGTTTCACCGGTTGCGCGCCGAGCGTCGGCGCGACGCGGGCAGATCTGCAGGAGGGTAGCGACAGCGCGGACCGTCGAGCGAACGCACCATCCGTATTGCCGATCCCTCAGCCGGCGGACACCGCGTATGACTCGAAAGAGGGGCGACCATTCCGGCCAAGTCTGAAATCATCGCTGCACGTCCGCGCGGTGGATGAAGGCGGGGTCGGCAAGGAGGATGCTTCAGCGGGATGACTTCCGCTCCGACCCAACACATCCGCGTTCTTGCGGT